>Ga0209064_1002009_pt1 | contig 25780 bp, 26 predicted proteins | sample Inofromicrocosms_FD_187498 | JGI IMG/M metagenome (GOLD analysis project Ga0209064, IMG submission 187498) | Mouse cecum microbial communities from Vienna, Austria - Inoculum for glucosamine and mucus D2O microcosms (SPAdes) (version 2) | ecosystem: Host-associated > Mammals > Digestive system >... | reverse complement strand
CATTGAAAAGCGCGGGAACGTGGAGGTCATGGCCGGGGATATTATGTCCTATGACTTCTCGGAAATCCGCAACGCCTCCAACGTTTCTCTGAATGAATTCTACTGGCATGACCAGATCCCCACAGACGCCGTCCGCCTGGGGCAGATTGTAACCGGGACCTGGTCGGAGCGGCTGACCTACTCTGTCACCTACCGCACCAACCAGAGAAGCCGCTACCGGACGCTGGCGGAGAACCTTTCCAGCAAAACAGCCCACACCCTGGACTGCGGGCGGGAAGCCCTGAACCTGGCTGCCAACGAGTATGTAACGGATATCCGCTTTGAATTCGGGACAGTGGAGCCTGGGTTCCGTGAGGAAACCAAGCCCATCTTCTATGTGACCACCCTGGCCGGCCTGGAGGACGGCTATCGCATTATAAACCGCACCGACGTAGGCGGGAAGATTGGAGAGGAGTGGATTACCGCCAAGGATACCTGGGTAACGGTTGTCTGGGGACGGCCCAAGGGCAAGCTCCCCAACACTGGAATCAACTGACAGAGAAAAAAGTATGGGTGGAGGAAAACTTCCACCCATGCGAATCTGGAAGGGAGGAAATTCATGCCAATTGTACACAGCATCTTAAATGTGCAGGGCGGCGGTGCCAAATCCGCCGCCCTGTTCGATTTCATAGCGGACCGGAAATACGGCAGGGGAAGCATGGATTTTAACCGGATCACACCCATGCCGCCCTGGGTTTACCGCCAGCCCACCAACCTTGCCCTGCTGGAGAAATACGGAGAGGAAAACTGTTCCAGGGGCTGGTGCCTCAACCATTGGGGAACGCCGCAGAACGCCCTCCGCCCGGACAAGAGCGCGAAGGAGTACGACGGCGGCCCTGTCCTGCGCTTTGAAACAGAGGACAGGGATGTTCGGGAACTGATCCGCAAGCTGTCCCTGGTGTTCAAGGAGCTATATCTGGATTACCTGTGGGCCAGTCAGGATATCGGGAGCAATGTGGGGGCGGTGCAGTACCGGGACGGCGAGGCCCTGATCGAGTTCATCCCCGCCCCCGGCACCAGGGCGGCGATTGAGAAATCACTGGACATTCTGGGGGCCAGGGCCGCCGATTACGGCCTGGCCTTCAACCCGGCCAGCGGAAACTACGAATACGGAGGAAAAGGCTATGGTTAAGAAAAACCTGATCCGGCAGGGGGACGTCCCCATAGGTTATTTTGACGGCGAAACGGTCTTTCTGGACAGCGAGTTTCTGGGCTGCGGCATCGGGAAGAAGCTGGTTCGCGGAGGGCTTACAGTCCGCTGGGTTCCGGGGATTGCCAGGGGATTGGACAAAGAAAACCCCCAGGAGCAAATCCGAAAAGTAAAGGTTTACCAGATGAAAGCGGAGGTGGATCCGGCCAGGAAATTCATCCCATACGCCCGGCTGTACCAACAGCACGGCGGGATTAACCCCGACGATTACGCCGTTGTATTCGACGGGCAGCTGGACACGGACAACCCCAACGAGCTGTACGAACGGTTTAACGCTCCCCTGCTTCCCAAGGGATACACGGGACACCGGCTTTCCGTTTCGGATATTCTGGAGCTGTACAACAAGAGATGCAGCCAGTTCTGGTATCTGGATACAGAGGGCTTTGTGAAGATTGAAGTGGAAATGAAAGGTGGAGATGGAGATGAGAAATAAAAAGCTATGGTCTTTTGCGGCGGTGTTATCGATAGCGGCAGTGACTGCCTTCCCGGTGTTTGCTGCCCCCACGGGGAATGTTTCCGGCGTCATCGAGCAGACCTGGTCCAGCGCGGCCGCCCAGATTAAGACGGTAGTCAACAATGTCATATTCCCGGCGCTGGACATGATCCTGGCGATTCTGCTGTTTGTGAAGATTGGCGGGCTTTATATGGACTACCGGAAGCATGGACAAATTGAGTGGACGCCTGCGGCTATTTTGTTTGCGGGACTTATTTTCTCGCTGACTGCCCCGTCCTTTATCTGGACAATTTTGGGGATATAAAGCGAATATTTTGTGGCGGCGCTGGATACTTCCAATGCCGCCGCAAAGGAGGTGATTGTCATTTTTATCTGGGATTTTGTTGCAGACTTAGTGCTGGGACAGATATTAGATTGGATTTACGGAAAGGCTGTGGAGTTTCTCAGCGAGTTCCTCTCCCTCATGGACGGCATGGGGATTGAGCTGTTTGAGTTTGTGTGGGTGGAGTCTGTGGTGGAGTTTTTCCGGTACTTCGGCTGGGCGCTGTATGGGGTCGGACTGGTGGTAGCCGTGTTTGAAGCGGCCATGGAATACCAGGCGGGACGGCCCAACGCTGTCCGGGACATGGCGATAGGCGTGGTGAAGGGATTCTTTGCGGTCAGCCTGTTTTCCGTGGTCCCGGTGGAGCTGTACCGGCTGTGCATCGACCTTCAGGGGAGCCTGTCCCAGGGAATCGCCGGAGCGTCCAACACCGAGGGTGTCAGCAGTATGGCCAGGGCAGTTATGGGCGGCTTAAACGGATACGGCGCTCTGGTAGCGCTGTTCCTGCTGGTCCTCATGGGGTACAGCGTTTTTAAAGTGTTCTTTGCCAACCTGAAACGGGGAGGCATCCTGCTGATCCAAATCGCGGTGGGAAGTCTGTACCTGTTCAGCGTTCCGAGGGGATATACAGACGGCTTCTACGGCTGGTGCAGGCAGGTGGCGGGGCTGTGCCTGACCGCCTTTCTGCAGACGACCATGCTCATTGCAGGGCTAATGGTATGCAACAGCAATATGCTTTTGGGCTGTGGGCTTATGCTGTCCTCCGCCGAGGTGCCGAGGATTGCACAGCAGTTCGGGCTGGACACCTCCGCGAAGGCCAATATTATGTCGGCGGTCTATACGACCCAGACGGCGGTAAACCTGTCCCGCAGTTTGATTGCGGCGATAAAATAAATTTTGGAGGAAAGAAAATGGCAAAGGCAACAAAAAGGTCAATAAAACTGTATGAGACAGAGATCAAGACATTATTATCGCTGCCGGACGAACAGTGCTGCCGCATACTGCGGGCGCTGCTGGCAAACAGCGTTGGGGAAGGGCTGCCGGAGCTCGACGCCATGGAGGCGGCGGTGTATACGCTGGTAAACGGCCAGGTGGAGAGAGCGGACGAACTGTCCAGGAAACGCGCCCAGGCGGTAAACACCCGCTGGGAAGCGGATACCAACGGGGATAAGGATGGAGAAACAGGGGAGTCCGGTTCATACAATCCGGTACAAAGGGATACAAACCCATACACGAATACGAATACCAATACGAGTACAATTACGAAAACAAATACAGCAACGAATACGGACACAATAACAGGGGGTGCAGGGGAAACGGCGGTGGAGCAGGCTGAAGCCAGCAGCGTGGAAACGGCGGCTTCCGGAAAAAAACAGAGGGGAAAAATGGCAGACACCCAGCAGGAAAGGTTTGAAACATTTTGGGGGGCATATCCGAAAAAACAGGGGAAAGGAGCGGCGGAAAGCGCATGGAAGAAGCTGAAGCCGTCGGCGGAGCTGGCGGAGAAAATGCTGGAAGCACTGGAGCAGGCGAAGCAGTGCGCCCAGTGGCAGAAGGAGGGAGGGCAGTACATACCAAACCCTGCAACCTGGCTGAACCAGAAACGGTGGGAGGATGATTACAACGGCCTGCCGCCGTCCCGAAAGCCGCTGTCAGCGGAGGATTACGGGGACGACGAGGACATTCCGCAGTGGTGAGGGGGAGTAAAAAATGGTGCTGCAAAGCGTTATAGCCCGAATCCCACCGGCGGCGGAAAAGAGCGCGGGGGATTATCTGGGGGCGGACGGGCTGTTATACTGCGGGGAATGCCGGACGCCGAAACAGGTGAAGCTGCCGCCGTTCTGCGGGCGGACGGGGGATGTGGTGAACTGCCTGTGCAAATGCCGGTACGAGAAGAGGGAGCAGGAGGAAAAGGCCCGCAGGCACCGGGAAAAGCTCGACAGCTTGAGGCGGGAAGGGCTGCCGGACATGGGATACCGGGAGTACACCTTTTTCAGGGACGACCGGAGAAACGCGGCGGCTTCGGACAGCTGCCGGAAATATGTGGAGCAGTGGGAAGAAAACGAAAGGACGGGTGCGGGGATCCTGTTTTACGGGAATGTCGGAACGGGAAAGACCTTCTACGCCTGCTGTATCGCCAACGCCCTGATAGAACAGGAGGTGCCGGTGCTGGTCATCTCCCTGCCCATGGCAATGCGCGGGCTGGAGCGCAGGGGCCTGGACATGATAGAAAAAATCCAGCGGCCCCGCCTGCTGGTGCTGGACGACCTTGGAACCGAGCGCGGCACGCCCTATGGGGCGGAGCTGGCATACCAGGTGATAGACGCAAGGTACCGGACCGGGAAGCCGATGCTGGTGACAACCAACCTGAAAAAGGCGGAGGTGATGTCCCCGGAGGGGACGGAAAACGTGGGTTCGGCGGACAAGATGAGGATATATGACCGGGTGCTGGAAAGGTGCCGGTTTTTCAAGGTGAACGGGGAGTCGAGAAGGAAGGAAAGGCTGCTGTAAAAGCAGGGAAAAGGAGGGCGAAAAATGCTGACAATGGGAAGTTTATTTGACGGGCTCGGCGGGTTTCCGCTGGCCGGGGAGAGGAACGGGATCAGGACGCTGTGGGCCAGCGAGATTGAGCCGTTCCCCATACTGGTGACCAAAAAGCATATCCCCCATATGGAGCATCTGGGGGATATCACCAAGCTGGACGGCGCGAAGCTCCCGCCGGTAGACATCGTGTGCGGAGGCAGCCCCTGCCAGGACTGAGTATTGCCGGAAAGCGCGCCGGCCTGGCAGGCGGGCGTTCCGGCCTGTTTATGGAGCAGATACGGATTGTGAGGGAGATGAGAAACGCTGACATATCAAGAGGGCGAACAGCTCAGTTTATTCGGCCAAGATTCCTATTATGGGAAAATGTTCCAGGAGCCTTTTCCAGCGGAAATTCCAAGGGGGAGGACTTCAGAATCGTGCTGGAGGAAATCTGCCGGATTGGAGACGGGAGCGTATCAATACCTGGACCTGCGGGAGGGAGGTGGGAGCCTGCTGGGGCCGTTGTGGGAGAGGGATTCTCCGTCGCTTGGCGGGTGCTGGACGCCCAATACTGGCCCCAAACCCCGCAGCGAAGACGGAGGATCTACCTTGTGGGAGATTTTGGAGGACAATCCGCCCCCAAAATACTATTTGAGCCGGAAAGCCTGTCTGGGGATATTGAGGCGCTCGAAGGAGCGCGGGAAGCCGCTGCCGCCCCAGCTGGAGGCGGCGCTGAGGATACAGGCGGGAATCGACCATCCCCCGCCCCCCGGCTGTGAGCAGGCGTCCGGAGCCATATGCCTTATGGATCAGGGAGGACAGAGGATGGACTGTGCCGGGAACCTGTCGGGAACCCTGTGCGCGGGAGGGCATACGCCGCTGGTGTCCGTCTATGAAAACCATGGGATAGACGCGAGATATACCGGGCCGCTTTCCGTAGCACCGACCATGTCCGCGTGTTACGGAGAAGGGGGAAACAACATCCCCCTTGTGGGGCGGGAGGTCATCTGCATCGCGGGAAACGCCATAGGCCGCCGGCCGCAGAACGGCGGGAACGGGATGGGGTACCAGGCGGATATTTCATATACGCTGACCAGTATGGACAGGCACGCGGTTTTCGCGCGGCAGCGGACGGATATGTTTAAACAGGACGCCCTGTCCAGCACGCAGAGCGCACGGCAGTATAAGGACGCGACAGATCTGGTTTCCGATCCATCGGGAAATTCACCGCTGCTCATTCGCAGGCTGACGGAGCTGGAATGCGAAAGGCTGCAGGGCTATCCGGACGGGTGGACAGACCTGCCGGGGGCGTCCGGCTCCGCCCGGTACCGCGCTTTGGGGAACAGCATAGCGGTTCCCTGCGGGGAGTACGTCCTGCGGGGGATTGCGGCGGTGCTGAGAAACGCGGTCTAATATGCCCGGTATTCCCTTAAAAGTTTATTACATATCGTGAATAGCTTTGAAAAAGGGGTTGGAATATACTTGTAATAACAAAACGGGATAAAGGAGGCCCCTGCAATGACTGGCAAAGTAAACCTCTGCGCCATGGTTCCCAGGGAACTGTATGAAAAAGTAACTGAGGAACGCGGCGCAAAAGAGCAAACTCTCAGCCAATACGTCGAGCAGATACTCAAAGAACATTTTGAAGGAAAGGTTGGAACGGCGATGAACACAAACACAAGAACCCTGGCATTCCAGGTATCCGAGGAGCTATTCTGGAGAATCAAGGAATACCTGAGGCAGAACGGTATCACCCAGAGGGAATTTGTAGTGGGGCTGATCGAAAAAGCCCTGGAAGAATGGGAGAAGGACGATTCCCAGGAGGAAGCCAACGTCCAGAGCGAGGACAACTCCCAGGAAGCTACCCAGTGGGAGGAAGCAAAAGAGAACGAGGACGAAGAAATCTAAATGAGCAAATCCAAAAGATAAAAAACCTGCCGGGGCTGATAAAGTTACCGGCAGATTTCTTTGTGGAGGTGAAAGATTGTACATCTACCCGGACAACTTAAAATCCGCGCCGACACTGTGGCTGTGGCGGTTAAAGGACATGGCGATAGGTGGATTGCTTGCGGTGTTCGGAGTGGCGATGCTGGCCCAGTTCGGAACGCTGCTGTTTGCCGCTGCCGCCGCGCTGTACCTGTTTTTAACCGTATGCTTCGACGACGCCTGCATTCTGGATTTTCTCCGGAAAGCAGGCGTTTATTTTATCGGAAAACCCCAGCTCTACCGCTGGGGAACGGGGGTGAAAGTCCATGAAAAGGCAAAAAAGAAGCAGAAGAAATAAAACCACGCGAAACCTCATGAACGTGAAATCTATCACGGAACACAGCCTCATTCCTCTGCACGGCGAGGAGATTGTCTTCTTCCTCATCCAGCCCACCAACGTGTCGGTGCTGTCCAGGGAAAGCCTGAAAGCGAGGGTCAACGCCCTCATGAATGTGCTGAAGGGGTTCGCGGAGGTGGAGCTGCTGTGCCTCAACTCGCGGGAGAGCTTTGAACACAACAAGAGATACTTGGCGTCCCGGCTGGAGCAGGAGGAATCGGAGCCGATCCGAGCTTTGCTGCGGGGGGATATGGGCCACCTGGACGAGATTCAAAGCCGGACGGCGACGGCCAGGGAGTTCATGCTTATCGTGCGGCCCAAAAACATAGGGGAGCGCGAAATCTACCCCTACCTGTCCCGGCTGGAAAAGCTGATCCGGGAGCAGCAGTTCACCGTCCAGCGTGCCGGGCGTGACGACCTGAAACGCATCCTGGCGGTGTACTTTTCGGGGGATGTGATCAGCGAAGGATACGACGATTTCGATGGACAGAGATGGCTGCTCAAGGATGGGAAAAGCGACTACAAGGCGGCAAGCGTCATGGAGGAGGCCCAGGTGCTGCAGACCTTTCTCGACCTCATCGCCCCGGCAGCCGTAAAGTTTGAGGTTGACCGTTATCTGGCCGGGGATACCTGGCGGTGCGTGTGGGCGGTCAGGGGGTATCCGACATCCACGGAGGAACAGGCAATCCTCCAACGGCTTGGGGAACGGGCTGGAGTGACGCTGCACATCTACACCCGCCTGGTCACGCCGGGAGAGGAACGGAAAATCTTGCAGGCGGCAGATAAGGCCAACCGCTTCCGTGGAGGAAGCACTGACATCCGGGAAGCGGTGGAAGCCCAAAGCAATTTAGAGGATGTGTCTTCCATGATAAGGACAGCCCACCGCCAAAGGGAGCCGTTCTTCCACACAGCGGTCTATATCGAGCTGATCGCCCGGACGGAACAGGAGTTTACAGAGCTGCGGGACGGCGTGGAAACCGAGCTGGGACGGGCGAAAATCAGTGTGGACAAGCTGTACCTGTGCCAGCAGGAGGGTTTTCTTTCGGTTATGCCCAGCGGGTGGAATTCCTTTGGGGAGCAGTTTGAGAGGATGCTCCCGGCTTCCAGTGTGGCGAACCTGTTCCCCTTTGCCTATACCGGCAAAACCGACCCCCAGGGGTTCTACATCGGTTACGATAAATACGGTTCCTCTATTATCACCGACCTTGACCGGAGGGCGGCGGACAAGTCGAATGCCAACACCCTGATTCTCGGCAGCTCCGGCAAAGGGAAGAGCTACCTTTTGAAGCTTTTACTTTGCAATATCCTGGAAAGCGGTAAAAAAGTTACGCTGCTAGACCCTGAAAGTGAGTATAGCGACATAACCCGGCAGCTGGGCGGAGCTTATCTTGACCTGACCAGTGGGGAACATCTCATAAATGTTTTAGAGCCGAGAATGTGGACCTCCAACGAGGAGCAGCCCGACGAGGATTCGTCAAATTTAGACGCTCCCGCAGCCTTTCGGGAAACCTCCCTGCTCTCCCAGCACATCTCCTTCCTGCGGGACTTTTTTCGCAGCTATAAGCCCTTTGACGAAGCCCAGATCGATACCATAGAGATTATGCTGGGCAGGCTGTACCGGAAGTGGAACATAGGGGACAATACCGATTTTGGCAGGAAGAAGCCTGCCGACTATCCCATCTTATCCGACCTCTATCAGCTTATGGAACAGGAGTACCAGCGGGTATTGACAGAGGGAAAAAATGAACTGTACACGCCGGAGCTACTGCGCTCTGCCTGCCTGGGACTGCACTCCATGTGTGTGGGGGCAGATGCCAAGTTTTGTGCGACTCGTTCCTGACTGAAAAGGTCAGGCACTAATAAAAGAGCGAATCTTTTGTCAGGAGAACTGATAGCCTGACAGGTGGAATGAAGGGGTAACGCCCAGAAACGCCTGCTCTGATACTCCGACAGGCTCTATATGGGGAAACTCTAAGGGTCTGGAGCTCGGTGAAGTCGGCTGAGAGCGACCGTAATGTGGTTGACAAAACAACACAACGAAAGCTGTCCAGAGGTGGATGGTGTCACCTACAGGCCGGGGGTCTATAAAATGCCTATGGTCAGAATGTCCAAGAGAACTGACAAATCTGCGAATGTACGGGTCTAAATGGCGGGCGCATAGAAATGTGCGCATGTGAGAAATCGCAGCCAGTGTGGTTGAGTAAAAATAGAATTTATGAAAAACCATGATGCGTTTACAGGCGCATCCAAGCTGGCAGGCTCAAAGCAGAAACCTAAGGGCATATGCAAAGATAGGGCTATCGGAACGAGGAAAGGTACTGAGTACTCTCAAATGGGTATAAGCGGTCGAAACATATAAGCCGCTGAATCAGTGCTGAAAAGCAGAGGTCGAACCGTTGATAGCTCCTGTAATGGGAGAAGGAGGAATGGCCTCAAGTCGATTACAGATTATCAAAATCATCCAATCGCATAAGGATTGCGAGTAAGACCAAAAGGGTCACTCAAGTCAGAAATGAAGGGAGTGATGCCTTATGCCAAGAGAAAAAGCAACAAAAATGCTGAGTGTTGATGACTTGCGTTATGCAGAGTATTACGAAATGCAGAAAGTCTTTGACGACCTGTATGCCAGAAGTAAGGCGGGAGAAAAATTCATTGACCTGATAGGACTGATTCTCTCACGAGAAAATATCCTGCTGGCATACCGGAACATTAAGACCAATACAGGAAGTAATACCGCTGGCACAGACCGACTCACTATCAAAGACATTGGGCGGTTATCGCCGGATGAGGTGGTGGAAAAGGTTTGCTTTATCGTCCAAGGCACAAAGCATGGCTACCGACCAAAACCTGTGCGAAGAAAAGAAATCCCAAAACCTGACGGCTCTACCAGACCGCTGGGAATTCCCTGTATCTGGGACAGACTGATACAGCAGTGTATCAAGCAGGTCATGGAACCAATCTGCGAGGCTAAATTCAGTGACAACAGTTATGGATTTAGACCACAACGGAGTGTGGAACACGCAATTGCGGCAACCTACAAACTTATGCAATTGAGCCACCTGCACTACATAGTGGAGTTCGATGTGAAAGGTTTCTTTGATAATGTCGACCACTCCAAACTAATAAGGCAGGTTTGGGCAATGGGTATCCGAGACAAACATCTCCTGTGGGTGTTGAAGCAAATTCTAAAGGCCCCTATAAGGATGCCCGATGGAAGAACTATCCGCCCTGAAAAGGGTACACCCCAAGGGGGAATCATTTCACCTCTTCTTGCCAACATTGTGCTCAATGAGCTTGACCATTGGGTGGAAAGCCAATGGCAATCCAACCCGGTGGCAAAGAAGTATACCAGGGTTAGGGAAGAAGCAAGGGAAGATTTCTCACATGGATACAGAGCTATGAAAAAGACCCGGCTCAAAGAGATGTTTATTGTCCGCTATGCTGATGACTTTCGCATCTTCTGCCGCACCAAGACCGATGCTGAAAAGACAAAAATTGCAGTAATGCAGTGGCTGTCTGAAAGGTTAAGGCTGGAAGTGTCCCCGGAGAAAACAAGAGTTGTCAACATAAAGCGCAGGTATTCCGAGTTCCTCGGTTTCAAAATCAAAGTACATAAGAAAGGTCAAAAATGCGTAGTCAAATCGCATATCTGTGATAAGAAAATGGAACAGTTACGCCAGAAACTGACAGAGCAGGCAAAAGCGATAGCGAAGCCAGCCAAAGGAAGGCGTGAGCGTGATGAAGTCAGGCTTTACAACTCCATGGTTATGGGCATTCAAAACTACTATCGCATAGCTACCGATGTAAATATCGACTGTGATTCCCTTAACAGGAAGGTAATGACAGCGCTTACATCCCGTCTCAGAGGTCAGAAGGGCGGACGCTTAGTGAAGGAGTTTGCAAAAACCAGAAAAGGAGGTAAACTGTCCAAGGCCGAAAGAACGGGACGAGCGCTCACAAAAGTCGAGGAGCAAAGATACGGCAAGTCTAAAATGCTACGCTGGGTGCGAGGCAGTGGTGAACCTATCTACCCTATCGGTTATGTTCAGTGCAGAAACCCCATGTTCAAAAAGCGGTCAATCTGTTGTTATACGGCAGAAGGCAGGAAAGGTCTCCACAATAATCTACGGATAAATGTAAGTCTTCTGTCAGCGCTGATGCGCCAGCCGCTCTACAACAGGAGCGCAGAGTATGCGGATAACCGTATATCATTATTTTCTGCTCAATGGGGAAAATGCGCTGTTACAGGCAGAGAGTTCCAATCTCTTGACGATATTCATTGCCACCACAAGAAGCCAAAAGCTAATGGAGGCGGCGATGAATACGCCAACCTGAGGCTGGTGCTTACACCGGTCCACAGGCTCATCCACGCCACGAGTGAGGAAACAATCAGCCTGTACTTGAAACTCCTGAACTTAGATGAAGGCCAGCTTAAAAAGCTCAATGAGTTTAGAAAGAAAGCTGGATGTCCGCAAATTCTCAACACAGATAGGCAAAATCAGTAAACCCCAAAATTCTCTAAGGTAGATTGGATAGATAAAAGAAATCTGTAATCGATGGAACGCCGTGTGCGGTGAAAGTCGCATGCACGGTGTGAAGTGGGGGAAAAGCCTGAGATAGTATCGGAGGCTTACCTATCACTATTCAGCGGCCATACCAACGTGGACGCCAGCCGGTTTGTCACTTTCGGGGTCAAGGACATGATGGAAAGCGGGAAAAACTTCAAGGACGCCATGCTGTTCAATATCCTGTCCTACATCAGCCATGCCCTGATCTCCGGTGGGAACACGGCGGGAATCTTTGAGGAGCTCCATGTGTTCCTCTCCAATCCTATGGCAGTCTCTTACATTCGCAACGCCATGAAGCGCGTGAGAAAGAGAAACAGCATGATTGTGCTGGCCAGCCAGAACATCTCCGACTTCCTCCTGCCGGATGTGGCGGAGATGACCAAGCCGCTGTTTTCCATCCCCACCCACCACTTTCTGTTCCACCCCGGAACCATAGACAAACGGGATTACATGGACGCGCTCCAGCTGGAGGAAACGGAATACCGGCTGATCCTCGCCTGCCAGACCGGTTCCTGTCTCTACAAATGCGGGGCGGAGCGGTACAACCTGGTCGTAAAAACGCCGGAGCATAAGCTGGAACTGTACGGGAAAGGCGGTGGAAGATGACAGCTGCGGCAATTAAGGCGGCCATAGCCCTTGCGTCTGATAAACGGACGTGGAAAGGAATAGGAATCGTAATTGCATCCATCGCTGTTCCTATTATTTTAATTGCAGCGGTAATTTGTTCTATGCTCTACGGCACAGCCAAACACAATAACGCCGCTGTGAACCTGACCTTCAACGGCGGAGTAATTCCCGCCAGTATGCCAGCGGAATACCGGGAGTACATCACCGAAATGCGCTCCTGCTTTTCTTCTCTGGACCGGGCGATTGCAGAGGTAGAATTAAAAATGGAGGATGAGGACAGCCTGGATTCCACGAGGATCAAGGCTGTTTTTTACGCCCTCTATTTTGGGGCGGACCATCTGCGGCTGCGTTCGGCGGCGGCAAAGGAATTTGTGGAGTGCTTTGTGGAGTACGAGCAGCGGACGCGGACGGTAATCCGGGTAGACGAGGAGGGGGAAGAACACGAGATAGATGAAATCTATACAGCGGCTGTGCCGGTAACAGACCTGCCAACCATTTATGAGAATGTAGGAGAGTATGCGGGACGGGAGGTGGCATCCGATGACAAGGCCAATATCACGGAAATCTACCTTCGGGTCATGTACAACAACTTCGATGTCAGCGCGGATATGCCGCTGGAGGGAGGGAACGGGACCCATGACCTGATTAAAGAAATGACAAAGGACTCAGATGTGACACCGTCTGCCGCCGGATTCGTCAGCCCGCTGGAAGGAGGATGGAGCCAGCGGGTGACGTCTGAATTCGGATACCGCCAGAACCCAACGGGCGCAGGGAGTGAAGGGCACACCGGACTGGACATGGGCGTGCCGCTGGGAACCGGCGTCCGGGCGGTCAAGGACGGCAGGGTGTTATTTGTCCGATACAAGCAGACCGGCTATGGCTACCATGTGGCGATAGACCACGGCGGCGGATTGGTAACAATGTATGCTCATTGTTCCGAAATCTTAGTGACGGAGGGGCAGACGGTGACAGACGGGGATGTGATTGCCAAAAGCGGAAGCACAGGAAGAAGTACCGGCCCCCATCTGCATTGGGAGGTAATCCAGGACGGCGTGCCGCAGAATCCGAGAAATTATTTGTGAGAGATAGAAAGGAAAAGACGTATGCGCATTTTAAAAGTGGAACCTGGGGAGCGGCCCTATGAAAAGGAAATCGAAAACACTTTGAGGGATGTTCAGAAGGAAGTTGGCGGAGGGCTGTTCCAGCCGGTGTACATAGGCGATGGAATTGTTCTGTGCTGCAACGAGGAAAGCAAACTCAACGGAATGGAGCCAAACCGGTGGTTGGGCGATTTCGATATCGTCTGCGGGCCGTTTTTCCTTGTGGGGGACGATGGATGCGGAGAATTTGTGTCCTTGACCGACGAGCAGGTAAGGGAGTGTATGGAACGGTTCGGGGAGCCGGATTTGTTCTCAGGAGAGGAACCGGAGCTGGAGCCGCAGGCAGAGATTTATTTTTTCTAATGGGAGGAAAAGCTTATGAAGAAAACAGAGATCGTCCTTCTGTTTGGGGAGGAAAAGCTGGAAGCGCTGGAGTTTGCCCTGCGCAAAGAGCGGAGCAGCGTTCAGAGGAAAATGGACGAGGCATTGAAAAATTTGTATGAGCAGACGGTGCCGGAGGCGGTGCGGGAGTACCTGGGCAGAAAAGAAACACCGGCGAGGGAGCGCCCCAGGAGGGCAAGACCGGGAAATCCGAACCATTCTGAATCCGGCGATAGCACTAACGGAAGTGAAGGTGCATGAGAAACCAGAATTTTGGCATTGAGATAGAGACGACCGGGATCACCAGGACGCGGGCAGCCGAGGTGATCGCCGGTTATTTTCATACCCAGGCAGTGTATATAGGAGGTACATATGATGCCTATTCTGTTCGAGACAATGACAACCGGCAATGGAAGGTGGTCAGGGATTCGTCTATCCGCGTGGAGGCTTCGTCGGGACGTGTGAACCAGAAGTACGCGGTGGAACTGGTCTCGCCCATCTGCCAATACCGGGACATAGAGACAGTCCAGGAGATTGTGCGGAAGCTGAGGGCATCCGGCGCAACAGTTAACAGCTCCTGCGGAATCCATGTCCATGTGGATGCGGCCAGCCATACGGCGGCAACGCTGCGAAACATTGTGAACATCATGGCGGCAAAGGAAGACCTGCTGTACAAGGCGCTGGACGTGGAGGTGGCCCGCGAAAGGTACTGCGGAAAGGCGGACACCGGTTTTCTGGACAGGCTCAACAGCCAGCGGCCCAAATCTATGGAGGAGCTGGAACGAATCTGGTATGCCGGAAGGGGCAGCAGACACGAGCACTACGACGAATCCCGGTACAAGGCCCTGAATCTGCACAGTGTCTTCTCCAAGGGGACGATTGAGTTTCGCCTGTTTAACTCCACCCTCCATGCGGGAAAGGTGAAAGCGTACATCCAGCTATGTTTGGCAATCAGCCACCAGGCGCTGGTTCAAAAACGCGCCCAGCGTATCAAGACGGCCTCCCCCAATGAAAAATATACCTTTCGCACCTGGCTTCTGCGGCTGGGGATGATAGGGGACGAATTCAAAACGGCCCGACATCACCTGCTGTCAAACCTGGAGGGAAACATAGCGTGGAGGGACCCGGCCCAGGCGGAGCAGCAGAGACAGCGGCTGGCGGAAAGGGCTAGACAGGAACAGTCTTCCAGTTTGGAAGAGCTGCTCCAAGAATTTGAACCGGAAGAAACCGAAGAGCAGGAGGAGCATGGGATAGAATTTACTCCCTCTATGTGAAAAGAAATGAGGAATGAAGATGAAGACAAAGCTGTACGCGGCGTATGGAAGCAACCTGAACCTCCGGCAGATGAGATACCGATGCCCGGACGCCAAGCTGAATACGACCGGCTGGATAGAGGGCTATGAGCTCCAATTCAAGGGGAGGCCGTCCGGCGCGTATGCAACCATAGCGCCAAAGGAGGGCTCCAGCGTCCCGGTGGCGCTGTGGGAGATAGGCCCAAGGGATGAACATTCCCTAGATAGATATGAGGGTGTTCCAACCCACTATTTTAAACAGGATATCCCTGTGCGGACCGACGGCGGAACAGTGGACGCAATGGTATATGTCATGGATTTGAAGATGGGTTTCGGGCTGCCGTCCAAGGGGTATTACCAGACGGTGCTGGAGGGGTATCTGGACTGCGGCTTAAATGAAGAAACGCTTAACAACGCCCTTATGAAAAGCGTCCGGGAGTATTTTGAGATGGATATCTACGGGCTGGAGGAGGAATACGATATGGATTTGTTTGAACTGGGGGAGGGAATGACGCTGTGAAGATGAAAAAAGAAACGCTGCAAAGGCTTCTGGGAAGCCGTTATAAATTTGAACAATATTTGAACGCAGAAGAAGTAGAAGTTCTGAAAAGACAAGCGCCGGAGGATTTTTTCGAGCGAGAAGCGGCGGCGCTGACAGCAGGGTATGTGAAGATCAGCGCGGTGCTGTTTCGCTTGAACGGCAGCCTGCGGTTGGGTTACGACGTTTTGGTCAGGGACAGGCTGGACGCGCCGGAGTGGGTTTGCTACGACAACCCAGAGGATGAAGTAAAGCTGGAAGAGGAGGAGATGCTCGCCGTCCTTGACCGCGTGGTAAGGGAAAACGGCCTCTCCTATACGGAAAACAGTTTCCGGGTGCTGAAGGGAAAGAACAGCAAGCCCGTGTGACCCGCCTGTTGGGGCCGTGTTGGAGTTTTCCAGACTGGGTGCGGGAAAGAACCAGACAAGCCTGGAAACGCCCCCGTTTGGGAGCGTTTTGGGGAGCTTTGGAAGGTCTCCTCTTCGGGGTGACCCAGGCGGAACGGAGAGGTGGATTTCCAAGCAGGATAAAGTGCGGGGGTCACGCAGGCCCCCTCGCACAGCTCACATCGCCCCGCAATGCGGGTCGGGGGACGTTCTTCGCGGGGGTCACTTTTCCCCTCCTGGGGTCAGGTCGGGGATTGCCTGTACCGGATTTTCCCATAACGACGGGATTTTTAGAGGAATCAAGACGGGGATCAAGCCTCTTTTTGAGACGATTGGAGGGATTTTTAAGTGTCGAGAGAAAAAGTAAAATTTGCCCTGCGGATATCACCGGAAACCCAACAGCTGGTGAAGGATTTGTGTCCCAGGGACAACTGTCAGAGCCAGAACGAGTTTATTGAAAAGGCCATCCATTTTTACGCAGGACATATTTCCGCCAAGGACAGCGTGGATTTTCTGCCGCCGGTTTTCGCGGCAACACTGAAAGGAATTGTGCAGGACTCGGAAAACCGCACCGCCCGCCTGCTCTTCAAGCTGGCAGTGGAGGTGTCGATCATGATGAATGTGCTGGCATCCGAGTTGGATATCAGCGAAAGCGATATAGAAAAGCTGCGGAACAGATGTGTCCGGGAGGTTAAGAAGACCAACGGCAGCATTTCGTTCCAGGAGGCGGTGAGATACCAGAAGGGGGTGGACTAAATGCCAAGGCTTATTTTGAAGTGTCCATACATCAAGGGAGGGGCAAAACGGGCCGTCCATCTGAAAAACTATGTGGGGTACATCGCCACCAGGGAAGGGGTGGAGCTGATAAAGGAATCCAAGAGGGTTGAGCAGAAAGGAAAATATGTGGACTACATGGCAACCCGTCCTCACTCCCACGGGCTGTTTTCTGGTTCGGACGAACCTCTGGTGCTGTCCAGGATTGCAAAGGAAGTCTCAGAGCATCCCGGAAATGTGTGGACGCCCATCATCTCCCTGAAGCGTGAAGACGCGGCCAGACTTGGTTATGACAACGCCGAAAGCTGGAAAGCCCTGCTCAATTCCTATGCTATGGAGATGGCAGAGCAGATGAAAATCCCCTGGGAACAGTTTCGGTGGTATGCGGCGTTTCACGATGAGGGCGAACATCCCCACGTCGTGCGTCCGTAAGGACAGCTCATTCGCTGTCCGTGGGCTGTATGAAATTCTACCTTGAGCAAGTAGTAGGAAAAAATATCAACGCGGGTTTTCCCACACCCTATCGTCTCCCGGCTTATCCAAAAGGGAAACCGGATGGGGAGTGCAGCATGCCGGAGTATGTGGTGTGTCCGAGCTTCACGGGCATAGGTGCAGAGAGACGAAAAATCGTGTACAAGGATGAAAGCTAAACTGCCTGCTTGATAGTCAGAGGCTGGGCACAGGGTGACCTCCGGCGTATGGAAGCTAAACTCGCCGGTGCCGCGGCACACATGCGTGGACGTGGTATGTGTGTGGGATATTCACGGCAAGCCATCCACAGGAAAGTGGAAAATGACGAAAGTCACATCCGACAACACGGAGCGCTCATGTTTCAGCAGTGCTAAACGGAGATTGCCTAAAGCGAAAAGCCGTCCATTCGCGGCTATGAACGCTATGAGAAAAGCGGTTCTGAATATTCACCACGGCAACACAGCTCCCGTAGTAGTTAGAGACTGTAACGCAGTTCACAAGGCGAAGGGGAGCAGTTCAACATCAATATTTTAACAGGAAAGGTGCGTGAGGCACCATGAGAAGTCCAGTTCAAGTATTGAAAACCTTAGAGCAACATGCCATGAACAAAGAGTACAGCTATGAGCGGCTGTATCGAAACCTGTATAATCCAGAATTTTATCTCCTTGCGTATCGCAACATTGCCTCCTCACAGGGGAGTATGACGCAGGGAACGGACGGAATGACCCTGGACGGTATGAGTGAAGCGCGTATAAACCGTATCATTGCCTCACTAAAAGACCACAGCTATAAACCAAATCCAGCGAGGCGCACATATATTGTAAAGAAAAATTCCAGCAAAAAGCGGCCGCTGGGTATCCCATCCACAGATGATAAACTGGTACAGGAAATTATCCGAATGCTGCTGGAAGCCATTTATGAACCTGGCTTTTCAGTCCATTCTCATGGGTTTCGCCCAAACAGGAGCTGCCATACGGCGCTGTTGGAGGTACAAACTACCTTCACTGGGGCAAAGTGGGTCGTAGAAGGCGACATCAAAGCGTGTTTTGATAATTTTGACCACCATGTTCTCATTAACCTGCTACGCCGCCGCATCAAGGATGAGTATTTTATCAGCCTGATGTGGAAGTTCCTAAAAGCGGGTTATATGGAGCAATGGGTATACCACAAAACCTATTCCGGCACACCGCAGGGTTCGGGTATGAGTCCGATTTTGGCAAACATCTATCTGTCAGAGCTGGATACTTTTATGGAGCAGTACAAAAAGCATTTCGACCTTGGCGGGAAGAAGCGCCGTGTGACAAAAGAGTATTCCCGGCTCAACGGTACTCATGAACGGCTCCGCAAAAAGTACAATGCCTCAAAGAATACTCTGCCGGAGGCCGAGCGCAAAGAGTTGTCAAAGCAGCTTCGCCAGGTTCAGCTTGAAAAACTTCGGCTGCCGCCCTATCCCGTACAGGACAGTTCCTATAAACGAATCCAGTATAACCGCTACGCCGATGACTTTGTGATTGGCGTGATTGGCTCAAAAGCGGATGCAGAGCAGGTGAAATCCGATATAGGAAACTTTCTCCGTGACATATTACATCTCACCCTGTCTGAGCAAAAAACCAAAATCACGCACTCGTCAGAGCCAGTGCGGTATCTGGGTTATGATTTCAACATTACACGGGACAGTAGCTATAAGCGTAACAGCAAAGGACGTTTGCAAAGGCTATGGAACCATCGGGTAAAACTCACCATGCCGCATGAAAAGTGGTTTGGGAAGCTGTTGGAATATGGAGCGTTCAAAATCAAAAAGGATGAAAATGGAAATGAGCGGTGGAAAACTGTTCATAGGGGCTACCTCATGAACAATCAGGATATTGAAATCATCAGTAAATTCAATTCTGAAATCAGGGGCATTTATAATTATTACCGTCTGGCGCAGAATGTATCAACCCTTGATAAATTCGCACACATCATGAAAAAAAGTATGTACAAAACATTTGCGGGCAAATACCGCACGACCGTAAACAAGATAAAGCAAAAATATATGCGTGATGGCGTATTCGGTGTGGACTACTCGACCAAGGCAGGCATGAAGCGCTGTGAGCTCTATCATGATGGCTTCAAACAGGTCAAAGACGATATGCTGGATTTTGTGGACGTGCTGCCGCAGTATCGCAAGTACCAAAAGAAAAATGGCTTGGCCATGCGGCTAAAGCGCAAGGTGTGTGAATTGTGCGGGGAGCTGGCGGAAGATATCCAAATGCATCATGTGCGCCGTATGAAAGACCTTGGGAACGAACTTCCCTCTGAATTGCTGATGATTAGCATGAAAAGAAAATCTCTGGCATTATGTCCGGCCTGTTTCTTACAGGTTAAGGTCGGACAGCTCTAAATTATGGTTGAATGGAGAGCCGGATACGCTGAGAAGTGTACGTCCGGTTCGGGAGGGGGCCTGACTGAAACCGCCGATGCAAGTCGGTATGGCACGGTCACGCCTACCTTATCACATGGTCTGTTACAGCGCAGACCCGTCCAAAGGTTTCCTCACCAAGCAGGGGCTGGCAAATATAAAGTCAGAGCTGGCGGGACGTATCTTTCGTCAGGAGCTGACCGAAATCTATTCCCGGCAGACCCAGAGAAGGGATGAGACTGCACAAGCTGCAAAGGAAAAGCTGGAGCAGCTCATCCATCTAATGCAGAGAGGAGCGTTTCAAAACGATAGGATAGCGCCGTTGTTGGAGAAGCTTTCCCAGCAGTTAAAAGAAACAAAAGGGAAAAAACAATACGGCTATCTCAAACCCTCGCTGAAAAAGCTGGTGGATGAAATTGTGGACGAGCTGGAAAAGGAACCTTGCGTGTCCCAGGCATACAGCTGTTGGTATGACCTGCGGGAAGAAGTCTTGAAAACCTACAAAGACGATCTGCCGGAACGCCTGCCCCTGTCCCGGCAGAAGGAGTTCCGGCAGATCAAGAACATTGTGATAAAAGAGGCTGTGAAATTGGGTGAACCGCATTTTGAAAACGCCAATGTGGATGCGCTGAGATTGGCGTCAGGGGTGACCAAATTGATTCGGCAGGCGGGGAATCTCTTTCAGGAGCAGATGCCGCCGCTTCCTCCTGACATGGCGCAGAAGTTGGTTGACCACAAGCTGCGCCGGAAGATTCAGGAGAAGAAGGAAGCGTTGGGACATAGGATGGAATAGGGACGGTGATTTTATGGGAGGATTTTTCTATGGAAAATACAGCAAAGAACAGGTGGAACAAGCCAACCGAGTTGATCTGGAGGAGCTGCTCCGCCGCAGTGGTGAGGAGTTAATCCGTTCCGGCAGGGAAAAAAGGTTGGCATCCGACCACAGCATAACCATCCGGGGAAACAGATGGTACGACCACGCCGCCGGGGAGGGCGGTTTTTCTTTGAGCTTTGTCCGCAAACACTATGGGCTTTCCTTTGGAGACGCTATGCGGATGTTGACCGGAGAGAATGGACAAGTCCCTCTCCCCTACATACGGGATAAGCCCATAGAGCCGGGAAAGGAATTTGTACTCCCGCCAGCATACAGCTCCATGCGGCGGCTGTATGGCTATCTGACCAGAGCGCGGCAAATTGATTCGGATGTGCTTTCGGAGTTTGTTAGAAGGAAACTGATCTACGAGGACACCCCCTACCACAATGCTGTTTTTGTCGGTCTGGATGAAATGGGTGTCCCCCGCCATGCCCACAAGCGCAGCACCATCGGCATGGGGAAACAATTCCGCTTGAATGTGGAGGGCAGCAATCCGGCGTACAGCTTTCACTGGAATGGAAATAATGGGAGCCTCTTTGTTTTCGAGGCTCCCATTGATTTGTTGTCGTATATTTCGTTGTACCTGGAGGACTGGAAGAAGAACAGCTATGTTGCTCTCTGCGGGGTTGGGGGACAGGCGATGTTCAAACAGTTGGAGCTTCGTCCAAATTTGCAGGAGATTTTTCTCTGTTTGGATAACGACCAGGCTGGACAGACAGCCTCGGAGCGATTGGCTGAGCAGCTGGAAAAGATGGGGAGAGCAGCTTATAGGCTGATTCCCCAAAATAAAGATTGGAACGACGACCTCAAAGAAGAAAACTTATTGCAGCAGGAGGAAGGAGGTATGGTTTTTGGATTTTAATATGGAACAGTTATGGCCGCTGATTCTGGCGGCAATCGCAGTGGTAACAATTTTTGGTGCCATCTCTGTTTTTTCGGACAGCGCCAACCTCAATGAGATTAAGAGCAAGCAGGTCGGGGACGGTCAGCATGGGACGGCAAGATGGGCCACCGATAAGGAAATTCGAGAAGCGTTCCTTCATATTCCCTTTACTCCTAATCTTTGGAGGGAAGGAAAGAATCTTCCCCAAAATCAGGGGCTGGTGGTCGGTTCTATTCCCAGGAAGAAGTATGCCACAGCTTTGGTAGACAGCGGCGATGTCCACTGTTTGATGATAGGCGCTTCCGGCGTTGGGAAAACGGCGTACTATCTTTATCCTAATATTGAATATGCCTGTGCTTCCGGTGTAAGTATGTTAGTAACTGACACAAAAGGAGATGTGGTGCGAAATTACGGAACCATAGCGAAAGAAAAATATGGATATGATGTAGTATTGATTGACCTGAGAAACCCCACAAGAAGTAGCGGATTTAATATGCTTTCTCTGATCTCCAAGTATGCCGACCTGTACAAAGGAAATCCAAATGACCTCCGATCAAAAGCCAAGATGGAGAAGTACGCGAAGATTTGTGCCAAGACAATTATCCAGGCAGGTGGAAGCGGAGACTATGGACAAAACTCCTATTTTTACGATTCTGCAGAGGGATTATTGGCGGCAACCATTATGTTAGTTGCTGAGTTTTGTTCACCGGAGAAAAGGCATATTGTATCAGTGTATAAACTGATACAGGAATTATTAGCTCCCAGCAGGACGAAGGGGAAGAACCAGTTTCAGATATTGATGGAGAAGCTTCCGCCGGAACACAAGGCCCGTTGGATGGCGGGAGCGGCTTTGAATACAGGCGAACAAGCTATGTTGAGTGTCCTCTCCACCGCCATGAGCAGACTCAACGCCTTTATTGACACCGAATTAGAGCAGCTGCTTTGTTTCGACAGCGCGGTGGATGCGGAGAGGTTCACATCTCAGAAGACGGCGCTGTTTATAGTCATGCCGGAGGAGGACCCCACCGCCTACTTCTTAGTAAGCCTCATAATACAACAACTGTACAGAGAGCTGATGACGGTGGCGGATGAACATGGAGGAAAGCTGCCAGGAAGATGTGTTTTTTACTGTGACGAGCTTGGCACAATTCCTAAAATTGAGGGAATAGAGATGATGTTTTCCGCCGCGAGATCGAGAGGATTGATGATTGTCGCTATTGTGCAGGGGTTAATTCAACTGGAGCGGAACTATGGAAAAGAAGGAGCGCAGATTATACGGGACAACTGCCAGCTGACCATCTTCGGCGGCTTTGCTCCGGGAAGTGAAACGGCTAGCACACTCTCCCAAGACATGGGAGAGCAGACGGTTCTTTCCGGCTCAGTGAATAAAGGAAAGGACAGCAACTCCCGCAGCTTGCAAATGATATCCCGCAGGCTGATGATGCCCGATGAGCTGAAAGCCATGCCAAAGGGGAGTTTTATTACTATGAAGACGGGGATGCACCCGATGAAGACGAAGTTCCAGCTCTTTCTCAAATGGGGGATTACTTTTGGAGCGGCGTATATGTTGGAGGAACACACTGCACGAAAAGTGGAGTACGCCAGCAAGGAAGAGCTGATTGCGGCTATTTTTGAGAAGTATCCGCCGAGAGTTTTGGAGGACAGAGGGGAAGCGTCTGTGAAAAAGGGCAGGGATGCACCGTCTAAGAGGTTAGGAACTCCAGGCAATGCTCATGGACTGCGTTCAGATTAAAAAATATAATTTGTTAAGATATATAATTAACGATAGATATAAATTATATATAAAATTCAACAGAAACAGTTATTGTCTGTGTCATAAATTTAAGGGTCTCGGCTTCAAGTGGAGCCTTTAGACCGTAACAGTCAACAATGCTCTAGTTGATTTCAAAAAATATAGTAATATTCATGTGTGCATTTTTCATAAATTGTAATATATTCAATTTATGAAAAATATTCCAAATAACCCAAAAAATATCTTGACAAATGTAAAATAGTGCTGTATTCTTTAATTTGTGAGGGGGATTTAGTCGTTTTCGACTAGGTTAAGATAGTCTAAGAAGCTGAAAATACAATAGGAAGGGACATCAAATTGAATAGTTTAATTTTATTGATGAGTATAACGGGCAGCGTGTTCTTTTTGATGTATTCGTTGATTACATCGATTCCTCGAAAGAAGCTTGCGGCGAGTATAAGGCTTTTTTGGCTGCTGATTACGTTGACTGTATATCTGATTCCTTTTCCATTGTTCAAATACTTATTTCTCCCAATACTATGGGATTCACATTGGTCGGGGGTTGTTAATTCTTATTTCTTTACAGAAAATTACTACATATATAGCCATATGGATTTTATGATGGATATGGTTACCATCCTGGCTTGGATATGGTGTTTGGGTTCGGGATTAATAGCAATTATATTTACTTCTATGTATGTGATAAGATATTTTTTATGCAAAAGAATACTCAAGAGGTTTTCAGCAAAGGTAAAGGATGAGCAGTTAAAAAAATTTGACGAACTCAGAAGGAAATTGCAGATAAAACAAAATGTAAAGCTTGTTGAATCGGAATATTTTGGCTCGCCATTTACATTCGGCTATTTTTTCCCGGTTATTTGTTTGCCCACATATATGAAAAAGTTCACAGAGGAAGAATGGGACTTTGCAATCCGGCATGAGTTGAACCATATAAAAAACAAGCATTTATTCATCAATTTTCTTGCTTTTATCGTAAACTTAATCCATTTCTATAATCCGGCGGCTTACTGGTTTCGGAATGAAATTCAGAGTATGTGCGAGATACACTGTGATGATAAGACAATTGAAAACTATGATACTGAGAAACGAAGACGGTATCAAGAGTATATTCTTGAAATCGCCTCCAAATCAGCTGGAATATGTATGTCTGGTGCCATAGGGTTATTCGAGTCAAAATCTAAACAACGAAAAATACAGAGGAGGGTTCTCGAAATGAATGAAACCAAGAGGAAAAAAGGGGTAGTATCAGCTGCGGCAGTTCTAGCATTTGTCTTGATTGAAAGTGCATCTGTGTGGGCATATGAACCTACAACTAAAATTGAAGTTTCAGGAGAATTGAATCCCGATGCAGAGTATTTTATTAGTGATAATGTGAACAGTGCGACTGACTTAAACTCAGGAGATGTATTTAGGGATCAGCACAATAATATCTATGATACAACAGGTGTTGATAGAGCTATTTGTTTCCATACCTATGTAGATACAACTTTGGGAGAGCATACACGTAATTCTGATGGTAGCTGTGTGACGCTTTTTTATGATGCCCAGCGTTGTACAAAATGCGGTTATGTCAAAGCGAAGGAATATAATGGCACAACGTTGACTTGTGAAAAATGTCCTCACTGAACCGTTGATTCAATTATTGTCGAATAAGGAGTTTTATTAATGGATAGAAACAGACCCAAAAAGAATTATGGACTTACCAGCACTGAGATGGAGATAATGAATATTTTCTGGGAATCCCCGGAACAAGGGTTTACCTTTAAAGAATTGAAAGAGATTGCTCGAAACACTCTGGGAAAAGATTGGAAGTACCAGACACTTGGTACACATTTGGCTAATTTGCAAAGAATCGGATTGTTGGATGTGGATGACAGCAACAAGAACTATGTGTATTATCCGCATTGCACAAAAGATGAGCATATTCATAAGTGGACACAAAATTTAGTTCGTGCTGCTTTTGGTAACTCTATTGGAAATCTGGTTTGCGCGTTTACAGGAGGAGAATATCTCTCGAAGGAAGAGGCTGAAAAAATAAAAAAATTGATTAAATAAATGAAGCCTATTTTTACATATTGATTAAGGTGGTACTACGGTCATGTTGCTAATGCTTTCACTACAGTTATTAATTGTTGGAGAAAACTAGAAAATATGAATCTATTACTATAGACCAGTTCCTAAAGCAAGCTACCCAACATATTGCAATTAAAGATGGTTTATTTGTAGAGGTATATCGTCAGTTTCACTTTAGTAAAACTGACAGCTTATTTGGAAACCAATCAGGTCTATTTGAGAATTTTCTTTAGTTTGATAGCCATAAGGCAAGTCTTAAAAATAAAGAGTTGGATAATAATACCGTTCTGGATGTTTGTAATTCTTTGCTTCTTATTTCAAGTGTATATAAAAAGTTTTTTTGCCAGAGAACATTTATAATTACCAATTGGGATAATCGATATATAGATATAATATAAGACTAATTAAAAGAAAAATAAATAAAATATATAGTTATCAGTTGGCAAAATCATAGAGGAGGTATTATTACGAAATTTGATGAAATCATAAAGTTATCTCTCAAACGAACTGACACTATATTTGCCGCAGGTGGTGTCTTCGGAGAAAATTTTTCTCCACCACACAATGCGCTTAATTTCGATCACAATTTGTACTCAGACTATTATAATACTATGGGTAGTATTTCGTTGAGAAAAAATTATCTTTCCTACTCGAAACTGCCACTAGTATTTTATAAAGTTAGTAAATAGAAGTAGCGCAAAGAGGAAAGATGTGGTAAACTATCATAGGGTGATGAAAAGTGAACCACAAATATATCGTGCAACTAA
>Ga0209064_1002002_pt1 | contig 25849 bp, 18 predicted proteins | sample Inofromicrocosms_FD_187498 | JGI IMG/M metagenome (GOLD analysis project Ga0209064, IMG submission 187498) | Mouse cecum microbial communities from Vienna, Austria - Inoculum for glucosamine and mucus D2O microcosms (SPAdes) (version 2) | ecosystem: Host-associated > Mammals > Digestive system >... | reverse complement strand
TAGCCTAATTCGTCCACGAAAAAAAGTACAGAAAAGGCACAGCTTAACGCTATGCCTAAACCTTTTTATTTGCGTTTTATTAAATTCCCTGTGGGAATTACGGTAACCTGCGCCGCCGTTTTTTACACTCTCTTTCCGTAAGAAAAAAAGAATTCTTCGTTTCACTCCGTTCCGCTCTGAATAACGAGGGTTCAATTCTTGGCTGTCCCATGATCAAGGGGGCTCTCTGCGCACGATCCGCCGCATGAAAAAAAGCCGTGCTTTGCGCACGGCTTTTTTTCATACGTTGTTCTGCTTGGGCTGAAGATCTTCGTCTTTGATACAAAGAACGAGAATTCCGCCGATGAGTCCGCAGAAGAAGATGTCAAGGATTCCCCAGACCTTCAACTCGGAAGCAGACTGTGCTTTGTTGATCTTGGAAAGCGTGATCCCACCGAAAATCAGGGGAAGAATTGCAATACATCCAAAGACCATAGCAAGGATAATAAATACCTTAGCGACAGTTTTCATTTCCCTCTCTCCTTTTTCTTATTTACTAACTAAAGTATAGCACCCCCCCCCGATTTTTGTCAACGAATTTAAAAGAATTTTGTCGAAAAAAATAATGTTAATTAATGTAAAGAAAGAAAATAAAAATATTCTCTCTTTGCTTGCCAATTTTTTCAGTTTGCGGTATAATGTACCCGTACTAAAAATAAATAACGAGGAAGTTATGAAAACACCTTACGCAATTATCATTATGGACGGCTACGGGCTTTGCTCCGCTTCCGAAGGCAACGCCATTACTACGGACGGAAGCAAATACGTTAACGAATTCATCCAAAACTACCCTTCCGCAACGCTCGGCGCGAGCGGGCTTTCGGTGGGATTGCCCGACGGGCAAATGGGCAATTCCGAAGTCGGACACCTGAACATCGGCGCGGGACGCATCGTCTATCAGGATTTAACCAAGATCACCAAGGCGATCGGCGACGGCGACTTCTTTTCCAACCCCGCGCTGGTTGCGGCAATGGACGGCGCAATCGCAAACGGTAAGCAGCTTCACCTTTGGGGACTGCTCTCCGACGGCGGCGTGCACAGCCATATCGAACACCTCTTCGCCCTTCTCAAAATGGCAAAGGAGCGCGGTGTAAAACAAACTTACGTCCACTGTTTTATGGACGGGCGCGACGTTTCCCCTACCTCCGGCGCGGGGTTCGTGAAAGAGCTTTACGAAGAAACGAAAAAACTCGGTTACGGCAAGATCGCTTCCGTCTGCGGCAGATACTATGCCATGGACCGCGACAACAATTGGGACAGGATCGAAAAAGCCTACGATATGCTGACGATCGGTAACGGTATTCATGCGGAATGCCCCTACGAAGCGCTCGAAGCTTCGTATGCAAAGGGCGTAACGGACGAATTCGTTTTGCCCACCAATATAGTGGAAAACGGTAAACCGGTCGCGCTCGTCGAAGAGGGCGATTCGATCATCTTCTTCAACTTCCGTCCCGACCGTGCGCGGCAGATCACGCGCGCGTTCACCGAAAAGGAATTCGTCGTACCCAAGGGCACGGCGTTCGAACGCAAAACGGGTTACCTGCGCCCCAATTACGTTTGCTTTACCGTGTACGACGCAGCGTTTAAAAACGTGGCGATCGCCTTCCCCAAGCAAAGCATGAAAAACACGCTCGGCGAATACCTTGCCGCGCTCGGCAAAAAGCAACTGCGCATTGCCGAAACGGAAAAGTACGCCCACGTAACCTTTTTCTTTAACGGCGGCGTGGAAACGCCCAACGACAACGAGGTGCGCGTGCTTATCAACTCGCCCAAGGTTGCCACCTACGACTTGCAGCCGGAAATGTCCGCGCCCGAGGTATGCGAGCGCGTGCTTGCCGAACTTGACACGGGCGACTACGACGTGATGATTTTAAACTTCGCCAACTGCGACATGGTAGGACACACGGGCGTGATCCCCGCGGCGGTCAAGGCGGTGCACACGGTGGACGAATGCGTGAAAAAAGTTCTCGACAAGATCCTTGCAATGGGCGGCAGCGCGCTTCTTACCGCCGACCACGGCAACGCCGACAAGATGCTTGCGGAGGACGGCTCGCCCTTCACCGCGCACACCACCAATCCCGTGCCCGTCGTGCTCGTTTCCGACAAACTGAAAAGCGCAACGCTCCGCACCGACGGCATTCTTGCCGACCTCGCCCCCACCCTGCTTACGGTCATGGGCGTACCCGTACCCAAGGAGATGACGGGAAAAAGTTTAATCGAATAAATATCGACCGTTCACCGCCGGCGCAATCGCGTCGGCGGTTTTTTCAACAATAAAAACGCCCGCGCTCGGAAACGAGCGCGGGCGTTTTTCTTACATTTTACTTCGTTGCAATTCTGATTGCAACCGCACCGTATGCAGGCACGAAACACCCGAGCGTATTGTCCGTAAATTCGCCGATCGTTACCGTTTCGGGTTCCACGGCGAAACCGTTTTTCAGCGTGCTGATCGCGTTCGGATCCTCGTTGGTAAGCGTGGTAACAGCGCCCACTCCCTTCAACGTCAAGCCCGAAACGGCAACGTTTACGTTCGTCTTTAAATCGTCTTTTCCCGCATTAACGATTTTTACGATAATATCGCCCGTTTCCTCGTCGAGCGAGGTAACGTAGAATACGTTGTCGACTTCGCGCGTTGCCGTGCCGTTGCTCTTGTGCACCGTCGTAGGCATAGCGCCCGACGCAAATTCGATTTCCGATTCGAGCACGAAGTCGCCCGAATTCTTCATAAACAACTGCTGGATATAGTAGTTCGGCGTAAGAACGAGTTCCGTGTTGGTATAGAACATCATGTCTACCCACCACTGATTGTTGCCCGCCTGATTCCCGAACATCGGCGCGTACGCCGCCATGCGCACAATATCGCCGTTGCGCTCGAAACCCGTCATCATCGCGCCCTCGGACAGCGCGGTCATCCAGGTATTTCTGCCCGTCGAGTTTTCCCTGTAATATTCGGTGTACTTCTCGTTATCGTTTGCGGACGGCGAGCGCACCGCTTCGCTGTTCGCCGCGTATTCGCCCACGAAAACCTCGTAATAAGTCTTATCGCTGTTGCCGCCGTCCGTCGGACGCGTATAGTTGTCGTACAAATGCGCGTTTGCAAACAGGTCGGTATAGTTCACGTAGTAATGCTGGTCTACCACGCCGTATTCCGCAACGCTTCCGATCAAACGGTCGGGGTTCGCTTTCGCCTCGTCCACGTAGTTCATGGCAGCCTTCTGCGCCTCGCCCTTTCTGTTTAAGTCGGGGTCTTCACAGTGCTGGAACATCGTACAGTTCCCGACGATCGGCTTCACGTCAAACTTTTCAAGCGTATCCATAAACACCTTATTTTCGAGAAACTTTTCGTAATACTTGGTATAATAGTCGCCCCACTGCTCGTTGCCGATGCCGATATAGTCCATCGCAAAAGGTTCGGCGTGCCCCATGTTCTTGCGCACGTTCGCCCAATAACTCTCATCTTCGTCCGCAGCATTCACGTCGCCCTTGGCAAAGTGAATCAGGTCGATCGCGTCCTGAATAAAGTCGTTGATTTTGTTTCCGTGCCGTCCCGCAAGCGCTCTGCCGTCTCCCTGCGTCTGACAGGCTTTGCCGCAGTTGACGACGGGAACCGCCTTCGCCCCGAGCGTATCGCACAGCACGAAGTACTCGTAAAATCCCAGCCCGTACTCCATTTCATAATAGTTGGTGCCGTTCTGCCAGATGTCCGTGTTCGGCGTGCGCACGCTCGCTTCGCCGTACGTCGTAACGTCCTTTGGCGTTCCGTCCGTATCGAGCTTATAGGTAAACGCCTCCACCTTGTCGTCGCCGCCCGACTTCACCGCACCGATCGAATTCTTCCAATCATAGTAACTATCGTTATCCTTTCCCTCGATAATGCAGCCGCCGGGAAAACGGAAGAACGCGGGCGATAGATCCGCCAACGCCTCGTAGATATAATTCTTGATCCCCGCCGTGCTTTCCGTCGTCTTAAAGGATACGGCGTCGAGACGCACGGAGGAATCCGCCGTACCGAAGGAAATTTCGAGGCGAAGCCGTTCCGTCCGATACCCCGTCGCCGTCAGCGTGCGCCGATATTGCACCCAATCGTTTTCGCCTGCGCTGACCGCAAACGTAGTTTCGCCGTACGACGTGCCGTCGCTACCCTTGACGCGGACGGTAACGTCGCCCTCGTAGTCGCCGAAGAACGCGGAAAACACGTAGTCGGTGTTCGCCGTAACCGCCATGGGCACGTACTTGAACCCCGTGTTGGCAACGGTGCCGTTCGCCCGCGATACGTTGATTTGCGCGTAGTGCGCGTTCGTTTCGTAAACTTTCTTTTCCGTTGCCACGGTAATAGTCGCGCCGTCCTCCGTCCAGCCCTCTTTGCCGTTGACGTCGTACTCGAACGAGCCGTTTGCCACGCTGTTCGCATCCAGCGCGTACGACGCGTAATTGATGTCCTCGAGAAACAGCCCGAACAAATCGCCCGAAATACGCTGCGACGCCCTGTCGAGCGTACCCGTCAGTTTCAGCGTTGCGTCCGCACTCTCGTACGCGGGCGCAGCCTTTTCCCAAGTCAACTTTTCACCGTGCTTACCCTTACACGCCGCCGTCCCGAACAGAACGAAGCAAGCCGTGATTCCTGCGATCGCAGGAAAAACCTTCTTCATGAAATCCCCCCTATGCAATTGATGGGAATATTATAACACGACATTTCTCAATTTGCAAGCCTATTCGGAAAATTTTTCCTCGAAAGGCAGCGGAGAGCCCTGCTCTTTCTCGGTTGCTTTTTGACTTTGAGTTGGTTGCGTAGTAAAATCATTTTGATTATACGGCATATCAGATAACAAGCAAACACCCTGATTTATAACTAGTTGCATTGCGTCATAAATGCTACTTTCTTCATCCACCCCATTGTTGATTTGGTTATATATAAAAGAGGGGGCTAAATTGATAACTCTTTACACCCCACTTTTTACCAAAGTTTACTTTCTTCTTTTCCCTAAAATTCTCCGATTTTTGATTTTTTTCTTAAAATCGCAATCGGACGATTTGTCCCGAAAAAGCAAAAAGCCCGATTTTAGTCGGGCTAACCAATAAAAAAACACCGCCGACCCTGTACTTCTTCGATACTCCACACGAAACTCGACATATGCTTTACTTATCCCTAAATTAAAAGACTTCCTCCCCATTTCAGGCTGAGGAAGTCTTTTGTATCAACGTTTCAGTCGGTAATATCCCAAATATCTTCTGCATATTCTCTGATCGTTCTGTCGGAGGAAAAAAACGCAGAATTCGCTGTGTTTTTTAGTTGCTTTGCTGCAAACGATTTTTGATCTTTATAGTCTGCATTAATTTTAAGCAACGCTTCCACATAACTCTGTAAATCGTGCAATACGAAATAATGATCGGGTTTATGCCATGCCGCTCCGACAAGCAATGCATCGTATAGATCTTTGAAACAACCCGTTCCGCCGTCCGAAAAAGTACCGTCCGTCAACGCAGATACGGCGTAGCGATGCAATGTGTTTTCCCGTATCAATTTTGCAGGATCGTACCCTTCGGTTTTCAACTTTTCTATTTCATCGACTTCTGCGCCGAAGATATAGTTATTTTCCTTGCCCGCAAGATCAACGATCTCTATATTCGCGCCGTCCATTGTTCCGCAAGTGACCGCGCCGTTCATCATGAATTTCATATTGCCCGTGCCGCTTGCTTCAAGCCCTGCTGTGGAAACCTGCAAAGATACGTCCGTTCCCGCCACAATTTTTTCTGCGTAAGATACGTTATAGTTCTGTACAAACACAACTTTCAAAAATTTGTTCGTCTGTTCATCCGAATTAAGTTTCTCCGAAATCTCGTTGATAAACTTGATTATCGCCTTAGCGCGTTTATAACTCGGTGCGCTCTTTGCCCCGAACACGAACACAGAAGGCTGAAAATCTTTAACCGTTCCGTCCTTCAAACCCTTGTATATTTCAAGGATCGCAAAAGCTGTCATGAGTTGCCGTTTGTATTCATGCAATCTCTTGATCTGTGAATACACGATGAAATTTTCCGGTATGTCGATCCCTTCATGCTGTTTTATATAATTAAAAAGCTGCTTTCTTTTAACCGCTTTCACGCGAACAAACTCGTTCGTGATTTCCGGGATATGCCCGTTCAAACCGCAAAGCAGCGAAATATCCGAACGCCATTCTTTGCCGATCGCGTTATCTATCAATTCAGACAGTTCGCGGTTGCAAAGCATGAGCCACCTGCGCTGCGTAATGCCGTTGGTTTTATTTTGGAACTTTTCGGGATAATATCGATACGCCGTTCTGAAAAGGTTGTCTTTCAAAATTTCGGTATGCAGTTTTGCTACGCCGTTAACCGTTTTCCCTATATATACCGCAAGATTTGCCATTGAAAATCTGTCCGAAGAATATATCGCCATATCCGACGCTTCCTCATCCGAACAGTTCAGTTTATCGAAATCTTCCTTTTGTTTTAAGTGCAATTTGATCAGTATCGTGTAAATTTCAGGCAATATCTTTTTGACCTGTCCCGCGTCCCAGCACTCCAAAGCCTCGGGCATGATCGTATGATTGGTGTAGGCAAACGTTTTTCTTGCAATTTCAACCGCATCGGAAAAATTTACCTGATAATCCGCTATCAGTATTCTGATAAATTCAGCGATCGCCAACACGGGATGCGTATCGTTAAGTTGGATTACGTTAAAGTCCGCAAAATTATGGAATTTTCTACCGTAAAGTTTCACATGCTTTTCGATCAGTTCCCCTACCGCCGCCGCAGAGAAGAAATACTCCTGCCGAAGCCTTAACAGTTTCCCCTCTTCCGTATCGTCTGCGGGATAGAGATATTCGCTTATTTTTTGCGCTTCTTCATCACCTTCCGCCTGCCACAGCCGCAAAACGTTAATGCGCTTGCCAAATACGGGCATATCGTAAGGCACTGCCGTAACCGTCATATCTGCAAACCGAACCGTGCGTTTCTCGTTTTCCCTTCTGATGCTCCAAGGATCGCCAAACCGCTGCCAATCGTCCGGAAGTTCCACTTGGAAGCCGTTCTCGATTGCCTGTTTAAAAAGCCCGTACCGATATCTGATGCCGTAGCCCTGCAACGGAAGTCCAAGTCCCGCCGCAGAATCAAGAAAACACGCCGCAAGCCTGCCCAAACCGCCGTTTCCGAGCGCCGCATCCTCGATCTCCTCGAATATGTTGATATCAATTCCCTTCTGTGCAAGGATATTTCTTGTTTCATCCAGAACGCCGAGTTCCATGAGGTTATTGAAAAAACTGCGTCCTATCAAAAATTCCATCGAAAGATAATAAGCGTTTTTTACGACGGGTCTTTGCTCCTTGCGCAAACCGAAAATCATAGCAAGCGATGATATCTCGTTATATAACTCTTGCGTGGTTTTCCCTTCCGTTTTCAATTCTTTCAGTTGTTTAATAAACTCCGTTGTTTCCATAACTTAAATAATTTTGATCTCCCTCTCGATTTCCACAATTCCGACGTGCTCAAAATCAGGCAACAAGCAAATATTGCCGTTATATTCCGCCTCCGTTTTTACATAGATGAAACTGTCTCCGACTTTACATTTTAAGTATTTTTCCTTGCCGTAATCAAGCGTTTGCACCGCTTCCGCCGCAATTCCGCTCTCAGCTACCGCAATTCGATCGATACCGCACTCCAATCTCAGATTTGCGGCATACGCATTCTTGATCCCGAGCGCGGTAAATATTTTCTGCGCCGTTTCATCCGCGACTCCAAAAAATGCGCCTGCAACCGTCAATCCGAACTGCACGCTCTTCTTCTTTTTCGTCTTTCCGTTGACTTCAACTCGTTCACAAATTTTCTTTTTGACAAATTTACAGGGGAATGCGTTGACCTCAGGCATGGGCACAATTTTATTTTCGCCGCACGCCGTTACCGTTATTTTTTTGAAATCGATCCCGATACCCACCGTTTTCGCATCCACGGGTTCGGGCAAAACGGCATACAACCGCTTACCGCCGAGCGTCAAGGACAGAAGATAAACTCCGTTGATCTCTTCGCAGGATACGACCTCCGCTTGCAGATCCCCGTCCGGCGTGACGGCGTCAGTGGGCAAAAGCAATTCGCCTTTCAGGTCTTCGGTGTTAACCGACGCGGGCAACCGGATCTCCGCACCGAGGAATTTTATTTTCCCTTTACTGATTTCGCAATCGAGATAGTTATATTCCGGAACGCGCGGCAACACGGATTCCTCCGTTTTTTTATCGAACAAATGCACGCGGTTGATATTTAATGCCGCCTCCACTACGTCTCCGGCTTTCAATTCCCGTCCGCTGTTATCCTTAATAATGATCCTTGTCGAACTTTCCACATACCCGTCGCCGTTCGGATTGATATCTCCGTAAACAAGCGTTTCGCTGCCGAGGTCTTCCTTATGCGAAACAACTACTTTTACAACCGCCTTATTATTCTTGACATCGTCGCACGCAAGAGATATGTCCTCGGGACGAAGCCCAATATATACGACGGAATTACCGTCGAGGTAAGAGGGTTTTGCCTTATAAAGCATGGAATAAGGTACGGTGATCTCCGCGTCCGTATACTCGAACTTGATCTGTACGTCATCGCCTTTCTTCAAAAGCGTTCCCTCGAAGAAATTCATCTGCGGCGTTCCGATAAAGCCCGCAACGAATTTATTGCCCGGATAATTGTACAGATTTTTAGGGGTATCGATCTGCTGCACGAGCCCGTCTTTCATAACAACGATCCGCGTTCCCATGGTCATTGCCTCCACCTGGTCGTGCGTAACGTAAATAAACGTCGTTTGAAGTTTACTGTGCAGTTTGCCGATTTCCGCTCTCATCTGCGTCCTGAGTTTTGCGTCCAGATTAGACAACGGTTCGTCCAGAAGCATCACTTTGGGTTCGCGTACGATCGCGCGTCCGAGCGCAACGCGCTGTCTTTGTCCGCCGGACATTTCCTTCGGCTTTTTATTGAGATATTCGGTAATACCGAGGATATTCGCCGCTTCGACCACTTTTCTATGGATTTCATCTTTCGGAAGTTTACGAAGCCGTAACCCGAAGGCGATATTTTCATAAACGGTCATGTGCGGATAGAGCGCGTAGTTCTGAAACACCATTGCAATATCCCTGTCTTTCGGCTCCATATCGTTTACGATCAAATCGCCTATTTTCAGTTCCCCTGCCGAAATATCTTCAAGCCCCGCAATCATGCGGAGCGTAGTGGATTTTCCGCAACCGGACGGTCCCACGAATACGATAAACTCCTTATCCTGTATTTGCATATTGAAGTCTTTTACCGCCTTCGTTCCGTTCGGATACACTTTATAAATATGTGTCAATGTAACGTCTGCCATTTTAATCTCCTTAACCTTTTACCGAGCCGCCCGTGATCCCTTCCACATAATACCGCTGCAACCATATAAACAGAGCGGTTATCGGGATGGAAACCACGACCGCAGCCGCACAAAATACCGCAAAATACCCGTCGCTCATCAATGAGGAATTATCAAGCCACGATTTCATTCCCACTGCAACCGTAAATTGATCGGGATCTCCGAGCATGATAAACGACGAGAACATATACTCGCCCCACGGCGCGATAAACGCCGATAAAACCGTGTAAATGATGATGGGCTTTGCAAGCGGCAAAATAATTTTTATGAAAACCGTATGCCTGCTTGCGCCGTCTATCCTTGCGGCCTCGTCGAGCGATTTGGATATCGTATCGAAAAAGCCTTTACAGATATAATACTGCATCGCCGAGCTCGCAGAATAGACCAGGATCAGTCCCAATAAATTTTGCGTCAGGTTGATTTCTTTCAGCACAAAATACACTGCCGTCATCGAAAGGAAGCCGGGGAACATACCGAGAACGAGCATGACGTTCATGAGCGGCTTGCGCATTTTGAAACGAAGTCTTGACAAAGCGTAGCTCGTTGCAAGAATTATGATCGTCTGAAAAATCGTAACCGCAACCGAAACGAGCAACGTGTTGCCGTACCATCTTAAAAACTTCGTTTCGGTAAACAGTTTAATATAGTTATTAAACGACCATTGCTTCGGAAAGATATAGTCTGCCGAAGTGCCTACTGTCTCCCCGCGGAACGAAAGGATGATCATCAGCAGAAAAGGTATCAGCCAGATGACCGAAATGATGATCAGGATCGCGTGTATTGCAACCAGCGACGCGCGCTCCGCGCCCTTCTTGCTCCTGTATTTCATTTTCATTACATGAATTCCTCCTCGTTTTTAACCGATTTGGAACGGTTGTAAAGAATCAGCGAAAGCACCGCGACGATAACGAACGTGAAAATACCGATAACCGAAGCGACTCCGTACTGACTTTCTGTTACCGTGAGTTTGTAGAGCCAGGTGATCAGTAGGTCTGTTTTTCCTGCGCCCGTAGGAACACCCGACATATCCAACGGCGGATTTCCGCCGGACAAGAGAAAGATCACATTAAAGTTATTAAGGTTCCCAATGAACTGCGTGATCAGATAAGGCGCGGTAACGTGAAGCATATAAGGAAGGGTTATTTTCATATACGCCCTGATGGGACCCGCTCCGTCCATTCTTGCCGATTCGTACAGATCCTGAGGAATATTCATAAGGATTCCCGTGCAGATCAGCATGGTATACGGGATACCTATCCACATATTGATGATGATGATCATTACCCTTGCAAGCGTTCCGTCCGTTAAAAACGGAATGGGCTTATCGATCCAGCCCCATTTCAGCATCAGGTTATTGAGCAAACCCTGATCTGCAAGCAGTTGCGACATAAACATGAGCGATACGAATTGCGGAATGGCAATCGTCATAACGAGGATCGTCCGCCAAAGTTTCTTGCATCTGACGCCCTTCTTATTGATGAGGATCGCAACGATCATGCCGAGAATATAATTCGAAAAAGTTGCAAAAAACGCCCACACGACCGTCCACAGCAAAACTTCCGTAAACGTAAACGCAAATACTTTGCTGTTTGCCGAAATACCGCCGCCAAGCACGTTCACAAAATTTTCAAAACCCACCCATTGAAACAGCTCGCTCGGAGGCATATGCGCTTTATCGTAATTAGTAAACGCGATAAATACCATAAAGAAAATGGGTAAAATGGTGAAAATCACAAGCCCGAGCATCGGGATGGAGAGCAACGTTTTATAATAGTTTTCATCCGCATAAGAATGGATATCGTCTTTCACTGAGGGCAGATGCAAACGCGCTTCCTGAAACTGCTGAGAGAGGTAATTCCCTTTTACGTTATGATACCACATATAGACGAACGCCGCTATGACAAACAAAGTCAACAACGAATACAGAAGTATCAAAAGGCTGTTATCGTAATAGGTATAAGTCGTAATTCCCGTTAACGGATCTTTGCCGGTTACAACGGCAACCTCGCCCAAACTGCCCATTTTGGCAAGATACTTCCAACCGAAGAAAACCATATACAGAACGAACAGCACCTCGAAGAACAAATATAAAATTCCGCGAAGAAACTGTTTGCGGCAAATCAACCCGAACCCCATTACCGCAAACGAAGTGCGCGTTTTCCAATCGCCTTCCTTTGCCGCCGCGCCGATATTTACGAAGATACCCACAAAAGCAAGCCAAAACTTTTTAAGTTTTTTGGGGATCGCCTTGAAGAACGCCGCGAACGCAGACGGCAACCGCTTAAAAAATCCCTTGAAATTATACCAGAACTTTTCCAACGGCGACATTTTCAAATATTCCAGATTCATAGTCTTCTCCGTTTAATTTTTTCGCAACAGAGTTTATCTGTTGGTAATGCTCTCTACCATTTTATTGAGATAATTCGCATAGGTGAATTTTTCACCATTCGTGCCGGTTTCATCGATAAGTTTATCGATAATGTTCAATCCGTAACTCTTCAACGGTTCCCAGAAATTGGAAGGCACGGAAGTCTGCTCTACCGCGAACGCGTTCTGCGCGTTCAGCGCCGCAAAGGTAGGATTGTTTTTGATCTCATCCTGATTAGCGACTTCGTTATTCGTGGGACCTACCAGGTGCTCTTCAAAACGCTGTTTCTGCATAGCGCCGCTTGAAAGGAACGCCGCAAGCCTATGCGCCTCCACAAGATTTTTACTGTGGGGATTTACGCCGAACAGCTTATAACCCTTAAACGAATAGAGCTGTTTCGTTTCTTCGTCTATCGTTACGGTGGGCAGTTTGCAAACGCCGTAATCTTCGCCGAGGTCGTTTTGAATCCTCTTCGCGTTCCAGGTTCCCGAAACGGCAGCCGCCATCTTGCGCGTGCTGAAACCCGTTGTTATGATGTTGTTATCCGTCCCCTTTCCCGCAAACGCTTTGCTCGACGTAAGCTTTGCAATCGCCTTGGAAGCCTTAATACCGCCTTCGCTGTTGAAATCGATCGTGATATTCGTTTCGGTGTAGTTTGCCGAATAATCGTATTCAACGTTATAGCTGCAACCGAACGAGAAGAAAAAGCCCGCCGTGTACCAAGGTACGTCGATCGCCCAGCCGATCGTTTTATTTTTGCTCTCGCATACCGAAATGATCGATTCAAGCGAGCCCGCCTGTTCGTCGGTTATAACCGACTTATCGTAAAACAAAAAGTATCCGTTATCCGAAGCATACGGATAGCCGTATACCTTTTCCTCCGCCGTACCCCAGTACAGGGAACCGGACTTCACGGAGTCAGCGCTGTTATTGGCTTTTACCTCGTCGAGGAACATCCCGCCCAGTTCCGCAAGCCCGCCTGCACGTAAAAGCGGAATGAGCTGATCGCTCGAATAACAATAGACGTCCGCCGCGGCAGAGGCGTCTTTGCTGACGTTACTGTACGCCATGTCCTCTTCCCCGATACCTATTTTAATGTTGTATTTCTGATCGGGGTTTGAATCTTTGAATTCCTGCACCATCTTTTTAAGCGTTTCCTGCTGTGCCGCAGAACCCCAAACGGTTAGTTTAAGCCCGCTTTCGCAAGCCGTTAAACTTGCAACCGCGCTTGCGGCAAGCGCGCCGCAAGCAAGTAACGATACGATTCTTTTTTTCATGATATTTTTCCTCCACAATTTTTTACGGTTTTATTTTTTACAACGACAGCGCCGTTGTTGAAAATCATCTTTCCGTCATAATTCAGCGCAAACAGCGTACCCCCCCCCTCGGCATTCAGTGCCTTCGCTTTGCCGCAGGTATTGAAATAAGCCGTAACGCACTCGCCTTCCGCTTCTCTCGAAATCCGGAGGATTCCGTCTTGCTCTGCGATCTCCGCTTCGGCTCCCGATAACGCCATTTGTTTTTTCAAAGCAAGTATATTCTTAAAATTATCACGGTACTCTTCGCGCTGATCGCGGAAAGTCCAGTCGAACGTTTTACGGCAATCGGGATCGCCCGTACCGTCCAGCGGCAATTCCGTGCCGTAGAACACGCACGGCATTCCGGGAAACATGACCATTGCGCAGAGCGCGCACAACAGTTTATCCGTATTCCCTCCCGCCAATCCCAAAAACCGCGGCGTATCGTGATCGTCCAAAAAATTCAGCGCCATTGCGTTTGCCTGCTGCGTATTGGCTAAAAGCAATCCGTTCATTCTGTTTGCGGCGTCTTCCGCTTTTATAGGAACAGCGCCGAAGAAATCGACCAGAATTTTCTGAAACTTATAATTCATCACGCCGTCGAGCTGATCTCCCCTGAGCCACGGCTCGTTCAAATGCCATATCTCGCCGAGGATGAGCGCTTCGGGAAACTGCCGCTTTACCTCGCTGCGCAGCTGCCGCCACATTTCGTGCGATATTTCGTCCGCAACGTCAAGCCGCAAGCCGTCGAACCCCATCCGCAGATATTCGAGCGCAATATCGATGAGATAGCGCCGCACTTCGGAATTGTTGGTGTTCCACTTCGGCATATATTTGCAATCCGCAAAATGCGCGTAGTTTCCCTTCTCGGTATCCGGAAAATCCCCGTCTATCAAAAACCAATCGTAATACTCGGAATCCCTACCCTTTTCTAAAACGTCTTTAAATATCCCGTGGCTGATATCGCAATGATTGAACACCGTATCTATGATGATTTTCAGGTGCTTTTCATGCGCCGAGTCCAAAAGGCGTTTGAGCTTTTCATTCGTCCCGAATTGCGGGTCGACGAGCGTGTAATCCGTTACGTTGTACTTATGATTGCTGCCCGAGTAGAATATCGGCGTAAGATACAGAGCGGTAACGCCCAAGTCGCAAAGATACGGGAGCTTGTTTGCGATCCCGTCCAGATCGCCGCCCGCGAAGGAATAACGGTCTATTTTTCCGTTCCAAGCCGTATTGATATAGCGATCGTCCTTTTCATGATCGCCACGGAAAAATCTGTCTACAAAAATCTGATAGAATACCGCGGAGCGCGTCCAATCCACCACACGCATCACGTCTGCGCCGTTGATGAACGGAAATTGAAAGAACGTATAATAGGCAAGCTGAAACAGATACTCTTCCGAAAGACCTTCTTCGGAATAATAGAAAACTTTCTCTTTTTCCGTAATTCGGAAAATATAGGCAAAGCGCGCGTCAGGCAGCGTTATTTCCGCCATATAATAGGCAAAAACCCCATCCGTAACGCAACGGTCCATTCGGCACGCATAGCGTTTTTTCGTAAAATCGTATTTATTGTTGTAGAGCAGTTCCACCTTAGTGTAACATTTTCATCACCATTTCTTGATCGGCAATAAAAAGATAAAACGATTCGTAGGGACTACCGTTAATATGAACGTCCGTTATGCCGCCGGGAGATACGTATCCCACATGACAAGGTCCGTTAAGACCGCAATCTCTTAAAAGTTGTTCTTTGAATGTGAGTTCCGCTTTTGTTACTCTGATAGAAGGGCGCAATGTTCCCACCCCAAATTCACGGATATATGGACTAAAAACATAATTGTATCCGTTGAAAGTTATTTTTGAGTCGAAATTATTGAAGTTATAAACAGGTTTGCTGCCGTTCATCCCTGTTTGGGTCAAACTTCCTACATTAAAAGCCACCTCTGTCGGACGGGCAATGTAATCGACCGCTACCGTCGCATAGACGTTTTCGTGGTTCGTATCAATCCGCAGTTCGATCTTCTCACCGAACGCCTCGGAACAAGTTAAAAGAATCTCCTGCTGATTGACCGAAGCGGTGACGTAATCTGTAACCGTCTTTCCGCTTGCCCATGTGCTTTGCGCGTTCTTGAACGAAAGCGAAGCCCGCAATCTCTTATCCGTCGTATTTTCCGGGGAGAATCTCACCTTAATTTTTACGGCAGTTTCCGCTTCAGCAGGTACGGCGTTCGCTTCGTATTCTTCCGCGCTCAATGCGTACGCAGTAAGGGTGATCCCGCTTTGTTCGCTGTCGCTCATAAGCACGTTACCTGCGATCAAATCGCTTCCTCCCTCTTCCGCAACTTCCTGCTTAAACCAATTCGAGGGCTTTTGTTTGCCGTGCCCCCAAAGTTCCAACCCGCCCAACGTTGCGCCGCCTAAAACCACAAGCGCGAGCAAGCCCGAAAAAAATTTCTTGATTCCGCCTTTTTCACCTTTCATCTTTCTTTCTCCTTTTATTCTTTACGCCATGCGTGCGGCGCTGCACTTCTTTTTAGAATTTCCCGAACATTTCCGCTACGCGCTCGTCCGCTAACAGATACTTACACGAATAATCATACAAACAGTGATCTGACCGCTTTATGCGCAATTTCTTGCTGTGCGGATCATACTCGATCAACTGCGTTTCCTTCGGTAATTTGATCGCTTCTTCCGGCGTTACTTCCCACATCTGAACACTGACTTCTTTCATGACTTTCTCCTTCGGATCGCGCTTGTGTGCGCGTTGTGGATCGTTCGCAGATCCAACGCCGTTGCGTCTGTTTGCTTAACTTCTCCGCCCACGCCCGGTTTGTCGTAATATTCGATTTTGATATAAATGCGAAAAAGCTCCGCGCTTCCTCTGCACGGATAAAAATTTGAAATAGATACCGATCTCGTTTGAGGGTGTCCGCGCAAACTGTCGTAATATTGCTTTGCCGTTTCGCACTCCTCTTTCCGTCCGATCACACGAATTTCCATGACCTACTCCGTTGCCAATATCTCGTTGGCGAGATCGTAAACGTCGCATGCAAGTGCGCTCTTTAAACCTTTGTTGGCGTCCAATAACTGCACCACCTTCCGCGACAAATTCAATGCCGCTTGATTTTGCAAACGCATTTGCGCGCGAAGGGAGTTCTCGCTCCGATCACGCTTTTGTTGTAACTCGACGTATTCCCGGTATTCGTCCCGCGATATAATTACACCCAATACGCCGTCCCGCTCCGCTGTTTCTCTTCTCCTCTCCGCTGCCATGTTTTTATTTCTCCTTTGAGGGCGGTTTTTGATTTGCGAAAAAAATCATCGCGTTTAAGCCCCCTATTTGCCCGTCTAACGGCTTTTTGTCCTCGATAGATAGATTGGATGATACGATAAATTCTCGTATCGTCATATATGATATACGATATTTTCTCGTTTGTCAACACTTTTACGAGAATTTATCGTAAAATGAAATTAAATAAATAGGTGGTTAATTATGAGTTTTTCAATCTTGTTGAAAGAGTTGAGATTAGAAAAAGCAATATCACAAGCAAAACTTGCAGAAATTCTCGGGCTTACGCAAGATAGTATTTCACTTTGGGAAAAGGGGAAAAGCTTACCTGCCACACCCTATTTAATTAAACTCGCTGATTTTTTCGGCGTTTCAACGGACTACCTTTTAGGCAGATCGGATGACTTCGGAAATATAGTTCTTCCCACAAACTCCCCCACCGTTCCCGCTCTCTCTGATGAAGAGCGGCAACTCTTGGATCTTTTCTCCCGCATGGATCGGGCGCAAAAAGTGCGTACTGTCGCTTACTGTGAAGGTATGCTCGGAATTAGCGTTTCAAAATTAAAGGCTTAAATTTTTTAATCATGCTATAATGTCCTTCCACTACAAGGGGGCAAGCATGGAAATTTATATACCAAATGACGAAGCCGCGCAACTAATGAGCGCGGCGGAATTTATTATTCGGGTTATCGCAAACGCGCAAGGACGCGCGGAATCTTACGCGGCACGCCGTGAATCTTGGGCATGCACACAAAATGACAATTACGAGGAATCACCGTTCCCGCGCACGCTCGCTGGGATCATAAAAGTACCTTCGGAAGAAAAAAGCGAAACCGTTGCAGAAAATGGGCTTTTGAAATTTTCAGAAAAGGAGATTTCAGAAATGCCGAAAAAGATTAGAAAATTTTTCCGATCGCAGGGAATGACCGTGCACTATCGGGAAAGAACGGACGGGAGGTATAACAAGTCATACGAAGTCAGATACGCAAAAAAGCCATACAACGATCCACCGATCTCGGTTAGTGCAACGTCGCTTCCAGAATTAAAAGCGCGATTTATCGAAAAGTTGAATGACTATATTCCGAATGGCGACGTTGCGATTACAATCCCTTCCCTATTTGATGGGTTCGCCGCGTTTTGGTTCGAGAACTTCCACAAGCGGAAGGTCTGCGAGGAAACCTATAAAAAAAGCGTCGTTCGGTATAATCAATACATCAAGCCGTTATTCGGGAATTCGAAGGTCAAGGACATTTATTCGACGTCTATTCAGAAGTTGCTTGACGAACTCTCCGATCGGCACAGGCTCGAAGAGGATGTACATTCCATGTTGAACCAAATTTTTACATGTGCAGTGAAGCACGGTTTGATAAGACTCAACCCCGTTGGAATGTGCTTCCACCAAAACGGAGAACGGGAGCACGGAATCGCAATCTCCAAAGCCGACGAAAAGAAACTTCTGACTGCTTACGAAGGATCCCCTATTCAAATTGTACTCGCCGTCATGCTTTATACGGGGCTGCGCCCTTGCGAATATGCGTCCGCCGTGATCGAAGGGAAATTTGTTAAAGCACAGAACCGCAAGCGGAAAGGAGGGAAAATCGAATATAAGCGCATACCGATAACGCCCATGCTGCGCCCCTACGTCGAAGGACTCTCGAATCTACCGCGGATAAACATGAAAACGCTTGACCGTCGGATAAAGGCGATCCTGCCCAAGCACAAGCCCTACGATATGAGAACGACGTTCGAAACGCGTTGCGACGAGTGCAAGATCGAGGATCGCGCAATCGGGCTATTTATGGGAAACAATATTGGAAAAGACAAAAAAGACGCCAAATTAAAAAAAGCCTACACCGATATAACCGACGCAGACTATCTCGAATACCTATACCGGGAAGGGCAAAAACTGAACTATTAAAAGCCGTTGAATATCTGTACCCCAAAATTACCCCAAAAAATTTTACTTTGCCCCGCCCTGAAATATCGGAAAAAGTACGAAAAGCAGATAAAAAAGCCCGATATTCGGGAAAAGACCTTCATATCGGGCTATTTTTGGCGCAGAGAAGAGGATTCGAACCTCCGGATGATTCACCACCATCACACGATTTCCAATCGTGCTCCTTAAACCACTCAGACATCTCTGCAAGCTGTTTTATTGTACCCGTTTTTTAAAAAATTGTCAACGGATTTTTCCTTATCTTTTCAGAATTTTTTTTATTATCTCCCGTCTCATAAAATTTACAAACAAATCCCAACGGAAATGTTGCAATTTCGCCTTGCTTTATGTCGAAACATATGTTATAATAGATTAAAATATATTATATAATGCGTAAATTACGCCACTAAGGAGCCTTCAATGACAACGATGAAAAGAAGAATCAGGGACGGAATTATTATCGGCGTCTGTTCCGTCGTCGTCGTGGTAATCATTATATTATATTCGTTGTTTACCTCGCAGCATATATTCAACGAAAGCAAGGAACACCTGACGGAAATATACAATCAGGTGAACGCCATGCTCTTGCAAAACATAGAGAATAACCGCAAGCTCATGCACAGCTGGGAGCAATACATCGAAAACTCCATGGAAATCATGAACGATTCAAGCAATCCTACGGCACAGACGCAGCGTAAAGCGGAATTCCAAGCGTTCATGAAAGAGCAAAAACAAAACAGCAACTGGGGATTTACCGAATTTTACTTTATCGCGGACGAGGAGCACGGCAACGTTACCGACAGCGACTCCCCCTACCAAAACAGCGTCAGATGTAAAACTGCCGACGGGGAAGAATGCACCCTGCTTTTCAGAAGAAGCCTGAAAACGCTGATCGAAGAGGACAAGGGCGGCGTCGTGGGAATCCGTGAGGATTCGAAAGACGGAGAAACGCTGTTGCTGTACGCAATCGAAGTGAAACAAAAAAACTCGTTCGACGGCTTTCATTATTCCGCAATCGCAGTCTGTTACGACGCAAACGATATGGCAAACGCCCTTGCGGTCAAAACGTTTGAAAACAGCGGTTTACTGTATATCGTTCTACCCGACGGAAACATCTTATTGCAAGACGGCAACAACGGCGTTTCGGAAACCAATTATCTCGACTTCCTCGCCTCTTCCGACGTTAAGCTCAGGAACAAATCGGTCGAAAACATTCGGCAGGACTGGGAAGAGCAGAAATCGGACACCATTCTCATGCAGGCGAAAATCGACGGCAAGAACGTGGAGCATTATCTCAACTATATGCCCATCGGGTTCGGCGACTGGATGCTGCTCGGCGCAGTCCCGAGCTCTATCGTGAACAGCAGCATGAACTGGTTCCGCACAATAACGATTATCGTAATGACGGGAATTTTCCTGCTCATTGCAACGTTGGTAGTCAGCATGCTTATTTCCGCAAGCCGTCAGCACGCCAAGGAACAGGCATTGCGGATCAAATCGCGCGAAGGACTGCTTGACCTGCTCACGCAAAACACGAACACGATGTTCCTTGTATTCTCTCCCGACGACTATAAAGCCGAATACGTCAGTGCGAACGTGGAAAACGTATTGGGGCTCGATCTCGACGAGGTGCGCAACGACATCCGCACAACGTTGGATACGATTTTAAGCGAGCACGTTTCCATTACGCAGGACACTCTGCGCAATCTTCCCATGAACACGACGATGGAAGCGGATCTGCCGGTCAAGAACATGAAGGACAACGAAAAACAGTACTGGTTCCACTGCTCCCTGTTCCACTCCATATCCGAGTCCACGGACAAATGCATCCTCATGTTCTCCGATCGTACGGAAGACAGACGGCTGCGCGCCAACCTCGAAGAGGCGCTTGAAATCGCAAAAAACGCGAACAAGGCAAAGAGCAACTTCCTCTCGAATATGTCGCACGATATCCGCACCCCCATGAACGCGATCATCGGATACACTACCCTGCTCGCCAAAGATGCGAACAACCCCGACCGCGTACGCGATTACACGCATAAAATCACAAGTTCCGGGCAGCACCTTTTAAGCCTCATCAACGACATCCTCGACATGAGCAAAATCGAAAGCGGAAAGACTTCGCTGAATATCGAAGAATTCAGTATGCCCGAATTTATCGAAGAGCTTTACTCGATGATCATTGCTCAAACGAACGCCAAGAAGCAGACGTTCGACGCTCATACCAAGGGTAATATTCCCGAGCACGTCGTAGGCGACAAGTTGCGTTTGAATCAGATCATGCTGAACATCCTTTCCAACGCGGTAAAATATACGCAAACGGGCGGTTCCATTTCCCTGCGCGTGGAAACGATGAAACAAAACGTTCACAACCACGCCCACCTGCGCTTTATCGTAGAGGATAACGGCATCGGCATGAGCGAGGAATTCGTCAGAACGATTTTCGAGCCGTTCAGCCGCGAAGCCACAAAGGAAACCAAGGGCATTCAGGGTACGGGGCTCGGCATGGCAATCACCAAGAACATCGTCGATTTGATGGGCGGCGTTATCAGCGTGCAGAGCGAACTCGGCAAAGGCACCACGTTCACGGTAGAACTTGAAATGCAAATTGCACAAAAGCTCCCCGAGGACCATGATTTCTGGAAGCACCACAACGTAACGCGCGTGCTCGTCATCGACGACGAAGAGGACGTCTGTATGGACATCAAGGAGCTGATGGCGGATACGGGCGTGGAGATTTCGTACGAGCTCAGCGGCGAAGCCGCAATCGAAACCGTGGACAAAGCGGCAAAGGCGAACGAAAACTTCAACATCATCCTGCTGGATTGGAAAATGCCGGGGATGGACGGTGTGGAAACGGCAAGGCAGATCCGCAAGAAATTCGGACGCGATTTGCCTATTATGGTTTTGACTTCATACAGCTTTGAGGACATCGAAGAGGAAGCGAAGGACGCGGGCATCGACCTGTTCCTCTCCAAACCCTTCTTCGTATCCAACTTCCGCCGTGCAGTCATGCAAATCAGCAACGACGGCGCAGCCGCGGAAATCGAGCCGCAAAAGCAGGGAATCTCGATCGACGGCTTAAAAATTCTTGCCGCCGAGGACAATGAAATCAACGCGGAAATTTTGGTGGAACTCCTCGAAATCGAGGGCGTCGAATGCGAAGTCGTTTCCAACGGACAGGAAGCGCTCGAAAAGTTTACGGCGTCCGCGCCCGACCGCTACGATATGATATTCATGGACGTGCAAATGCCCGTGATGAACGGTTACGAAGCCACGCGCGCCATCCGCGCAAGCAAGCACGTAAACGCCAAGAACATTCCCATTATCGCAATGACGGCGAACGCCTTCGACGACGACGTGAAAGCCGCCCTCGATTCGGGGATGAACGCTCATCTTGCAAAGCCGATCGACATGGATAAGCTGAAAAGCGTCGTTGTCAAAATTCGCGAAGAGCAAAACAAATAAGAAGATACCCCCCCCCACCGCAAAGGTTGTCCGCCATAGAGATTTTCATAGGCAAACAAATAGCACACTATCTTCGTTTTCGAAGTATCGTGTGCTATACTTTTTTCTTTTCCGCATTTGCAATGCTAAATTGAAATTGATTACCGCCTTTGGGTCGTGCGACATAAACTATACACCTTCACACGATAAATTCTTCCTCCATATTTATTGCTTACATTTTTTGGATAGATATAAACAATTCATTTTATATCCCGATTTCTTATACAGTTCGAATGCGCCGGTGTTCGGTGCAAACACTTCAAGCTGCGTATAATCGCAATCGTTTTTTGCAAAATATTTCTCGGCGCATTGCAGTAGGGCGCTACCGATTCCCTTCCCGCGCTTTGTTTGCGTTACCACCAAATCGCTGATAAATCCGATTTTCGGGCAAGACGTGGTGATGTCATCCTCACCGCCGCCTTGAAATATTTTGCATACGATACAACCGACCGCCGCGTTATTCTCTTCTGCCAAAAAGATTCTGCCGCTATGCTTTTTCAGTTCTTCCAAAACATAACGGAAATAGTCCTCTCGGTAATTATCCTTTAATACGATCACGCCGCGCTTATCCAAGCCCGCTAAATAACTTTGCAATTCCACAAATAAGTCTTTAACGGCTTCGGCATATTCGTCGCTGTACTCTACGATATTCAATTTCGTCCTACCTCTCTGTTGTATTTCCTTTTACGTCAGAACGCTGAATTACTGTTTATCGCAAAATCATTATAACACGATTGTAATAAAAGCGCAAGGATAAATAATTTATCCTTGCGCTTTTATCCTTATGAAATACGCCGAAAGGCGCGCGGCGGGAGGATATTTTTTTATCAATCCCGTTTTAAAAACAGTCCCTCTTCGTTGCAGTCCACCGTCAGCACCGTGCCCGCTTTGGGATTCTCGCTCACGATATAGCGTGCCACGGGCGTTTCGACGTGCGACTGGATAAACCGCTTTAACGGGCGGGCACCGAACGCACCGTCGTAGCCGTTGTCTGAGATATACGCCTTGGCGCGGTTCGTAACCTCCAATTTCAGGTTCTCCGCCGACAGCCGTTTTTTCAGCCGTTCGAGCAAAATATCCACGATCAGGTCGATTTCATCCCGCCGCAACGGCTTGAACAGCACGATTTCATCCAAGCGGTTCAAAAACTCGGGGCGGAAGCTGCGTTTCAGCAAATCCTGCACCGCCGACTTTGTCCTCTCCGAAATATCGCCGTCCTCAATCCCGTCCATAATCAGCTCCGAGCCGAGATTGCTCGTCAAAATGATGATCGTATTTTTGAAATCGACGGTACGCCCCTGCGAATCGGTAATTCGTCCGTCGTCGAGCACCTGCAAAAGAATGTTGAAAACGTCGGGATGCGCTTTTTCGATCTCATCGAACAGGAGAATAGAATAGGGCTTTCTGCGCACGGCTTCGGTGATCGTGCCACCCTCCTCGTAACCCACGTATCCCGGAGGCGCCCCGACGAGGCGGGAGACCGAGTGCTTCTCCATGTACTCCGACATATCGATGCGCACGACGTTCTTTTCGTCGTCGAATAAATTTTCCGCCAGCGATTTGGCAAGCTCGGTTTTGCCGACGCCCGTCGGTCCCAGAAACAGGAACGAGCCGATCGGACGGTTGGGGTCGGAAATCCCCGCACGGGCGCGGAGGATCGCCTCCGAAACCTTTCTCACTGCCTCGTCCTGCCCCACGACACGCTTATGCAAGTCGTCGCCAAGGCGCAAGAGCTTCGCGCGCTCCCCCTCCTTCAAGCGTTCCACGGGGATTCCCGTCCAGCGCGCCACGATGCGATTGATCTGTTCCTCGGTAACCTCGTCCTGCAACAGCGTTTTTGCCTTGCTGTTCTGCGTTTTTTCGGCGAGTTTCTTTTCAAGCGCGGGCAAATCGCCGTACTCGATGCGGCTTGCCGTGTCGTAATCGTTGTGCGTCTTTGCGGACTCGAGCTCGCCGCGCAACGCGTCTATCTGCTCCTTCAAATCCTTCTCCGCACGGATTTCCGCCTTCTCCTCCTCCCAGAGGATTTTCATGTCGTCGAACTTTTCCCGCAGCTCCTTGATTTCGCCGCGCACCGCTTCGAGCCGCGCCGACGAAAGATTGTCCTGTTCCTTGGCAAGCGCGTTCTCTTCCACCTCGAGCTGAACGAGCCTGCGATGCATGGAATCGAGCTCGGTGGGCATGGAGTCGATTTCCGTACGGATCATCGCCGCCGCCTCGTCAACGAGGTCGATTGCCTTATCGGGTAGAAAGCGGTCGGTGATATAACGGTTGGAGAGCGTTGCCGCCGCGACGAGCGCGTTGTCATGAATGCGCACGCCGTGGAAAATTTCAAAGCGTTCCTTCAAACCGCGCAGAATGGATACGGTGTCCTCGACGGTGGGCTCGCCCACGAGCACGGGCTGAAACCTCCGTTCGAGCGCGGCGTCCTTTTCGATATATTTACGATATTCGTTGAGCGTGGTCGCGCCGATGCAATGCAGTTCGCCCCGCGCCAACAGCGGCTTCAACAGGTTGCCCGCATCCATTGCGCCCTCGCTCTTGCCTGCGCCGACGACGGTATGCAGCTCGTCGATAAAGAGCAAAATTCTTCCCTCCGACTTGGTTACCTCCTGTAAGACGGCTTTCAACCGCTCCTCGAACTCCCCGCGATACTTCGCGCCCGCAATCAGCGCGCCCATGTCGAGGGAAAACAGCGTCTTGTTCTTCAACCCTTCGGGCACGTCGCCCTTGACGATCCGTTGGGCAAGCCCTTCGGCGATCGCCGTTTTCCCCACCCCGGGTTCGCCGATAAGCACGGGATTATTCTTCGTCTTGCGCGACAGAATACGGATGACGTTTCTGATTTCCTCGTCTCTGCCGATCACGGGTTCGAGCTTGTGCTTTTGCGCCCGCTTCGTGAGATCGGTGCCGTATTTTTCAAGCGCCTCATAGGTAGCTTCGGGGTTGTCGCTCGTAACGCTTTGATTGCCGCGGACGGCTTTCAAACCCTGCATAAACCTTTCCTTCGTCAAGCCGAAGCGTGCGAAGATTTTATCCAAACCCCGCTCCCTGCACCCGAAGAGACACAGGAACATATGCTCGACGGAAACATATTCGTCCTTCATGCGATCGGCAAGCTTCTCCGCCTCGGGCAAAATGCGTTGCAGCGCCGCCGAAGGATAGATATTCGCCGCCGCGCCCGACATACGGGGCAGACGCTCGACCTCCTCCTTAACGGCGTTTTGCAACCCGTCCGCATCCGTCTGCGCTCGGAGCAACGCCTTGTAAACCGTTCCGTCGCGCTCCAGCAGCGCATATGCAAGATGCAACGCCGTAATTTCCGCGTTGCCGTACTGCACGGCAAGCGACTGCGCCTCCTGCAAAGCCTTCATTGATTTTTGCGTGTACTTTTCCGTATCCATAAACGTATTCCTCCCTATGATTTTCAATCATATTATACCGCGAAAGAGTTTTCGTTAAACAGGGATATGGCAAAGTTTCTTTATACGGATACCGTTAATTATCGCTACCGCCATTACCGTCGAGCCCGTCGGCAGACGTATCCGAGGCAGCGTTTTTCCCTTTACGGATCGTTTTCTTGATTTCTGCCATTTGTTCGATCAATTCTCCCAAAGGGTGATATTCTCCTCCCCAATATTCGAAAACCCGCATCCCCTCGTCTTCTAAAACCGGTCCCTCTAATTTAAGTTTGATATTGAGATTTGCAAAAGCTCTTTCGTAATCTATCGGCTCATATTCATTTTTGTCTCCATACCGATCATGATATCACTTTTTCATCGTGAACGCAACCAAAAAATCCGATACGACGGCTCAGAAACGCCAAAGCAGTTTCACGGAAGAAAATAAACAAAAAACCTAAATCAAACCCTTTTAATTGGTTCAATTTAGGTTGCATTTTGTGAAAGATGAGAGATTTTGATACAAAAATCACTGACCGTTCAAATCGACCACTGACCGTTCAAAACCTCTCATCACCGTTCAAATTCAATTTTTATGGCTTTTTCAAACG
>Ga0209064_1002000_pt1 | contig 25908 bp, 39 predicted proteins | sample Inofromicrocosms_FD_187498 | JGI IMG/M metagenome (GOLD analysis project Ga0209064, IMG submission 187498) | Mouse cecum microbial communities from Vienna, Austria - Inoculum for glucosamine and mucus D2O microcosms (SPAdes) (version 2) | ecosystem: Host-associated > Mammals > Digestive system >... | reverse complement strand
CTCGGCATGCTGACTCCCGATGAAGTGCATCGCGGAGCGGTACCCGGACGTAAGCTCTGGAAAAAATATTACCTGAAATCTGCATGAGTCAAGATTTTTCAGTACTTTTGCATACCCCAACCGACGGGACTGACGGTGATTGCACTGCAAGTCTCAAAAATCCCCGGGGCATCGAGCCCCGGAGGATTTTACCCCAACCTCGGGGATCTCAGGCTCATACCTGCATGTCTCCACAGTCTTCGGACTGTTTAACATTCATTCATAATCTCAAACCCTCTGACCCGTCAATATTTTTCAGGACGCTACACGAAGTATTGTATTGACCAAACAGAAAATAAATGTCAGTCTTCTCAGCACAAACCTGAACATGGTGTCAAGTATGCTGAAATTCCAGTTGATACAGTCTGAACCTGTATCAATGTCAATGACAGAACGTACCGTATGCTGTGCGGTGTTTAATTGCGACGAAGTAGTGACCGAGGTCAAGACTATCAAACTTGACAGTACAGATGGAGTAAATCTCAACAACAGGGTTTATGAAATCAGCCTGTCGCTCAATAAGCCTGTCACAGGAGGACTTCTCCAACTACGTGTCTGGGATGAAAGCGATGACAAGAATGCCTTGATACGCGAGACTGTAAAGAACAATACATTCATTGAACAAGATTTTTAACAAAATATGACTCTACAAGAAAAAATAATGCGCTCCTTTCTTGGAAAAGTAGTCAGAAAGGATTTGGCGTTCCTCGTGAAGGGTGGTCTCCCTGTACCTACCTATGTGCTTGAATACTTGTTGGGGCAATACTGTGCCAGCGATGACCAGCAAGCCATTGAAATGGGTATCGAGAAGGTAAAGGAGGTAATCCGTAACAATTATGTGAACCGTGCGGATGCCGAAGTCGTAAAGGGCAAAATCAGAGAGAATGGCCGTTACCGAATCATTGACAAGGTGACTGTCACTCTCAATGAAAAGAACGACGAGTATCAGGCGACCTTTGCCAACCTCGGTCTTTCCGGAGTGCCTATCGGTACACAGTACGTCACACAGAATCCGAAACTTCTCTCGGGCAATGGCGTATGGTGTATCATCACCATAGGATATATCCCCGGCGAGGATGTAAAGGTAAGATGGGAAATCCAGACATTGAAACCTATCCAAATCAGCAACATCGACTTGCAGGACTATATCAGCCAGCGTCGTTGCTTTACAACAGAGGAGTGGATTGACTTCCTGATGCACACCGTCGGTCTCAATCCCGATAAGATGAACCGCAGAGAGAAGTTCATCACTCTCGCGCGTCTCCTTCCGCATATCGAGAACAACTATAACTTTGTGGAGCTGGGTCCGAAAGGAACAGGTAAGAGTCATGTCTTTCAGGAACTGTCTCCTTACGGTGTACTCGTCAGTGGTGGCGACGTGACAAGTCCGCGCCTGTTCGTAAGTATGGCTGGCAAAAAAGAGAATATCGGTCTTGTAGGATACTGGGACGTAGTGGCATGGGATGAGTTTGAGCAGCAGAAGGGGCGCAACGTGGATGCTGTTCTGATTGACACCATGCAGAACTATCTCGCTAACAAATCCTTCAACCGAGGCAAGGGAACACACGAGGCTTCCGCATCAATGGCATTTGTCGGCAACACCAAGCATACTGTGCCCTATATGTTGAAAAATAGCCACTTGTTTGAGTCTATACCGACTTCTTTCATCAAGGGCGCATTCCTCGACCGTATTCACCTTTACAATCCGGGATGGGAAATCCGTACACTTAAAAAGAATTCTTTCTCAAAGGGTTATGGTTTGATTACAGATTACATTGCCGCCGTTCTTCATGAGCTGCGCAATCTTGACCTTACCGACAAACTAAAAGATTACGCCAAGTTTGACGGTTCGCTCTCGGAACGTGACCACCTTGCAATCCGTAAGACTTTCTCAGGAATGGTCAAGCTGCTCTATCCAGACGGTAACATGACGGATCAGGAAGCATACGAACTTATCGACTTTGCCGCTGAAAGCCGAAAGCGAGTAAAAGATCAGCTCTATCTTATCGACGAGACATTCCGCAACGAGCCTGCGATATTCAAGTATGAGCTGCTTAAACAGCATGGCGAGATAAAAACCGTTGATACTCTTGAACGTATCAGCAACAACATAGATGAAGTCGTAGAGGAAACATCTGATGAGGCAGAAGAAACGCCGTCAACTGAGGAATCCAACGACAATTCTACTTCGGCAAATAACACTGAGCCTTCAGCTGAAACGCCAAAACCCAAGCGGAAAAGAATATCAGACACTCGCCAGAAGACCCTTTCCTTCAGAATGGGGCAGACCGGCGTAACTTATGAAAAGTTGTTTGCTCCATATCTGGCAAACGCTAAAGAAATCGTGGTAGAAGATCCTTATATCCGTGCTCCTTGGCAGGTCAAGAACCTGATGGAGTTCATTACCATGCTGATTGATACAAGAGAATCAGTAGAGGGTTTGAAGATTAAACTCTACACCTCTGAGGAAGAGGAAAAGATACCTGAACTTATCGACCGTCTTGACGACATCAAGGATGACCTTGTGGAGTATGGCATCGAGTTTGACTATACTTTCAGAGACTTTCATGACAGAGCCATAACGACCGATGACGGGTGGCGCATCGTCCCCGGAAGAGGTCTGGACATATACGAAAAGTATAGTCCTTATAGTGTGGCATCTTCCCGTCAGGCTCGTCGTAAGTGCAAAGAATTCTCTGTCGATTACGTAAGAGTTAACGGTGCTTCAAGAGGGATAGACCTTCGCAAAGCGACTGATGTAGAAAATATTGTGAGAGAATAAGAACCATCATCGGTTACTGACAATTATTAGGAATTATGGCAAAATTCTCATGTGGCGATACTGTTCTAAACATAGTGACACAACAAAAAGGTGTCGTATGTGAAGTATGTCCACCAGCACGTGGACGTCAGTTGTATCGTGTAAGATATAATGAATCGCTCGAAACTTGTCTTGAACAGAATCTTGACGGATTCTTTGAAATTGAAAACCCCTTCGAGCGCGTACGCAAGGGAATCTTCGGCAACCGAGACCAGTTTGTGCTTGTCAACACAACGTACAAAATCAATAATTCCAATAACAATACAATCTCATCGCTAAAAGCATCAAAGACTTTATTTAAGGCATATCAGTTCAAGCCTCTGCTTAAATTCCTCAATTCTCATACCCGCCGCATCCTCATTGCAGATGAGGTCGGTCTTGGTAAGACTATTGAAGCCGGACATATACTTCTTGAACTGAAAGCGAGAGAGGAATTTAAGACAGCCTTGATTGTTTGTCCTAATTCTCTTAAAATCAAGTGGCAGACCGAGCTACAAGAAAAGTTTGGGCTTTCATTCAAGATATACGAATCCCTGAATGATGCGGTTGAAGACCTGAAAGCACATCCTCAAAATGCCAGAGGAATTTTGAATTATGAGAAAATCAGGGCGAAAAGAAAGGATGATAGCAAAAGTAACGATGATACCGGGCCTACAAATGCCCTGATAGAGTTTTTGCAATCAGTTCAACGCAAATATTCTGTTGTCTTGTGCGATGAGGCTCATAAGATGCGTAATAACGAGACGCAGACATACCGGGGAATGACGCGCATACTTGACTATGCGGATTCCGTGGTGTTTCTTACCGCTACTCCTATTATGCTTGGTGAGAACGATTTGTATAACCTTTTGCACCTTCTTGAACCTTACGATTTTGACAATCAAGAGGTGTTCCGTAACCTTATAAGTGCCAACAGACCATTTGTAAAAGCAATATCAATGCTTAATGCGAATGAGCCATTGCCTGCCATTAAGGAATTGTTGACTAACAGCGAAATCAAAGAAACCCATGAGATTGGTGAGTTAATCTACTCCACTGATTCAACAGTAAAAGAGTTGTACTCCGGCATCCCGTTGTATGAAAAAATCTTAGAGATGCTTGACAAGGAAGACTCTATTGCTTTAAGGGCTCAGTTGCAGAGCGATATATCCGCAATGAGTTCAATAAACAACGTGTTTTCAAGGACTCGTAAGCGAGAGGTATCGACTGACGAAAGACAGCAGACGGAACGTAAAGCCCACAAGATAAATATTTGTCTTTCGGAAAGAGAACGAGAGATTTACGATGAAGTAATTGACAACTATCTTGAAAGTAAAGGCGGTGTTGAATACGACATCTATGGCGAAGAAATAATGCCTAAAGGTGCGATACTTGGTCTTATTCAGAAAAAGCGTATGGTGGCGAGCAGTGTCAATGGCTATCGGTTGTTTACCGATAATGATTGCGATGTCGAAGCCTTCTGCAACGATGTGTCATCTCAGAATAATCTCCCTGATTCCAAGATAGATAATCTTGTCGAAATCTTCAATGGAGTCAAGGCTGCCGGTGCATCTAAGGTTATAGTTTTCTCTATCTTTAAGTTCACTGTAAGATACCTTGCAATCCGACTCCAGAAAATGGGCTACAAGGTCTTTGCCATTCATGGCGACATAAAAGAGCGAGAGAAGATAATTCAGGAGTTCAAGGCTTGTCGTGATTTTTGCGTACTTCTTTCCACGGAAGTGGGTTCGGAGGGTCTTGATATGCAGTTCTGTTCTCATCTGGTAAACTATGACCTTCCGTGGAACCCAATGGTTGTGGAACAGCGTATCGGTCGTATCGACCGTTTCGGTCAAAAGGCTGCGCAGGTGCATATCTATAATCTTGTGGTTAGGGATTCAATACAGGAGTTGATATACGACCGTCTTCTTGAACGTATCGGTGTATTCCAAGGAGTTATCGGTGATCTGGAGATGATTCTTGAAGAAATGACCGAGTCTTTTCTTAAACTTGAGAATGACCTTTATGGCATGAACCTGTCAAAAGCGGCTCAGGAGAAGAAGATTAGAGACATCGAAAAAGCCATTGAAAATCAAAAGATACAATTAGATCAAGTTGAGGAAGGCATGACTAATGCGCTTTCCAATGACATCTATTTCCAGAATGAGATCAGCAAAATCCGAGACCAAAAACTATATGTCACGGAAGAGGAACTGAAAAACTATGTCAGGATGCTCGTCGCCGAAAAACTTAAAACCTGTGTGTTTGAGCGAGTCAATACCCATGAATATTCTTTCGGCGTTCCGAAAAGCACCCCGACTGTACTGACTAACTTTATAACAGCCAATCAACCGCTTGGCTCGGATTTTGAAGATTTGTTCAGAGCATATAGGCAGGATATTCTGGAGGATTTTCGAGAAACAGGGAAGAGAGTTCTTACCTTTGAACAGGAATATGCTTTTGACAATAAGAATGCCGACTATGTAAACATATACAATCCGATAATAATAGCGGCATCGGTTCATTTCAAAGAAGCAATAACAGATATTGGAAAAACCTTTCAGTTAGGCTATCATATCCCGAAGGAGATAGAAATACCAAAAGGCGTTTATTATCTTGCTGTGTATTCTGTATCAACCAAAAGGAGGATTATGGGCAAGGAGGTATCATCAGACATTCTTGTGCCTGTCTTATACAATGTTGACAAAGATATGACAATAACCGATGAGGTTGTCAATATGAAAATATTTGGAGATATTCAGGATAATGCCAAGTTTCTGGATACGAGTGATATTTCCGACAACTTGTCTGCGGAAGCCTGTGCCAATATGGAAAGTGATTTCACCGCCTTTATCTCCGATTATGTAATCAGAAGAAAGGCTGAGATTGCCATTAAGGATGACTCTCAAAGAGAACTGCGCCTCCGTCAGCTTAAAGAATATTATGCCGCACGTATAAAGAAAGAGGAACGAAACATACGAGATGAGGAACAGAACATCGAATGGCTAAGCGATGAAAAGGAGGTTTCCAGAGCCAAAAACAGACTTCAACTGGCCAATAACCGTCTTAAAATGCTGCACACTTCCAAAGATGCGGCATTTGAGAAGATAAACTCATCACAACCCCCGATAATAACACACACTCTTGTGTCGTTATCTAAAGTAGTAATGAATTGATAATATGGCGATAACAGTAGGACTTGATTTTGGAACACATCAAACCAAAATCTGTATCGAGAACTCGGATACCCCATTACATAAAACCTATGAATTTTATGAATGGGAAGAGGGTGTTTACGCCTTGCCTTCAATCATTCAGATCAATAAAGACCATACTTTACGATATGGCAGTATTGATTTGGACTCCTGCCTTATTGCTCGTAAAAAGAAGATTGTTGCAGATCCGGGTGAATTAACTCTCCCGACTCAACCGGTAGAGCCTGATATTCCTATTGTAGATGAACCCAAAATGCCACCTCAGCCGGTTTATACATTCGTCACTGATGGTGGTATATCCATGACTATCCCTTATAAGGACTTATACGGAATCGGGCGTCCGTTGCCACAAAAGAAGGGTAAATCAGATCCGATGAAAATATGGCATAAGAAATGCCAGAAATTAAAATTGGATTACGAGAAAAGAAAGAGAAAATGGGTTCACATGGGTGGTAAGAGATTAGGATTGCCTATGCCTGTAGAGCCTGTTTACCCTCCCAAACCAGAAGAAACAGATTTGGTTTCTGTTGTCCCTGAATCCATAAATTCCCAACTGATTGCATCAAAAGAGCAAAAAGAAGAATATCAGAGCTGGCTAAATCAGTGTGCCTTATTGAAGAAACAGTATAATAAAGCTATTGAACGCCGTGATTGGCATATCTCGCAATATAAAAAAGAAATAAGAACTTGGGAGTCTGAATGTGAGCGAATTAAAAGGAATTACGCTTACAGAAAGAAACAGTATGAGGAATCGCTTGTAGAGTATCCGATGGTTTACAGATACTTCAAACAGGCAACTTTCTCGGCATATTTGTGGGACTATGAGATAAAGCCTCAGGATTTAACCGTATTGTATCTTGCATATATTATTTTTAGACTGGAGGAGAGATTCGGAATGGATTTTTCTACCCAGATGGGGATCCCTGCAAGCAAGGCTACATTTAATCGGTTGAAGCCATTGGCTTCCGGCTATCTGATTCAGGTAATCAGATTGGTAGAAGATATTTTTCAGAACGATTTTGAGAAATTCTTGGCGACACCATACGAAGAGTTACTTTCCATGATTCCGAAATATGAATACTCGGAAGATTTGAAAATGCAATATGGTTTGATTATACTTCCGGAAGCGTATGCGGCATTACGTTCACTGACGGCAAACTCCCGTATCCCAAGAGGCATGAGCATCATGCTTGACATGGGAGGCGGTACTACTGATATTTCCTTCTTTGTTATCGAGGATAACGGAGAGCCACACATATATCATTTTGAGTCTATTGCCAAAGGTCTTAACTTCTTTCTTGAATATGAAGACAGGCATAGTTTTAGAACCATAGATTTCAGTAAAAAGAAAGAGTTAGAGGATGTCCCAAGGGATGTGTTCAATAATGCCTTTAAGGAGTTCAAGGGTAATATTGATACTGTTATAAAGAATCTGACTGATTTCCTTCATCAGGATACAATATCAAGAGGTTTTATGAAGTCGGCATTCAGGGATGCTGTTCAAAACCGTCCTGCCATATATACGGGAGGCGGTTGTTACGACAACCGTATGAGAAAGCCAATCTTCGACTTTTCCGACGTTAAATATATCGACAGGAAGATATTGGGTATTCCTAATGTAGTAGAAGAGAACCGCGTTACTATTCCATATTCCCTTATGGCTACAGCCTTTGGTTTGTCCATTCAGAGACTCGATGATGAAATTGAGGTTTCAAAAAAAGAGGACTTGTTTGCGAAATATACAAACGTGAATGAACAGTATTCTCGATGGGATGCCCATAGAGAACATGGTATGTATGAAGACTGATTGGTTATGAGAGTATCAATAATAATCGCATTACTAAGTATAATCTACGTCCAGACAGCATCGGCGCAAAAGGTATACTCTACTGACAGACAATATCAGGCTGATGTCAAGGTCTTTGTGGTTGATCATGAGTATCAGGCAGACTTGATTGTCTATAAGACTGATAAGGATTATCGTGCAAAGAAGAGTGAGAACAAGGGTATTTGGTTCTTCACAACTAAAGAGTATCAAGCAGATAAAAAAGTTTTCTTCGTTGACCATGAGTATCAGGCAGACCTAAAGGTCTATTTCACGGACAAGGAGTATCGTGCAGGTTGGAAGAAGAACGACAAGAAACCGTTGATGTACTGATTATTATAATTTAGATACGAGAATAAATGTCATCACCAAAAGGCGACAAATATGAGGCGTTCGTAATGGATGTCCTTAAATCGGAGATAGAAAAAGGTAAACTTCCATTTCCGGTTGGACAAACTACACTTACACCCAAGAAGAAATATAGAGCGAGAAGTGGCAATGACATTGAAGTCGATGTTGCGATAGAAGTATTTAGGGATCCTACAAAAAAACCATTCCTTATTACTTTAGTTGAATGCAAGGATTATGCGAAACCGATTGATACAATGCGAATTGGTGATTTGTATAATAAGATGGGGCTTATAGGAGCTCATAAAGGCATAATCTTTACTACTTCCGGATGTCAATCCGGCGTAATAAGGGAAGCTGAGTTTTATAATATAGGTATTGCCAGATTAAATTATGGAGATGATGAGCCTTTATATGAAGTAGAGCGTTCAACAACCTCAGCAAGAAATTTATATCGAAGTATAGTTTTTTGCAAAGATACAAAATTATGCTGAATTATCCGCTTTTAGTGAGAGGATTAAAGGCTCACCACCCCAGAAAGCGGCTATTTTGCCACTTGAGAGGAGTTGAGCCAAGGGTTTACCACATATCATTCTCTTTCTTGGACATGGCGGCAATTTCGTCGGCTATCTCCTCGGAGGATAGCTTGATGTAGTCCATGAAGGTCTTTTGGGTCTTATGACCGCTGACGTGCATCATCTGGAAGATGGTGTACCTGTGGCTGAGGTACATATTCGTGATGCCGGTGCGTCGGGCGGTGTGGCTTGTCACACACTCATAGCGCGGCACAATCACGTTGCCGTTGAGGTCGGTCTCCGGTTCCTTCTTCTCTTTTCTCAACGCCTCCTTCTGCTTCATGGTGAGCTTGGTCGGCACTTTCTCTTTCAGTGACGGCAACTGCTCCGACAGGTCTTTGAGAATATCCTTGATGTAGCGGTTCAGCACCTGCTCGTTGGCTTTCGGAATATTGTAGCCGTACTTCTCGCAGATGGTGATAAGGTTCTCGTTGAGAATGGGGATTGTTACCTCGGTCTTGGTCTTCTGCTGCACAAGACGGATGATGCGCGTCCCCTTGCGGGTGGTCTCAAAATTGTCAACATTGAGGTTGTTGTAATCGCTTACACGCTGACAGGTGTAGCAGCCAATGAGAAAAACATCGCGGATGTGTTCTTTCTTCCCGGTCAGAGGCATTTCATAGAGAGCCTGCAACTCCTCCTCGGTGAGATAAATCTCGACAGCCTTGTCGCGGTCTTCAATCTTCTTCTTGACAATGAGCGCGGCAGCTCTCTGATTATCATGTACGCCGTCAACGAATGCGGCATTGATAAGAGCCTTCAGGTTTGTCAGATGCTTGTTGACCACCTTCGCCATGTAGCCGTGCTTCTGTAAGTAGTTGATGTAGCGTGACACAAACGCACGGTCGATGTCTGCCCATCCGAACTTGTGCAATGTGTCGAAGCCTTCATAGACACCAATAAAACTTTTCCATGCCTTGCATGTGCCGGGTGCATAGTCGTCACTGCCAATCTTGCGCGCCCCGCTCTTGATGTCATCGACAAACTGAACGAGGAACGGCCAGATAAGGCGGTTCTTCTCATCCTCGATACGTTTCTTTTCCTCGGCTTTCTTGCGGGCTTTTTCTTTCGCCGCCTCACGTTTGGCGATAGCCTTACGCTCAGCCTCGGCGGCTTCCTCCATCGCCCGACGTTCAGCGTCCACTTTCTCCGGCTCTGAGATATAGCGCACATCCATGTCGAGAGCCTCGCGGTCAAAGTTCACCTTTGCGAGATGGGCCTTGACTATGCCCTCAATCTGCGTGAGCTTGGCATGAAGCTGATAATTCTTCTTCTGATGCGCCAGCCATGCGCGGGGTGATGTCGTAGCCTTCTGCCAGTCGGCAACCTCAACCTGAAGCATGGTCGAAATCAGCACATCAACCTTGCGGGTATGGATACGGATAAAGAGAGTCGCGGTATCCTTCTTCAAATCCTTGGTTCGGACATGAAACGGGGTCAATTTTTTCGGAGAGGGTGTTTTTGTCATATCTTCGATGTTATAAATTTCTGAGTGGTGGCGTTCACAGTTATTCACAATCAGCCACTTTGGTTCTGCAAATATAACAACCCAAACCGCATTTTGTCAAGTCGGGTCACCACGCAGGTCACCACGTTTTTTGAATAAATCTGAAAATTCCCAAAATTCATCAAAGTTCATATTGCACTATTATTCAGTATTTTGCCTAAACAAGCCATTCAAATTCATTCGTATTCATTCAGAAACTCAGGTGCTGGTGGCACCACCTCAATGATGAAACTCAGTTTACCCTGTATAGTATGGGTCAACTGAGTTTCTATTTTAATAGCTGATTATCTTGGGGTTAGCCTTCCCTAAGTTCTGTCAATACCCTGTATAGTTTGGGGTATTTTCGCAGTGTTGTGGCTTAGACCAGTCAGTGATGTGCATATTTTGTGACAGACGAAACGTCATCACTAACTGATTAAAGCAACGTAATGATTACAATCAACTATCAGATGTTCGGAACCAAAGGGTTCCAACTCAGATTGAGGCTCTATCAGGACGGCGAGACGAAGTTTATCAACGTCACCAAAATGCTGAAAGGAGCCATCCAGAAGAAACACTGGAACCAGAAGAAGCAGCTCTTTATCCCAAGCTGCCCCTTCAGCGATGAGAACAATGCCATACTCGTTCAGTTCCGACAGAAGTTCGATGAAATGGCTATAAACTGGACCGGCAGTGTTTTTGGTATGATCGCTGCTATGGAAACAGCCACAGAGCCCGTCAGGAAGGCTCTTACGGTCTCAGAGTTCATCCAGTATGTAGTTGACCAGCTCAACAAAAACAAGCACGCAGACGGCTCAGGAAAGGGCAGTTTTGAGAACTACCTGAAATGTGACAAGAGACTTCAGGAGTTCTGCAAGGCTAAGAAGATTAAATACTCCAAGCTCCTAATTACTGAGATTAATGCCGCTTTCGTGAACAACGTCTTTGAATGGGTCGAGCGCGCGCGTAAAGGCACGGGAATGTGTTATGTCTCAAAGATCCTGCACTCATTGATTATGAAAGCCGACAAAGAGGGGTATCTGAAAGCTGAGGACTTCAAAAAATGCAACTGGTTCAAGAAACCCAGTTCCAGCTCTCAGAAGTTTCATACACTGACTGAAGAACAATGCCAGAAGTTTACCACCCTGGACTTATCTTCAATATCAAAATCTCCACTCAATGAGTTGTACCGGGATTTCTGTCTCTTCATTCTTTATACCGGCCAGTCAGCTTGTGACGCGATAGCACTTCGGTATTCTGACATCAAAAAGATAGGTGGTATAAGCCACTTTGTCTTTAATCGCAGAAAGATTGCTGAGAAGCAAGCGGTACCCTGCTCTGTTCCAATCAATACAGAGCTTGACCGCATTATGTTACGGTGGAAAAGATTAGCCAAGGACGGCTATATATTTCCGATACGCAACAAGGAGAAGTTGAAAACTCAGACCACCAATAATGGTGACATAAAACACTTTATAGGGAATTTGAACAACTGGCTCAAAAAAGTCGGTAAGGCACTGGGTTGTTCTTTTCCGCTGCACACCTACACTTTCCGGCATACAGCGATAACACATTATATAAGTAAGGGTGTGCCGGTCATATATGTGTCGAATATGATGGGCACCAGTATAGAGAACTGTGAGAAGATCTACTACAACAATCAAGGTGACACTGCCAGCCGGAATAAGGTGTTGGCAGCGATGAAGTTCTAAAGAATGGGGGCGGTCAATTAATGACTACCCCCATTTCTCATTTGTTCGGTCGTTGGAAAGTGTATTGTATATTACAATCCTGACAGTGGTTGCGGAAGATTTTGAATGTCTTATCAAATTGACGCTGGACGGCTCTTCGCACTTTTCTTGTGTTGCCGGGTGCATGATACTCCTCAATGAGACCATTCAGTTTATCAGCAAGCCGACAAGCCGTTTTCCACGCTGGATTACCAAAGAATAAGTCTTTTGCTGCCTGATTCATCAAAGGCAATTTGACATCGCACTCAAAGTAATATGAATTGCAAATATTGACTGAAGAAGTATCGTTATCACAGCACTCCATTTTAGTAGTGCCATTGATAATTTCGGTTTCTTCTCCAGTCTCCATGTTGCGAAAATACATCTTTTTACTGGTCATCATTGTGAAGAACCTGTCAGACGGATTTTCATTCAGCTTCTTAAACGATTACCCAGTCCTCAGCAAGCACATCAGTCTGGGAAGCAAGCCAGCCGGTGAGTATCTGGTGCTGGGCAGTGAACATGCAGATAGTGCCAGCAGCCTCGATAGTGCCGCCATTGTCATCGGCCAGCTTTTTCAGCATAGGATCTTTACACCATTCGGATTTGACGGTGGCTGCTGGTTTGAGCCAGAGGAACATCCCCTTACCGTTCCAGCCCTTACGGGCCACTTTAGCACCGGCTTTGAGTGCTCTGATTGCATCGCCGAAGTCCATAGTGTCAAGCAGCTGCCAAGCATTTTCGTGACCATAGTCAACAGCAAATGCGATCTGCTTTTCGCACTTTTCTAAATCAAGACTGCCCTTACAGCCTTCAACTGCTCTTTTGGCGAAGTCTTTAGCCACGCCTTCGATTGATGGGAATTTTTCGATTTTGATTATCTCCATATTGTTTCTTGTGGGTTTTATTAAGCCGCCCAAGGCATTGAGATTTTGATTATATTGAATCCTTATGAAAGTCAATAATATATAGTTCTCCGATGTAATTCACATTTTCTGGAGTAGGCTCAATCGTTATCTTAATGAGGCCATTAGCATCTAATCCCTTGGCTATCCCAGAAGCAATATCTTCACGAACCAGCCTATTCATGCGGTTTGGATCTCGATCATATACATATCTGGGTATTGAGTGCTGCGACATCATTTTCTGGATATCGTGCCTCTCTTCTTTTAGATATGGGATATGCTTCACATCGTATGGAAAGATAGGCTCTAACTTTTCAGCCCATCTTCTCAGAATTTGAGCGATTTTAGTTTTCAGTTTCATCTTCTTGCTTTTTTAGAGTTGCTGTAAAAAGAACTTCTCCTTTGGAGTTGGTGACATTGAGTGTATCGGTACCATTCTCTTCACAATATCGTCTAAGATATGCTTCAAAACATCCGATTGCCTCATGATCCTCTACCAGCCTTCTATCCTGACTCATCACATCTTTAGACTTTATTTTCTTTGTCAGATAAATGTGACCAGTCAATGCCGCTTTACAGAACACATAATCTTTTGCTGCCATAGTTATTTGGTTTCAAATTTATCACACGCTCTAAGAGAGCATACTGTTGAATAGTATCTATCCGGCCCCTGAGATGGCTTAGGATTCATTCGACAAACGGTTGTTGGAATGTACTGATGTTTGAACGCGAGTCCTTCCACGCAATGCTTGCAATCATGGCACCGGATATTGGGAGGGAATTGTGAACGACGTTCTTTTTCTCGACGTTTTAATTCACTTCTCAACTCTTCGTCAGTGAACTGGGAAAGAGAAACTACTGGAGATATAGGCTTTGAATCTTCTGGTAGAAATTCTAATTCAGAAGGATAATATTCAGTCTTTGTTGATGTATCAAGCCATGTAGTATTGCCATGATAATCCATATCAGCATACACCTCCACTATTTCTCCGGTAGAAATGAGTTTAGCTTTCCGTGCCATTATTTTGAGTTGTTTGTTTACGTTTAGCTTCCTGTTGAGCGAGAATCTGGCCTTTTGCTTTAATGAGTGCATCTGCGAGCATATCAGCTAACTCTTGTAGCTGTATAAGCTTTTCGGGAGATTCTTCTTTCAAGTTTTCTTTGTCGACACCTTCAGTGTAATCGTCGGCCACATCTAAAGTGATAGTGACTGGCCATTTGGTTGCTTGGAATTTCATTGGCTTATTTGGAGTTAGAGAGATGATGAGTGTATTCAAAATAAAGTGAATCCTTTACCATTTCCACACGATATTTTTCAGATTGTTTTTCGGCAGAATGATATGCTAATCCAGCTCCACAAAGGGAACCAAGCCAAAAGAAAACTATAGCGGTAGAAAAGAAATACACCCAATATTGTATATGTTTCTTTTTCATTTGTTATTCAATTTAGCGAGTTTAATTTTACTGATGTGACCACATTGACAGCAATATTCAGCTTCTCCGGTGGAGTCAAAATGGCAAAGTGCATATTTTACTTCTTGGCAGCAAGGACATCGAAGAATAATGGTCTGAGGATATTTGCGAAATCTACGGTTACTCATTCCCCTCAGTTTTATTATGTGGTGGAATAGGCATCCAGCGTGTCGGATGTAACAGTCTTCCAGTCTCGGTAAGGTACCAATCCTTCCCATCATAGTATGCAACCGCATATCCGTGTTCATATGGGTAATCAACCAGCACATCTTCATCTATTGGAGGCGTGTCTGAAGTGTCTCTCCATTGATCGGAAAGACCGGCCAGATATGCTTCTGCAAGCATCTTTTTTATGTCTTTTATGCCAATAGGCACACCGTTGGTCCCAAAATTGTCAATTACGGATTGAGCATAGGTTTGAGCCTTGTCAGTAGTTTTTATTTTCTTTTCCATATTCTTGGATTTTTATGGTTCCTTTTGTATAGTTGATTATCACAAGACTTTTCTCATACTTCCAGTATTTCTTCCGAAGTTTATTGAAACAGCGTTTATTCAAGGGAATACCTATTGAATAGTAATGTTGGAGTTCTCTACTTCGAGGGTCAAGTACCTTATACTCCGGATTCACATTATCCAAAATCACATTGCCGTAATAAGGCACATAGAGATTCGCGGTATAATTCTGGAATGTGTATGGCAGTTGTTCACGTTTAACTTTAAGAATCCCACAAAGTTCTTTATAGGAGTAGATTTTTAACTGAAGATTGACTGGATTCTCGCAATCACATATTACGCAATTTGCCACATGCCACTCATCTCTAAACTTATTGATATGATAGTTTGTGAGATACTGTTTGGAATATGATGACTTAAAAAGGCTGGTATCGCAGATTTGAATGATGGCATTTCCATTTGAGGATCCAAAGGTTCTGGCGTTTTCATCTTCTATACACATAAAAACCATGTCTGCTGAGAATACCACTTCATAAAGGTTTTCAACATTGTCAAATAACACTTTATTTAACTTTTCCTCATCAGCTCTCATTCTTTCACGAGTATAGGCTTCATCCAGTAGTTTTTGTTTGTTTCTACGCTGTTCTTCCTTTTGAGACCATATAGCAATTTTGCGTATTTCGTCTATAGTACATAGTTCTCCAGCCTCTACATATTGCGTCACAGCCTTGGTAGGATCAATTTTGATAAGCTCAGTGGAGGTTGGATAGATAATGTTATTTAATCGTTCTTCATTGGCTTCTTTATTGATGTTTATGAAAACATCATCAACATTTTCTAAAGTATTACCGGCACCCAAGAGTTTAATATTTTCTCCAGCCAAACCAATCATCGTCAGATCAAATTGTTTCATGGGAATGACATTGTATATCAATTCCTCAATTATGAGTTTGATCAAAATCTTACTGGCCGGGGGTAGAAAATCCTGTATGGACTTTATGTAAACTTCAGAACTGTTTTCTTTGGCTACGGCTTTTGACTCTTTACGCCATTCCTCAATGTGATCCAATAGGCCATAAGGAAGCTGAATATTGTCAAAAGCCTCTTCACGCCATCTATAAGGGTTTCTGGTGTTTTCGCGGAACTGGGGATTGGGCATAGTCGGTTTGTCTGTAACCAACCATATCTTATCCTTGTATTGGATTGTTATAATGAAGTGAGAGAAAGCCAATTCTCGGTCAATTTTCAAAGCCAGACGAGCATAGCATATATCCTCTTCCTGGCCTTTATTTGTCCCAATACATAGGTTTATATCATCTGAGATACAAAGTGCGTCAGAAATAGAATATGGCGTTGTGTGGCCTATGCTGAGAGTGGTATTGGAAGCATTACCAAAATTATATAACTGGAGTAACTTGGATTGAACAGATTTCTTGGCTGCATCAACCCATTCATAACTAAACTTATTGAGAAAGTCATCAGTTTTTTCTTCTTCTTTCAGGAGTTCATTATTAAAAAGATATTCCCGAAAATACTTTTTCTCTTCGGCGGCCCATATCATGTAATCTTTGAAAATAGTATGAGCTTCTAAAAGAATAGAGCCTAATTCTTTACATTCCCCGATAAGCCTATCAAAATTATGAGAGAGTCTTATCTCAGATAAGAAGTTTTTTAAGAATGTTACTTCCTTTTCATAGGCAATGCCATACTCTCCACTCTGAATATTATTATTGATTGCGAAGAGATCTTTAGCATTTATATATGTGCCCAATGTCCCTTTGAAAGATGACTGTTCTGTCAATTCTTTCAAATTGCAGCCAGTCATTTCTTCAAGAAATTGAAGAATACTGGAAACAACTGGTTTTAGCTCATAATTTTGCATTGGTAGTAACTTTATATTGTTGGAGTATATTTTGGTTCTGGAGGCTCTGGAGTTTCCCACTGGGGATGTCGATGCCCATGTATCAGTTCACATATTTTTCGCGCAAAGAATCCTGCTCGATGACACTCACGATTGAAATCTTCATCAAGTGTCCCTTCCATTGCATAAAGAGTTTCAAGATGTTCTCTTACCTCATCAGCTTCTTTAAGAGTTAAGGATATTCTGTTATTGTCACGCTTCATTTTCTTCACTATCGTTTAATGGCACTTCATCAGTTGTATCTCTCCAGATTTCCTCATCGGTTGGCCGGTCAGGATTGCACAAAATCCTTTCCTGAAACTCTGTCTGTTCTTTGGGGACTTCGGAGGCTTTGATATTTGGTACTGGCGTGAGTTTGATTTCAACGCAAAGTGGCTCGGAACCATATTGAACCTCCGGGAATAAGTCTGGAGGCAATAAGTTGAAATTATCAGACATACTGGGATGGCTATGGGTCAGCTTTAGTTCTCCTGATAAACCCCGTGATACATATCCAAGCATAACAAAAGATGTAGGTTCATTTTTGGCTGGGAAAAGTGGACCACAGTATTTATAGAAATTCTGTTTCATAGCCTCAAACTCTTCTTTTGTATATGGATGATTTTGTCTGAAAAGAAGCATTCCATCATAGGGCTTGGGTTGAGTATCTTTAGCCATAATTGGATCTCTTTAGTTTTTTGTCCGTTTGAATATTCTTTTCACGATATTTCTAAAGAACTTGAATTTCTTTAGACGTTTTTCAGATGCTTGGAGTTTCGGATTTGAAACATTCCCTTGCGCATCCAATATCTCATCAGATAAAATATAGTGGTATCTAACACAATACGGGGTAATTTCCACCATATAATCTATATAGGCGAATTTGCCTCCATCACCTGCATTTCCGATGAAAATCTTATCACCACTTTTAAGATCTCGATTCCCCCAATAATAGCCATGAACTCTATCATCTGGATGAAAAGTAACAATATTATGTTCTCTATTTATCCAGCCGTCATTACACCGATATGCCTTTACGCCCAATTCCATCATTTTTGCATGGAACGCATCACATTCAGCATAAAATTTTTTGTCAGCTCTTATGATATCGTCGAGAACTGAGAGATCATGCACAATGGTTGTTTGTCCGTATCGACCTTGTATCGTTACACTCATATCTTTTTCAGATGTTTTAGACGGGTAATAGCATCCTTTTTTGAAAATGCCATTACCTTATGACCTTTGATTGAAAATTCGCGCAACTGACGACTATCAACTACCTTTATGTTGGTTGTGTCAAGACAATTCCTGCGGGTATCTCTCACTCTTGGTATTTGAGGTTCATATAAACCCCTATTATGAGACTCAGCTGCCATAGCCATCATTGTTGCCATTGCAAGTATAAGATTCTTCCTACTCATCTTTAATCCTCCAATATTTTAAGAGCTGCATCAATGCCGGCGGATAAGGCTTTCTCATAGGATAACCACATTCCGCTATTTTCATCCTCGCCCATCTCATCAAAGAGCATAATTGTAGTACCGCGCGTCAAGTTGTTACCTGCTTTGGATATTTCCCAGCCATAGCCACATGCACAGTTAAATACAAGTACATCTATTTCTTTTTCTTCGCGGAGCCATGTCTGAGCCTGGTCAAGACGAGGTGCCAGAACTTCATCATTTTCTAAGTTCCATGACTGATATAGCATACCGTTAAATAAAGTGGGGTCATTAGGGCAATCAACATATTTGCCCGTCACTTCACCACTAAGCTCCAATTCTTTAAGTTTAATGGCTTGCTGATACGATACATAATGATCTTTCATTGAAATTTACTTAAACAGTGGCATAATACTTTTTCACAAACTCATCCATCTGCCGGCGAGCCTCTGCTTTAGCTTCTTCAGCAGAAGTAAAATAGTCTACCGGCACTTCAACCTTATGGATGACTTTACGCACAAGGCGCTTCATAAAGCGCGTTCTACGCATATAAAATACTTCGCCCAGCGCGACGAGTTCCATATAGTCACCTGTGTTATGACAAACATGGGTTATATCTACGGAGGTTACGAGTTGTTTCTTCATTGTTCAGAGTAATCTTTACATGGCTTCTTACGAGCCGTTATACGTTTGTTTAGTTTGTGACAGTACATTGTCTTATCCTTCACCACATCATAATACTTACAATGAGAGCAATGTGGTGTGAGTACAAGAGGGAGGGTTTCATCGTCTTTTGGAGTAGCATCTCGAATTTCAGTCCAGCCAATGCCAACCCATTGAAAAACTTTACCACCCATAACGATACAGTAGTCTGCATCGACAATACATTGAGGCGGGTTTACTGACATCTTAATTTTGCCTCTCAGTCCAAAGATGTCATAATATTTCACTTTCATTTTGATGGCTCCTCAAATCCTAATAAGTGACGTGCAACTTGTATTTTAATGTTCTCGGAAGTCAGGAATTTCTTTCCCAGAGCGCACTGACAGCAGGGTTTGGCATTTCTGAGATTGTTGAAGATTTCAAGCATATAGTCATCATTAACATTGCCGAATGAAGGGCAAAGATTAGATTCTGAAAGATGCACGTCACCCTTATAATCCACACAAGGCTTACACATCACTCCAGGCTGGAGATCGAGACCAGTGAGCTTTCTGGTAGGGCTGGTTTGCTTAAATAGCAGATGACCATTCAAGCAAGACATGTGATAACGGCTATTGGCTATTTCAGTTTGAGCTTGCTCATTGGTTTTGGCTCGGCCCAAGTCCTGCATACTCTGAATATCGTGTGTGTCAACCATCACTTTAGGAATGGCGCCGATCTCATCCTTATGCTCAATTATGAAAGGGGCGTCCTTATACCATTTGGGATTGGTATAGACTTGCATAGCTACATAGTGATCGAGTTTTGCCAGCTTTTCCATTTCGGCTTTACGTTCCGGGAACCATGTGCCGTTTGATGTTATGGTAAAACCACCTACCGTTTTACCACCTTTGATGAAGCGATTAAGAGTCTCACAAAACTCATAGAACTGAGGATGTTCAGTTGGCTCTCCTCCGGTTATAATGTAGGAGCTTACGCCTAAAAATCGAGCAAATTTCAGGGCGTTTTTGAAAGTGGCCATATCCATGTGTTTACCCTGAGGATGAGAGCATTGCATACAGTGGGCGCAGCCCTCGTGACATTTATTTGTTATCTGTATCAGCATAGTCCGTTGCTATTAAAACTGGTTGAACTTCAGAGATTGATTTATCTGTGAGTTGATGATTATTTTCAACTTGATCTGAAAGATCTTCATACTCCACATCAATTATTTCTCGTTCAGGCTGTCTTGGAAAACCAAATAATTGTTGAGTTGACAAGGCTCCTAAACCGTATAAGTCAATTATTGTTCTGAGCATATTATTTATTACCCAAGTCAGCAGGAATCTCGCCCCATTGACGATTATCCCATTTTACTATCTCAATCTCATCTACCCAATAAGCCATAGCTCTCAGATATATCTCAGCTTTCATTAACTTGGCGTTTCGCTTGCCGGATGCAGTACGTTTATTCTTGAACCAGCTTATAGCAGTCGTACTGTCTGAGAAGATGACTTTAGGTTGAAAGTCATGGTCGATGATGTATTTGACAGCCTCAACTATTGCAAGGAACTCACCGATATTTATGGTCTGATTACCAAGATCGGTATAGAAGAGTGTTTTACCAGTTTTTAGGTCAACACCCTGAAATTCTGTCTTGCGATTCTTCATTGAATGGGCTGCATCGACCGCTATGCCCTCGTTGAGACTTATCATATCAAGATAGTTATTTTACACTGCGTTAATCATTTAAGATGAAATCCGGGAAACGGAATTTCTTTCTTTGTGCTTTGGAGAGGGAGAAATATATTTTGGCATACTCTACCATTTGAGTCTGTTTCGCATCAAGCATATCCATTGTGACAAATGTGTTTGCTTGAAGGAGTCTATGATGTTTGCTCCACTGGAGTAGTGCAACTCCATCATTGACCGGGCCAAAAATATGAACTTTATCACGAAAAACTGATTTGGTCTCAATCCAAGTCATAGTCAGGTTGCGTTTCATATATATGCCGATAACATCAATGATGTCTTTGGCTGTGGCAAGTTGGCTCCTGGTCTGCCAGTCACATACTTCGATAAAGCGTTCCTTGTAACGTTGAAAGAAATGAGGATTGAACTTAATAGCCTGCTTGCTCTCTGCATAAAAAGCAATAGCTGATACACCCTTGTTGATATTCATCAGTCCGATATGGAAAGATGACCAATCCCATTTTTTAGTCTTTCCGATACCAGTTTGAAAATAGACCAATATTCCCAAATAGGCATTGCCACGAGATGAGTCAAATATCTTGGTCATTATGACAGTGGGCTGCTTGTGATGTTTCCATAAATATCGGGTCACATAATCTGACTTATCATAGCGCAGAGTTTTGGCCTGAATTTCAGGAAGGTCTAAGCGATACTCATTCAGCAGCTCGTCACCTGACATGGTTTCTTCAAACATTGGATTGAGATTGTTCGTAGAGTCTTTTGACTATACAGGCGTTATCAATAAAATCTTCAGCCACACTTATCGCATTTTCGAGGTCGTGCCGGCTCCGAAGAATGTCTGCGATAGATTTGATGTCGTTTTTGCGCTTTTCCTTACTGGAAGGATCGTAGATGTATTCCTTGTTGCCGAATGTTATTCGCACCAGAAAGACATTTTTACGGCATACTGTAGCTACCGTGCCGGGGAATTTGATTATGGTTGCAGACTTGGCTATGAAGCCTCCTTCATTACGCATAGGAACCAGTGAGCAACTGTAAAGCGTATTGGGGATGATGTCTTTAGCAATAGCCGTATCTACAAACACGATTTTTTTCTTACTCTCAGTTTCGCGGCACCCCCTCCAACTTCCATTGGACTTGGCGACAAAACCGTAGAGCTTATCTGCAACGTTGTCAAGCCCTTTGTAGAACTTGATATTGGTTTTAATTCTCTGTGCCATGTTATATTGCTTTTATCAATTAGGGCATACAAAAAGGCCCTGCACCGAGTAATAGTGCAGAGCCTTCAGAAAGATTTGTTAACAAATCTTAAAAAGCCTATTGGTGTTGGTTAATAATCGCTAACCTTATCATTGATTAGCTGAGTTACTGATGGGATTATGAATTTCCCGGATGAATCACGCTGTTGAATTATCTGGAACGGTCTGTCGGCCCTAAGTTCAGGCATAGTTGGAGCCGTTGTGATTTTTAGACCATCTTGGGTTACTTCAGCGATCAAGAACTCATCTTTATCATCGGACTTATTATAGTGTCGAATGATTAGGATTTCATCATCCTGAACCCCTAAATATTGCCATATTTGCTGGATTTTGAATGTTGTGTTCATATCAAACTGCTTTTAATCAATTATAGTTCCAATGTATCTGCAAAGCAGTTGGAACAAAAACCTTTTGTTCTGTTATACTGAGACTTACCAATGCGTTTGCCGCACCGGTTACAGAACAAGAGTGATTCATTCCTCCCATGAAGAATGTCTTTGAGATTTTGCTGACTGATATTGTATTCTCGTGACAACGCTCTCAGCACTTCAGGGAAGTTATAATTCTTGTCCTGATGTTCCAACCAATGCAATCCGCTTGTCAGTCTTTCATAATCGGCTCTGATGAGGAGATTGCGAATGTATGTGGCATTAAGAAGCCTCTGGGCGTTGAGACGTTCCAGTAAGGCAATCTCTATACCAAACATATCACTCGCCTTCTCCAAATCTTTTGGCCGGAGGGTAAATTGAACTGTATCGGCCAGCCCCATATCACACCTTCTTAAAAGAAATTGTCAGAACTGCGTCATAATGCTCATCCGGTTCGATGGCGGAGAAAGCGTCAGCAAGCATATTGAGCATAACGCGAATACTGTCCTCGTGTGACATATTATCCCAGTCCAGCCCCATCTCATCTGAGATTGTCTTGGCACTCTCATAGTATGGATTTTCTGGTGGGATTTCATTCACATCTTCGGGAGCATCCTCTCCGAACAAATACTTTGATAATTGAAAGTAGGTTGCGATAGCTTTCTGGGATTGTTCAAGAACCTCTTTTTTTGTTGCCATAATCGTATATTAAATTATGACACTGCTTTCATCACTTAGGGTCAAACGTCAAATCGCAATAAATCACCTCACAGACAGCCAATAAGGTTTTAATCGAAAGCGGTATCACATATTTACGACCGTCGGCCTCTTCCTTCATACGTTCAATATCTTCAGGATCTAAAGACTTGGGCGGCGTATAATGAATACCAGTCTTTCGATAGACTAACTTATGATCAACTTTATATCGTTTCATAAGCAAATCCAACACCTTGTGAACGTCCAGCACAGACTCAGGATAGAAGCGATCTTCCGTCGCCATATCGGTCATCACAAACTTCAAATTCATATCTTGACAGAATGAAATTAAATTTTGGACTGGATAGTTACTTCTTGCTAACTCTATAGACTGTACGGCGTAAGATGTTAAGCTACCTGTATAGGCAGCTCCATTAGTGGCTTCTTTGATTCTATCTGCGAGTTGTTCCTGATTCATCTATGAATAGTCTGTTTGATCTTGTTCACTATCTTAATAACGTCACCTTTGACCGATTTGTATGAGAACTTATCGGCCGACTGGCATTTGTCGATAAGAACTTCCAGCTCTCCGCTTGCGTCAGTCAAGTCAGATATGTTATCTGACATTGCATCATTGCCCGCAGACCACTGGAGCGATTCTGGCCGGTTGTCAAGAGCTTCTTCCTCTTCATCGGCACATTTCTGAACATCAGATTGAGCTTTCTGAAGAATCATCAGGGCCTCATCCTTTTCAACCGGGTCTCTCAATCTTGCCAAGCCGTCAAGAACGGCGTGAAGAACACTTCTCCTTTGTCTATTCATATTGGTTGGTAGTTACTGAAAGACACTGCAAAATTACAAAAAATTACAGTGTCTTTTAATATGGTCTATATAAATGGTTGATATTTCACGAGCAAACGATTAGTTCTTGAGCATAGGGCAGGCTTTCTATCCACTGGCAGAATGACCGCCACTCAGGTAATTTATGGTTCTTCCGCTGGAGATATATTGTCCGAAGCTGCTCATAATTGGTGGAAATACGCATAAAGAGCATAACACCTTGTGGGCAATTTGAAAGAACCCGCATAAAGTTCTCCTCAGATTTATCATCGTTATACTCTTGGACGAGTTGTTTCATCTGATCTTTCGTGGCTTCGGTCACATATTTATTGCAACATTTATCGAAATCCATTTGCATGATACGGTGCATCTTTGAAGATGATGTCACAATATCAAACCAATGGTAACGCTGCATTTCCGGAGAAATGTAGTTCGGATATTCTATATCAAAGCTAACACGGATACCAGTGCGGAAGTTGGCGTGGCACCTTACCTCGCCTTTAGACGCCTGACAGAGCTTCTTTGCCCTTTCGAGACTTGCTTCAAACTCTTCTTGATTATATTCAGGCAAAGAAAGTCGCATTGCATTTCGGCAAGCGATTACTGACTCTTCCAAGTCATAAACTTTTACATTTGAAATATTCATCGTTAATGAATTAGTATAACTGCTTTCATCAGATATAACATAATAGAGGGATTAACCTCTCATTATTTGTAAAGAAAAGTTAATCCCTCCAATCTTTTGATGGAGTTAGCGCCGATTGTCCGGATCCCAGCCAAGACAAACCAAGACAAACCCAAAAAGAAATCCGAGAAAAATGAGAGACATCAGTCCACATACGACCTTATCCCAGAACGGTTGATCCTCAAAAATGAGAAATCCTCCACAGAAAAAGTACCATATCCATCCGATAGCATATAGTGCCAAAATCATTACTCCGAGACCTACAATGCCCATTACGGAGTACATCACTGTCTTTGCAATCTTTTTTTCAAGGCTTCCTTCAGGTGCCGATTTCTCTATCTGGTTGAACAGATGATACATAATACCACAAAAAAGGTATGCTGCAAATATTAGCCAGCCCATATTATTCTATTAAGTTCTCGTAGATACATCTCATACAACAGTCCCCAATGGCTTCGGACTCCAGACGAGCAATTACTTCAGGATCTTCGTGATTTCCCCATTCACGGAATAATCTTATAGATTTTCTCTTTTTAAGATAAGTTCCGAAACATTCCAGTTGATTGGGTTTGAGTTTGAAGGAGATTGTGACGCGGTTGCCGTCTTTATCTTGCCAAAAGACACGTTGATTCTGGAGAAAGACCACAACACTGAATGGCACTGCATCTGGTGGCAGCCCCATGATTTTCAGCATTTCTTTTCCTTCATAACGATCTCCGAAAAATCCTCTTATTAGTTCATTGATGTAAAAGCCTTTAACTCTGGTTGAGTCATGGGTTTGTTTCTTTTTCATTATTGGTTATTGACGATAATCACTGCTTGTCATCAATATCATCATAAACCCACTCTGTGATTTCACAAGTCTCAGGGTGTATGTTGCAAAGGTGGTCGGCGAGGTAGTTACCTGATGTTTCTGAAGAATAGAGTTCCACCTTGCTTATCGTGCCGGAATCAGCTTCATCATACCATTTGATATAGAAACAAACTCCGACATAATCACCTTCAGTTTCCATGTGACTTCTGTCAAGTTCGACCTCACAAGATATAATAGTGCAGTCATCTTCATATTCCACATCACATTCATGGTTCTGAAGTTTACTCCATAACTCATCAAAGGATTTAGAGCCTGAGATGGCTTCCTGAATAGGCTTTTTTGCCTCTTCATAAGCCTTTCGATTGAAGTTGGCATTGAACAGTTTTTGCTGTTCAGCTGTGAGCTTAATCTTTTTCATATTTGTATATCAGTTGTTTGCTTTATTACTCCTGAATACCGATGAGCACGGAGTCCTCGAACAAAACTTTCGACTGGGATCGTTTCAAGCACTTTCTCAGAATATGTCGTTACTACATATTCTGCTATTGTCATATTGTAGAAACAACAGTTGGTCTTAGAAACTGTTTAAATTTGATTCAATAAAATTTTTATGGCAGCCAAATCAATCATTTCTTCAGCGACCTCGGTTGATTCTTCATAATTGCGAGAAAGGCGACGGAACCAGTCAAGCCATGAGAAAGTT
>Ga0209064_1001997_pt1 | contig 25948 bp, 36 predicted proteins | sample Inofromicrocosms_FD_187498 | JGI IMG/M metagenome (GOLD analysis project Ga0209064, IMG submission 187498) | Mouse cecum microbial communities from Vienna, Austria - Inoculum for glucosamine and mucus D2O microcosms (SPAdes) (version 2) | ecosystem: Host-associated > Mammals > Digestive system >... | reverse complement strand
GTATCCTGCCGACAGGCTTCGGTATTATTCAGTGCGATTTTAAAAGCAAAAGGAATCCCCTGCCGCTCCAGAGCTGGATTTATGGATTTTGGAGATGAGGGTGACAGCTATATGGAACATTGGGTTAACGAATACTGGAATTTTAATGAAAACAGATGGGTTTTGGTAGATGTTGATGGTTATTATGAGTATGAACACCGTTTTGGTTACAGCCAATTTGATTTACCGCGCCGGAAGTTTGTGACCGCGTCCGAAGCATGGATTGGTATGAGACAAAACACATTAAATAAAAAATTAGATGTTTTTACACCAACCGCTTTGGAAGGCTTATGCGATTATTTGTTCATGGATTTTCATGCCTTGATGAACAATGAAATTTTTTATTCTTATCAGCCCTTATATCTTCGTGGCGGCATACATACGTTGAGCGAACGTGAGTTGTATGAACTTGATCATTTGGCGGAATTGTTGTCAGAACCCGATAAAAATATGGAGCAGATAGAACATTTGTGGACTACAAATGAAAAGTTTTCTGTTTTAACAAATAATACCCAGAACATCTATTATGACATTTTCGGATCACACTATGCCAGAAAATAATCTGACATACCTTAGAGAGCTTTCTGCCGCTATCATTTACAATAGGTCCACAATAGAGTGGTAAACGGAAACATAGGGGCCTGCTATTGTAGGCCAAATGTAGTTTGCGGGGGTGAAGTATGAACTTCACCCCCGCATTTTTTGTTTATTTAGCCATTATCGGCTTCTTGTCTCTTGATGGCAGTCACGTACAGCACATAGTATGCTATTTTATGGTCATTGTCAACTATCTGTTCAGATCGTTTAGAAAATTAGGCCCAATCATTTTGAAGTACTTGAACAATGGGTTCGTCCAGCAACGCGCCGGCTACCAGCGGCAGGCGCCGGCCATAATCTGTACGCAAATAGCGGTAGTCCAGGCCGTTGAACCGAACACGATCCAGTCCGTCCATATCCTTGCAGATGTGGTATAGGTGGACTGCATGGGTCTTCTCTTTCTGTGACAGGCCAGTCGCAGACCGGATCGCAGCTTCACCAACGGCATCGTTGCGGCAGTGGTATCGGATCAAAAGTTCTGCGATACGGTAGTCCTTCCTGGTCATTGGAAGGCATTTGATGCGGATGCCTTTTGCGCGAATCAAGGATACAGACCGATCTCCATGAGCATCGTCTTTGCTGTCGTCAATACGCCCGATATCATGGAGCAGACTGAAGTAGACCAGAATACGTTTATCCGCATCGCTTAGGGGATCGCCAGAGTTGTTATAATAGATAAGGGAGAGCAGCAGGACCCGTAAGATATGCTTCAGCCCGTGATAATGGAAGATATTCTCCTCCCTGTAGCCCAGTTTCTTGGCTTGTTGTCCATACCGGATAAACTCCAGCATGACAGAGGCCAATATAGCAGGTATATGCTCCTCTGTCGCAGGAATCATATCCTCATAGTAATATTCTGTAATGGAACCAGGGAGGACGATGACCTCATTTTCATTATAGAAATTGTCTGCATACCACACCACTTGCTCCGGACGGATATGGGCGACAGCCACATGGATGCCGCGTCCACTGTGGACAGCAAACCAGAGGGCATTGCCTGGATGGGTGCTCCAGGAGATGGCCTGCTCAGGAGGCAGGGAAAGCTCCCCCATGCCACGATAAACCGTGACCAGACCATCTGGACCAAGTTCAGGGCATTCCGGTGCAGGGGCATGGGAAAATACATAGTTCAGCAACTCCGGTTTCCACATTCCATTGGAATAGTCAATCCGCTTATAGACGCTGTACCAGACCTGAAACACCTCTTCAGGCGGGATGTCCAAGTAGCGCCGCTGGAAATCATAGATCAGCATGGGTAGTGGGACGCATTTCTCATAGTAGCTTTTCCACTGCTTGCAGGCCAATTCCGGCGCAGTCTCGCCCTGGAGTTTATCCGCAGTCCTATAAAGGGGAAGCCTGTCAATCATATTGTGCTGTAAGAAAATATCGCCATAGAGTCCTTGGTTATAATCCGCATAGTAAGTACCGAATATGGAACGAGAGGGATCGTGAACAACATATTGCAGATCAAGGCCATGCTTTTCCAGTGCGTTTTTGATTTCCGGGATGGTCAGCCCATCTGCATCAACTTTTTGCAGATCAGCTTCCGTCAGCGGTTCAAACTGGGTCATTACCCCCTGGAGATTTTTATAGTAGGACAGATTATTCATGTCCCACCTCCTCAGTATTGTCGCCACGTACAAGGCCGAACGCTTGGGCGTCGGCAAGGACATTGAGCAGTTGTGTGTAAGTATTCTGCAGTCTGTTCAGAAGGAGCTGCGCCTGTTCCTTTGACAAAAGCCTGATATCCTGTACGGCAAATTGTTCATAGGTCTCACCGTCCAGGCAGTCATAGGGCAGGCAGAGCAAGCCTTCCCGAACGGCCAGCAGGGTACAGCCAAGATGTGTGCCGATGCAGGCTGGGACAGGCCAGCACAATTCGTCACCGAATGCGGCCTGATAGCGATCCCTTACCGGCTCCAGCGATACAAAGTGAGCCCCATTCTCATCTAAAAGGGCCAGTACCTCCACTGTGGTCAGAAGTTGCTGACGGTCGAAAGCGTGGCCATCCAACTCTACCATATTGGGTGGCCGCAACCGGAACGGGATTCCGTTATAGGGGCTGTGCGTGATCAGCCGCTGGCGGGTTTCCACCAGCTTCTCAGTAATTGCAGCGAAGATGGGCGGTAGCTCCTGATTGTCGTAGTCATAAGTGGCGGGTGAAGAACAATTTCCCAAAGCCTCCAAGCCTTCCAAGATACGTTCCACCCGTCTGCCTGCGATTTGCTTGAAATAGATGTGCTTTTTTCCATCTATCATCATAATACCTCTCTTCTTATGTTGTTTTTTGCTTGTCTGTCGAACTATTTGCGTCAGCTGTTGAAAATTGCTGTTCCATATACCGGTATGCGCCGTATATAGGTTCGTCAAAGCACTTCAACTTTTCATCACTGATATATCCGCTGTCACCAAAAGGCATTGGGGCACGCCAAATCCATTTTCTCCAGAGATAAACAGGGGTGTACCACCGATCATACTCGTTCAGAGTTATTGTGTTGCCGTGGACAACGACAGCAGGGATGCCATAGAGTGAGAGGTGGAGATAAGTCATGTGGACGCAGCGTGCATCAAGGTCGGCAGCCTGAATCACCAACTGTTCCGCAGGATTGTAACCGGTATCTGCAATACGTTGTGCTCCGGCAAGGAGAAGTGTGCCGCTCCCACACGCGTGATCGCCTAAGGAAAAGAATCCTTTTTCTGGGAGCGAAAGATTGGAGGAAACGGAAATCGCGCCAATCAGTTTTCCTACGTCGACCGGAGTAAAATCCTGCTTGAGTGCTCGACTGGTTGCTCTAACTTGGGTGAAAGGGCCAGCAAACAGATCCTCATAACGCCCAACTTGGATATTTCTGACAAATGTTCTACATAAATCAACCAATCCTTGATAGAAAGCCTCCCATTCGTCCTTTTTATAATTCGCTTTCAGCCGTTCCAAAGATTTCGACCGTTGCTCTGAATGGACTGGGTCGGTGCGTATGCTCAAAAGGAGAGCGCAATATGCTAAAAAATCGGATAATGTTTGTGGCCTGGATATGCGTCCGCGGGTTATTTCTGCAATTTTCAGTAATGTTTTATCAAATTGATGTTTCAATCGCTTTACCTCCAAAACGGAAGATACGGAGACACTGCAGTGTCTCCGTATCTTCATAATGTGCGTTCACATCCGCATGATTTTTTAGATATTTACCCCAAAAACCTGCCGAAATAAGTCATGAAATCTCTTAAAGACATCCGGGAGCAATGGGGTACGGAGACTGGACAATGACCATTGAATCAATTCTTCCTCTGCGATCCGGGGGTCATCAGTTCTAAAATCACCACTGTATTGGTGATAGATCGGTGCACTGGGGGCCTGAATCTTCTTGCAGTCCTTGATGGTATCAGCCTTTTTAAGCAGTTCCAGTTTCTTCTCCAAGACAGCCAGTACCAGATCAGAGACAAAACCGATTTCGCGGTATTTACAGCAGCGCCTCTTGATTTCCATAAGCGCATCGCATTTCGCTGCCGATAGTCGAGGGTTCTCATTGGCGATCATAATGTCCATCATGGCATCAGTTGTCATGCGCTGCAGTTTCCAATCAAATTCCATATCCATTGTTAGCGATATTCCTCCTTCAGGTATGGCAATCCACCGAGACAAGAAGCGCATCATCTGGCTGCTTCGCAATGAAATCGGCGACCGCTTTGAACCAGGCTTGAACCTCATCCTCGTTTGAGTCGGTTGCCCCCCAGCCCTGATCGCCCCAGCCGTCCGCATCCACATAGGCAAAAGTCGTAATAGGATAGGGGTGCTGGTCAGAGAGGCCCATACTGTGTATGCGATGCTCCAAGGTTTCACCTTTCCGGTACAGATAATCGCCCCAGGAGATGATGCCGTCTTTGACCAGGGTGATACTGCTGGCATTTTCTGTGGGAATCTGGCCTGTCTTAAACCACGCTTCATACTGACGGAATTGTTCAGTGCATTTGTTGCGAATGAACTCCCGCATCACGTCCCATGCGATATCACATTTTCGTGCTCCAGCTACCCAGCAGTATCCGTCAGGGGCTTCACGCTGAGGCTCTGTTCTGAACAAGCTGGAAGCCTCGCCAGCAACTGCTGAGTTGCAGTTATCCTTGACCAGAAAACGGAACGGCCAACGTCCGCCAATCTGCCACCAGTCCCAGCGTCCGTTCGGATTGAAGTAGTAGCCATAACGGCCATCCTCCTCGCCAGCCGTATAACCCCAGTATTCTGTCATAAAGGCGTCGAATGTGGGAAACAGCTTTTGAAACGGATAGTTGGGCAGCGCAAGATATTTTTTAGACTTCTTAGTCTGCTTGCGGTGATGCAGCGGTCCAAAACTCCGCCTGTAGACCTTGCCATCATGCAGTTTATACCGTCTGCTGAATTCATAGCAGTGACAGGTAATAATACGGCCATCCGGGGTCTTGACGCAGTCAACGCCGCTCTGCTCATAGGCCGTATGCCCCTCGTCAGTATGGTCATCAAATTCCATGTGAGCAATATCTGTGTTGTTCTCGTTATAGGGTGCCAGCAGACTGTCAACCATGCACTCTACAAGGCATTCCCAGCGCGATGAGTCGATCATTGCGGAATCTACTTCCGGCATTTTCACCGGTTTTTGGCTGGCCAGATTTTCCAACAGGAGTTTACCTGCCACAAAGCTAACCACATCGTCCACAGGGACGGCGTGCATAGCAGCTGAGGTATCCTGAGGCAGCGGCAGGGCAGAAAGAACAGTAAAGTGCATATTGAACCTCCAAATTATTCTGATTTTTTGTTCTCAGCATAGCTGAAAGATGCCCACCGCCCGCAAGCAGGACAGTGAGCAATTTGGTTTTCGTTATGAATCTGCGCTCTTGGTATGGCGCGGGCCGTTTTGCAGCAGTCCATCACAACCTCTACCATTGGGGTGGTATCCAACAGTTCTGGGTGGTACTGCCGGTTATAGGGGACAAAGAACACCCAAGCCGGATTACGATAGATTGCGGACAAACACATACTCAGATGCCCGCCATGAGAAAGCTGCTTGGAGTAGATATTCCCGCCGCCGTAGTCAACCGCATATGGCTGCAGGTGCTCCAGTTCTGTCTGGAGTCCGTCCCGCTCTATGATGTGTTCTGCCGCTTTGATCCAGACAGACAGTTCAATGTCACCTACAGGCGTTTGTACGCCATGGCGGAAGGAATGCTGCTTGTTCCTGCCGAAACCGGTAGTCTGGCCCCGGTCGGTAGCGTACAGCCAGCGCAGATCTCCTGCCTTCAGGTGGAGCAGATCAAGTTGTTCCACCTGGTCGATCTGGCCCGCCATCAGAAGACATCCTCCACCCACCGCCTCGCAAGCAGGGCGGCCATTGCCTGTTTCTCGGCATTGTCCAGTTGCATGGAGTAGGGCTCCTCGCACTCCGGTTCCCACGGATATTTACCGGCAGGGTCGCAAAACAGGATGCGAAGCACGCGGTCATTCTCCCGGCTGGGTTGGATAGGAACCGTTTCAAACAGGTAAAACGGGAGATTGAACACATTATCCTCCCGATCCCCGGAGCGGTACCGCTTTCCCTTCTCCGCAACTTCGTTGGCGATCAGGTTGATAAACAGCGTTGCCTGTTGCAGATCCAACGGTAGGTTCAGCTCCAGTTCCAGACTTCCATAGTGATCCAAGCCATGAGTATGGTAGCTGGGCTGTCCGCAGGGAATAAAATGTATGATCCAGGTCGGCGTCATTCTTTGTCCTCCTCTTTCAGAAAGTCCATGGCACTGGGGCTCAGTCCCATCATCAGGAACCGAAACGCACACTGGTATCCCACAAGGAACGCATAGTCCAGACCGGTGCTGTTGCGTGCGGCCAGCAAGTCGCTGTACTGACCCAAAATGTCCTGGGTATCAGGCGTCATCCCTTGGCGGAGCTGGCATTCCAATGAACGGATTTTTTCGGTGATCTCCTTTTGCTGCTGGTTGCCAACCTCGCAGGCTTCCTGGAATGGATCCCAGAACCCGCTGATAAATGCTTGGAAGAACTCCGCAGGGAGTGGGATCTTCTGAGGGCAGCCCAGAGCGTACGCCAGATGTTGCAGCCCCTGTTCCAGTTCGGCCTGGTGCTGGACAAAAATCTTTTTCCCAACATCAGGTCTAAATTCGTCTTTTACCATGTTTGTCACCTCGTTAGTAATATTTTTGGCAGATACCCTCTGCCTGGGTATATATAAAAAAGCGCATGGGCAGTTGAAATGCTGTCCACGCGCTTTGTGACGGAGGTCAAGTATAAAGTTTTATGTAGCTAAATCATAGGCGAAAATAAAAAAGCGCCCAAAGGCATACACCTTCAGACGCTTTGATACACAGATACTTTGTTTGCCAGAGGGCAAACTACAGATACTTTATGCTCACATTATAAAGGCTGCGCAAGGAAAAATCAATAATAAATTTGCCGCTTGTCGTCAGTCTGTTGGCTGGAACGCTCATGGAAAGCAAAACTCTATTTGTCCGGCGAAAAAGGGCGGCGTCCAGAGACATTAAGCCTCTGGACGCTCTGTCTATTGCACTAAGGGCGGATGTTGTCTCAGGTTTTAGAAACCATGTTAATAGTTCACATACCCCACAACGCTGATGGTATTGCTGGAGTTATTTCTCACAGCCAGAGTATACTGCCCACGTACAGTGACTGCCAGCGTAGAATTGATACTTCCGTTCATGCTGTTTACATAGTAGAAGTACCCATCGGGGGCAATCAGGCCGAAATCAACACTGGCAGAAGCCGGTGAGTATGAGCAGTTGATTGTCACAGTCTCGCCAGCCTCAAGGGAAAAGCTATCCTCCGCAACCGCAGACTTATTGCCAGGTACGCTTGTGCTGATGGAACCGAAGGCAAACGGTGTAGCGCTACTGACAAAATACTGCACCGAGGACATATCGAGTTCATCGTGGGCCAAATCTTCCAGTTGAAGAACGCCGTCATTCACCATTGCTGGCGCATCGTCCACAACGGAAACCATCCCGGTACCCGCATTCTGGGCATCTTTGATGGAGATATTTTGCCCGGTAACAAAGCTGAGAGCAAAATCATCAGTAGTGCCGTTATCACTGATATTTGCTGCCAGTGCAGAGGTAGCCAGGCACCCCACAACAAGGGCGAGAGCAAGCAACAACCCAAGCAAGGAGCGGGACTTTTTGTTCGAGTTCATCATGATAGAAATTCTCCTTTTGAGTTTGTATCGGCATGAGGTTAAGGAAACATATAGTCTTGGTCCCACATACCGAGTGGCGGGAGCGTAATTGATCAGAAGGTAACCATATTCTTTTCGCTGTGCATAGTCAAGGGAACTGACAACTTCCTCGTCACAGGAGGTTTCCAGCCAGTACGCAAAATCCCGGCTCAGCAGGTAGACCACAGGGTTGAACCAGTGGATACATTGGATCATGTTCATCAGGAATTTCTTCCATAGGTCCCTACGTCGGAAATGCGTCAGTTCGTGGGCCAGGATATATCGGGCGTCGCTGTCTGGCAGGTGCTCTGACGGCAGTAAAATCGTTGGACGGAAGAACCCGACCAGCATGGGACTTTGCACCAGGGGAGACGCCAATAGCCGGACCTCGTCGGTGACACCCACCAGGCGGGCGGCCTCCAGCGCAATCTGCTGAAGATGGCTGTTTACATCGTGGCTCTCCTGCTCAAACAGGCAACGGTAATGCAGGAGCCGCCAGATATTCCGGAGGATAAGGCTGATGGCAACCAGCAGCCACAATGTTGCAGCACACTCAACCACCAGTCCCCAATCAACGCCGCCATTTATAAGCCCAGTTTGCGCAGGCAGTTCACCGATAGCGGCAGAGGCAGACGGGATATAAATCAGGTCCACGTTGCCGCTGGCTACGATGATTGGGGGCAAGGATGGATGGGGAACGGGAACCAGCGTCCACAGCTTATAGAGCGGCAGAACAAAGAGCAGGGAAATGGCTATTATGCTGTGGTATCGCCAGTTCTGGCTGAGTCGATTCCCGCTGGCCACCAGCAACAGTTTCAGCAGGACATACGCTGCACTTCCTGTGATACTGAGCAGGGCAGTAGTCAAAAACAGGTTGACGGCCATCTCACATCTCCTTGTCCAGCCACGCTTTCAGCTCCTCGCGGTCTTTGGCTGAGAGGGGGGTATCCCCACAGAGCGCAGCGAAGAACTTTGTTACCGAGCCCTGATACATGGTGTCCAGCACCTCCTGTGCCATGCTCTGCATATATGCTGTTTTCGTCTGGATTGGGTGATAGTAGGGCACTCGGCCCCTGCGGACGGAGTCCACCAGGTTCTTCTGGTTAAGCCGGGACAAGAAAGTAGCCAGCGTTGAAGCTTTCCAGGCTTTCCCGTAATGCTGGGCGAAGTAGTCAATCAGCTCCGCCGCAGACATAGGCGCTTCAGAATTCCATAGCACCTCCATGATTTCTGATTCTGTGTCAGTCATTTTTTTGGATCGATCCATCATAGTTACCCTCCTGTCCCAGTGCGTCCACTGTGATACTGTAATTCTACTACCGCATTGTAGAAATGTCAAGAGATATTTCTACAAGATAGTAGAAAAATAGGCGGGCACAAAAGGGATTGAAATTTTCTGTCCAGCCAGGTATAATACTATCGTAAAGTATCCGTTGATTGTGTGAGCAATCATAGTAGCCGTGTTACATAGTGTCCAAAGACCTGAGGGTTTTTGGGCGCTTTTCTTTTTCCTGGACCATACCAATAATCAAAATACCATTGGCCAATTAGGTCACAAAGCATACGGACAGGGCAGTCCGTATGCTTTTTTATATAGATAACGCACCGTTCCGAAAATATTTGAGCTAAAAAGGAGGACAAAAAATGTTTCTTGTAACAGATCTGACTGAAAAAGCCCCTTATACTACTTCGATCAATGATGCAAAAACGGTTCGAGATGTCATTGTCGGCATCACTGGCGAAAGCAAGATGGGTGACGCCGTCCTTGGTGTTGTCGGCCACATGAGTTTTGGCGATGAGTTCATCTGTCGGTCGCGTTTCAAGGTGAAATGCGTTAAAGATGTCAACGCTGAGATGCCCGTCGCTAAGAGCATCGCCATGACGGCGAACCGCTTGCTGGTGGCGTGTACCGATGACTACGCCACCCGCATTTGGGGCCGCATTGAAGACACTGTTGTTGCCGATGTACTGCAATGCACAGATGACTGTGAGGACGGCTTCACGGAGTGCGATGTGTCTCTGGCAATCGGACGGGCCATCGCCGAGCAATTTGGTTTTGAGGTCTAAGGAGAATTTGAATGGGTAATTTAATTGTCGAATTTAAGGAACATGAAATTGTTGTAAGCGAGTTTGGCTACCCTACACATACGTTTCGCCTCGTGGACTGCGTCCTGCCTGGTTACATGATATGGAACATCGGGAGACACCACATGCCGGAAGGCTACTTGCCCTTGTGCAGGCTGGCGTTTTTCCAGCCGTTTCCAGGCGGAAGAAACATTGATACTGAAACACTGCTGGCGATCAAAACCGATGGCGCACATACAATCTTGGATGCTATCGGATACGGCCCGGAAACGCCCGAGGAGATGGAAACATTCATCAAGCAGCACAAAACAGCAGGGCCAGGGAGCTGTTTCTATGAAGAAGTCAAGCGTATGGAAAAAGCTCTGCCGTTTATGTGGAAGATCAAATGGAGCCACCATGCTCATTCTGGTGGGGACTAAAGATCTACAAGTAAACAAACATATGAATGTCCGGGAGGAATCGTTATGACCAAAGAAGCCCTGCGAAAAAACTTAGAGGCAGGAAAAATGATGGATGATCTTTTCCACTACAGCGCCGGTCAGCAATGTACCATTTATAAAGCTGCGGCCTTCACAACTGGGGATGAAATTATTTATATTCCTGACATCAGCCTGAACGACATTCCGATGGACAGGCCGCTGAGGAACGGCGAAGAAATCGAAGAAGTCCTCTCAGTATGCTACGCTGGCGTTGACTTTGTGCAGGAATGCGCGGGGGATGTGAAGTTAGCAGAGCAGTTGTTCTACTACTGCGACTGGCAGCATCCGTCATCTGCCTTGCCGGAAGTGGACTATGAGGACGAGGTCATTTAGCGCAACTATAACAATTCTACAAGGCCCAAGACCCAAGCAAAAGAAAAATGCCTCCCACCAAACTCAGTTTGGCGGGAGGCATTTTGCATTTATGACGTGTTAAGTATGAAATATTTTATGTGGGCATGGATGTCTTTTATTCGCGCCCTGTTACCGAATCACCGTTTGCGAAGCAGACCTGGTAATGACCACTGAAAATGCGGGTGTATCCTTCCTCACCAGTGGCCCCACAGTTTGAGCATTCCCAAGGAATAACACCGCCATAATCTAAGATCTCATGTGCCTCGTATTCCCTAAGCTCGGCGCCGCACACAGGGCATATACTCTCCTGATCAGTTTTTGGAGAGACATATCCCTTATTGACGGCAACAACATTCACAGAATAGGTGACGCCGCCATACTCTAATTTCCATGGGTCAAGGAAGTCTTCACAGACCTCTGAACGAGCAAGCTGACACCCATGTGTATCGAACAAAACTGCCTCGGTCCAGGAGGGATTACTCCTACAGCCGCAGCACTTCTTTCGCTTCTAAACGCTGGATGTGGTCTTCACCATAGACCATACCCAGCCCGGAGCCGCAGTCCCAGCTCACAAATACAGTCCCCGTATCGTCCACATGATTTACAGTGCCCTGGTCACCGGGCTTTAACTTGCTGCATGGATCCGGTCCCATTCTGATTAGCTCCACACGGCAACCGACAGGGTAAATTTCTCGAACATGCTGAACCTCTTCTCTGGTCGGAAAGTGCATAATTTGATGCTCCTCTCATTGCTGTACTTATTCTGTGCAGGATACAAACCTAAGTTTACCAGCTGTAATTGCTTGTGCCAGTTCCTTAGCAACGCATTTTTCGGGGCCGCTATTCCGATCATCTTCATTTACTGACAGGATCTCATCTTGTATGGTAAATCATTTGGATGATACCGTCATGTCGATTATGCCAGAGCACCAAGAAAACGGAGTAAACTGTATATTCTCTATACCTCCGTTTCAGTTGTGGGTTCCGGCCCCTCCAAGATGAAGATGGGGAAGAACTCCCAATTTGCGTCATCCGGGGACTCAATCTCGAAGAGTTCCAGGACGGTCTTCTGCGTTTCTGGGGTCAAATCCCTAAAGTAGATTTCAAGGGTTTTCACAATGCGATCACCTCCTCGTTGTGATATGACGATGTGTTTTGCCGCAGCGTTTGATCTACTGGCAGCTGGCAATATATAAAAAACCGCCTGAGGAGTTTTCAGACAGTTTGTAACTTGATGTGTGCCCGATTGGTTTTCGCTGGCATTTCTGCGTCGGGGCATTATTTGTCTTCGCAGGTATGCCCCTCAAACGTACTGTTTTTGACGCACTCCGCACAGTAGATTGCGCCGCAATCCGCACAATCGCAGAAAGGACTGCCCTGTTCCAATGGGGCACCACAGCCGTTACAGATAAAACCACTGTTGGGGATGGGCGTCAGGTATTTGGCGTAGTCAGGCATTCTTCCTGCCTCCTTGCTTATCATCACCAGTCTCTAACTGCCGCAGGCGATGCTTTCTCGCATACTGATCCAGGTCAAGCTGGGCCTGGCAGAAATCCGTTACATAGCGCAGGGAGCGGATGCCAGACTCACGGCGCTGCCCGGGTTTCGGATCGGCATAACGGCGGAAGCCCTTGAAGACTCCGCCCAGTCCGCCTCGGACAAAGTAGAGGTTGCCCTGCGCATCAACATACTGTCTGACAGGGTAGGCCGGGATCGCACGTTCCATATCCCCCAAGGCGGACAGTAGCCCCTTCATATACGTTCGGCACTCGTTTTGGAGTGTACGGATATTTTCAGCGCTCAAAAGCTCCGCGCCGCGCAGCTGATACCGGGAGCCTTCGCGCTCATATACGCAGTTATAGGGGAGGAACAAAAACCCTTCTTGGACAGGAATGACCGTGCCGCCACCCTGCATATTATCGGAGAAGGGGTATTTCCAGATCAGCTGATTGCCAAACCGCTCGGTATAGGTATCGCGCACCTTGTCCAAGGCCGAATCAAGGGCGCCATACTTGTCCAGAATGGCTACCAGTTCGTCCTTGCGGTACAGACTGTTTCTATTGATTTCCAGACCCATGTACTGGAGTATGGGCTCTGCAATACCGGAAGGCGCAGTTAACGCCATATCTGCGCTTGCGCTGTCCGATGCCTGTTTATTTTTGAGTTCGTTCATTTCCAGCCTCCTCATTCGCTTCTTTGATCAGTTCCAGATACATTTTGTTCGTAGGCAGTCTGTTGACCGGCCGCATACCCAAGACTTTAAGCCCGGCTGCCTCCATAGCCTGATTCCGGCGTTTTGCTTCTGCCTCGTCAACGAAGTTACCGTACCAAAGGAAGTCCACACTGCCGTCCTGATGCTGGTATTTGACCTCCCATACTCGGATGCCATTTTCGCAGTGCTGACAAAAGCTGTTCCACCGATCCAAAAGCGCTTGCCCATCCAGTATAGTTTCGATTTCCCAATCGTCACCGGATCTCCACGCCGCAAAGTCGGCATCGTGAGTGAGGTGGGGAAAATCCTCCGGGTAATGAGCATAGCCTTTCTCCCGTGCGGCCTGTCCCGGGATCGTGTTAATCTTCAACATGATGTCACCTGCCTTTAGTTCCAGTCAACGAGCAGGTGGCCAGCACTATCGCAGAGGGCATAGTCATGTTCTTCATCCCCGGCCTCAAAATCTGTGGGTGCAGCCGTGCGATTGAGTTCAGCCGCCTTCTCTATGGCCTGATCGTCATTATCGGCAGTAAAAGTGACTGCCACACGCTGGGTGCGTTCCATAGTAATGCAGTATTCCATTTTCAGACCTCCTCGTCTCTATTCAAATTTACTGATTCGTCCGTCAGCCGCTTGTATCACGATCATAGTCGTCAGCTTGAAGGCAGTAAAAATGGTCTCCAAGTCTTTATGGGATATGGATGACTCCAAAAACTTCAGGCCACGGCTGTCGAGGTTGGGTTCTCCAATGGCTTGGACTGGGGTAGGGCGGCCCCAAAAGCCGGTCAACCGTGTGGAGCATAACTCACTCAGCTGCGCCCATGTGTAAAAATGAGCCTGGAAGGAAGTTCCTGCTGGGCCTGGTGTTGGGAAAGTGAACATGAAAAGTCCCTCCTGATTAAATTATTGGTGGAAATGAGCATGGATAGTTACCTTGATCGCCTCCCGCAGATTTTCCGTATGGTCGCCGCCATTTCCGTTGTAGTGATGCCACCGCTTTTGGACATCAGCCAACAGTACTGCATCGTTGAGCATGGCCAACTGGCCATAGCCGTCAAAGCAGGGGTCGTCCTTGTCCAATTCGCTGATCTCGTCCTTCAGGTATGCCATTTGGACCTGGTTGTCTTTCGTGGTGCAGACCATATTGACTTCCTTCTCCGTCAGGGGAATAGTGACCAGTTGGCTGCCAAACGTGCGCCGGATGCAGAAGGGGCTGGGCGCAAGTGGGTTCCCCTCCACTATGGACCGTGCCAAGTCATCTGCGGCCTGAATTGTCATCATCCGGCCATCAAAATGCTCAGCCATCAGACTGGCAAGCAGCGTGTAGTCAATCCACCAGGAAGGACTTGCTGCTCTGTCAATACTACCGTTCTGCTGGATCGTAAACCCGGCAGGATCCGTGTCGGCATTGTTCGCCTCACATACGAAGGCGTCCAGACTCTCATAGCCGAACCCCAGCAGAATATCGGTCAGCGCCGATTCATCATACTCGGCCATGAAGATGATCTGATGTACGAACTCCGCCTGCTGGCCATGCTTGTCGTGGGTAACGCGGACCACCTCGTAGAGATTGCCAAAGTCCAGACAGCGGACATAGCAGTAGTGGTCTGCGGCATCGGCATAGGAGTTCCATGGGGCTAGGAGAACTATTTGTTGCATAAACGATACCTCCAATCATTTTTTCGCTTGCGCCAGCGTGAAGAAATATATATAAAAACGCACACAGACGGGTAGCTGTGTGCGTTGTGCCTGTCAGGGCGAATCGATTTGTTAGGCTGCAGAGCCAGAAAAACAAAAAAGTGCCATCTGCACGACTGCAAATGGCACTTTGATACACAGGTAACTATGCGCGCTTTCGTAGGCGGCTCTGATACTTTATGCCTGCATTATAACATTACAACGGTTATCCGTCAATGCTGTTCCCCAGAAAAAACGCTTGTCAGGATAGGAGAAAAGAGATATAATAGCTTTGTACAGTATCCGTAACCTGCTATCAGCGGTTTTAGTATCCGTGTTTCACAGCATCCAGAAGCCAGCAGGCCTTTGGATGCCTTTTTCTTACCCAGAACAATAGAACATCTTTGCCGGTTTGGCCACAAAGCGCACGAGCAGCGATGCCCGTGCGCTTTTTTATATATTCCCGCCCTGGCTGAGGACAAAAATAATTTTGAAGGGAGTTGTGTTGGTAATGAAATCAGCTACAGAAAGCAGGAACATCCGCGCCATTATACTTGCGTATGGTCATGGCAAAGCGGCGTTTCCTGAGCGGGGTATCTGCTATGGCTGATGGGTATAAGTATGGAAGCGGACAGCCCTTGCTGCCAGTGGTACCAGGCCGCAGGGGAACACCGCATATGGACCGTATCTATCTTCCGCAGCTGCTCCCCCTGGAGGAGTATGAAAAAATCATTGTTCTTTTCTCCGGTGGGAAAGACAGCCTGGCATGTGTCCTGGACCTTTTGGAGCGTGGCGTCCCCCGGGAACGGATCGAGCTATGGCACCATGATATTGACGGAGGGCATCCAAACCGGAAGATGGACTGGCCTGTCACACAGGCCTATGTTCAGGCTGTTTCTGAGTATCTGGGCATTGTCCTTCGCACATCCTGGCGTGTCAACGGTTTTTGGGGCGAGGTGTACCGACTCGGCGCAAGTTGGCCAGTTCAGTATATTGAGCCGGATAGTGGCATCATCCGGGAATGCAAGCTGTCCGAGAAGCAGGTCCGCTCCGCACAACTGCGTGAGGCGATATTGAGCAGTGTGGAGCTGGCGGAGCTGGAACAGATGGGACACCGCATGAAATTCCCCGCCAAAAGCGGCAATCTGGCTACGCGCTGGTGTAGTTCCGTGCTAAAGATTATGGTTGCCGACTCCGTAATCCGCAACGTGGAACTGGACGAGCTAAAGCAGATAGGCGATTGCAGAAGGTTTCCCGCAAAAGGAGGTATCTCCAGTGGACGTTACTGCAGTCCCAACCTCAAGCGCGAGGTGGCAGATACCCTGATCCGCAGTATGGACGGTCTTCGGGCGGACGGTGAGCGTATGAAGTTTCCGGCAAAATCCGGATGCCATCAGGGAAGGTGGTGCTCCGGTGCGCTCAAAGCACAGGTGGAGGATAAGCTGTATTCCCACATTGAGGATACTGCAGCGGACACAAAGCTGCTTATTATCTCGGGAGAACGCCGGCAGGAGAGCGCTGGACGCTCCAAATACAACGAGATGGAGATCCACCGCACAAATGCGACCGCTAGGGCCCACAGGTTGGTTCACCAATGGCGCAGCGTTATCGACTGGGACGAGGCCCGGGTCTGGGAGATCATCAAGCGGTGGCGCATTGCGCCCCATCCCTGCTACGCTGCCGGATGGAACCGCTGTTCCTGTGCTATGTGTATCTTCAGCCTGCCCAGGCACTGGGCAGGTATTCGGGAGTTGTTCCCAGACTGGGTCAGCGCCGTAGAGGAGGACGAACGAATCCTGGGATTCACGTTGGATAACAAGGTAACTCTGGCGGAGTACATTGGAGATGCGGAGAGCTGTGTATGCCATGACGATCCCAAAGCTCTCTTTCAATTAACCCGCGGAGTGTTCTCACTGGATGATGTAGAGCGGTCCGAGTGGGTATTGCCGGCGGGTGCCTTTCAAGGTGCGGCGGGCGGCCCCTGTTAGCAGTCTGGCAAAGGGGAGCAAAATCTGCTTATCCAAAGGTGTCCGGAAATCGTGAATTTAGAGACAATTTCATATCAAAATAAGGAGGAACTGTTGTGGAACGTATTAGAGAAGTGCTTGCCGCTCAGGAACGATATTGGCGGCGCTATGGAGGCCCAAGCGAAGAAGATCACTCACTGAACGACATGAACAGGGATTTGATTGAGGCGATGAACGGCTACTATGGCCAGGTATATGTTGGCTCAATAAATGGTGATCTTGTTTTGGCACAATACAATGGCGAAAAAATCTACAACTTTGCTTATGACTTCTGTGTGCCTCAAAATGATGCAGAATTAGAAACGCTTCTTCGGCAATGGAAAGAAAAGCATAAGGTATGCCAGTTGGAGGCGATCCATGTGCGGATTCGAGAACTGAATGGGCACCTCCTCATTTGGGTATGACTCGGCCAGAAGGTGGAGCAGTCCAAGTGGGTATTACCTGGACAAATTGTGCATTGCTGCCGCGCTGAAAAGGTATCCTTGCAAAATCAAAGAAAAAAGCATATAATAAAAGAAACAAAGGAGGGCAAAAAATGCCGACCACGATTACGCCCCTATCCCAACTTCCACTGTCTGACGATTTTATGTTCGGAGAGGTCATGCGGCAGCCCGAGGTGTGCCGGCTTTTCCTGGAATGCCTGCTGGAGAAGGAGATCGCCCGTATTGAATATATCAATAAGCAGGAGGATCTGTCGGACGATGTTTCCGGGCATGGTATTCGGCTGGATGTCTATCTTAACGATGCCGCTGGCACCCACTACGATATTGAGATGCAAAAAACCAGCAGCCGGGGGTTAGAGCGCCGCATTCGATACTATCAGGGGGGCATTGACCGGCGATGCCTGGGCAAAGGGCTTGATTACACGGACCTGCCAGAGAGTTATGTGATCTTTGTCTGTGATTTTGACTATTATCACGCTGGTTTGGCCCGCTATGAGCGTGTAAGCTGTATCGACGGCCGTGAGGACATCATCTATGATGACGGCAGCCACGCGATTATCTTGAACAGCCGCTATCAGGAAGGCAACGCGCCCGCGCCCATTTTGGAGTTTTTGGATTATGTCCGAACCAACAACGACCAACTCCAGTTGTCAAGTGAGCTGGTACAAAGAACCAAGCAGGCCGTACATACCGTGCGCAGCGACCGGACGAAGGAGGTATCTTATATGACATGGGCAATGAAAACCAGAGATTTGCTGAGACAGGGTCGCGAGGAAGGCCGTGAGGAGGGCCGCGAGGAGGGCCGCAAGGAAGGCCGTGAGGAGGGCCGCGAGGAAGGCCGCGAGGAGATGCGGGAAACTGGCATCAAAGCGCTTGTGGTCACACTGAAGAGACTTTCCCAGACATTGGATTTAGTCATCCAAACGGTGGCAGAACAGTTTGACCTGTCTCTGGAGGAAGCAGAGGAAAAAACGAAACAGTATTGGTACAAGTGAGTTGCCGCAATGCTTCCAAAAAAAGATTGTAATTCTCTGCTCAATCGGATATAATTGATTCATACAGTATCAGTTGATTGCAAAAGTAGTCAAAGTAGCCGTGTTACAAAGCGTCCAGAGGTTTTTCACACCTTTGGGTGCTTTTTTATTTATATATGGCCCTGCGGGGCAGAGTTTGGGACGCTGAATGGCGTCCCTTTTTCATTTTGGGGAAAGGAGGAAAAGATATCCTGACGATTATTGAACATCTGCCATACTCTGACCTTAAAACAATGCTGATCTTAGGAGGAACAAAATATGCCGAAATTTGAAGAAATCGTACAAAAAGGTACGTGTGATGTGTGTGGAAAAGAAGCCGATGTGGAGCAAATGATTAAGGAAAAGCAGGAGATTTTTGCGTAAAAAGTTGATTTCAGCAACTGAAGAAAAATTAAGTAAGGAGAAGTGACATGGACAAAGGACATATGACAGAATACATTAAGGTCAACCTCCCGTTGACTGAGCAGGACTATCTTGCAGGCAATGGGGAAGGTGTATGGGTTCTGGTAGATCGAAAGACGAAACAGGCCCACGACGATGACGCTTCTGGCGGAAGTTACGTTGGGATTTTGGACAACGACAGCTGCTATTACCCCGGTCTGAATGCTGGCGCGCTGATACCATTGGAGATGCGCGGTGCTTGTCGGCCGGTAGCTAATTTCTATTCGTTCCTTTCCAAACTGACTAAACTGACACCGGAAGGAAAGGCGCTGCTCATGGGAAGGATCGCAATGTACCAGGCTGGGAATAATCGTCCAGAGGATCCGTCCGACCCTAACTACGAGGGTCCAATTTGCTGTAACTGCCAATATTGTGGGGACAAGTACAGTTTTCCGGAGCCGAACGATTTGCTCTATATGGATCCGGAGAACCCGATATTGAAGCATTTCTATTGCTGCTGCGGCGACTGTGATCTCTACGGTAAGGATATCACCAGACTGGGTATTCACGAATGTGAGCATTTTGAAGAGCTGTGACGTAAGACTTTATCTGTTATGGCAAAGTACATCCCGCATGAAAAAATGACAGTCCAGCAGATTCAGTCCGAAATAGACCGGGAATTCCAGCAATGGAATAATATCGCCTGCAGCGGCTGTCAGGATCCAAGCTGGCCAGATGGAGTCAACATGAACCTGGTCCGAAATCATATCATTTACTGGTACAGGCTGTTAGACGAAAAGTATGTAGCCAATACGCAGACATCTCTTTTTGACAGCCAGATTGCAGAATCGCTGCGCAGACCGGTCCCGCCAAAAGTTCCTGACCAATATATGGTTGCCGAGTGTACATATTCTGATCGTTTGAATGGCAGGCATGGCCAGACTTTGGTGTGGGGAACAAAGGGGGAATACCAGGCCTGACAGCAAGACGACACCTTGCCAGCACCCAAAATTATAGCGGGGCAGGGTAAGGGCTGCATTAACATTCTTTTAGATAGGGATTGCAATTTCCCACAAGGTCGGGTATAATGCCGTCATACAGTATCAGCCGATTGCAAGAGCAGTCAAAGTATCCGTGTTACAAAGCGTCCAGAGGTATTCGTACCTTTGGGCGCTTTTTATTATATATGGCCCCTTTGGGGCAAAGTTTGGGACGCTGGAAAGCGTCCCTTTTCCATTTCACGAACAAGGAGGTGAACAAAGTGAGCAAGGAATTGACCTACATCATCTCACCCTATGCGGGGGATATCGAGGCCAATGTGGCATTTGCGATTCGCTGCTGCCGGAAGGCCATTCAGCAGGGACATACCCCTATCGCTGTCCATCTGCTCTATCCACAGATCCTGAACGACCAGAATCCGGTCGAGCGGGAAAAGGGGCTGGAACTGGGGCTGAATATCCTACGGCACTGCGCTGCCGCTTGGGTATGCGGGACCAGGATTAGCCATGGTATGGCAGGTGAGATCCAGGCAGCACAACAACTGAACATTCCAATTCAATATTTGGAGGAAATCGAATGAAACAGCTTGGAAATTTAGCGATTATCTGCGCACAGCGTCAATCTGTACTGCTGCATATTCAGGACGGTATGGTATCTGTCTTTGTGGGTGAGGGTCCGGACAGAGATGTCCTCAGCACCCGATGGGAAAATGACGCAGAAATCAGCCGCATAATCTATGAACTCAACTTTGGGAAGCATAAGGCCCAGCGATAAGGAGAGAAGTTTTATATGCCTAATTATGTTAAAAATGTGATCCAATTTAGCAAAAACGTACCGCAGGATCGGATCGCGGCCCTGTACAAAACGGTAGTGACCACCCATCCAGTCACAGGGGAGGGCGATCGGTTTGACTTTAATACCCTCATCCCCATGCCAGAAGCGCTGAATATTGAAAGAGGTTCCAATAATGATATTGGGATGCTGCTTTATCGGCTGATGCACGTAGAGACCGATAACTCCGGCTCGACTATCCAGCGTATTCTGAAGGCTCAGGGGTGTTGGGACGTTTTTTCCAAGGATGATCTTCTGACCGTTACCCGTGAATACAAAGCATACAGCAAAGAAATTCATCCTGATGTCTGTAAAGATGACAACGCCACAAAAGCTATGGCTAAGCTGAACAGTCTGTACGATTCGGCCAAAGAAATAGCTGCTGGCCGGGGATGGACACCGCAGATAGGGGATTTCCAAGAGCGATACCATCTGCCCGGTGTAGCTGATTATGTGACGAATCACTTGATTGCGTGTATGAAGCGAAACGGGATATCTCCTGGGTCTCCTGATGCTCTTTCCTCCTTCTTGAAGACAGAGGAGGGCAAGTCGCTTTATGACTTAGGGCAGCGTTCCATTGACAATCTGCACCGCTACAAAGCTATGACATGGTATGAGTGGTGCAATCAGAACTGGGGAACCAAGTGGAACAGCTGTGATAACGATATCGACATTGCGGGCCGCACAATCATTTTCTCCACCGCATGGAGCTGTCCCATGCCCATCGTTGCGGCGCTGGCAAATAAATTCCCGGATGTGGACTTTATCTGGAAGTATGCGGACGAAGACACAGGAAGCAACACTGGCCGGATTGCCTATGAGGGCGGAAATTTAGACATTACAGTGTTTGAAGATGGTTCAGCCGACGCATATGCCATGTACGTTGAATGCTGGGGTGACAGCGATTGCCTTTATCAGGATGAAAGCGGTGCATGGCAGCATTACGACTGTGACACCTGCCCCCATCCGTGCTGACGGGATACATAGATTTCACAAATTGCTCTTGCAAATGTAGCTGGGAGCGAGTATAATACGGTCATAAAGTATCTGAAGATTGCATTTGTAATCATAGTCACTGTGTTTCAAAGCGTCCGAAGACCCTGTGGTCTTTGGGCGCTTTTTTATATATATGGCCCCTTTGGGGCAAAGTTTGGGACGCTGGAAAGCGTCCCTTTTTTCATTTCACGAACAAGGAGGTGAGCAATTTGGACATACCCCAACACGTCGAATGCGACACACCAGACTGCATCCACTGGAAAGACGGCGGCTGCGCGAAAGAAACTTCGGTTACGATCCAGGAGCACCACTGCGTGGATTACGAGGAGCGCATCATTCTTCCTGCCGCCACTGTGACTATCGAGGTCAGCGGCGGTTTGGTGCAGAATGTGTACGCCAGCCCTGATTTGCCGGAGATTCATGTTGAACTTCTTGACTTCGACAACTTGAAGGAGGAGTCAGCGAAGACACTGGAGCGCGGCGAGCAGCTTCTGAAACTGGCAGAGCAAGCCCACAAGCACATTTTCTGAAGGAGGACCCTATGCTTAACAGAATGAAAACCCTGATTGCCCAGCTGCTGAAGGCCAATGCGGCCTACTACGGCAAGGACGATCCCATCATGACTGACCTGGAGTATGACCGGCTCTACAGTGAGTTAGAGCAGTTGGAACAGGAGACCGGCATTGTCCTGGCATCTTCGCCCACCCAGCGAGTGTCCGGTGAGGTTCTGGAGAGTCTGACTGCGGTGGCTCATACCAAGCCCATGCTTTCGGCCGATAAGACCAAGTCCACCAGTGAGATTTTCAAGTTCATCGGCGGGCAGAAAGTAGTCATCAGCTGGAAACTGGACGGCCTCACCCTGGTGCTGCGCTATGAAGGCGGCAAACTGGCTAAGGCCATCACCCGCGGCGACGGCCTCAAGGGCGAGGATGTCACCCATACCGTCCGGGTCATGGGTAATGTGCCGCTGACCATCCCCTGTACTGAACCGGTGGAGGTGCGCGGCGAGGGCGTCATCAGCTGGCAGAATTTCCAGGAGCTCAATGAGACATTGGGTGAAACCTACTCCTGTCCCCGGAACCTAGCTGCTGGCAGTATCCGAAAGCTGAATGCCAAAGAGAGCAAAAAGCGCCGGCTGGAGTTCCTGGCCTTCGACCTGATCAACAATAACCTGGGCGGTAGCACCAAATGGGAAAACCTGCGCTTTCTGGCCCAGATGGGTTTCACGACCGTGGGGCATTCCGTCCTGGCCGCAGACGCATCGCAGGACGCTGTGGAGCAGGCCATCGCACTCTACCGTCCGGAGGAGTATGCCTTCCCTGTGGACGGCCTGATTTTCGAGTACGACGACCTGGCCTATGGGCGCTCACTGGGCGCCACCGGCCACCATGAGAACCGTCTGATGGCACTCAAGTGGGCGGATACCCTCTACGAAACGGTATTCCGTTCTCTGGAGGTTGCCACCACTCGGACGGGCATGGTCAGTCTTACGGGGGTGTTTGATGATGTGGAGATTGACGGCACCACCGTCAACCACGCCTATCTGCACAACCTGGACATCTTTAAGCAGCTGGCTCTGGGGCCGGGGGATAAGATCTCCGTCTATAAGGCGAACATGATCATCCCCCAGATTGCGGAGAACCACACCAAGAGCGGTAGCTGTCCAATCCCGATTGTCTGCCCCTGCTGCGGCGAGATGCTGATGATCCACAAAAGCCCTGGTGGGACGCAGCAGCTCTACTGCGAGAACCCCGACTGTCCCGCCCGGTTGGTACGCAAGTTCGTCCACTTCTGCAGCAAAACCCGGATGGAGATCGAGGGGCTGGCTGAGCAGACGCTGGAAACCTTCGTACAGCGCGGCTGGGTCAAGAATTTCGGTGACCTCTATGAGCTGGAGCGGCACAAAGCGGATATCGTTGCCTGTCCCGGTTTTGGGGAGAAGTCCTTTGCCCGGCTCCAGAAGGCGATTGATAAGCGGCGCACCTGCACGCTCAATCAGTTCATCGCCGCGCTGGGTATCCCGGAGGTGGGCCGCCACGCCGGGCGCATCCTGAACCGTCATTTTGGCGGATCCTGGGAGGCCTTCGAGCAGGCCATCCGGGACGGGTATGACTTCACTCAGTTGGAGGATTTCGGCAAGGTCATGAATGACAACATTTTCACCTGGTACAACAACGCAGAGGAGGCCGTGCTGTGGCGTCCGGCGCTTAACCACATCACATTTTTGAAGGAGGACACTGTTATGTCTGAGAAAACGAACAACCCCTTTGCCGGCAAGATCGTCGTTGCCACTGGTAAGCTGGAGAACTACACCCGCGACGGAATCCAGATGAAGCTGCTGAGTCTGGGGGCCAAGCCCGCCAGCTCCGTCAGCAAGAAAACCGATTACGTCATTGCGGGCGAGAAGGCCGGCAGCAAGCTGACCAGGGCTCAGGATCTGGGCATCACCATCCTCACCGAGCAGCAGTTCGAGGATATGCTGGCCAGTGCGGAAGCGTAACAACTCAATACATCTGGTCAGTCATGACACAAGGGGTACATCCATCTGGATGTACCCCTATTCTTTACTTTATGGAGGTTTAAGAACATGGATATATTCAAAATGATGCAGACCGGTGAGGGCATTGAGCACTTGGAGGAACATCTGCTGAATCTGGATTCTGAATTCCGGTTCAAGTGCCGCAGGTGCGGAAAGTGCTGTATCCACCAGGAGACAATCATATTCAATGCCCGCGACATTTACAATATTGCCAAGAAAAAGGGCATGACTGTGCAGGAAGTAGTCAATGCCTATACTGAAGCATATATCGGCCGCAACTCCCATATCCCCATCGTCCATCTGCTCTCCAACGGACCCAAGGGGGCTTGCCCGCTGTTGGAGAATGGCCGGTGCAGCGTACATGATTGTAAGCCTACGGTCTGTGCGCTGTTTCCGCTGGGCCGGGTCATAATAGGTGAAAAGTTCGGCGAGCCCATTGAAGACCCGGATAACCTGCAGGTCAAGTATATACTCAACGAGCATAGCTGCGGCTCTGCCAAGCGGGTCAATACCGTTCGCAGTTGGCTGGCTAAGTTCGGAATCCCGGAGCATGACGAGTTCTATCTGCTCTGGAATAAAGTGCTTATGAGTCTGACCCCGGCCATTATGAAGTTGGAAGAAGCAAAAGTGTCTGAACCCGTCCTTAGTATGTTTTGGGACGCGATTTACCAGACGCTTTATCTCCAGTATGATACCAACCAGGATTTTATGCCTCAATTCCAGGTTGCTGCAGACAAGCTACTCCGCTTGAGTGAGGAAATCATGAAAGCACAGCCGCCTGACCACCTGGAGGCTTGACCTATGCCGGAATATACTGAGCCCAAACGGATCATCTGGTACGATGATCTCCCTTGCCCGGTTTGTAACGCAGAAAGGACAAATTCGTGGGAAAAGCGTATCTCCCGGGCCTTAGGGTATCAGGCAATCGTTTGCGAGGAGTGTATTGCGAAAGAGTATGGCCTGACGGTGGCGGAGCTTCGGGACACCATGGTAAATCACTTTGGCCTCGTCCCATGTCCTGGCATATGAAAGAGGTCAATGAATTGACCCGCCGCCTGCTGGCGGAGGGCTACACGCCGGAGGATACACCGCCGGGGACATGTGAATATAAATCCTACTACGGCGGCTGGACCTATACCAGCCAGGCCTTGAATCAGATGGTCTTTGAGACCCCCTGTGGGCTTCTTGTTCGAGGCTCACGCTTTACGAATGGTTATCTTGCCAGTCGGGGCGTGGACTGGCGACCGGAGAATGACAATCCAGTGGTACCTTGCCCCCGCTTTGCGTCGGGGCCCTGCTCGCTCAGACACCCTCTCTTGCAGACGGAAAAGTTATGCTGCGGCCCAGATGATGTGGTCTACCAGTGCGACTGTCATCCGACGGATCGCCCCTATACTTATGAAGGCAGTCTGGCTGAAGCGCATAAACAGGTATGGCAGGAATCGGACGAACTGTGGAAGGCGGTTGAAACCGCACACAACGGCCGGGTCTGTCGGCACCAGAGCCGCTACGGTCGGACAAGCAAAGCCTGGACGACCTATTACAGCCCAATGGAGTGTGCCAGACTGTGGCCCAGCTGCAGCCACTGCAGCGTTTTGGAGAAGGACCTGGCGCCACAGAAGGGGAATGTCTTCTATGACGTGCGAAAGACCTGGACAGAAAAGGGGATCGGCATGTTCCCGGACGAGGAGCGGGTCAGTATCGAAAAGGGCTGTAAACTGCTGGAGAAAACGGTGTCCATGACCATCTGTGAGGCCATCATACAGTACGGCCGGCGGGACGCGGAGCAACGTGCCTTGGACCGCTATCGGAGAACTATGTTTTTTGATCCGACGTTGAAAATTGAGATTCTGAACCTGCGGGCCGCCCGAATGGATACCAGGAACATCCTTCAGGATCTTCAGGACGTAGCCAACGGTATTCAAGTAACCCATGCGGCAGACAGCCTGAAGGCGGCCAAGGCCCAGAAAAAGGCGCGACGGGAGGCTGCAAAAAAGCAGCGGATCCGCAAGGTAGAACAAATGTTGTTAACCCACGGCTGGAACGGCCT
>Ga0209064_1001989_pt1 | contig 26225 bp, 17 predicted proteins | sample Inofromicrocosms_FD_187498 | JGI IMG/M metagenome (GOLD analysis project Ga0209064, IMG submission 187498) | Mouse cecum microbial communities from Vienna, Austria - Inoculum for glucosamine and mucus D2O microcosms (SPAdes) (version 2) | ecosystem: Host-associated > Mammals > Digestive system >... | reverse complement strand
GATTGACATTTTTTAATTGGAGTTTTGCATTCTCTATGGGTATTCTTGTGTATTCATCTAAGGCTTGGATTTGAAAGTGTATCTCTCCAACTCTATGAGAGTTAATGGTATCAGGAGGGAGAAAGGATTCTTGGGAGGAGAGAGTGTTGGGGGAGAAGAGGGGAAAAGTATCGTTAGTTTTATTTTCACAACAATGCCCACATAAATAAGTAATACATTCTTCATATTCTTTTTGAGTCATTTTACTTTGATTAGTGGAATCTAAGATTCTATTGGCTGCTCTTTCTGTAATTTCTTTTTTTCTTTCTTGTAGGCTTCTTTCATCAGTTTCTATAAGAGACATTATATTTTGTATGGCTTGGTTGGAAGTCTTTTTGAAATCTTGCCAAAGAGATAGAGATTTGTCTTTAAGGTAGAGATAGAGGTCGGAGAGAAAATAGGCAACAAGCACTGCAGCACCGATACCAAGCACTAATGCCCAACCTCCACTAATTATTCCTGCTGTAACAAGGGCACTCATTACTGCCTCAATCCCCACGCTAATCCCAATTTGTAAGCCACCTAGAATTAATATATCTTCAGTATCTAAAGCCTCATTGCTTATATTGAGTGTCATTGTTTTAGAAGCATTCTTTACTTCAAGTCCTATTTTCACATAAAAAGGTAACCCTTTTTCAATATATTTAGCAGCTTCTGTAACGATTGTATCCATTGAACCTAGCATATAAAATAAGCTTGATGTTATGGTGTTTTTCTCGCTAGATTCTAGGGGTGCTACTTCAATGTTTGTGGGACAGGGTGTATTGTTGCTAGTAATGCAAGATGTTGGAAGCTTTATTGTCTTTATTTCTTCGCTCATTATAACTCTCTCCTATCTATTTTAGTATTTTGTGCGTTGGGTATTTTATCTTGTAAAATCGCTCTGTGATTGAGAGATTCTATCAGTTCTTTAGAATCAATGTTTCTTGCAAATCCAAATGTTCGGTATTTTACAAGATAATTATCTTGGCATAGGCAACGCACTATTTGTTGGACTTTCATAGGGATTGTTGATTGTGAAAATGTAAATTCACAATAATATAAATTTTCATCGTTTTTTATGGGATATAAGCCGATAGACACAAGCCCTAAAGATATACAAAATTCCGCATAAAGCAAATCATCATCAGCATAAATGGCTTTTATCTTTGGAATAGCTAACAAAGCGATATGAAAGATAAAAAATCCAGCATACATAAAGCCCAAAGCAGCGAATAACACACAAAAAAACAAAATAGAAAGGACTTGAAAGAATCTTGATAATTTGATTTTTATGCTTTGATGATAAGGTGTTAGTAGTTTTAGGCTTTGCTTTGTATCTTTGATTTTCAAAGAGAGAAAGTGTAACATCAATAAACCAAACATTACGCAAAACACAACAAAAAGGACAAGTCCTACATAATGTGCATAAGGGTTAAAATTTCTTAAAAAAGCATTGTTTTGATGGGTGTGGCTAGCCATCAAAACAAATCCTAGCAAAATGCTTATGGCACCAGAGATTCTCATCATAGCAAAAATCATATTGTAGAATCTTAGCCTTCCATAATCCACTTCTCCATTTTTATAGGGCAATCCTTGCAGTAGTAAGGGGTCAAAGTGTTTCATCTATCCCTCCATTATCCCCATAGCTTTCTCCTCCGTGAATGTAGAAATTATTTCTTTGTGTGGTAGATTCTATAGTATTCGTGCATTCTTTATTGGTATAGATAGGGATATTATATTTGCCCCATTGAATCTGTCTGTCTCTTTTACTAACCATTCTTATACCACTACTCTTATCATTTTTACTTTTATTGATGTCTATATAGTATATTCCATCTGGAATTGCTCCTTTATCTTTTTGTTTTTGCCACTCTTTATCTAAACAAAAATAAGAAATCTTATTTTGATTATCTTTATAACTCACAAAACTCTCATACCCATATTGTTTTATTAATTCCTCTTTCTCCCCTAAACTTAAAGCGTTTCCACTATAAGCATTAAAGTAGTCTATTGCTTTATTGCCATTGTTTATATAGAGCTCTTTTCCATTGAAATAACAATGGATTTTTCCTAAGAATCTTAATTCTAAAGGTTTCTTAGCACTTCTATAAGCATTAGGAATGATACTTCTATCAAAGATAGGACATTCTTGATAGTTATTGTGAATAAGCTTTGCCATAAAAGGTTTTAAATATTCACTCTCTTTAATCATAAAAGTAGCTAAACCTTGAGTATTAGTGATAGATTCTTGTCCTAGATTGACATTTTGTAATTGGAGTTTTGCATTCTCTATGGGTATTCTTGTGTATTCATCTAAGGCTTGGATTTGAAAGTGTATCTCTCCAACTCTATGAGAGTTAATGGTATCAGAAGAAAAGAGGAGAGGAGAGAGTAGGTAGAGTTGGGGAATATGGGATTCTTGTTGAGAGTCTTGTTTGAGGTAGTTGGGGAAAGAATGGAGTAACTTATCTATATCATTTGAAGTGGAGTTAGAATCTATATTGCTTAAAACTATCTTTAATTCCTGCTCAGTCGGATTCCTTAATGTTTCTTGTTCATATTTGTTTTGAGAACTGAATATATTTTTCTTTAAATAATCATATAATTCATCAATTTCCAATGCGTCATAAATATTACTAAGTATTGCTGTCGAAAAATAACCTACTCCAGCCAAAAACAATACTCTTCCTGCACCTGCAATAAATCCACTTGTCGCGCCTGCAGCATTACCTAATCCAGGTATAATCGAACCAGCTAATGTTCCGATTCCAGCCCCAATGAGTGCTTTATTTAATATCTTTGGTGCTATTTTTGTGGCAGAAAAACCAACTATTACATCAAGATTTAAAACAATAAAATTTTTAAGTTGAGAATTGTTTGGATTATTTTGCATTATAAGAGCATTTGGAGTTGAACCTAAAACAACAACAATGAGTTGAACTTTTGTATTTGAATATACATCTAATGCCCAAACAGCATTTCTTATAGCACTGATTGCACTCGTTAAAGCACTTGAGTCATTGGATACCTTATCCTGATTGTTGATTTGCATATAATAAGTTAAATTATCTTGTTGGGTTACGACTATCTCATCGCTTTCATAAATCGTTTTCATTGTTTCTTATGCCTTTTGATGTGTTCATAGAGCTCGAGTGTTTTCTCATCTTTTTTAATGGTAATATTTATCAACATATTTTTATGCCAAATATGCAGATAGTAAGTATCACTTAGATTGACATAGAGCATAGAACTTTGTATCTCATCTAATGAACTTGCAATCAGAATCTCATTCCATTTATAAGAGAGTTTGCCATATATACGATGATACAAAGTGAGATAAGTTTCACTTATTTGTGCTTTATAATACCAATCTTGCAAACAAAGCTCTAATAAATAGAGAAAAACACCAATCCCAAGAAAAATATCTACAAAATAAAAACATACTCCAAAAATTAAAGAGGCTATAAGGACAAGTAAAAGCAATGTATTGTGCTGTATATCGCATTCATAGAGGCTCACTTCATTTGTCTGTGATGTATTATAGAAAATGCGAATAAAATTAAAAAGACTAGCCAAAACAATCAATATCCCTAAAAACTTTAATAAATAGGGTGAAAATTCCCAATGATAAACAAGAGTTGCAATAAGTATAAAAACACAAAAGAGAGCAAAGATAATCTTCAAAATAGCCAACAAGAATCGAGTTGCATTGTTTGGATTATAAGCATTAGTAGGATTAGAATCTCTCACTCCGCCTTTACCTCCCCACCTTTAACAACTAATCCTTTAGAATCTATCACTACTTCTACTCCACCTGCTTTAATAATAACACAATCTCCCTTAGCAGTAATTGAAGTATCTCCTACTTGGTGAAGGATTTGGTTGCCAGCTGTAGCAGTAAAATTACTCTTAGATTCCATATCAGTATTATCTGCTATAAAAGAAAGTTCTTTTTGTGTTTCAAATGAAGTAGATTCTTTGCCAAAGAATAAGATATTATCTTTAGCATTAAAATTCATTTGGGATTGAGTAGAAAGATTATATTCTTTTATACTCTGTATGTCTAATGTCCCTTGTATGATTTCCCTCTTATTCCCCCCTACATTCCTACTCTCATCTTGTTCTATACTTGTATTGAGATTCCCCCCTATCTCCACCTCCTTATCCTCTCCTACATATTCACTACTCTTCTTTGCAATCCTTACTTTGTTATCTACTCCTACATTTAAAGTATGACTTAATCCTACAATGGTATCTTTAGATAAAGCTACATTGGTATTATATTCTCCTCCAATACTTACAATCTTTGCTAAATCTATGGTTTGAGTATGAATCTTTTTAATCCTTTCATTATAAGTTCCCTCTACTTGAGATTCTTTATTGTTATGTATGGTTTGGAGAAAGTTATGCTTAATGAGTTCTTCATAATCTCTTTGTGCTTGAAGATAGATGTGTTCTTGTTCTTTGAGATTGGAGAGCGTGATTTCATTGAATCCAGATTCTATGAGATTGTGATGAGAGTTTGTATTCTCTGCTTGCAATGCACTGCTATTATTAAGAGTTCTTGCACTTAAACTTGTTTGATGAGCATTTAAAGGGAGGGGAGGTAAGGCAGGATTACTTGGATTGTAGAGACTGCCTATAATGATGGGCATATCTATGTCATTATTTAAGTAACTTATTAATACTTCATCTCCCACTCTTGGAGTATGATAAAAACCTGAACTTGCACTTGCAATAGGAGAGGCTACTCTAAGAAAAGCTGTGTGTGTATTAAGAGTATATAAATCATCTTCTAAATGAGTATTGTTTGAATGTTTGGTATTGTTTGTATTGGGTGTTGTGTGTATATCATTATCCGTGAGTAAAGCTTGTGCCATAAAGGCATGCAGCCTTACTTTTACCCTGCCAAAGTTATCTGTATAAAGCGTGTTGCTCTGTTTGATGATACTTGCATTAGCCTCTTTAATATTCTTGGCTTTTATATACTCTTCTCCTACAACTATACCTTGCATAAGAGATGGAGGGTTTGGTTTGGGCTTGGGTGTAGGCATATAAGATAGGTTTGAAGGCAAGAGAGTAATAAGATTACTATAAGTATCTTTGAACCGAGAGATGTTGCTATCATTGGCTTGTTGATGAGAGGGTAAAGTATCTGCAAGAATAGATTCGTTTATAAGGGTTTGCTCTAATGCTATGATAGTATATTCATTTATAAACTCTTGCGTTTTATTATCTTGAATATTATTTCCTAAAAGAGATTTATTTTTAGATTCTATATATAATCTTTGAGCTAAACAGAGTGTATAGATATTGCTTTGAGCGTTCATAAGAGCTTGAGTATTGGCAGTATGTTGGGCTTGATTAGAGCAAAGAGACTTTATATTCGCTTGATAGGTAAAACTCACATTGGGTATAAATACACTTTGCATAGAGGCAGTATAGTTATAAGGATTATTCATATCTTCTTGTGCTAGAGAAGTATCATTTGATGTAGAATGAGTGGCAATATCTGGGGATTGTTTGTCAATATATTTTGAATACATATAAGTATTGATTTGAGGATTGTTTGCATCATTGCTGAAGAAGTTAAATTGTTTTGTGTGTATATGATGAGAATGTGTGAGAGCAAAAATACAGGGTTCATTAAGATTATTATGTGTTTTTACATTAGGATTAAAAGGGACTTTAGTGAGAGGAATAGGAGTATAGGGTGTGTGATGACATACATATAAGGTATCATTGTCTTCATAAAAGTATATACCATTATTATGAGCTAATCGTGTGATGAAATCTAAATCAGATTCTTCATATTGGGTGATAATCTCTAAAGGATTATCAATTTGGCTAAGAGAAGAAAAATCTATTTGTTTGCATAATTGTGGAGTATAAGCAGTGAGTATATCTTTGAGTATGTCTAAAGGTGTTTTATCTGTATAGATTCTATTTGCTTTATTGAGTGAAAGTCTTATGAGAGGAGAAGTGAGTGTAAAGGTAAAGAAATGTCTATGGTTTATAGATTTAGGTGTAGGTATATCTAAGGAAGAGAGTGTCTTTTGTTGAGAAGTATTGGTTATGTCAGTAATAGTGTTGATTGTGTTATTTGTATCTAAGGAAACATTAGATTTAGAACCTAAATACTCTATATGTGTAATGATACCCTTATATGATTTAATAGGGGTAGAAGTATTACCTAAAGAGATAGAAAGAGCACTATGATAGTTTGTGTTGCCATAGGGATTAGAAATATATAATAGAGCAAAATTATCTTGCAATAGCTGGAGATTGAAAGGTTGGTCTAATGCAAAAGAATAAGGGGGAGCAGATGATGCAAAATCGGTATCTTGGGTATGAGATTGGATTGTGTGTGAGGGAGAGTTTGTTTTACCCAAAGAAGCAAAAGTAGCAGAAAATATATCTGCATAAAAGGATTCTATAAAACCATTACAAGTAATATGAAAAGGAGACTGCAAACTTTCTCTAATATGGGCTTTGGTGATGGTAAAGGTGATAGAGTTAATATCCAAAGAAAGAAAAGCACTCATAAAACTATCCTTTAGGGGTATTTTTGTAAAAAAAGAGGCTCATCTCACTATCTCACAAAGCATCCCGTTTTTTACTACAACTTTAAGGGTATGTAAAAAAGTTTTTTTAAGGCAGATATGAAGAAATTAAGCATTTCTCCAGTCATCACTTCCGCTCGTTCCTGCAACAACATGTTCCCAAATAATTTTTCGATAATTAAGAGAAACCCTAAAGAGCTCAGTTTTGTTATTATTGCTTGTATCTTGTGCATTTGGCATAATAAGGTCTATGTCTGTAATAATAGCATCTTCTAATTTTGTAGTGAAGTAATGTTCTGCTCCACCACCTATTGATGTCCTAAACCAATGTACTTCTACATTGTTTAATCTTTCACCCTTTGTGAGGGCATTGTAAAGTAAAGGAACAGCTTTATTGAGAGAACAGGTAAAAATAAAGGGTCTATGCACCCTTTGACCTGATGGTTGTCCGCTTTGTGTATCTGTGGGAACAGTTACAATATGAGAAATCTCTTGAGCCATAATTTCATCTTCGTGTCCTGCTTGGTAACGATTACCTATGCTCTCTTGCGTAGAAGCCCCACTAGAAATAAGTCCTTGTGTAACACCTTCAATTTTAATATATGCTGGCTGCGCCATAGTAATCCTTTCTGTGAGTTTTATCCATATAAAAGCGAAGTATTCTACACAAAAAAATAAAATCAATAATTAAGTTTTATAAAAATATAAATATTTTTACTCACATAGTGTCATTAACATACTACATTGTGCAAAATTCGCCTTTTTTTTATTTAATAATAACCCAAAACCAAGAGTAGCCCTCGCAATATCGCCGAGCCTAAAATCCATTTTGGGGTTATATTGCATATCTAAACGAACATCAATGGCAAATTCATTGTTGGTGAGAAAAATTACACTCTCTCTAAGTTTATTGTGTTGCTTATGATGTGGAAAATAATCTAGGGCTTCCTGATAATGCAAATCCTTGATGCGGAGTAATATTTTATTTTGATAGGAATATATTGTGCTACCTAGTAGAAAACTTTTGCCAAGAGTAACATTTTTAAATCCTAAACTATTCTGTTGATTCTTATTGATACGAATGGCTTGTGGAATATTCTCGACAATAGAAATTCTATCGTGCAAATGAAAATTATGTGCCAAAATTTTCTCAATATAAGCTTTTGGTCTCCTTAGGCTTAAAATAAGAGGTGCAAATGGAAGATATGCCTTTGCACTTGTTGTATCACTAAAACCTAAAAGTTTCAACAATACAAAAGAAATTCTATCGCTAAAATCTGTCTCAAATGAGCGATGATAACCTCTAAGTGATATGCTATCATAAAATAGCCATAAGAGATAATTATTAAAAAAATCAAAAAAAAGACTAAAGCCTTCGCCATCATCTTCATTTTTTGCAAAATTATCAAGCATATAATAAGGCAGAGGTGAAGATTGCCCTAGCAATCCAAAAAAATAGCTAAAGACTTCCACGAAAGATTCAGTATGCATTTTGGAAGATATATTTTGAGGTAATTTTTCCATAGCTTTTACAGATGAAGCCTCAAGTGGAAGCATATCTTTCGACTCTAAATCTGCCATACCATGATATTGTAATATATCAACTTCTTTATACGCATGTCCCAAACTCCTAGCACTACGTAAAAAGATTTGCTCCCTATTCAAAGAAACCAAGAGCATTTTTATTAGCCGATAAAAAGTAAAATTCATAATAATGCCTTATTGCCATAGATGATAGAATAGCTAAAAGATGTATTACTTGTTGTACAGCACAAGGATACCTCGCAAAAAGAATTGATACTAACAAAAGAAGAAAAAAAGTGTGCAAGCACTAAGCCTATCTTATATGCCTCACCTAAACAATAAAACTTTGAATCATCAATATATAGGGTAATTTGCATACCTCTTAATGTAATAAATCCATTGACATTATAAGCAGGCTTGGATTCTATCTTTTGTAAGGATTCACTTATTATTTCGTAAAGATTTTTTGGTTTATCAATATTAAAGCTGTATGTATGCAACAATGCTAAGAAGCTCTCTTTATGCGTTATACTTTGATAATTAAAAGAAAGGGTAGCGATAAAATCCCACAATGTAGCATTATCAATACTTCTATGTTGCGATTTTGTAGGTAACATAAGATTACGTGTAAGGACATCTTGATATCCTACAATCTCATTGATTGAGCCTATCTGCAAACCATTTGGAAGATTGTTGTTGCTACATAAAACATCAATGGAAAGTGTTTCTCTGCGAGATTGATTACTATAAATACTAATTTCTTTATAATGCTCTCCATTTGCATCTTGCTTATTTGAAATAGCATAAAAATCATTTCCCTTATCTACAAATTCAAATCGCTCAAAACTATTGTAATTTTTTAATATCCGTCTTCCTGAGTCGCTATTATGAGCCTTAACTTTCAATACCTGTATCACAGAATATGCGTTAAGATGCGCCCTATCGATAAATATTCTATACCCATTTCGTGTATGGTCAGTAAGAATCGGCTCTGTCTGGGTAGAAAAAAGATTAACAATGGGCGTGCTAAATAGCGAAAACTGATTGGCTTTTGGAAGGGTATCTTTAGGCAATTCTTTTTTGAAAATAAATTTAAAAGTCATCTTTTCACTTTGACATTCTTTTAGTATTTCTAGATTTTTTATTCTCACAAATGCAAATTTTTCTGGCAAAAAAAGCAATTCTTGTAAAAGTGTAAAAGCACTAAAGCCTACATCGCCATTACTAAACATACTCTCATTTTTGTCAAAACCCGTAGTCTCTAAAGAATCACAAGGAATCTTAAAAGATGTGAGAGTATCAGCACAGACAATAACAATTTCTTGCAAATAACATAAAAGCCATAAAAGTAATGTATTGGCACTATAAACCTCACTGCCAAGATAAATCTGTAAAAAATGAATATCCATATCTGCTATTTTAAAAAATTTGTTTGTGCTTACAATATCAAGGCAAAATACACTCTGCTTCCCTTCGTTAGTAAGCGACATATCGCTTATTTTAAGAGGATGCAGACAAACATCATAGATAGTTTTAAATTCACATTGCACTTGATTTATTGGAGTAGATTTAAGACTTGTATGTCTAGGAATAAAAACCTTGCATTCTTTGCTTTCTGGCTTAAGTGCAAAGTCCTGTATGCACATTGATGGCAACGAGTTTGTGTAATTGGGTGCAAGAATGTTAATCAAAGATTCTGCAATCAGGGGAATATTGCCATCAAGCTCTTCGTGAATCTTAGATGTTAATAACGCTAAAGATTCTATAATACGTTCCACATCTGGATCATTACTATTGTGGGATAAAAATGGGGCAAGTTTGGGATATTTATTAACAAAAATTTCCCTCATTTTATGCAAATAATCAAGCTCTTTACGGAAATAATGAATATTTTTCACTTATCTGCCCTTTTCTACTTTAATCAAATACTTTTTTGGGGTTTCCTAAAACTATCTCAAGCAAACCGCTTACATTACATCACAATAGCGATTATTTTTAAAGACAATTTGTATATTAAAATCATCTAACAAGTCACCCCCAACATGACGCATTCGCATAAAAAAACTTATTTGCCAAGGAGCAAAGCTTTCATCATATTCTATGTTTAGAATCTTTGCCCTTATTTCATAAGTATTTATAAGATGGTAGATTTTTTCTGACATAAGCAGGGCGAGATTTTTTGTATTTATATCCAAATCTTCCAACGATAAGTCTGCAAAATTCATAAGACTTATACCCTCATTTTTAGTATTCATGAGGATTGAAATATGATCTTTTATCGTTTTGGTTCTATCTTCAAAATAAGCAGAATCTACATAAGGATGCAGTTGAGAAATAATTTTATTTACAAAAGACATAATTTATTCTCTGTCAAGTTTCCCCACCAAAGAAAGTTCAAAGTTTGCTCCCATAAATTTAAAGTGGGGTCGTACATTTAAATTTATTCTATACCAACCTGCTTCCCCTTCTATCTCGCTTACAAGAACTTTGGCGCCTCTAAATGGTCGCCTACTTCGAACCTCTGCGGGAGGATTCTCTTGATCTGAAACATATTGCCTCATCCACTCATTTAAGCCATTCTCTATATCTGCTCTTTCTTTCCAGCTCCCAATTTCTTCTCTTTGCAATACCTTAAGATAATGAGCAAGGCGAGAAACTAAAAATATATAGGGTAACTGCGTACCAAGCCTATAATTTGTCTCTGCCTCTTTTCCTTCAGGCGTATTTGGAAAAATTTTTGGCTTTAATGCGGCATTTGCGGAGAAAAATACTGCATTATTGCTATCACGTCGCAACGTAAAGGCTATGAAGCCAGATTCTGCAAGCTCATACTCACATCTATCTGTGATAAGCACCTCCGTTGGTATCTTAGATTGCGTAGTGCCAAAGCTTTCATAAATATAAGTAGGCAAATCTTTTACAGCACCGCCAGCCTTAGGTCCTATAATATTTCCACACCAGCGATAATTTGCAAAACTATCAGTCAATCGCGTAGCAAAAGCATAAATAGTATTTCCCCATAGCAAGTGATTATGCGAGTTATGCACATTTTCCTTGTAATTAAATTTCTTTATAGGATTTTCTTGTGGCTCATAAGGAGATCGAGTAAGAAAACGTGTAACCAATAAACCAGCATACTTAGAATCTTCATTTTCCCTAAAGGTGCGCCATTTTACATATTGCGGACCCTCTAAAAGTGCTTTTAAATCCTGTATCTTGGGAAGTTCCGCATAATTATCAAGCCCAAAAAAACCAGCACTCATAGAAGTTAAAAATGGAGCATGGCTCATAGCCGCAATAGAAGACATCTTAGAAAGAAAATTCATATCAGGCGTAGAAGCATTCAAGGCATAATCACCCAGAATTGCACCTACAGGCTCGCCACCAAATTGTCCATATTCAGAAGAATAAATACGTTTATATAATGTAGCTGTTGTAATATCTGGATTTGCCTCAAAATCCTCTAAAGCCTCTTGTTTAGTTACATCAAACAAATTAATTTTTATATTTTCTTGAAAATTAGTGCGTTCTACTAAAAAATATAAACCTCTCCATGTAGATTCTAATTGCTGAATCTGTTCGTTGTGTAATATCTCGTCCATTTGACGTGAGATAATATCATCAATATGCGCTATCATTTCATCAAGCGTGTATTTGTTGATTTTATTTTCTGCACTATCAGTTTTGACTATTTCTGTGATAAATTCCACCACACCCATTTTGGCAATATTATAACTTTCATCTTCCTTTGAATATCTACTTGTCTGCATTATACTATCAATGATAGATAGCTCTTTTATTGAAGTTTGTGTATTTGCTGATGCACCACTCATAAGTAATCTCCTTAATCGATTATCATGAACTTTTCCTTCAATGATAATCACTTTTTATTTTCATCTGTAGATTGATTCTCTTTAATCTCTAGCAAAAGCTTCTCTTTTGTATCTTTATCCTTGAGGGCTTCCAAGAGTGCTTTTCTAAAATCTGGAATATTGCCCATTGGTCCCTTCAATGCTACAAGGGCTTCACGTAGTTGAAGCAATTTGTTTAGCTCTGGCACTTGAGTAGCAATACTGTCTGGTGAAAAATCACCCAACCCTTCAAACTTAAGATTTACAGATAATTCATCTGCATCTTGCTTGAGAACATTTTTTACACTTACATGTGTGCCTATATTCATTTTTTGCATTACTTGATTAAAATTGTGTTTATTAATAGACACAACCTCTCGTTCATCAAACGGCACATCATTGCCTCCTGTAAAATTACCCATAACCATTAGCTTCAAAGGAAGCTCTACATCAGGATTCTGCCCATTTGTCTTTGAACGATATGTGATATTTATCCGCTCTTTTGGCGGAGTAGAATTTTCTGCCATAGTATATCCTTAGACTGCCGTTGTTTTAGCTACCCAACAAGCATAACAATAACCTTTAGTATTTGATAGATAGCTAAAAGGTAAATCTCATTGTAGCAAAATTAAACAAATTTAAATATTAATCTAAGTATAATCGTGTAAACTTTAAAATCAATACAAGAAAGAAGTTCAGATTTAGAGGTCTTTAATGCGATATATCCAGCTTTATATTTCCTTTTGCATTCTCGCTTGCTTTATGGGGCTAGCTATTAGTGGGTGCAGCTCACCTGTTAAGATACAGGCTTTCAATCAGGCAGATTCTAACCTTAATAATCGTGGCGATAATGTGCCTGTTACGCTCATTATTTATCAGCTCAAGGATATTAGTAAATTCAAGCAATCTTCCATACAAGATTTAAGCACACGTGGAAATGTTGTCCTTGGAAGGGACATTGTAGATTTTATCAAGGTGCAAGTGCCGCCAAATGAAATTGACGTGCCTGTTGCAGAATTTGCAAAAAAAGAGGGTAAATATATCGGCGTGTTAGCTCTTTTTGCCAATCCGCAGGATAAAAAACAAAAATTCTATAAAAAGCTGAATCGTGTCTTTTCAAACAAAATCGAGCTTAATATTGCCACTGAAGGCATTATGCAACACAAAAAAAGTAAGCAAAGTCAAGGTAAAGATACAAAGGCTGATGGCACTGCTGGAGAAAACAATATAAAGGATTTGTTCAATGAATAGTAAGCTTAAGGTCGCTTGGTATAATGGTATGCACATTGATAAAATCCATTTTGAGCAACAAGAACGATTTTTAGAACATATTATCCATACAAAAACCTCTCGACTTGTATCTAATCTTTATGGTGTATTTGATGTAAGTTTTTCTACCGATATGCTCAATTTGGGCAAAATAGCCCTTACACAAATTAGTGGAATTACACAAGATGGTAGCGTGTTTAATGCGCCAGATGATGATTTATTACCTGAAGTTTTGGAGTTGCCGCCCAATATGTCTTCACCAATTATTACGCTAAAAATCCCTACATATTCAGACGCTACTGCTGATATGTCTTTAAAAAATACTTTTCCAAACTCCAAGTATATTGTAAGCAATGTACCTACAACTTCCAAGATTCACGATGATGTGCAAGATTACATACATACTAACACAGAAGAAATCTCTTATCAGCAAGAAAAAGTTTCTCTTGCATTGGGGAGTTTGCGGCTAAAGCTTGGTATCCTTGGAGACAAATCACCAAATGAACTAGAAATACCCATAGCAAAAGTGAAAAACATCTATTCTCATAGCAAAAAAATAGAGCTTGATGAAAAATTTATCCCCACCTCTATTGATATTTGCAGTAATGCCTTTATAAAAAGTTTTCTAGAAGAAATGCTCTTTTCCATCAAGCAACACAAAGAAAGCTTCACGCAAATTTTTAGAGGCATAGACCAAACCAAAAATACGCTTGATTTTAGCACCTATTTATCGCTCAATCTCCTCAAAAAATACACGCTTATCTTTTCTTATCTTGTCAATAAAGAAAAACTACACCCAGAGACATTATATGAAAAACTTGTAGAATTTCAAGCTGACTTACTTACCATAAGTCATAATGATGCACAAGATGAATTTATACCCTACGAGCACAATGATTTAAGTGCGGTTTTCATTCCGCTTAGTAATAATATCCGCCTCCTCTTTGCTAATGTTACCTCACCCAAATATGCAATGGCACAAGTCATAGACAATGGCAATGGATTCTACGATTGCATATTTGATAATGCTTCTATGCTGCAAGATGGGGAATTATTCTTAGCAGTAAGCTCCTCTCTACCTATGCAAACGTTACTTGAAACCTTTAGCACACAGAGTAAAATACATACCCAAGCCACTATTAAAAGCATTGTTGCCTCACAGCTTAAAGGACTGCATATAGAGGCAATCCCCAGCATTCCATCAGCTCTACCGCATTTAAGTGGCTATGTATATTTTAAGCTTGATAAGCAAGATTTTATCTTTACGCATTTTGCTAAGCAAAATGTTATCAGCCTTTATATGACAAATAATATCACAAAGCCCGACATTAAGCTTTGGGCATTATTTAACTAAAGAGAAATGCTATGAACACAGAGCAAGAACTTTCCCTGCTACTTGAAACAAATTTTGCAAACCATTGCAACAATATGCAAAACAATAAGATTTTACACTTGACCTTGCCATTACTTTTGTTTGCTACACGACTTTCCAAAACAGGCATACTTGATGATAGCTATATCACAAATACAGAAGAAACTTTTGCTAATGAAATCCTCTCTATCGGAAGCAATCTCAATGCTTTGCGTTGTTATGAAGATAAGGATTTAATCAAACTCCGTTACTGCTTGTGTGTGTTTATTGATGAAATGCTCTTACATAATGAAAGCTTTATCAATAGCCACTTTGCAAAACATACACTTACTATACGTCTTTTTGATGAAATGCTAGGTGGAGATAAGTTTTATGGTATTGCCAATCAATGGCTTCTTACCCCAAGCAAACACAAAGATATGCTAGAATTTATCTATACATGCCTTATTTTGGGCTATCAAGGCAAATATGCCTCCGACACTCAAGGCAAACAAAAAATTAATCATCTATGCTGCAATATAGCAAATTCTCTTGCTCCTGCTATGGGAAGTAGCGAAGGAAAAGCTTTTGAATTAGCCCTCAATCATCAAGAGCAAACGCGTATTCTAAAACTTTTGCATAAAAAATACTTGCGACCATTTTGGCTTATGGCTATCATTTGCTCCATCGTTGCATTATTCTTTCTTTTCTCATTTTTAAAGCTAGAATCTCAAAAAGCCATTACACAAGATACCCTTAAACAAAATTTGCAACACTTCAAGGTATCTCCACATGAGGATTAAGGAAATGTTTGGCAAGATATTTAATTATCTCAAATCAAAAACTTTTCTCTATATTTTACTTATATGTTTTGCGTTGCTTTTAAGTGTACTTTTTTACATATACTCGCCCTTATTTGCATTTAATGATATTTATATTTTTAGTAGCGCATTAACAAGAATCCAAGTGCTTATTGTCGTATGGCTTTTAATCTTTTTTATCTTTCTTTATAGACCACTTATTCATCTTATTCAATCGCTCAAAAATGAGAAACACATACAGTACAAGGAAATCAAACAAGAAGTTACAAAGGCATTCCGCAGGGCTAAAAGAAATTATTTCATTGCTCTAAATGACGCAAAGAGTATGTGGAAAAGAAAACTCTATCTTAAAAATATCCCTTTAGTGATTATTATTGGTAATGAGGGAGCAGGCAAAAGCTCGTTTATCAATTATGCGAATATACAATATCCATTGAGTGAAAGCTTGACATCTTATAAGAAATTTCACAAATCTACCAACAACTTCAATCTTTACATTTCTCAAAAGGGTGCATTGCTTGATACAGAAGGTAATTATTTTGCACAAGAGAACTTTCGGCAAACAAGTAATACCGATGAAATTGCTGAAGATAATTTAGAAAAGAATAAAGATTTTTTAATCAAAAAGGGCGTATGGAATCAATTCTTACACTTCCTTAATACTAATACCTTTCATAGCAAACTTAATGGCATTGTGCTTATTATTGATGTGCATGCTTTTTTACAGAATCCAAAGCAATATGAACAAAATGTCTTACAATATCTAAGCAAAAGAGTGAGTGATTGCGAAGAAAATCTAGGCTTGCAACTCCCCATTTATATTGTTTTTAATAAAATTGACTTGTTAGAGGGTATGCGGACATATTGGGACATCTTTGATGAAAGCATTGCAAATAAAATGCTAGGACTTACTTTAGATAAAAATAGTAGCAAATTAGAACTACAAAATACTTTTACAGAATTAAGCAATTCATTGCTCTATACTTTTATGCGTAGAAATCAATCCTTACATTCACTTGAAGACAAAAATTTAGCCCTTTTATTTTTAAAGCAACTTGATGTGCTTTTTGCCCTTGCAATAGACTTTATCCTCCAAGCAAAGGAACAAAATGCCTTTAAAAACAAATCCTATATCCGCGGCGTATATTTTACCTCCGCATACCAAGAAAATGTCCCCAGAAATTACTTGCTTGATGCTGTGTGTGAAAAATACGAAATCAAAAAACCTCCGGCAAAATCCGCAACCAAGCAAAATAAGCGAAGCTACTTTGTGCAGGGTTTGTTAGAACATATTTTTCTTAAAGATGCACATCTAAGCAGTATGATTAAAACCTCTTGGCAAACTTTCAAACTCGCCTTTGGAACTATAAGTATATGTATATTTGGATATGTTTTTTGCACTTATTTAATCCATAAAACCTATAAAGAAGTAGATAAAAGCCATATCACATTTAATAGCATTACTTCATTACTTGCCAATACAAGCTCTTATGAACATCTTACCCTGCAAGAAAAAACCGAACTTATGCTTCATCTTAAAGCCATACTCAAAAACTATCCATCTCTATTTGAAAAGCCCTCCATTATACAGTATTTTTCACTGAATTTCTCCTATCAAGGATTTTTGCCTGCAAGAGACTTTTATTATGCTATCAATGAAGAAGTGATTGGCAAAACATTGCTTAGAGAAATGGAGCAGATTCTCTTACACAATACCGATCAAACCACACTTATTGAAACCATCTATATGTATCAATCACTCTATGATGAAGCATATATAAATAAACCTCTTTTGGCAAATTGGGTTATAAAGAATTGGCAACCTTTTGCTAAATATAAAATTCCAAAAGATGATTTTATTACCGCTATTGAAGATTTAGCTATAGGCAATCTCTCACATACACAACCAAAAGATACACAAGCGCTACACATAGCAAAAACTCAAATTATGCAATTAGAGCAACAACAGAGAATCTATACCATTATGGCTTTTAGAAATAGCCTAAAAAAACAAAGCTTTTTTAACCTTAAAGATAAGGTAGGCACAGCATTTTATATGATATTTGAGCATACTGATAAATTAAGTCAAATTGACAAAACCTATACAAAAGATGGTCTAATGGAGTTTTTAAGTAATTTAGATACCAATATACAAACTGCTATCAAAATAGAATCTTGGGCGTATAATGAAAAAATGCAATACCAAGCCCTCACAGAACAAGCACAAAGAGATTTATACACACATATTATTAGTATTTACCTTAATGATTATAAACAAAGATGGGAAGAATTACTTCAGGCTATATCTCCTAAGCAATATACCGACAAAAACAATATACTCACACAATTACAAATCTTATCAGAATCTACCAATCCACTCAATAGTCTCATTAAAATCGTAAATGATAATACCCACCTAAACGACACTCTTTTGCTTAATTACGCATACGGCTTAGGATTGCCAAGCTCAGATATTAAAGCACAATTTACATATATTAGTAACTCCTTTAAAGATTATTATGACTTCATAGGAGAAAAATCCTTACTTCTCTCTCAAATAGATTCCTTTAATGACATAAAAAAGCAAAGTAGCACGGAAGAAATAAAAGAGATACTCGCTAAAGATATACAAAATATGAGTGGTAAAATTACAGAATTTACAAAAGATGATACAAAAAACATAAAAGATAAGCTTATATATATCCTTGAAGGAAGTAATGATGAAACTGACGCATTTGTAGAGCTAAAGCGAAACACAGCAATGTTGCCTCATGCGTTAAAACAATACTACAATGAGATTTCTACACTCTCTTGGAACGTTATAGAAAAAAGCACCTATGCACTTCTAAATAATGCATGGAAAAAAGAGGTGTATGATACTTTTATAAATGATATCTCCCCTTTTTATCCTTTCAATGCTTACTCGGATAAATCCTTGCCACTCAACACTTTTAAAGATTTTTTTGGCAATACAGGCACATTACAATCTTTTTATACGCAATATCTAAGTAAAATTTTGCAAAAAAAAGGCAATACCTATGTGCCAAATCCTGCCTATAGCGAGACGATAAAGCTTTCTGCTCAATTTATAAGTTTTTTTAACCAAATAAGCAATCTCAATAGCATATTTGATAATAACAATAACCTTACACTTAACTTTTTTATACAATGCCTTGGTTTATCATCAGATTTTAGCTCTCTTGATATAAGCTATAACAACCAGACTTTACACTATGATCACACGCTTAATCCTAAAATCCAGATTATTATTGAACAATTCAATAGTAGCACGGAGTTACGTTTGAGCGTGAATGACTATTACCAAATGCCTCAATACAATAAAATTTATAGTGGCGAATGGGCGTGGCTTAGATTCATAAAAGACATTACACCTGCTCAAAATACAGGCAACACTCTTTACTTTGAAAATAATAAACAATGGTATTTTGATTTTAGCATTACTCCAAATAGGCTAGAACTTTTACATTTAAGCCGTATTCTAACGCATTTTAATATGCCTCAACTTATCACTCAACAATAAGGAACGCAAATGGAGCAAATAGCAATTCTTGTAGAAGACATTGACAACCAAGCAAAACCGATTTATTGTGTTTTTGACGATAATGGAGGAACCATAGGCAATACTTCCATCAATCATTTGTGTTTGCCAGATGAATCTATTCAAGAAAGACATGTTAATATCAACTATGAAGATGGTTGCTTTACTATCTCTTGTATTGGGGATTCTGAAGTATTTTACAATGAATCTTTCTCTAAACTTGAGCAAGGCTATGAAACAATTATAGAAGTTGGGGATAGTTTTAGAATTGGAAAATATAAATGTAGCTTTATAGACACAAAAGATATAAAAGATGACTTCCTAGACTATAAAAAAGTGCTTGATAAAATTGCTGATGAAAGTGATTTTGCCATAGATGTTAAGCCTAGAGTGCAACTAGATACAAAAATATTAGATGAAGAAAATATGGCTGACAACTTAGATAAACATAAGATATTAGAAAAACTCTCTCCAGCACAAGTTATAAATACCATACCCTCCGATATAGCAAACACTCACGATACTATACAAAACATTATCACTTCATCGCAATCAATGATAACAGATAGCATTTCTAAAAAAGAAATATCACCACAAACAAAGGAAAGTGATATTATCCTTCATACCAAGAATATACAAACATTCCTACAAGGAATGCTACAATCTTTCTCTATGCCTAATAACCCCCTATCACACATCAATATGACAACTTATGAGCACATACTTGACACACAAGAGCTAGATTCTATCCTGCATAATACCTTGCTTATAGATTCTATCCCGCTTCTTAACACTCTCATACTAGCCCTTATTAGCAAAGAACTCCATAGCCCATATTTTGAGATATTAGAACACGATATATTTGCAAACTCATTAACTCAAGCCATTATTCAATCTCATCAAAATAGTAAAGAATCCTTACAATGTATGCTTTTAAAGGCACTTAGCACATACTTAAAGAATCCTCTTTAGATTCTTAATACTTCCTCTTCTTTGCAAATTGAAAGTTTGAGGCTTTATGTATTTTGCATCTTTGTATGGCATTTATCAATACTTATCTTTTTATTTAATATGATGCTTTTTAGCATACCATTCTATTTTATCACGTAATTCTTGTGGGAAAGTTTCTCTATATATGGCTGGGATAGTGGGATTGAGCAATTTATCAAGCTTACCTGCTTCATAGAGTTCATCTAAATACTCTGGGATATAGTAAGTGGGAGCATTAGGATAACCTTGAGGGGGAGAGACAGCCATAATCTTAGCTTCTAAAAGCATAGAATCTATATATAAATCTACCTTTTTTTGTGTCCAATCATTTGGTAAGTCAGTATCATATCGTCTAAAGCGTATTGTTTTTAGTCTTTCTTTAAATGCTAGTCGTGTTTGCTTTGTGGATTGAGGGTCTCTAGGGTCTAGGAGTTTGCCTTCATCTATTTCTTTAATGCGTTTTTCTATCGTCCATCCATCTCCATCTACGGAATACCCATATAACATATTCAAATCCATTACCCAATCTACTCCCATTATCTCATCTATGTATGGGAGCATACCAAATCTATCTGGCTTTATGCTCTTAGCTAGAGCTATAAGCTGTTGTTGGCGCAAAGGGTTTTTACGTAATCCTGATTTAAAAGTCCTAAAACTCCCCACATAATCCTTTCCATATATTTCTATGATTTTTAATATACCTCTATAATCTATTTTTGGATTAAGTTGTATATAGAGTATTGTAGATTGCACATATCGTGCGGTAAAACCTGTCAAATCTGAAGCAAAATATTCTGGATTCCCTAGTATCCCTGCAGCTATACCCCATTCTGTAGCAAAGAATTCAGATTTTAATGTATCTTTATTCCTATCTACTTGATAAAAGATGTCTTCATATTCTTTATTTATTACCCTACCCTTTTCATCTACTCCACCAATAGCATCAAAGGGTATATCTATGACTGCACTTCTTAATCCACTTCTTATTACTAAGTATTGGTATCTCTCTCTTTTAGTTTGTAAAGATTCATAATAGGCTTTTTCTTTTTTAGTCCAAGGGGCTATAGCTTTTTTTATAGGGTCTTTAAGATAGAGATTACGAAAGCTTTGAAATTCTTTAAAATGGTTTGGATTTGTTTTAAGGGTTGGGTCTAGGTAGAGGGGTTTATATTGTTTCTTTGCTTCTTCCATTATCTGCCAAGCTTCTAGTAAGGCTTTAGAATATTCCTCTGTGTATTTGCCTGTTTCTACCTTGTTTTTTACAAAATGAATCTTATTTGTGCCTTTATCAACTTGCAAAATAAGTCCATTAGGTGTAGTAATCTGATATGTCTCACTCATTATTTCTCCTTAATCTTATTTAAAAATCTATCCTAACCATAAGCCATCTTCTATAATGATAGTCGTGGCTAATCGTCCTATGAATTTAGGACGTTTCTTGTCTTCTTGTGATTGTTTGTTATCTTCTTCGTCATTGTTTGCTCCCATAATAGTAGGTGTTGGCGGCTCATCAGCTTTACTATCATCATTCACCCCCACATACAACGCCCTCATATTATTCTGCCCTATAACATTAAGGCATTCTAATAATCGCCTTGCTTTGTTTCTATCTTCTTTTTCACTTTTTGTATGAGTAAAATAATAGTCTTTATACTCTGCTAAGATTTCTAGGACTTCATTATAAGCATCAATGGCTGATGCCTCCCCTTTTCTTTCTCTTGCCTTAAATTCCTTATACAAACTACTCTCCTCTGGCACTTGGTATTTGCGTATATTATCTAGGGATATATGGCTTGTTGTGTTTGTGATATTGCCTTTGCTATCTACACTCTTATGATGAAAGAATGTATAATCTGGCACTTGTTTATTATAATGTATCTCATAATCTTGCTTATCTTTTGCCCTTCGCTTCTCATCGATGATGAGATAAGCTAGAAGCTTTGTAAGCAAGAATTCTTGTAAGACATTGCTGTTGTTTTGTCGTAATAAATAGGCTAGTCCGATATGATGTGTCAGCCCACCTGTGCAAAGCTCTGTGCCATATATCATTGATTGTAAATCAAAAGACATAAATTTGGAATGCACTAACATAGGATAGTAGGTGAGCTCCCTGTCTTTTTTGATGGCTTGATTTTGGTCATTAAGCTCTAGGAAGCTCTCTACTCTTTTTAACGCATAGGGTAAATCATAATAAAAGCTATAACGTTTGTGCATAATGCTCTCAAACTCTTTTTGGTATGCCTCATAATTGGTGCTGAAAAAATGATTCAGCATAATATCTAGTGCTATACCTACTGCGGTTGCAGCAGCATTAGCGTTGAGTTGATAAATAATCTTATTATAACGAAATTGCTTGATTTGAGAGAAAATTTCTCGTGCTTGAAGTGTGCCTATAAGGTGTGATTGTGCCTTACCACTGCTATATGTAAAGCAAATTTTATCAATCAATGCTTTGTCTTTGGGTGAGCTCATAGTTTGCTTTAGCTTTTCTTTGATAGCTTGGAGGTTTAATCTTTTGACATTTTTATCAATGTGTTCAAGGATAAAAGCAGTTTTTGCCTCAAAATGTGCTATTTGTGCTTGAGTGCGTCTTAGCTCTACTTGGGCAAAGCCTTTGAGGAAATTTTCTCTAATCTCTTTGTTTTTTGGATTTGCCAATTCTTCGATTTTTGCTTTTATCTTATTTACAATATCTACTTTATCATTCAATTTTCTTGATGTGTCTTGAACTCCTCCATTAATCTCAATATGCACGCGTATCGTTGTAGGATATGATAAGAATAGCACTCCTCCTATTTCTGTAAGCAATACCCGATACAAAGCAAGTTTTGAGCTTTGAGTTTTATTTAGATATTCAAGGGTATTGATAAAAATCGCAAGGCAATGCTTTGTCGTATCAATCATATCTTCGTGAGCGAAATTCATAAAGGGGCATATTATGCCTAATATCTTAGAGAGTGAGTTATAAAATACTTCTTGTGTGCGTTCTTGCTGCACAATCTTTTTATATTCTTCTCCATATTTTTCGATTTGTGCTAGCTCTTGCTCTAGCTCCTTATCTAAATCAATCCCTACAATTTGTTGAATCTCATCATCAAATGCTTTTGCATCATTATTGGCAATATCAGTATTTATAAACCCTCTAAGATAGTCCAAGAAGTCTTTACTTAGCTCTGTCTTTTGTGGGTTTGGGGGTTGCAATAATTGTTCTTGTAAAACTTTTGCAATTCGGGCATTTTGAGGTGGTTTTTTGTATGATATATGATAGATTGGTGGTTTCGTTAGCTCAAACTCCCACTCCCAAGTTTTATTTAAACAAGAGACTTGAAGACAATCTTGGGCTATGAAAAAGGGGTCGATACTTATTGGTTTATCTACAATAATTTTACTTTTCAACTCAAAGCTTGGAAAATGTGTCTTAAACACATAGAGTCCATAAAAAAGCGTAAAAATCGCTAATAAAGAATTATCCAAGTTTGTATTGCTATTATGGAAATATTGTAATTGGGTAAGAAAATCTTTAGCTGTTTGCTCTTCTTTTTTAATAATATCCTCAATCTCTTTTGGAGTTTTAAAGAATTGGTTTATATAATCTATACCATAGGATTTTTTTATGTGATTTAATTGAGATGTTTTTTTATTCATTAAATCATACAAGGTCATATTGCCGGGTGAATAATTTGAATAAAAGCTTGTATCGTACTGTGTATGTAATTGTTGTAGTTCTTTTTGTGCTTTTTTATAGGATTCGTTATTTTCAAAACTCGCTTTAATCTTATTCATATCTACTCTCACAAATGGCGAAAGCTGCACCATATAAGGCTCATCATCTTTTTTATTGATTTCTATCCTATATGTGCTGTAATCTCTTGTGGTGTTGTAGCTTTTCTTTTTGCCCTCTCTTGAGAGAGTAAGCTCTTGTTTGGTGCGATTGTTTATATCGTCTTTAATTGTATTACCAATGATGTGTTGGGTAATCGTCTCTGTAAGCTTTGCATTATATTTGCTTGGGGCATTGGTGATAATAAGATAATTTTTTGCCATATTTGTAGTGTGATTATTGGGGTATTGAGTGTTTTTGTTATTCAAAATTTCAGCTAATAGAGCGGAATTAAAATGTGGAGATTCTATATAGGCAAGATGATTGAAGTATCGCACTGCTTGGAGCATATGTGTAAGAAGAGATACGTCTTTGATATTTTGTTGTTTAGTTTCATTTTGGTGTATGTGGAGCATTTGAGCTTTTATACTATTGTGTTGTGTTTTGGGTAGGGTAATTGCTTTTTGAGCTAATAGGTTTGGAATATCTATCATAGAGCCAAACTCACCCTTAAAAGCGATAGATTGAGCACACGATAATAACGTATTTTCCAAATAAAGATTAAAGCCTGATAAGTCAAGAAATTCTATTTTTTTCTTGTCTGTCTCTTGTGTGCTTTCCACAATCAGCATACAAGAGAGTAGTTGTGTGTTTGCAAGCTGTATATACATTGCTAACTCGGTGGCAAGAAACTCTATGATTGGATTTTTGATATAGCTATATTTGTTATTTTTAGCATCTTGATAGTCCATAAGTGATGAAAGCAATACTGCAGATATACCTAGCAATATGATTGCTGCACCTCCACCTGTGGCAATAGTAAGAATCACGCCAAAGATTGTTTTTATGATATTTTTATAATCATCGTTATTTTTATCCTCTAGGGCTTGTTTGATATACTGCTCTAGCTTATTAAAAAGTTGCTCAATATTTGCCTTAGCATCTGCTTTTATCATATCTGCAAACAAGTTAGATTCTATGAATTCCTTAATCTGTTTTATTACTTCATTTTTAGGTTTTATTAGAGAAATCTTATTTATATTTTCAGACTTGATGTCATCAAGCATAGTCTCTAGGTTTTCATATTGCTTAGCTGTATTAATCTTTGCAGATTCTTTAATAGAATCTAATAGGGTTTTGATGATAGTGTCATCATTGCAATATGTCTTTAGGGTAATATGTTTGGGTAGGTTGTAGGGTTGTTTTGTTCCCAAGATTTGTTCTTGACTTAATGTCTCAAAGCTGTGTATAGTTGCATCAACGTGCGTTTGCTGTAATTTATTTAGGATTTCTTGCCCTAGATTCTGTGGTGATTGGTTATTATGCGTAATGAGATTTGCATTCATATTTGGACAAAGAAATATAATCTGATGTATTGTTTTATGTGTCTTTAAGCCTAACATATTATCAATTTCTTGTAATAATTCTTCTTTGCTTGAAATTATCATTTGAGCCACCTCTTTTACACAATCCTTATTCTATCATAAAATTCTCTTAAGCGTATTTTTGCTTATGTATTCTTAGGTATTGTCTCTTTTAGATATTTGTATTTCCTATTCCCCAAATTCCCAATACTTCTCTTTGTAGCCTCCATTGATAAGGGTAATAGTCAATAGAGAGTCTATGATTTGTTGTTTTGTGTTGTTTTGAGAATTTTTAGATTCTTTAGCCTGTTGTGCTTGTCTTTCTCTATCCTTGGATTCTATGGTAGAATCCAATCCATTAGCTAACTCGATCTCTAGTCTTTGTGCTTTGTAAGGTGTGTGTAGTGTAAGAATAGTAGCATTATTAGGATTAAAATCTAATCCTACCTGCATAGAGTCTTCTATCTTAAATGCTGTAAAAGTGCAGTGATTATAGAGATAGTGATACTTTCCTATGCCATAGTCTTTATGTTCATAGTTTCTATAATATTCTTTAAAGAGTTTAGGGAGAGATTGGGGGATAAGGAGTATGAGAATAAGGGCATTAGAATCTAATTGTAAGGATAGATATTGATAAAGATAGTCTTTGGCATAAGTTTGTTTTAAACTAGAGTAGAGTTTAGAGAGTATATCTTGCAGAGTAGAATCTAAACTATTATCATTTAATATTTCCGCCTCTAATGCTTGAGTATCCTTAGCTATATCAATATGAAGAGCATCTAGTGGTGTATCATTGTTGGATTCTATAATACTATCATTAAGCTTTATTCTATATATAGGAAGATTATCTTTTTGAGAAGGACAGATTTTATAGTGTAGCCTTAGTATGGGTTTATGAAATTCTATTTGTGCCTTTAAAGCTTCTTTAGTGATATTCTTAGTATGAGTAGGACTAGGGGCATTGATTTTATAACTATTAGGTTTAGGAATACAAATAAGTGGAACTCCCTTATCAGAGAATACTCCAGAGCTTACTAAATCTTGCATTATAGGATAATCTTCATTATGCTTTTTTAATCCACGAGAGCTAGG
>Ga0209064_1001984_pt1 | contig 26313 bp, 29 predicted proteins | sample Inofromicrocosms_FD_187498 | JGI IMG/M metagenome (GOLD analysis project Ga0209064, IMG submission 187498) | Mouse cecum microbial communities from Vienna, Austria - Inoculum for glucosamine and mucus D2O microcosms (SPAdes) (version 2) | ecosystem: Host-associated > Mammals > Digestive system >... | reverse complement strand
GTCGGAAACGGAGGACATTATGCCAAGACAGACCACCCAAAAACTGATTACCGCCCTATATCCGAGATTGTCGCACGAGGACACGCTTCAAGGTGAATCCAACTCCATAAGCAACCAAGAGTTACTATGTAAAGGGTGGAGTCACCACCTAATACATATGACTGCGGTTCATTTGTGGCAAAATGGTACATTGCAGTTATAAGAAAGACGGTGAGAACGCCAAAAACAAGCGTTTTCCGCAACTGCAAATCACATTTTGCTGCAAATGAAAGGAAATGACTATGGAACTGACCTATACGAAAGTGGGAGATTACTACATCCCGGACCTTGCGCTTGATGATGATACCAAGTACGAAATCGGTATATATGGCCGGATGCGCCAAAGGTTTTTGGAGGAACATCATCCTGGCGTGTACAATAGGATGCTTCTCTTTGGGGAACTGTGGAAACATCTCGCAGAAATTGACGCCGCCTGTCATGAGCGCATGGATTTTCTTATCCCAGCTATGGCAAAGCAGGAGGGTGTAACCGAAGCCTTAAAAGCGGCCAACCAGATGGAATGGGTAGGCCGTATGAATAATATCCGCAATAGGGCGGAGGAAATCGTACTCCACGAATTGGTATACGCATGAGAATAACATCGGGGAGCGGCTGTACTCGAAGTATAGCCGCTCCCCATTTTTACTCTGTTTCCACATAGTCAATTCCCTCGTCCCGGCACCAGCGAATGGCAATCTCTCGGTACGCTTCCGCCTGATAGTCAAACCACTGCTGTTCAATTCGATGATAATAGACACCGTTTTTGAATCGCCGGAACGCGCCTTTACCCCGAATCGCGTGAGCCAACTCCTGTTGGGCCACGCCGGGAGGCAGGGATTCAACGAAGCTCTCCATAATGCTATACTCGTGAATATCGTATTTTGTCGGGAATCGCAGAAATCGGCCCCTTGGCGAGTTTTCAATCAATTCCTCCAGTTCTTCATCACGGTCCCCGGTAATCAGCTCGTCCTGCAAATAAACGGTTTCGCCAGTTTCTGTATCGTAAAAATAAGTAAACGCATCATTGGCGGTTTCTATTGCATCAATTACTTGGTTCAGTTTAATTTTCATTGCAAGTACCTCAAATCTGGAATTTGTTCAAGCGACAATTTGACGCTTGAACCTACATCTGTTCTGGCCCGATGAAAGTCAGCGTAATCTTCTCTGGCAATACCTTGCCGCAGTGTTCTTTGAGAGATTCAATGGCCCGCATCGCAAATCGATGGCTGAGCATGGTATCCCACTCGGCCAGAAGGATAATCTCCGCTGTGCTATTTTTGAAATCATAGGAGATTTCGCCCCAATCACCGTCGAAATCTGCAAGATATTTGTAGACTGCGGCGGTGACTTTTTTGCCCCGTTTTTTCTGCGACTTTAGGCGGAGTTCCACCGCGTGAAGCTCGCCCGCCGCAACCAGCTCCTTTGTCAGCTTGTCCTCCGCTCTGGCGTAGGCCCGCTCTGGAATCTCTATAAGCAGTTCATGTTTCAGCAGCTTCAGCGTGGAACGTTCTACGCTTTTTGCACGGCTCTCTGTCAAATGGAAATACTGCGCCGTTTCGGTGAGCGGGTGGTCTTTGCCGTCCGCAAACCCAAAGCGGTACTGAACATAAACATTTTCCCGAACCGGCAGCGCATCCATGGCCTCATACAGCTCCGCCGCTGTTTCCTGCTCAATATGAATCCGTTCTGGTGATTTGACATTAGGCGAAGCAATCAGGCACTCCACCGTATCCTCTCCGGCATTGTCCAAATCTTCATCCAGATATATGATTTTCCAGGCGTTAGCTTTATCGTGCCTCAACTGCCACACCGTATCCCGACTGTACTGACGAATCAGATCGCTCATGGCACGTCTGACAGCGGAAGCGGCGTAAGTCAGAAATTGGGCTTCTTCAAACTGCCTATATCCGTCGATTGCTCTCCACAGCCCGATAGAACCGGCCTGCACAAGATCATCAAAGCCTACGCCGCAGGCGGATAGATGCTCCTGGCGTACCGGGTTCCCTACAATTTGATTTGCAACTTTCCGAACAAACGGGAGATTGGCCTCAATAAGCAGGGACACGGCCTGTTCGTCCCCGGCCTGTGCCAATTCGCAAAGCTGTTCATTCGTCAAGGTTTCCATTTGTCAAACCCTGTTTTTGAGCAATATCTATGTAGCCCTTGATGAAATTCTCAATAAGCCCGGAAAACTGTTTGCCCAATTCGGGCGTTGCGCCCGGCAGTGTAGAATAGACCTCAGCAAGCTGTTCCAGCGAGATAGATTGCAACGCTGGAACAGCGTTTTCGCCTTTGACCATGCTTTGCATCATAGATTGAGTGATTTGCTTTGTAGCCAGTTCCGTTGTTGGTGTCTGCGTCTGGATACCGGCCTTGATGTCCCGAAGCATTGTCATGAGAGCGGACTGGATTGCCTCAACATCCTTTTCATGGGGAGCGGTTTTCATCATGCTGAGAATCTGTGTAACGGCCTCCGTACCCTCCTGCGGGTTTGCCAGATGGCTGGTATCTACTGTGCCGGTAAGCTGTTGCAAAGTATCCCACATAGCGTTTTGGACAGCAAGGCCTTCAGCAATCGTATCCTTGAAATAGCGAGAGATCATCCGTGTAATCTCCGGGAATTGGGGATTCTCCAATATGCGGTTGACAACGTTGGTATCCACTTCTCTGGTGTACAGCGCCATTGCCGCCTTGTAGGACAGGCCCAATTCTCCTATATCATAGTTACGGCGCTCCGGGAAATCGGTCTGACCGAGAATGAAATCGGTGGACACACCAAGAAAGTCCGCGATTTTGATGATGTATTCGTCCCCGATTTTATCTGTTTTCTCACTCAGGAATCGGCTGAGCGAACTGTCGGCAAGCCCGATTGCAGCAGCAAGCTCGCCCTGTGTAATTTTCCGTTCCTTTAGCTGATCTTGTATCCGCTGCCGGACGGTCCCCGGCAAATATACCCGCTCCATTTCGACATCTCCTCCCCTGATACCTGATTATACTACATTTGGAGCCAAAAATTAAGTCGAATTTTCAATTTTGCATTTTTGCAAATTTAGGGACAGGCTCACGCTGAATTTGCAATAACGCCATATTTTTTCGGTCAGCACCATTTTCTCCGTATATTGGTATCAGAGGTTAAAACACCTCGAATCAATGCGGAAAGGAGAAGCCGATGTTATAGCGGGTTTTGTGGAAATGCCGTCCCAAGTTGTCGGGGCGGCGTTTCCACGTCAACAACTGAATAGGGACAACGGCATAACGGCGGGGAATCCCCCTACAAACAAGGAAAGAGAGGTACAATGACCCAAAATACAAGCAGCACCACCATGACCCGGCGAATCGGTAGCACAGTTTTCAAAGTGAACATTTTTACAAAAGAGGACGGAGTAGATACGATGGAGGACAAAATCTTGCGGTTGATCCAAAATGAAGGGTTGGCATCACCGCCAGAATGTGGTATGATGAATGTGCCACAAATGAACCGTCAGTCTGAAAGGAGCGCGTCATGAGCGCCAGACAGACGGAGAAAATCACAGCTCTATATGAGCGCTTGTCCCGTGACGATGAATCTTTAGGGGACAGTAATTCGATCATCAATCAAAAACGATACCTGGAGGGCTATGCCTCTGACCGCGGTTATGGCAACATCGTCCATTACACAGATGATGGATGGTCTGGCGGAAATTTTGACCGTCCCGCATGGAAACAGTTGATTTCCGACATTGAGGCTGGAAAAGTAGAACATCTTCTGGTCAAGGACCTTAGCCGGGTGGGGAGAGATTATCTCCAGACGGGCTTTTACACGGAGGTTGTTTTCAAACGCTACGGTATCCACTTCGTTGCCATCGGGAACAGCATTGACAGCAACGATCCCAGCTCTGGTGAGTTTGCCCCTTTTGTCAATATCATGTCCGAGTGGTACTTGCGCGATCTGAGCCGGAAACAGCGCACTGCCATCAGGGTCAAAGGTGAATCTGGCAAACCGACTACCAATCAGGCTATTTATGGCTATAAGAAAGACCCCAACGACAAGTATCATTGGCTGGTTGACGAGGAAGCGGCGGCAATTGTGCGGCGTATCTACCAGTTGGCCGTTGAGGGACACGGCCTGAGCGATATTGCCAACATTTTGTATCAGGATAAGGTTGAATCCCCGGCGGCTTATCTGGCAAGGCAAGGGCGCGGTCCATGGAAAAGCAAGGAAAATATTGACCGTCCCTATGCTTGGAGCGACTTTGTTGTGGGACAGATACTGTCTAAGCCTGAGTACATGGGGCATACGGTCAACTTCCGCTCCCACAAGGAATCCTATAAGGGCAAGCAGGCGGTTCGCCACGCCCCGGAGGACTGGCTGATTTTTGAGAATACTCATGAGGCCATCGTAGATAAGGCCACTTGGGAGCTTGTTCAGAAACTGCGGGGAACACCCCGCCGCATTGATACGCTGGGCGAGGCGAATCCCCTGACCGGGCTGGTATTCTGTGCGGACTGCGGGGCAAAGATGTACAACCAGCGGACACGGGGCAGCGATACAAAACCGTATCCATCCGACGCCTATGAGTGCTCTACCTATAAGCTGGGCGGGCAGCGGCGCGACAAGGTTTGCAGTAACCACCATATCTCCACCAAAGCTCTGCGGGCGCTGATTCTGGAAACGATCAAGATTACCAGCGCCTATGCCATTTCCAATGAGGCTGAGTTCATTCAAAAGGTTCGGGCGGCATCTGAGGTTCAGCAGGCACAGGCGGCAAAGGACTTGAAGCGTAAGCTGAACAAGAACAGGCGGCGCTTTGACGAACTGGACACCATCATCAAAAAGCTGTACGAATCCTATGCGGTGGGACGCATCGGGGAGGAACGCTTCGACACCCTTCTTGCCGGATATGAGCAGGAGCAGACAACGCTTCGGCAATCCATCGTGGAAGGTGAATCTGCGTTAGGTAGCTTCGAGCAGGACACCGCTAATGTGGAGCATTTTCTCGATCTTGCGAAGAAGTACACAAATTTTTCAGAATTGACCACGCCGATGATCAACGAGTTTATTGACAAGATTGTTGTCCACGCCCCGGATAGGTCCACAGGGGATCGGGTGCAGGAAGTGGACATCTATTTGAAGTTCATCGGCAAGTTCGACGCGCCTGTGCCGGAGCCTACCCCCGAGGAGATCGCAGAGCAGGAACGTCTGCAAAAGGAGCGCATCCGAAGCCGGGAGCGGTATCGCAGGCTGAAAGCGGGAGAAAACCTGAGTCCACCGTTTGAAAGAGTCTGTGAACAGTGCGGGAAAACCTTCATGGCGGGCATTCCGAACGCTAAATTCTGTCATCCTAACTGTCGGGCTAAATTTTACTGCCGCCAAGCGGCGGAAAGCAGGCGGCGTGATTGCACCTGTGCGAATTGTGGAAAGGTATTCTCGACCACGAGAACGGATGTCAAATACTGTTCTGACACTTGCAGGACAGAAGCCAATCGCATCATGCAAAAACAGCGGAACGCAAAGAAGCGCGATATGTCGAATGAGAAAACAGCATAACACAGCCGTCACGGGCCTGGAAATCGTTAAGGTTTCCAGGCCTGTTTTGATTTCCATTACATTATTTTAACTGGAGGTATTACATCAATGCTTATCAATATCAATGATATTAAAATCAACCTCGGACGCCGCGAAGCCGCGCCAGAGGATGTGCAGAGGCTCTCGGAAAGCATCGCGGAGGTCGGCATGATGAACCCTATCACTGTTACCGCCGATTACACCCTGATTGCCGGACTGCACCGCCTGGAGGCGGCAAAGCGGCTAGGATGGACGGAGATCGAGTGCAGCATCAGCGACTTGGATGCGCTTCATACGGAACTGGCGGAGATCGACGAGAACGTGATCCGCACCGGTCTCTCCGATCTGGAACTGAGCGAGCTGCTGGCGCGGCGGAAGAAAATTTACGAAACACTACACCCTGCCACGATTGCGCGTAATCTGCCGGGTCATGCCAGCAACTATGAATCTTCGAGCGACAAATTGACGGGCGAAGAAAAGCCGTTTTCCCAGGACACCGCCGAGAAGATGGGCGTCTCGCCGCGAACTGTTGAGCGCCACGTTCAGATTGGCGAAAATCTGACACCGGAGACAAAGGAAATCCTGCGCGGCGCGGATACAAAGATCACGAAGCAGAATTTGACGAAGCTCTCCCGCTTGGAGCCGGAACGACAGATGGAGGTCGCAAAGCAGTTGACGGAGGGTACGATCAAGTCTGTCGATGAGTACACAGCAGGGGGCACGGCCATAGTGCGCGAGAAAAATTATTATCGCACTGGTGCGTTTATTGTAGACGCCTTTTCGGAGCAAAACGATGCTTTGGGCCGTGTTCCAGAAGCCTACAAATCACGTCTGGAGCACTATCGGGAAATCCTGTCAGCCGAACAGATCAAGGCCATGATCGGCATTGCCAAAGGCTCAATCAAAATATTGCAGGATTACATCAATTTTCTGAATAACGAATTGGAGGTGTCTGAATGAACATCATCAATAATCGCCCCATCATCATCGGCATTGACCACGGCTATGGCAATATCAAAACCGCCAACTGCTGCTTCAAAACCGGCGTGGCCGCCTTCGATAAGGAGCCGACCTTCAAGAGCAATCTGCTGGTCTATGAGGGCCGCTACTATCTGGTCGGAGAGGAACACAAGGAGTTCACCGCCGACAAGATGGCGGACAGCGACTACTACATCCTGACCCTTGCCGCTATTAGCCGGGAGTTGAACATCCGCAAGCAGACCTCGGCCCGTGTCCATCTGGCGGCGGGTCTGCCCCTCACTTGGGTCAGTGAGCAGAAGGATGCTTTCAAAAAATACCTTCTACAAAAGGACAGCGCGGATTTCAATTTCCGTGGTACGGAGTACCACGTTGATTTTGTTGGCGCAGATATTTTTCCCCAAGGTTTCGCCGCTGTGTCTGACCATCTGCGGGACTTTCGTGGAATGAATATGCTGGCCGACATCGGCAACGGCACCATGAACGTCATGTATATCAATGACCGCCGCCCCCAGGAGAAGAAATGCTTCACCGAGAAATATGGGACACATCAATGTATGCTGGCAGTTCGGGAGAATCTGTTGAAACTCTTCGGTTCCGCCGTTGACGAGACGATCATTGACCAGGTGCTCCGCCATGGTACGGCAAGCATCAGTGAGCGTTATCTGACCGCAATCCAGTCAATCGCCAGGGACTATGTAGCTGGCATCTTCCGCCGTCTGCGGGAGCATGAATACGACCCGGAACTGATGAAGCTGTATGTAGTTGGCGGCGGAGGCTGTCTGATTAAAAATTTTGGAGTGTTTGACGTTGGCCGGGTGGTTATCAACGAGGACATCTGCGCCACTGCCAAGGGGTATGAATACCTGTCCCATCTCCGCGCCAGGAAGGGCGGCATGGTATGAGCAGACAAATCGTCAGCACCAATATTCGCTTCAATCTGGAGAAAGAGGCGGATCGGACAGCCTGGGAATATCTCCAGCAGAGGGATAAGAAGCAGTACCGTTCTTACAGCAGGGCTGTGATTGCCGCCGTCAACGACCATTTTGAGCGCCGGGGGCGGTTGGTTCCTGACCCGTATCTGGAAACCCGTGAGAAGGAGGACGCTTTTCTTCTGCGGGTGCTGGAAACCATCCGGGCCGGGTTCGATCATGCCGCTCCTGTCGGCCCAGCAGACACTCTGCTCAATCTGTTGCAGAACTTCCAGACGCAGTCGGCCCCTGTTGAGAATGCAGCCCAGGAGGACCAGCAGGAGGCGGACGAGGCGGCACTGGATTTTGTGGATGGCTTTTGATACCACAGTAAGGCCATTTTTGTACCATAACGAATTGAATTAGCACCAAAACCATAAGCATCAGATACTAAATTTCTTGTATTTGCGCAGGGAATTTGTATCTGGTGCTATTTTTTGTTCCTTGTGATACCAACCTGCCGAATCTTGGTATCAAAATCAGGTGTTTTCAGTGCTAACAGGCCGATTAAGGCCGGAAAGGAGTTGCCATGACGGATAATGAAAAGAAGCTGATCCAGGCCCGACACCGTTTGGAAGAAGCTCAGGCCCGTGACCGGGTGAAGCAGCGCAAGACCCGGACACGGCGCTTAATTCAAGAGGGGGCTGTTTTGGAAAGGGCTCTGCCGCAGACGGTGAACATGGACTTAAATGAGTTGGAAGCGTTTCTTCACGAACTTACAAATTGAGTGCGCAAAGCAGGAGCGTCCCGGTTCGCCGGGGCGCTCCGCTTTTCCCGACCCGAAGGGCGCACTTACTCACCACCCACTTCGTGGGCGGTGGTATGGCCTGCGGCCACCGTGCGCTCTCCCGAGGGGGAATTGCGCTTTCTGCGGAAAGCGCCCGCCGATGCCTTCCGGCATCGACGGCGCAACAGGCGAAGCCACTCCCGTGTCATCGCCTGTTGCCAGCGAAAACCTGCCACTGGCAGCTTTTCGCTGTTTACGGGGGACGCTGGACGAGGGACGGGAGACGAAGGACGGAGGGATAAAAACTGGCAATTTATCATTTAGAGGCAAAAGTCATCAGCCGGGGCACAGGCCGTTCCGCTGTCGCGGCAGCGGCCTATATGAGCTGTTCCCGGATGTATAACGACTATGACGGCGTTCAACATGACTACACCCGAAAGCAGGAGCTTGTTTGGCAGCAAGTCTTTTTGCCGGATATGGCACCAGCAGAATGGATGAACCGGGAAGTTCTCTGGAACGCTGTGGAGGAAGCAGAGAAAACAAAGGACAGCCGCCTCGCCCGCGAGTTCGTGGTGGCCTTGCCGGTTGAACTGGGCAGGGACGAATGGATCACTCTGCTGACAGATTTTATCCAGGCCAACTTTGTGGCAGAGGGGATGTGTGCCGACGCCTGTGTCCATGATACAGACGGGCACAATCCCCATGCCCATATCATGGTGACGGTTCGCCCGCTCAAGGAGAACGGCACATGGCAGCAGAAAACGGAGAAGGAGTATCTTTGTGTTCGGGGCGGTGAGGAACGGGGCCTTACCGCCGCCGAGTTCAAGACAGCGCAGGCGGAGGGCTGGGAGAAACAGTATCAGTATAAGGTCGGGAAGAAAAAGGTCTATATGGCACCCTCAGCGGCTGAGGCACAAGGGCTGGAACGGGTATCAAAGTATCCGAAAAGCACCAAGTACGGACGGCAGAATCCCATCACCGCCCGCTGGAACAGCGAGGAACAGCTTGTCCTCTGGCGGGCGGCATGGGCCGACACGGTGAACCGCTGTCTGGAACGCTCCAGGCATAAGGAACGCGTCGATCACCGCAGCCACGCCGATCGTGGCCTGGATGAACAGCCCACGATCCATGAGGGGGTAGCAGCCCGTGCGATGGAAAAGAAGGGCATCGTTTCTGACCGCTGTGAACTGAACCGGCAGATCAAAGCGGACAATGCTCTACTAAGAAAATTGAAATCCTTGGTCAAGAAATTGATGGACGCGGTGAAGAATACCATCCCGGCCATTGCAGAGGCTATGGAAGCTGTACGCCAGAAAATGATCATCTTCCGGTATCATTTTTTACATCTCAAATCAGAAAAAACACGAATCAACCATACGCTCCGGGATGTTCGGCCAGACATCAGACAGTATGGGGATATCGTCAAGCAGCTCAAGGTCAAGATTAGGGAACGCCGGGTTTTGCTGGATGAAAAGAAAATGATACCATCGCTTCAAGTGTTCCGACACCAGAGCTTAGCACAGAAAATTGCGGGTTTGACGAAAGATATTGAGGAATTGAAAAGTGAGAAGTCTCTGCTGCGCAATCAGTTTAACTGTGCGGACGATTATGGTATGGCAATGGTTAAACAAGGTGTTGCGTCCATGGAATCTTCTTTGAAAACATTGAACCAGCAGGAGGACAAATATGCTGCTGAGCTGAACGCAGCATTGGCGCAGTATACTGAGTTACAGCATCAGGTGGCAGATATGGACACCATAGAACTGGAAGCTACCCGTCAGGCAATTCGTCCCAATAAGGAACGCGAGGCAATTCAGCGTCTCCAGGCTACTTATCGAAAGGACTTTGATTCCCGCCTGCTGACCCAGAGCCGGAAAGATGTTGCCTACTTGCTGGATGAGGTGGTGGAACCAGTGTCTATTCGGGAGAAACTACAGCAGTCGCAGCAGAAAGAGTATGGGCAAAGTCATGAAAAAGAACGCAGCCAGGAGCGGTGACGCTTCTGGCTCGCTATTTTATCTCCGGCTCAAGATTTTCAAACAGAGGATCATCGAAAAATTCACGAACGCTAATTTCCAGGCCATCACAAATCTTTTGGATAGAAACGATTCCCGGATTTTTGCTCTTTGTATTCAGCATACTGTAAATCGTGGAGGGTGCAACGCCGCATTGGTTAGCAAGGGCATTGATTGCAATATTCCGCTCCAGGCATAAGGCATGGATACGACGGGCGACAGCTATTTTCGCGTTCATTGTGGCATCCCTCCTATTGGGTGATGCCAATATTTTATCCGCATCTACGATTTATCGTGTGGGATATATCCTAAATGTAAAATGTATGCTATAATGATTTACGATATATCGTGAATTTGCTGGGAGGGTAATTGACATGAAAACGTGTTTCTTCATCGGACACCGAGAGGCCCCTGACAGTCTGCTGCCGATTCTTGACGCTGAGGTGGAGCGGCATATTACAGAGTATGGCGTGACGGATTTCGTTGTAGGGAGGTACGGACACTTTGACGGCATGGCTGCGCGCTGCGTCAAAGCGGCAAAAAAACGCCACCCGGAGGTAACGCTCACTTTGCTGCTCCCTTATCATCCCTATGACCAGCCGATACCGACACCATCAGGCTATGATGCTACATTCTATCCACCTGGGATGGAAACCGTTCCAAAACGTGCAGCTATCATCCGGGCCAATCGCTATATGGTAGACCACAGCGACTTTTTGATTGCTTATGTGTGGCATCCGGCCAGCAATGCGCGAGATCTGGTGGAGTATGCGCAGAGACAGGAAAAGCAAGGCAATATCTGTGTCACACTCCTGCCTAAAGAACGGACAAAAGCCTAACAGTTCCGGGACATTATCTTGGAATTGATATTCAAAGACAGTGTGCTACCGCGAGGCGGTGATCGAAGGGTACTTGGTAGACCATGACGCTCCCCACAAATTGTCCACAAAGCTGAGCAAAGAGGGCATCCATTACACGAAGGGTGATAGAGTCTCTGCAAAACTTAGGCTTGCACAACTATGATACTTCAGTTATAATCTGTGATAGAAATACTTGTTTAACTTAGTACGAAGAACGGAGTTTTCCCTATGAATATTTTAATTATCGACGCTCAGGGCGGAGGGATTGGCCGTGCTCTGGTAGCTGCTGTTCGGCAGAGCATACCTGCCGCCGAAATTACTGCCGTTGGCACGAACAGTACGGCTACATCCGCCATGATAAAAGCAGGAGCGCACCATGCGGCAACGGGTGAAAACGCGGTAATCGTTGGATGCAGGACTGCGGATGTGATCGCTGGCCCTGTTGGCATCGTGATTGCTGACGCTTTGTTCGGAGAGATCAGTCCCGCAATGGCAACCGCTGTTGGGCAGAGTGGCGCAAAACGGGTTTTGATTCCGGTCAGCCAATGCGGAAATCTTGTGGCTGGAGTAAAAGATAAAAATATCAATGTCTTGGTGCAGGATGCAGTGAGCTTAATCAAGGTGCTGTGCAAAGAATAGACCTATTGTATGTAAAAATTCTATACTTGACATATATTCTCTTTTTTGATACACTAGCACTTGTTAATAGTTTGCATGAAAGTTTGCATGAAGCAAACTGAAAGGCGCTGAAGCGTCTATCCCCCGAGTGTCCCGCGTTGTTTTTGAATGGTATGCTATGAAAGCATATGGCTTTTCAGAAGAAAGGCTGTGTGCTTTTTTTGTATCCATTTTTAGACAGCGCGGGAGACTCACTTATTTTACCGAAATATAGGAGGAACGTATGAAAAGAATTATTTCCCTGCTACTGGCGCTGAGCATGGCCCTTTCGTTAGCTGCCTGTGGCAACGCACCCGCGAGCGATTCTGCTCAGCCCAATGCTACGCCGACTGGTTCTCAGGAACCGCAGGGCAGTGGAATGTCTGAACCTACCATGTTGGTCTATGGCAGCGCGGACTACACCCGGATCAATCCCGCCATGGACGAACATGGCGAGATTAATGTTCTGCTGTTTAACGGCCTGACCGCCCACGACGGTGAAAACCAGGTGATCTCCGGGCTGGCAGAAAAGTGGGAGTATGACGAGAACACCTTTACCTACACCTTCCATATCCGCGACGGCGTCAAGTGGCACGATGGCGAGCCATTTACCGCCGATGACGTTAAATTTACAATCGAGGCTATCATGGACCCGGAGAACGGTTCGGAGAACGCACCTAACTATGAGGACGTGGAAGAGATCACTATTATTGATGAGAAAACCGTCTCCTTTAGGCTCGCCGCCCCCAACGTGGCATTTCTGGAGTACATGACTATGGCCATCCTGCCCAAGCATCTGCTGGAAGGCGAGAATATGCAGGAGTCCGATTTCTTCCGCGCCCCCGTGGGCACCGGCCCCTATAAGCTGGAAAGCTGGGATGTGGGCCAGTCCATTGTTCTGGTCAAAAATGCGGACTATTACTTGGGCTGCCCCAAAATCGACCAGATCATTTTCAAAATCGTTGGGGATGACAATGCCCAGGCCATTCAGCTGGAGTCCGGCGAGTTGGATCTGGTCCTGCTGGATCCCCGGAATGCCCAGAACTTTGTGAGTCGGGACGGCTTTACCTGCTATGACATGACGACTTCGGACTACCGAGGCGTGCTGTTCAACTTCTGGAACGACTACTGGACGGACAATAAGGACATTATCCCGGCCGTCTGCTATGCCATCAACCGTCAGGCCATCATTGACTCCGTACTTTTAGGCCAAGGTATGCCTGCCTACGGCCCCCTTCAGCGCAACATATACAACAACGAGAATGTGGAGCATTACGACTACAACCCCGCTAAGGCAAAGGAAATCCTGGAAGCGGCTGGCTGCTCGATGGGTGCCAACGGCTTCTATGAGCGAAACGGTGAGGAAATCGGCTTTGTCATCAGCGTTATGTCCGGTGAGCAGGATCGTATCGACATCGCTCAAGCGGCTGCCCAGCAAATCCGGGAGGTGGGCATCAACTGCACCGTAGACCTCCCCGCACAAATCGACTGGGGCGGGCAGATGGCCGGACTCATCGGCTGGGGCAGCCCCTTTGACGCGGATGACCATACCTACAAGGTCTTCGGCACCGACAAGGGAGCCAACTACAACGGCTACTCCAATACAAAGGTGGATGAGTACCTGACCTTGGCCCGCCAATCCGATGATCCTACAGTCCGTCAGCAGTATTATGATCTGTTCCAGGAGGAATTGGCAAACGATCCCCCGTATGCCTTTATCTGCTACATTGACGCCAACTATGTGGCGAAGTCCACCGTGCAGGGCATCTCCACCGATACAGTTTTGGGGCACCACGGCGTGGGTATCTTCTGGAACGTTCACGAATGGACCATTTCCCAATAAGAAAAAGCCAGGCGCACAAGGGGCTGGAAACAGCCCCTTGCGCTTGTACTCTGGAGGAACAGCTATGTCGGAATTGCTGGAAGTGAAAAACCTGTCTGTGAGCTTTTTTACTCCGGATGGAGAAGTTCAGGCGGTGCGGGATGTGAGCTTTTCCCTAAAGGCGGGAGAGGTGCTGGCCATTGTGGGGGAATCCGGCTGTGGAAAAAGCGTGCTGTGCAAGAGTATTTTGAAATTGCTGCCTCAGACGGCCAAAATCAAATCCGGCAGCATTGCCGTCAACGGCACGGACATTACCCACTACCGGGAGCGGGATATGCACAAGCTGCGAGGAAAGCTGTTCTCCATGGTGTTTCAGGATCCTATGACCTCCCTTAACCCCACTATGGCTATCGGTGCGCAGATCGGAGAGGCTGTTCGGGCCCATCAGGTGAACATTGGCCGGGACGCTTTGCGTGCCAGGGTGATTGAGTTGATGTCGCTGGTGGGCATTGAGCGCTCGGAAGAGCGGATGAAACTATACCCCTACAACTTTTCCGGCGGGATGCGCCAGCGGGCGGTGATGGCCATTGCTCTGGCCGGGAATCCATCGATCCTGTTTGCGGACGAGCCAACCACGGCCCTGGATGTGACCATTCAGGCTCAAATCCTTGACCTCCTTCGGGACATCCAGCAAAAACTGGGGACGGCTACCGTATTTGTTACCCACGATCTGGGGGTTGTGGCTCGGGTGGCAGATCGGGTGGCAGTCATGTACGCCGGGAAAATCGTGGAGACCGGCACGGCGGAGGAAATCTTTTATGATCCCCGACACCCCTACACCTGGGGTCTGCTGCGGGCCCTCCCGGCGCTGTCCAGGGGCCGGGACAGTCTCGCCGCCATCCCCGGTATGCCGCCTACGCTGGTGAATCCCCCCAGAGGGGACGCGTTCGCCTGCCGCAATGAATATGCCCTGGCCATCGATTATGAGGAGGAGCCGCCCATGTTCCAAATCACGGATACCCATTACGCGGCGACGTGGCTTCTGGACGAGCGGGCGCCGCACATCGAGCTGCCGGCAGGAGGTGGACTGGGTGGGAAATGAAATTCTGCTGGATGTCCAGCACCTGACCCATGTATTCCCATTGACGAAAAAAATTGCGGTCAAGGCGGTAGATAACATATCTTTTCAAATTGTTCGGGGCGAGATTTTTGGCTTGGTGGGAGAATCCGGTTCCGGAAAGTCCACCATTGCCCGCTGTGTAATGAATCTGTACCAGCCCCGGAACGGACAAATCCTCTACAAGGGCCTCGACACCTGCGACCCCTGGGTGTTCCGGGAAAACCGGCGGATGCTACAAACCACCCGGCAGATGATCTTCCAGGACTCCAACTCCAGCCTGGATCAGCGCATGAAGGTGGCGGACATCATTGCCGAGCCGATGAAAATCCAGCATATCACTCCGCCCAGGGGCACCTGCCGGGCGGAGGCGGAATTCCAGATGAAATATGTCGGACTGGATGCCAGTTACCTGGACAAATACCCCTCTGAGCTGTCCGGCGGTCAGCGGCAGAGGGTGGCGATTGCCCGCGCACTGGCCATGGAGCCGGAGCTGTTGGTGGCGGACGAGCCCATTGCCTCCCTGGATGTGTCCATCCAGGCCCAGATCGTCAACCTGTTTAAGCATTTGCAGCAGGAACACGGCTTCTCCTTCCTGTTCATTGCCCACGACCTGGCAATGGTGGAGTTTCTCTGTAATCGGGTGGGAGTGATGTATCACGGCAGGCTGGTGGAAACTGCCCCCACAAAGGAACTGTTCGCCAACCCCCTGCACCCCTACACAAAGGCGCTCCTGTCGGCAATCCCCATCCCGGATCCCCGCCGGGAGAGGGCGCGGAAACTAGCGGAGTTCCGCAGGGAAGATTTTTTGCCGGTAGGCGAACTGACAGAAGTAAGCCCCGGCCATTTTGTCTTGAGGAACGGGAGGGAGATATCGTGAAAAAACGAAACCTTGCCGCCTATTTCGGAAAGAAAATCTTTGTTTTTTTCCTCAGTGTGCTCCTGTTGTCTATCGCTGTTTTTTATATTTCCCGGCTGGCACCCGGCGACCCGCTGGTGTCCTACTACGGCGACCGGGTGGAGAAAATGACTCCAGAGGAGCGGGAATGGGCCGAGGGCAAGCTGGGTCTGAACGACCCCATCACCGTTCAGTATATCCGCTGGTTAGACAGTGCCTTTCATGGTGACTTTGGCATTTCCTATAAATACAAAATGGATGTAGTGGAGGTCATCGGAAGCCGTATCGGAAATACGCTGATTTTAGGTGGGGTTGGATTTCTGCTCATATTCGTGGCCTCTATGCTGTTGGGCGTCTTGTGTGCGTGGCATGAGGATCGTCTGCTGGACCGTGTCATCTGCAAAATAGGCACCATTTCCAGCTGCGTCCCGGAATTCTGGCTGTCTCTGGTTCTGATTTTGATTTTTTCCGTCACACTGCGCTGGCTGCCCAGCTCAGGGGCTTACTCCATCGGGAAAAGCGGTGACATCGGAGATCGCATCGCCCATCTGATCCTTCCATTGACCGTCGTGGTTTTGGGTCATCTCTGGTATTACGCCTATATGATCCGCAACAAGATACTGGAGGAGGTTCGGGCGGATTATGTTTTGCTGGCCAAGGCCAAGGGGCTGACCAAACGCAGTGTAATGTTCCGCCACTGCCTGCGCAATGTGATCCCCTCCTATTTGAGCATCATGGCCATCGCTGTCCCCCACATTCTGGGTGGAACCTATGTTGTGGAAACAGTGTTCTCTTACCCTGGTATCGGCACACTCTCTTATGAGAGCGCCCGCTATCAGGATTATAACCTTTTGATGCTGCTGTGCCTTCTGTCCGGCATCCTGGTCATCTTGTGCAATATCATCGCTCAGATCATCAACGAACAGATTGACCCCCGTATCAAAGCCCAGGACGCGGCAGAGACCTTGGAGGTGGGGGAACCTTGAATGAGCAATTTGATATGGTGGGTATCCGCCCCCTGCCGCCGGAGCCAACGGCGAAGGCAAAAAGATGGTATCGTGGCAAGCCGATCCTTTCCCTTACTGTCCTGGCCGCTATTTTCCTCGGATGTCTGTTTTGCCGGCTGCTCATGACAAAGGATCCCACTTATATGGACTTAATGAACTACAACACCGCCCCCAACGGAGAATTTCTATTTGGCACGGACACCATGGGCCGGGATATTTTCTCTATGATCTGGTACGGCGGGCGCTTGTCCCTGTCCATCGGTGTTTTATCGACCCTTATTTCCACCGCGATTGCTATTGTGTTCGGTGCGGTAAGCGGCTGTGCCCCCGGCTGGCTGGACACTGTGCTGATGCGACTGACCGAGATCCTGCTTAGTGTACCCAGCCTGCTTATCATCGTGCTGCTTCAAGCGATTTTGGGCAAAGCCAACGTGCTGAGTATCTCCTTCGTCATCGGTATCACCAGCTGGACCAGCATTGCCAAGGTTGTTCGAACAGAGGTGCGGCAGCTTCGCTCCAGCGAGTATATTCTGGCGGCAAGGTGTATGGGCGGAGGCTTTTTCCACATCCTCTGGCGGCACCTGACCCCCAACTTTGTGTCCTCCATCATGTTTATGGTGGTCATGAATGTGCGCAGCGCAATTGTGGCGGAATCAACGCTCAGCTTTATGGGCATCGGCCTTCCGCTTGAGGTCATCACCTGGGGCAGCATGCTCTCCCTGTCGGAAAAGGCCCTCCTGACCGGGGCGTGGTGGATCATCCTGATTCCCGGTAGTTTTTTGGTGGTAACACTGCTGTGCGTCACGGACCTGGGCAACTATATGCGGAGAAACGCAAACAGGAAGCAGAGCAATTTGTAAGCATTTTTCTTGCGCTGCCGCGCGGTATTTGCTATGATAGGGGCAATCAGGTTTGATGGATACGAGGTGCTGTGATGAAACTGAGCGGCTTTTTCCGGCAGAATCCCAAAGCGGCGCTGGCCTTCTCTGGTGGTGTGGACTCCGCCTACCTGTTGTATGCCGCTGTGAAATATGGGGCCAATGTGCGGCCCTACTTTGTAAAATCCGCTTTTCAGCCCCGGTTTGAGCTGGAGGACGCCCGGCGGCTGGCACAACAGCTTGGGGTGGAACTGACGGTTCTGCCTCTGGACGTTTTAGCTACCCAAGAGGTCGCGGCCAATCCGCCTGAGCGGTGCTATCACTGCAAACGGGCCATCTTTTCCGCCATTGCCGCCGCCGCGCAACGGGACGGATACACCCTCCTTCTGGATGGAACCAACGCCTCTGATGCGGAGGATGACCGCCCCGGAATGCGGGCGCTGCGGGAGTTGGAGGTGCGCTCCCCACTGCGGGAGTGCGGGCTGGCGAAAGAGGAGATACGGCGGCTGTCCCGTGAAGCGGGCCTTTTTACCTGGGATAAGCCCGCCTACGCCTGCCTTGCCACGCGAATACCCTCCGGAACAGTGATTACGGCTCAGGCGCTGGAGCGAACCGAGGCGGCGGAGAATTTTTTGTTCTCCCTGGGGCTGAGGGATTTTCGGGTTCGCTTGTTGGATGGCCATGCTCGGATTCAGGTTCCGGCGTCACATCTCCCGATCATTTTAGAGCATCGGGTGGAAATCAAAACGGAACTGAAACAATACTACAGTGGAGTACTGCTGGATTTGGAGGCTCGGGATGAATAACGAAGTGAAACGGATATTGGAATCGGTGCGTTCCGGTGAGCTGTCCGTGGACAACGCCCTGCTGAAGCTCAAGGAAAAGCCCTTTAAGGACATCGGATATGCCAAGGTGGATCTGCACCGAAAGGTCCGTCAAGGCACGGCTGAAGTAATCTACGGCGCGGGCAAGACGTCGGAACAGATTATTGGCATTGTGTCCGCCATGAAGCGGAGCGGGCAAGACACGATTTTGATCACACGCCTGTCGGCTGAGTCCGCCGCGCAGGTGGCGCGGGTCCATCCGATGGATTACCACCCGGAGTCGCGGGTGGGTATTGTGGGCGAACTGCCTCCTGCCGACGGGCTGGGCACCATTGTGGTAGCCACCGGAGGTACCAGCGACATCCCTGTGGCGGAGGAGGCAGCGCTCACCGCACAGATTTTGGGCAATGAGGTGACACGGCTTTATGATGTGGGTGTGGCTGGACTACACCGCACCCTGGCCCATTTGGACGAAATCATGACGGCCAACGTCATCATTGCCATAGCCGGAATGGAAGGGGCCCTGGCCAGTGTGATCGGCGGGCTGGCGGACTGTCCGGTGATCGCCGTCCCCACCAGCGTGGGCTATGGCGCATCGTTTCACGGCCTGTCGGCTCTGCTGTCTATGCTGAACTCCTGTGCCAGCGGCGTGTCGGTGGTAAATATCGACAATGGCTTCGGCGCGGGGTATCTGGCAAGCATGATCAATCATATGGAGGGAAAACGATGAGAACATTGTATTTGGACTGTGGTATGGGTGCGGCCGGTGATATGCTGGCCGCGGCGCTGTTGGAGCTTCTGCCTGACCCGGACGCCTTTGTCGCGGAACTGAACAGACTGGGCATCCCTGGTGTTCAATTTCAAAAGGAATCTGCGGTCAAGTGCGGCATTACCGGAACGCATCTGTCCGTCACGGTGAATGGGCAGGCGGAGGAAAGCCACGATCACCATAACCACGAGCATACACACACGCATGATCACGACCATGAGCACCATCACGACCACGAGTACCATCATGACCACGAACACCATCACGACCACACGCACTACCACGAGCACGGCCATAGCCATCATCACAGTGGAATGCACGACATTGAGCATATTGTGCGGGAGCATTTGTCCCTTCCCGAGAAGGTGAAAGACGATGTTATGGCGGTTTACGGTCTGATTGCAGAGGCTGAAAGTCACGCCCATGGTGTGCCCGTCTCAGAAATCCACTTCCACGAAGTAGGAACGATGGATGCTGTTGCGGATGTCACAGCGGTGTGCCTGTTGATGGAGCGGTTTGACCCAGACCAGGTAATTGCCTCTCCCGTCCATGTGGGCAGCGGACAGGTTCATTGTGCCCATGGTATCCTGCCGGTGCCCGCTCCCGCCACCGCCTATATTCTCAAGGATGTGCCTGTCTATGGAGGAGCGGTAAAAGGAGAGCTGTGTACACCCACGGGGGCGGCGCTTCTCAAGCATTTTGTTTCAAAATTCGGAGATATGCCGGTCATGCAGGTCTCTGCCATTGGCTACGGTTGTGGAAAGAAGGATTTCGAGGCTGCTAACTGTATCCGGGCCATGCTGGGAGAGACACAGGACACGACTGATACGATAGTTGATCTGTCCTGCAATATTGATGACATGACTGCAGAGGCAGTGGGGTTTGCCATGGAGCGGCTGTTTGGTGCCGGAGCGCTGGAGGTTTATACCGTACCGGTTGGCATGAAGAAGTCTCGTCCAGGGATTATTCTCCGTGTATTTTGCCGTCCCCAGGATCGTGAAACCATCGTGCGAACGATTTTCCGTCACACCACAACCATCGGCGTTCGGGAGAGTATGGAGCGGCGATATGTACTGGAAAGGAACCTTCAGACGCTGGATAGTTCCTGGGGGCCTGTCCGGCGCAAGACTTCCAGCGGTTACGGCATTACCCGCGTCAAATATGAATTCGAGGATCTGGCCAAGATTGCAAGAGAGTGGGATATTAGTCTGAGCGAAGCGGAAAAAGAGATTGAAAAGTCCAACTATGGCAAATAGCAAGAAATATTTTCTTGGAAAAGTTAATGATGCCCCCATTAGATGTCCTTTAAGAAAGTCTGCGATGAATTCGGTTTGAGCGAGTAAACCGACAGAAGCAATAAGAGATTTAGTATATAGCAGTCTATGCTATTTTGCATAGACTGCTATATTTTGTAAAGTGGCGCCGTTTGTCAAGAGAAATGCGAAAAATTTTATAAATTTTTTTAGCACAATGCGGGGAGGCCAGGAAAAGCGGCGGCGAAAAGCTCCGCCGCGGTATGGAATCCGAACATTTTCCGAGGATAGTTATTGATCCATTCTGTCGTCTCCCGGAGCTTTTTCCGGGAGACTTTCTTAAAGTCCGTCCCTTTCGGGTGGCGGCGGCGGGTCATGCCGTTTTGTTTCTCATTGGAGCCCCGTTCGCTGGAGCTGTACGGATGGCAATAATAGACCGTCGTCCTCTTTTCTCCCGGGCGTAGACAAGACCGCTCCATACCCTCCACGTCCGCAAACTCGGAGCCGTTGTCAACGGTGATTGAACGGAACACAACTGGGAACAAAGCCCCGAGTTTCCGCTCCAGGCGGTCCAGGGCGGCAACGACCATTTTCGCCTCGCCCGTTTTAATTTTTATGTTTATTTGGTTCCTTGTGACGCGGCCAGTCAGGGCGAGGACCCGCTCCAGGCTCCCGTCCTTGGCGCTCTCTACTGTGTCCATTTCCCAATGCCCGACCTCCTCCCGGGCGTTGATCTCCCTGGGGCGCTCCTCTATGCTCTTACCCCTGCAATTCCGGGCGGCCCTTGGCTTTTGCTTTTCTTTCTTTTTGCCCTGGTTCCGTTTAATGGGGAGGTCTGCGCTTGAAATGCCCGGTATAATCCCCATTTCGATATAGCGGTAAAGGGTCCGGGGCGATATTTTAGTATCAAATTCCATCCCTTTAACCGCAATTTCCCCGAGGGCGGCCTCCGGGGACCGATAGCCGTCCTTTAGGACCTCTCCGAGGTAGTTTGCCAGCTTGTGGTCCTTCCCGATCTTGAGGTCCGGGCCCTTGCCGGAGAATGTGGCCTCGTATTTCTCCCGGGCGATCTCGGGTATATAGCACTCATAATCTATGAGGTCCGTCGTGCGCTGGACGCCGAGGCCCCGCTTGATCTCCCGGTAAATAGTGGAGACGTGCCGCCCGATCTCGTCGGCTATCTTTTGGGGGGTCCATCCATCCTTGAGGCGGGTTTCAATTCGTAGCCGCTCCCTCCAGGTCAAATGTTTATAATGCTTTCCCATAACGCAAGCCTCCAATATATAAAAATCCCCGCTCGACCACTGGCCGGGCGGGGTTGTGTTTATATCAGGTCCCGAGGGTGTACGCCGAGGGCGTCCGCAAGGGCGAGGGCGTTCTTTAGGGAGGTATTCTCCACTTTTGAGGTCCCGCCCTCTATCCCTTGTATTTGCCGGATACCTACGCCGGATAGCTCCGCAAGCTCGCGGAGCCCGAGCCCCCGCTCGGCCCGGAGTTTTGCGAGTTTGCTTGTGCTGGCCGTTGTTCCCTTTCTCATGCTGTCCGCCTCCCTTGTGTTTGTGCCTCTTATATTACGCTAATTTTACCACAAAGTCAAGCCCAAAAAATCCGCCGGGGGAAATTCTTCCCGCGGCGGGTGTTTCTATCCCGATCCGATCAGCCAGTCCGCCGAGACGGCGAAAATTTTCGTTAAGGCGAGGAGTTCATAGTCGGTCACAAGGCGGGAGCCGCTTTCGATCCGGCTTATTACGTCCTGTTCCATAATGACGCCCTCTGTGGTCATTTTTGCCGCAAGGGCAGACTGTGACAATCGGGCCCGGAGGCGTAGTTCTCGGACGCGGTCCCCGGATATGTTTCCCTTTCCCTCAAACTGGAATTTTTTCACGGTTCCGCCTCCTCACTATGGAAATACCCCATATTTTAATTGACTTTAACATGAAAAAGCCTCCTGCCTATGGTAATATTCCATAGCTTATCAAAAGAAAAGGCGTACCAAAAGCAAAGAAAAAGGCCGGAGGCGTTACCCTCCAGCCCTTTTTTCTACTGCTTGCCCTCCCGGGCGTCGTGATATGTGGCCGCCACGACCACGGCCTTGAGCGTCTCCTTGCGGAGGTTGAGGTCCGTCTCGCATACCTCCGCCGGGGTTCCGCCGTTCACGGCTCCGGCCTCCAGGAGCGCCGCGGCGGTGGGTCTCCAGTATTCCGGGACGTCCTTCAAATCCTTATAGACCGGGTTTTCCTCGTCGAGGACCTCCCGGACGGTCTCCCGGATCAGGGCCTTTAATTCCTCTTTGCTCATGTTCTCGATCTCCTCCTCATAGTTGATATAGGGGATTTTCCCCCACTTGGTCCACTTGCGGGCGTTGTATCCGGCCTTTGTCCCGATATTGGAGACGGCGGTCACTTGGACCTTGTTCCTCCATTTCGGAGTACATTCGACCGCGAGGCCGTCCCCGATATATACCCCAATATGCCCCTTTACCCATACCGCCGCCCCGGGGACGATCCGGGAGAAATCGGTGGAGACCTCCTTACAAATTTTAATCATGCCGTCCGCCGACACGTCCGGGCAAGCCCCCGCCGCAAATGCCGCCGCGGTCGGGTAGGTTGCGCCGCCGTATCTTTTGGAGGCGTCCCCGCTCCAGCCCCACAAAATCCCTTTTATTAGGTTTACGCAATCAAAACCGAATGTATCGGCGGAGGCGGCGTTGATCCGTGCCTTTTGTGCCTCGCTTGTATTGTAGGCGTGATTTTTGGTATATCTCGCCTTGTTCTCCGGCGTCATAGGGGCCCCAAAGCACCCCATGATATAAAGGGTTTTGAAATTCCCCGCCACGGCGAGGAGCTTGTCCACAAACACGCCGGAGGGCATGAGGCCGGAGGTGTCCGCCGGAGCGTATCGGTCAAAGTAGGTTTTCCCGTACCCGGCGCGGCGGGCCCGGGCGGCCTCGCCCTGGTCGGCGGGCCGCTCAAACTGGAGGAGGACGGCGTCGGAGGCGGTTCGGACGTCCTGTGCGCTTTTCAGCGTGGAGAGGACGCCCTTGTAACTCCCGGCGAGCTCCTGGAGTAAAAAGCCGACCTGTGCCTCCAGGTCCCCCACGGACCGACCCGCCGCCCGGACATAGGCCAGGAGGGCCGCCTTGCGGGTCTTATAGGTCCACTGTGCGAGGCCATACCCCGCGCCGTCCCCGGCGAAATTGGTATAGGTTCCGGCGTCCACGGCGGCGGTATAGGCGGCGTCTGTGAGGCCGAGCTTTTTCTCGTGGGTGTTTTGCAAGTTTGCCGGGTTGAGGCCGCTCTCGGCGTAAAGGTTCCCCATGAGCCCCGCCGTCCCCGCGGGCGTCAAGCCCGCGGCGGTGAGGCGGCTCCAGATATATTTTTCTCCTTCTGCCCCTGTCATTTCAGCAGCTCCTCCCCCTTATTTTCCGTTGTGCTTTTCAGCTTTTCAATCAATGTCACAAGGAAAGACGGGAGCGGGACGCCGATCTGCGAAATGTTCTCAAGGATCGAAATACACTCATTGAGAACGAGCCAGATTGTCACGAGGAGGCCGAAAAAGAAGAATCCGCCGAAATCGACCCCGATCTGGCCCGCCGCCGTCTGTACCACCCAATCGGCCACAATCGCCACGACGACGGCCAGGAGATAGGCGGCCTTTTTTACAATCCCCATAATTCCCACGCGGGAACAAAGCTCGCCCCGGGTCCATGCCCGGACCATGCCGGAGATATAGTCCACGACCATAACGAGGAAAAGGACCGCCACGGGGAGGGCGAGTTCCTGGAAGTATGCCGCGGCTCCGGCCACGGCGGCGGCGATCACGCCACGAAAAATATTTTCTTTCATTGTCTTTTGTTCCTCCTTCTTAAAGCTCGGCCTTTATGGCCGCCACAATATCCGCCTTGAGGGTTTTCCCGGCGAGGCTGATCCCGTGCTCCTTGGCGTATTCTTTGAGTTGGGGGATCGTCATAGCCTCCAGGTCCGCGGCCTCCGCCGCCGCGGGCGCGGGCCTGTCCGGGAGGCTCCAGGCGTCCGGGTCGTCGTCCGGGCCGAAACTCGTCTCCCGGATACACTCCCGGACGGTCCCGTCTATCCAAACCATATACTCGCCCGCCTTATATGTATCATGGGCCCCCTGGACCTCCACAAAGGGGCGGGCGGTCTCCGGCGTGTTTCCGTGAAGGGGCCTCCAGAATGTGCGCCACGCGGTCCCCTCCGGGGAAATGTCCGGGTAAACCGCGCTGTCGTGCTCCTGGAAACACTCCCACGTCTGGCCACCCGCGTTCCGCACGTCCCCGACCTTATAGGCGGTCCCGGGGCTCCAGTCCTCATAAAGGGCGGAGACCGCGATCCTCTGGCCGTCGTCGAGGTCCAGCCCCGGCAACGTCAGGCGGGCGATCTTTGCGGCGGCGATCGTGGCCTCCGGGCCCATGCGCTGGACGGTCGCGGCAACGGGGAGGGTGTGGTCCACCTCCACAAGGACGCTCTCCAGCTCGTACCATTCATAGAAAAAGCCTCCTTCCTGGGCCTCGTGAATCAGGGCCCCGATTATGCACTCGTAAACGCTCCTTTTGTCCTCCTGTGCTCTTGTGAAGGATACGACGGGGTCCAATACCTGGATCGCCTCGTCGGATTTAATACGGATGTAGCGGCGGGGCCGCCCGCCGTCCCTCATTATGCCGATCGTGTATTCAAGCATAGGTTTCTCCTCCTTTTGTCCGCCTCCCGGACGGCGTTTTTCAAAACTGGCCGGATCGGGAGGACGTGCTTTTCATACTGTTTCTTTCCCGCACAATGTTTAAGCTGTCCGGCCCTGGACAGAATCCCCCGGGCCTGTTTCGGGTCTACCCGCCGCCGCGCCTCGATCCGTTTACTCGCCCGTGTGCATTGTCTTTTTAGGCGGAGGAGGTTCCGCTTGCGGATCAGGGTTAAGCCCCGTTTCATGCGATACCCCACGGCGTCGACCATGCGCTTTCGGGTATTGTAGACTTGCCAATTTTCCTTTAGGCGTAGGCCCATACGGGCGAGGTATTCCATGATTGCCCGGATCGCCTTGTGGAGCTTTTTCTTGTTCGGGCCGAAAAAAGTAAAATTATCAATATACCGCCCATATCGGCGGATACCGAGCTTTTCCCGGATATAGTGGTCCAGGGGCTCAAGTACGGCGTTAGCGAGCCATTGAGAAATATAAAAGCCTATTTTGATCCCGGCCTTGATGATCTTCCATATCAGGGCGAGAAATTCCCGGTCCTTGATTTTCCTGCAAAGGAATCTCATAACCACGCGAGGAGATAGGGAATCATAGAATTTTTTAATATCCGCCTCGCCGCCGTACTTTGTCCCCTTGCGGTCTTTGTCGAGCCATTTCTCAATCGCTTTTTTCTCCCTGTGCGGGCCCCGGCCCGGGATACTCCCACAACAAAAATAATCCATGCCCCGCATAAGGATGGGCTTTAAGACTTGGACGATCATGTGGTGGATATATTGGTCCGGCCAGAGGGCGGGCTCGTTGATAATCCTGGTTTTCCCTGCGGTGGGGTCGTACCGCTCAAAGGTCCGGGCGGGTTTCGGGTGGAAGTTCCGCGCGATCTTGCAAAGCTCCTCCGCCCGTTCCTCCTTCGTCCGCTCCACCCATTGAGCGGTTTTATTGTCTTTGCGATCCTCGTTTATTTCCTCGATCGCCTGGAGGGCGTTCTCCTTTTTGCAAAGCCTCTCCATGAGGAATCCTATTCTTTTCATGTTTCGCCTTTCGGATGTAAATAAATTTTCTTATTCACCTCACGGTCTTTCAAACCAAAAAGGCTTACTATAGCAATCTTCAAAAAAACTAACAATAAGCGGAAGCGGCAAACCAATGCCGGCAATCCAGCTGCGAAACAGAATCGAGTGCCATACGAACCGCGTCAGGGAGCAGGTCCAGACTTCGGACCTTCCATCCACGAAGGAGGGCCTTC
>Ga0209064_1001982_pt1 | contig 26341 bp, 16 predicted proteins | sample Inofromicrocosms_FD_187498 | JGI IMG/M metagenome (GOLD analysis project Ga0209064, IMG submission 187498) | Mouse cecum microbial communities from Vienna, Austria - Inoculum for glucosamine and mucus D2O microcosms (SPAdes) (version 2) | ecosystem: Host-associated > Mammals > Digestive system >... | reverse complement strand
TTGTCCAAAATGCTCTTGCATAATCGGGAGGATTTGGTTAACTTTGACCGAGTCCTTGAAATTAGTAGTTTTCATGAGAAAAAGCGACCAAACTTTTCCTTTAAATTACTAAATTCCAGGGACTTTGCAAATTTAATCACTTGAAAATTAGATGTTTAACAGCATAAATTTAAATTTTGTCATCTACTAAAGAATTTTTTTTAAAAAAAGTCTGTCGATGCTTGGAGGCTCGGTAGTTTTACTTGATTCCTCGCCGATTCAAGGCATCCGCGTATTTCCTTGCATTGTCAAGGTGCTCGGCATACGTCTTGGCAAAATTATGGCTGCCGCTGAAATCTTCTTTTGCACACATATATAGATATGGATGCTCAACATATTGAAGGACAGATTCTATGCTGGCACGCGAGGGAATGCAGATGGGGCCGGGGGGAAGGCCTTCATTGCGATAGGTGTTGTAGGAATTCTCCACGGATAGGTGCTCATGCAGAATGCGTTTCAGCCCGAATTGCTTCAGCGCAAATTTGACGGTAGGATCTGCTTGTAACTTCATGCCGTTGTGCAGCCGGTTCAGATACATGCCTGCTACCATCGGCTTTTCCTGATTGTCGGCAGTTTCCTGTTCAACGATGGAAGCGAGTGTTATTACTTCTGTCGGTGACAGTCCGGCTTTTTCTGCCTGCCTTTTGCGTTTGTCTGTCCAGAAAGTCTCACTCTCTTTCTTCATTCTTTTGAGTAGCCCATCAGGAGTTGTGGTCCAATACACCTCATAAGTATCAGGGATGAAGAGACTGATCACTGTGGCAGGTGTTACCCCGAATTTTGAACATAATGAAGAATCAAGCAGGGCAGTGGCCCAAGAGGCGGAATCTCCTTCCAACTCACGAGAGAGTTTCATGGCCAGATCTGTGGAAGTCCTTACCACCGGAATGGTAAGACGCACGGGGCTTTGATTGCCATTGCGTAAGTTACGGAACAACTGGAAAGTACTGATGCCGGGAGCTATTGCATAGCGACCGGGACGTGGGTTGCAGCGGCTCAATAAGCAGAGGGTCCTGATTCCTGCATACCGCCCGAAAGCCGCCTCTTCGGAAAGTTTTGAAAAGACGGAGTCATGGGTATCGTCCGAATCAATATATATAAAACGGGCTTCGGACGAGGTGGAGAATGCCGAAAAAAATGCCCAAATGAAAAATACGGTTATGACGGCGAAAGCTATAATACCGCCAAGCAGAATGTGTCTTATGTGTTGTCTGTCCATAATTATTTTTTTGCAAAAGTAAGTTTTTTATTTGGCTGTTTCCACAATGTGGGAATGAAAATAATTGGTCGCAGCCAAAATAAATATGTTGATGCTATTGGGAAAAGATGTTTCGGAGGGGGCTGAACACGCAAAAACAAGTCCTAAAAGTGTGGATGATTTTTTTTCATGGCGTGAAAAATATATTGGTTCTCTCTCTGAAAGATTGTCCGTTCTCCGAAGTGTGTAACTTACCGGTATTATTGTCTGTAGTGTCTTGTCGTGACCGTCGGGCGGAATAGGTTTCAATAAGATCATCACATCCTTTCTTGTCTCGCTTTTTATTATTACTTTTGCATGAGTTAGTTTAGAATGTTTCCATTTTAAGGGGTTACATACAATCTTTTGACAAATACACATGAACACATATCAGGATTTTGTAGGTTGCATAGAACAGAGTATAAAAAACAACTGGGATTTGGATGCTTTGACGGATTATGAAGGGAGTACGTTACAATATAAAGATGTAGCCCGGAAAATCGAGAAACTTCATATTCTGTTTGAAAATGCAGGTGTACGACAGGGTGACAAGATAGCCTTGTGCGGCCGTAACTCTGCAAATTGGGCCGTTGCTTTTATGGCAACCTTAAGCTATGGAGCTGTAGCCGTTCCTATCCTTCATGAATTCAAGGCGGAGCAGGTACATAATATTGTGAATCACAGCGATGCCAAATTACTTTTTGCCGGAGATCAGGTCTGGCCGTCTCTTGTCGCTGAGTCTATGCCTGCGTTGGAGGGTGTCATCAATATCCCCGATTATTCATTGCTTGTTAGCCGGACTGAATCCCTGACAGAAGCACGTGAGCGTCTCAATGAATTTTTCGGTAAAAAATATCCCAAATTCTTTCGGCCCGAACACGTTACTTACAGGAAAGCACTTGATCCAGAGGGCTTGGCTTTGATTAACTATACTTCCGGAACTACAAGTAATTCGAAAGGTGTACTCGTTCCATACCGTGCTTTATGGTCTAATTTGGAATTTGCTCGTGAAAAACTGGGCAGCGCGGTGTTGCGCGGGCATAACGTAATTTCCATTCTTCCCATGGCGCACATGTATGGTATGGCATTTGAGTTTATCTTTGAGTTTATGCAGGGATGCCATATATTTTTCCTTACGCGTGTTCCCTCTCCCAAAGTTATATTCAAGGCATTTTCCGAGATACGCCCGCATATTGTGATTTCCGTACCGCTTGTCATCGAGAAAATCATAAAGAAGGTGGTGCTTCCCAAATTGCAGACAGTCAGTATGAAAGTGCTGCTAAAATTGCCTGTCATTAACTCTAAGATTCGGGAAAAAATCCGTGAGCAGTTGGTGGAAGCATTTGGAGGACGTTTCTATGAGATCATAATTGGTGGTGCTGCTTTCAATAGTGAAGTGGAGCAATTTTTGCATAAAATAGGATTTAATTTTACAGTGGGATACGGAGCCACGGAATGTGCTCCTATCATAAGTTATGTCGACTGGCACGAATTTCGTCCGGGTTCCTGTGGAAAGGCTGCTCCAAGAATGGAGTTGCGGATTGCAAATGGCGATCCGGAAACCGGAGTCGGAGAGATTCTCACGAGAGGTACCAATGTCATGTTGGGATACTATAAGAATCCGGAAGCGACGACTGCTGCAATTGACAAAGACGGGTGGTATCATACCGGAGATCTCGGTGTAATGGACAGTGATGGTTTTCTCTATATCAGAGGACGTTCTAAAAACATGCTGTTGGGCTCGAGCGGACAAAATATTTATCCTGAGGAAATTGAAGACAAACTTAATACTTTGCCATACGTTTCTGAAAGTATAATCATTCAGAAGGGAGACAAACTCTACGGATTGGTACATCCTGATTATGATGAGGTGGAGAAAAACGGGCTGAGCGATGAGGACCTCTCGGAAGTTATGGAGCGGAACCGAAAGGAACTGAATACGATGGTTGCAACGTATGAGCAACTTTCTGGTATCAGAATTCATACCGAAGAGTTTGAAAAAACTCCGAAGCGAAGCATCAAACGCTTCTTGTACGAGAATGCTGAAATCTAATATCAGGCATGAAATGGAAGAGCAGATGGAATTAAGAGCGATGGCCGGTACGGATAACGGAATGGTGTTACGTACGGAGGGACTGATAAAAAAATACGGAAAACGTACCGTGGTAAATGGTGTTTCTTTCGATGTGAAGCAAGGAGAGATTGTAGGGTTGCTGGGGCCGAATGGAGCAGGAAAGACTACATCTTTCTATATGACTACGGGATTGGTTGTCCCCAACGGCGGTCGTATCTTTATGGGAGAGAAGGAAATTACGGATTATCCTGTCTATAAGCGGGCACAGGCAGGCATTGGTTATTTGGCACAGGAGGCTTCGGTTTTTCGGAAAATGAGTGTGGAGGACAATATTGCCTCGGTGCTTGAAATGACTGGACGCGACAAGGAGTACAGACAAGAGAAATTGGAGAGTCTCATAGCAGAGTTCCGGTTGGGAAAAGTCCGGAAGAATAATGGAGACCAACTCTCCGGAGGTGAAAGACGCCGTACGGAAATTGCGCGTTGCCTGGCAATCGATCCGAAGTTCATTATGCTGGACGAACCGTTTGCCGGTGTCGATCCCATTGCCGTTGAGGATATTCAGTATATTGTCTGGAAGTTGAAGGATCGCAATATCGGCATCCTCATTACTGACCATAATGTGGAAGAGACGCTTTGCATCACGGACCGTGCCTATTTGCTTTTTGAAGGGAGGATTCTCTTTCAAGGCACTCCGGAAGAGTTGGCAGCCAATCAAGTGGTGCGCGATAAATATCTGACCAATAGTTTTAAACTTAGGAAAAAGGATTTTCAGTTATTGGGAAGACAGAAAGAAATGCCTGTAGTGGAAAATAGCTGAAACTCATTAATTATTTACCTGTATAATCTTAAATTTAAATGAAAAATCATGTTCTTCCTTCCCTGTTGTTGACTGGGGGAATGCTTGTCTCCACTTTATTGTTGCCGCTTTCAGCACAGGCAGATACAATCGAAGTGAGAAAAGCTATGGTGACAAGTCCTATACCGGTACTCAAACCTTATATGACAGACTCTTTGAATATGCAGACTAAAAAGTATGAAGTAAAGGATGTATTGAAAGAGAATGCCTCGTTAATCCGCAGAAAAAATGCCGTGATGCACGAAGTGGCTAAGGGTGCGGCACTGTCTCCGGCATCGAATGATGAGTCTGTACTTCGAGTGCTGCGTTTCGCTTTTTCCACTCCGCGTTTCATAAAAGCAAATATTAAGGTGAATACGCTGAAAGAGTATAAGACCTATGTGAACGGGAAAGAACTTAGTGGTAGTGAATTATTATTATTACCTGGGCATACGGATGTGGCATTGCTCTGTCTGAATTCGGTCGAGAATAAAGACTCGTTCAATGTCTCTGTCGTAGGCGATGACCTGAAAGGGCTGTCGGTTGCCGGTCCTCAGGACAAGCATCCCTATTCAATGGCAGATATGATGTTGGGAAATCACTATCGGAATGTTGCCCTTTCTCCTTCCGGGAAATATCTGGTTACAGTCTATTATGATACAAAAGAAGATGGAAGCAACATCTTCAGAACCGTACTGACAGAGATGTCAACTGGACGCATAGTCCGTAGCCGCGACGAGTATGCTGCATGGGAATGGCTTCCACACCGTGATGTGCTATATTATGTAAGAAATAGCACAAAAGGCAGGCAGCTTGTAACGTTTGATCCGAAAAGCGGGTTGGAATCTGTCATGGCAGAGGATATTCCCGAGGGTGGATTTACCATGTCTCCTAAAGCGGATTATCTGATATTTTCCCGTAATCAGGCAGGAAAGAATGAGAACAATGGTTTGAAACGCCTGTATGAGCCGGATGATCGGCAACCAGGATGGCGCAACCGTAATGCATTGTATCGTTATGACTTGAAGACGGGACAGATGCAACGGCTGACTTTTGGAGCTACGTCTGTCTGGTTGTCGGATATATCTGAAGATGCCGGTAAATTATTGCTTATGTTCAACCGCATGGACATGCGCGACGCCCCCTTCAGCCGTAGTTCTTTAATTTCGATGGATGCCTATACCGAGAAGGTCGATACGTTGTTTGCAGATACCGCATTTATTTCGGAAGCCCGTTTCTCGCCAGACGGAAAAAAACTGCTGGTCAAAGCTTCCCCCGGAGCCTTTGGCGGTATTGGCTCTGAAATAAAGGAAGGACAGATAGCCAATGGGTTTGATTATCGTCTCTATCTTTATGATATAGAGTCCCGGACCGTAAAACCTCTGTTGTCCGGATTCGGCCCTTCGGTAGGAAAATACGAGTGGGCTGGTAACGGAAATATTTATTTTAAGGCTACAGACGGGTGTAATGAAAGTTTGTTCTCTCTGAATCCGGACAATAATAAACTTATTCATTTTCAACTGCCTGTCAGCTATGTGCAGGGTTATAGCATATCTACGGATGAAAAGAACCCGCAAGTAGTGTTTTTTGGCCAGACCGGAGAGCGCAGTCGGGAAATGTTTGCCTGCCGGTTGGACAACGGGCGGCCGGCAGCTCGGAAACTGGGTGAAATTGATTTTGATGAAATGTATAAGGATGTGCTTATTGGAAGTTGCCATGATTGGAATTTCAAGTCTTCGCGTGGAGACACAATTCACGGCTTTTACTTTTTGCCTCCAGATTTCGATGCAGACAAAAAGTACCCGTTGATTGTATATTATTATGGTGGTTGCACTCCGACTGCAAAAACATTGGAATTCCAATATCCTTTGCAAGTATTGGCCGGACAGGGATATGTGGTGTATGTCTGCGAGCCGAGTGGGGCAATTGGTTACGGGCAGGAGTTTGCCGCTCGTCATGTAAACACATGGGGAGAAGGTTCTGCTGACGACATTATCGAAGGTACAAAAGCGTTCATGGCCGAGCACCCTTTTATAAATTCAAAGAAAGTAGGGTGTATGGGAGCTTCTTATGGAGGATTTATGACGCAGTATCTTCAAACACGTACCGATATTTTTGCCACGGCGATTTCTCATGCCGGCATTTCCAATATCGCAAGTTATTGGGGCGGTGGCTATTGGGGCTATACTTATGGAGAAGTGGCTCAATATGGCAGTTATCCGTGGAACAATCCGGAGCTTTATGTAAAACAGTCTCCTCTGTTCAATGCTGAAAAAATACACACGCCGCTTTTATTATTGCACGGTACAGCCGATACAAATGTGCCGACAAACGAGAGCCAGCAGTTATTTACAGCTTTACGGATTCTTGGTCGGCCGGTATCTTATATCCAGATAGACGGAGAGAATCATGTCATCGTCAATCATAAGAAACGGCTTGCATGGCAGAATGCGATTTTTGCCTGGTTTGCCCATTGGTTGAAGGACGAGCCCGGGTGGTGGAAAGAACTCTATCCGGAAGATAATTTCGGAATGAAGAAAAAATAAAGATATTTACTATAAAACTTTAATTCAGTTGTGGCTGGTGTGCGATTTTCGTCTGAAAGTTGTAATTTTGCCCCTGATAAATGGAGACCGCTTTCTGAGCCTCTTAGTGTATTAATTTAAATAATGAAGGTATGATTTCAGAAAAACTTCAAGAAGCAATTAACAAACAGATCGCAGCAGAGATCTGGTCTGCTAATCTTTATCTTTCAATGGCCTTTTATTTTGATAAAGAAGGATTTGCAGGTTTCTCTCATTGGATGAAGAAACAATCGCAGGAAGAAATGGAGCATGCGTATACCATGGCAGATTACGTAATTAAGCGTGGAGGAACAGCAAAGGTATACCAGATTGATGCAGTCCCGCAGGAGTGGGAAAGCCCCTTGAACGCATTTGAACATGTATATGCCCATGAGTGTAAAGTTTCCCAGCTGATAAACGATCTGGTTGATCTGGCATCTTCCGAACGGGATAAGGCTACTCAGGATTTCCTGTGGGGATTTGTTCGTGAGCAAGTGGAAGAGGAAGCTACGGCTTCAGGCATTGTTGACAGGATCAAGAAGATGGGAGCGACTGCTATCTTCAATTTGGACCAACAATATGGCGCACGTCAATAAGGAAGAATATTTAAAATAATGGAAAAGGCTGATTTCGGTGAATGGAATCAGTCTTTTTTTAACCGTATAGGCAATGCGGCAAAGACTGGAAAGCTCCGTGCCCGAGACCGACCGGAAGCAATCGGATATTGGGGCAACTTGGCCGTTTTCTGTCGGTTTAAAAGTGCTCCGGCCCTTCGGCCCGTCGCTTTATTCTTCCGGACAGGGCCGCGGTGTCGTGATTTTTTTGTACTTTTGCGCCGTCCAAATAATTGGAGATAACCAACTCATGAAATAAGAATCAATATGAAGGCATTTGTATTTCCCGGACAGGGAGCACAATTTGTAGGTATGGGCAAGGACCTGTACGAAAAGCATCCCATAGCCAAACAGTTTTTTGAGAAAGCCAATGAGATTCTCGGTTTCCGCATTACCGATATCATGTTCGCCGGTACGGACGAGGAGCTGAAACAGACAAAGGTGACACAGCCGGCCGTCTTCCTGCACAGTGTGGTCAGCGCGCTTTGCCTGGGTTCGGAGTTTCAGCCCGATATGGTTGCGGGTCATTCTCTTGGAGAACTTTCGGCCTTGACGGTAGCCCGTTGTCTGAGTTTTGAGGACGGACTGAAGCTTGTGGCGGCCCGTGCCCGTGCCATGCAAAAGGCCTGCGAGGCTGCGCCGGGCACCATGGCGGCCATCATCGCACTTCCCGACGAGAAGGTGGAAGAGATCTGTGCCGAGGTGACCGCGGAAGGTAACGGAGTGGTGATTCCTGCCAATTATAACTGCCCCGGTCAGTTGGTCATCAGCGGAAATATCGATGCCGTCAATGCCGCCTGCGTCAAGTTGAAGGAGGCCGGCGCAAAGCGCGCGTTGGTGCTGCCTGTCAGCGGTGCGTTCCACAGTCCCCTCATGCAGCCGGCCCAGGAAGAGCTGGAGGCCGCCATCGCCGTGACGGAATTCCACAAACCCATTTGCCCTGTCTATCAGAATGTAGACGGCCTTCCCCATACGGAGCCTGAAGAGATCAAGGCCCTTCTCATCTGCCAGCTCACAGCCAGCGTCCTCTGGACCAAGGAAGTCCGGAACATGGTGGCCGACGGAGGAACCAGCTTTACGGAGTGCGGTCCCGGAAAAACCTTGCAGGGCATGATAGCCAAGATCTGCAAGGGAAATGAAGCCGTCAGTGTACATGGTGTGAACGACTGAAAGAGTTAGTTTTTACGGTTTTGTCTCCAAAGGAAACAGGAAATTGTCCGGTCAAGGATTCTCTCTTCCTTTGGAGATTTTTTGTTTTCCCACATAATAGTTCGACACGATATGAACAGAATGACAGATTCGGGTGCGGTTTCCCCGGGAAACAGATCCGAACATGCCAGAATGATGATCTACCAGGTATTGCCGCGGCTTTTCTCCAACATGCAGGACCGGAACATTCCGTCCGGCAGTCTGGAGCAGAACGGGTGTGGAAAGATGAACGGTTTTTCCGATGAAGTGTTGGAACGCATCCGGGCCTTCGGCTTCACGCACATCTGGTACACCGGATTGATCGAGCATGCCACTCAGACCGACTATTCCCAATACGGCATCCAGTCCGACCATCCGGCGGTGGTCAAAGGAAAGGCAGGCTCTCCTTATGCCATAAAGGACTACTACGACATCGATCCCGACCTTGCCGTCGATGTTCCCCGCAGGATGAAAGAGTTCGAGGCCCTCGTTCGGCGCACCCACAAGGCCGGACTGAAGTTCATTATGGATTTTGTGCCCAACCACGTGGCCCGTCAGTACCATTCGGATGCCCGTCCCTCGCGGGTGAAGGACCTTGGCGAGACGGACGATCCCTCCGTAGCTTTCTCGCCCGGTAATAATTTCTACTATGTTCTGGGACAGCCTCTGCATACCGGTTTCGACAGTCAGAAGTCAGCGAACACTCCTTATAAGGAATATCCGGCCAAGGCCACCGGTAACGACCGCTTCGATGCCTGGCCCGGCGTGAACGATTGGTACGAGACCGTCAAGCTGAATTACGGAGTTGACTATGTCGGAGGCCGTACCGCCCATTTTGATCCTCTGCCCGACACCTGGAAAAAGATGACCGACATCCTGCTCTTCTGGGCCAAGAAGGGAGTGGATGCTTTCCGGTGCGACATGGCCGAGATGGTGCCCTGTGAGTTCTGGGCGTATGCCATCTCCCGGGTGAAGGAGAAATATCCCGCCGTCAGGTTCATTGCCGAAGTCTACAATCCAGGGCAGTACCGCGACTATATCCGTCGCGGAGGGTTCGATTATCTTTACGACAAGGTGGGACTGTACGACACGCTCCGCGCCGTTGTCTGTCACCAGGCCCCGGCCTCCAGCATCACCGGATGCTGGCAGAGTACGGACGACATCCGGCAGCACATGCTGAATTTTCTGGAGAACCACGACGAGCAGCGCATCGCCTCCGACTTTTTTGTCGGCTCCGCCCGCAAGGCCCTTCCCGCGCTGGTGGTCAGTGCCTGTATGGACACCAATCCCCTGATGATCTATGCCGGTCAGGAACTGGGCGAGCGCGGAATGGACAGCGAGGGCTTCAGCGGCTGTGACGGACGTACCACGATTTTCGACTATTGGAGTGTGGAGAGCCTCCGCAAGATCCGTGCCGGTGAGATGTATTTCACACCCGACGAGCGGGAGCTTTATGCCTATTATAACAAGGTCGTCTCGCTCTGCAACGGCAGTGCGGCCCTGCGCGAGGGAGCGTTCTACGACCTCATGTATGCCAATTACGACCGTCAGGGGGGCTTTAATCCCGACCGCGCCTATACTTTTCTGCGTAAGGCCGGAGACGAGACCTTGCTCATTGTGGCGAATTTCGATGACGTGCCCGTCCATGCCGGCATCCGCATTCCGCAGCATGCCTTTGACTTCCTGTCGCTTCGCAGCGGTACATACGCCTCCATCGACCTCATCAGTGGCGAGACGCAAACGCTGGAACTGAAGCCCGATGCGCACGTCCTTGTGTCCGTCCGCCCGTGCGATGCCGTGATTCTGCGGCTTTGATGCCGGAGAGAGCGGGCAGACGGTGTTTCCGTGCCCAGCATTTTTTCCGAAGACGCGCATCCGTTTTTTCGCGGATGCGCGTCTTTTGCTTCCCGCCACCGGGACCTTAGAAATCTCTAACCTCCAATAACTTTACCTCTTTTTTCCCCATCTCGCATTTTTATGTTACCTTTGTACCCAAATATTTTTAGAATAAAAAGATTATGACACTGGATGCATTGACTGCCGTATCTCCGATAGACGGGCGTTACCGTGAAAAGACAGAGGTGCTTGCTCCCTATTTTTCAGAATACGCATTGATGAAATACCGTATTCGGGTGGAAATTGAATATTTCATAGCCTTGTGCGAGAAGCCCTTGCCTCAGCTGAAGTCGTTGGACCACAAGGTCTTTCCCGCGTTGAGAGAAATCTACCGGGATTTCACGGAGCAGGACGCTGCCCGGGTGAAGGACATCGAGCGTGTCACCAACCACGATGTGAAGGCCATTGAATATTTCATCAAGGAAAAGTTCGATGCGATAGGCGGGCTGGATGCCTGCAAGGAGTTCGTCCATTTCGGACTGACCTCCCAGGACATCAACAACACCTCCTTCCCTTTGATGCTCCGCGAGGCATTGGAAGAGGTGTACATTCCCATGCTTCAGGAGTTGATCGATCAGTTGAACGCATACGCCGAAGAATGGAAAGACATCCCCATGCTGGCCCGAACCCACGGCCAGCCGGCTTCTCCCACCCGTCTGGGCAAGGAGGTCCGCGTGTTCTCGTACCGCTTGGAGCGTCAGCTCGAACAGCTCAGGGCGTGTCGGGTGGCGGCCAAGTTCGGCGGTGCCACCGGCAATTTCAACGCCCATAGGGTGGCCTATCCCGAGTACGACTGGCGTGAGTTCGGCAACCGTTTCGTCAGTGAGAAGCTGGGGCTGGAGCGTGAGGAATATACCACGCAGATCTCCAACTATGACAACCTGAGCGCCGTTTTCGATGCGATGAAGCGTGTGCATACCATCGTCATCGACCTCGACCGCGACTTCTGGCAGTACGTCTCAATGGACTATTTCAAGCAGAAGATCAAGCAGGGCGAAGTCGGCTCGTCCGCGATGCCCCACAAGGTGAATCCCATAGACTTTGAAAATTCCGAAGGCAATCTGGGCATCGCCAATGCCGTGCTGGAGCATCTCAGCCGCAAACTTCCCGTCTCCCGTCTGCAACGCGACCTCACGGACTCCACGGTGATCCGCAATATCGGCGTTCCCATGGGCCATGCCCTGATTTCATTCCAGAGCACCCTGAAAGGCCTGCGCAAGCTGCTTTTGCACGAGGAGACCATCCTCCGCGATCTGGACAACACGTGGGCCGTTGTGGCCGAGGCCATCCAGACCATTCTGCGCCGTGAGGCCTATCCCCATCCCTACGAGGCCCTGAAGGCCCTGACGCGGACCAATGCCGGCATTACGGAGAAGACTATCCGCGAATTTATCGATGGCCTGGAAGTCCGTGAAGAGGTGAAGGCCGAACTGCGTGCCGTCACTCCCCACAACTATACCGGAATCTGAACGTAAGACACGGGAACAAGTTCCGTGTGCATAAAGAATAGAAACAATATGAACGAAGAATTCTTTGAGAAAAGTGAAATGAGAAATGAAGGCGGAAATAGCCGTGATGGCTTCTTTCCGTCGGGTGAAGGCAATTGGAACGAGAGAGGTAGCCGCAATTTCGGAGACAGGCCCGGCTATGGCGGTGGCAACCGTCCCAGGTTCGGCCGCAATCCGCGTCCGGCAGGGAACGAGGGCTATACGCCGCGCCGCAGCTATGGCGGCGGCAGCTATTCCGGCGGCTATCGGCAAAAATATAATTCGGAAAACAGAGAGGGCTTCTCGGAGCGTCCCCGTTCCGGCGCGCCCCGTCAGGGCGGTTTCCGGCAGCGCGACGACAGGTTCCAGACCCCTTCGCGTTTCGGAAAGCGGCCGTATGCGTCCGGCAGCGGCGAGGAATCCGGCTATGATAACCATCGCCCTTCGCGTCCGGCCTTCCGGAACGGTGAGGGGGGCGGAACGGTTTCCCGGCAAGGCTCTGCGTTCAGGTCGCGCTATTCCCGGCAGGACAGCTGGACGAGCAACGGTCCGGCCCGTCGGCCGTCGGGCAATTATGATCCCCATGCCAAGTACAGCCAGAAAAAACGTCTGGAATACAAGGAAGAGCATTTCGACCCCAACGAGCCTATCCGTCTGAACAAATATCTGGCCAATGCCGGCATCTGCTCGCGTCGCGATGCCGACAAGTACATCCAGGCCGGTGTAGTCACCGTGAACGGTGAGGTGGTGCAGGAACTGGGGCGCAAGGTACTCCGCACCGATACCGTCCTCTTCCACGACGAGCCCGTCAGCATCGAGAAGAAAGTGTACGTCCTGCTCAACAAGCCCAAGGGATATGTCACCACCAGCGAGGACCCGCAGAACCGCAAGACCGTGATGGATCTCGTGAAGGATGCCTGCCGGGAGCGCATCTATCCCGTCGGCAGGCTGGACCGCAACACCACCGGAGTGCTCCTGCTGACCAACGATGGTGAGATGGCCGCCAAGCTGACACACCCTAAGTTCCTGAAGAAAAAGATATACCATGTCCATACCGACCAGAACGTCACGGCAGCCGATATGCACAAGATTTCCGAAGGCCTCATCCTCGAAGACGGAGAGATCAAGGTCGATGCCATTGAGTACGCCAGTCTCACGGACAAGAAACAGGTGGGTGTGGAGATCCATTCCGGCAAGAACCGCATTGTGCGGCGCATCTTCGAGAGCCTGGGCTACCACGTTGTCAAACTCGACCGCGTCTACTTTGCCGGGCTCACCAAGAAGAATGTGCGTCGCGGCGATTGGCGTTTCCTCACGGAGAAAGAGGTGAACATGCTGCGGATGGGAGCTTTTGAATAACTGGAAGTCGGACGATACATATAAAAAAGGAAAGCAAGAATGAAACGAACAAAGATTGCAGATGTCTTGTCTCGTGAGGACTACGGGGCAACCGTCGTTGTGAAAGGGTGGGTGCGTACCCGTCGGGGAAGCAAGTCCGTAAATTTCGTGGCGCTGAATGACGGATCCACCATCCGGAACGTGCAGGTGGTGGCCGATGTGGAGAAATTCGATGCTGAGGTTCTCAGGCAGATCACCACCGGCGCCTGCCTCAGTGTGACCGGAACTCTCGTGCAGAGCGTAGGAGCCGGCCAGTCTGTCGAGATTCAGGCCGATGCCATAGAGATTCTCGGAACGTGCGGCTCCGACTATCCCATGCAGAAGAAGGGACAGAGTTTCGAGTACATGCGTCAGCATGCCCACATGCGTTTGCGTACCAACACGTTCGGCGCGGTTTTCCGCATACGCCACAACATGGCGATGGCCATCCACCGCTACTTCCACGAACACGGATTCTTCTATTTTCATACTCCCATCATCACCGCCAGCGACTGTGAAGGTGCCGGACAGATGTTTCAAGTGACTACCAAGAACCTTTACGACCTGAAGAAGGATGCCGAAGGCAAAATCGACTACAGTGACGACTTCTTCGGAAAGCCAACCTCCCTCACCGTGAGCGGACAGCTCGAAGGAGAGTTGGGAGCCACCGCGCTGGGAGCCATCTATACCTTCGGTCCCACCTTCCGGGCCGAGAATTCCAACACGCCGCGCCATCTGGCCGAGTTCTGGATGATCGAGCCCGAAGTGGCCTTCTACGATATTCATGACAATATGGATCTGGCCGAGGATTTCATCAAGTATTGCATCCGCTGGGCGTTGGACAACTGTATGGATGATCTGGAGTTCCTCAACAAGATGATCGACAAGACGCTGCTCGACCGCCTGCACTTCGTGTTGGAGCACGATTTCCAGCGGCTCACCTATACCGAGGGCATCAACATTCTGGAAGAGGCCGTCAGGAACGGACACCAGTTCGAATTCCCCATTTACTGGGGGGTAGATCTCGCTTCCGAGCACGAGCGCTATCTGGTGGAGGAACACTTCCGCAAGCCCGTCATCCTGACCGATTATCCCAAGGAGATCAAGGCCTTCTACATGAAGCTGAACGAAGACGGGAAGACCGTAAGGGCCATGGATGTCCTGTTCCCCCAGATTGGCGAGATCATCGGAGGATCGGAGCGCGAGGAGAACTACGACAAACTGACCGCCCGCATCAGCGAGCTGAACATCCCGATGAAGGACATGTGGTGGTATCTCGACACGCGCAAGTTCGGAACCTGTCCCCACAGCGGTTTCGGTCTGGGTTTCGAGCGTCTGATCCTGTTCGTCACCGGAATGCAGAACATCCGCGATGTCGTGCCTTTCCCCAGAACACCCAAATCGGCCGATTTCTGATTTTCCGGCCTATCTTTTATCTGTCAGGCGATTTTCTTTCGGGAAAATCGCCTGACGCTGTTGGAGAGGAACATCACGAGGCGGCAAAAGCCCATGACAACAGACCCGCCTGCAAAGGAAGCTATCCTGCCGGCAACTCTCTGTCTGCCGGTAGCAGATAGTTGGAACTGCGGCCTCCCTCTCCGCTATGGCATAACATGCCTTTTCCAATAAGATCATGGATGTCCCGAAGGGCTGTATCTTGGGAACAGCCGCATATTTTAGCCCATTTGGAAGATGTCAGTTTCCCCTCAAAATCATCCCAAAGGCGGTTGATGACCTTGTGTTGCCGTTCGTTGACCCCGACATTCCGAAACATGTCCCAATATGCCACTTTCTGCAATGTGCGTTCTATCGTGCAGGATGCACGGGCAATGGCTTTTTCAAGACAGCCGAAGAACCACAGCAGCCATTCGGTAATGTCAAGATTTCCTTTTTGAGTCCTTTCAAGGATTTCGTAATAAACCTTTTTGTTCCGGTTGATTTCAGCGGACATACTGTAATAACGGGCAGAATCTTCATCCAGACGCGCCAGGAACATATCGGCAAGTGTTCGGCTTATGCGGCCATTGCCGTCATCGAACGGATGGACTGTCACAAACCACAAGTGAGCCACGGCAGCCATCATAAATGAAGAAATCTCAGCCGAGTTGCACCACGCTATCAGTTGTGTCATTTCTGCCGGGACATTGCCGGATGCAGGAGCCTCATAGTGTACTTTTTCGTGACCGAGTGCTCCCGAAACCACCTGCATAGGCTCGTTGCCTTTACGCCAGTCTGCCACCGTGATCTTATACATACCACTCCGTCCCAATGGGAACAAGGCTGCGTGCCATCCGAATAATCTTTCATCCGTCAAAGGCTCGCGGCAGTTCCGGGTTGCGTCGAGCATCACATCTACGAGTCCTTCAACGTAATGGTCCTCAACAAGGATACCATCGTTCTCGATTCCGAGACGACGTGCTATACTGCTTCGCACAGAATGAGGATTCAGTGTGATTCCCTCAATACTGGAGGAACTTATCAATTCCTCCGTCATGCTTGAAAGCTGCGACTTGTTTTTCTCATAGAAGCCCAGCATGGACATTCGGCCGTAGAGAAGTCCATGCAAATGATTAAGTTGGCTCAACGGCTCAAGTAGCATTTCCGAGTCCCATCTGAATTCGGGCCACTCTTCGCGTTGCCATATATAGGTGCTATCTTTTCTCTGTACCATATTCTCATTAAGATTTGATATTCTTTCCCTGCAAAAGTAGTCTGTTTTCAGTGAATCCGCAAATATTCTCCTTAAATTTGCGGAAAATAATGGTTGTATTTGTCGCCAAAAGAAGTTGCGCGGCAATTCTGCCGGTTGTTTGGGAAATGTTGTTTTTTCCGTTGGAAACACGAGTATGGCGCATCGCCGGCCGTTCTTGTCTGTCGGAGGGGGATTGCGGACAATCCTTGGATTTTTTCAAAAAAGTTCCTGTACGTATTTTAATATCCGTGTAAAAAGTTTAACTTTTCGGTTTTTCGGAAAACGGACGGAAACGGACCTTTTTTTCACAAGATACTATGTTTTTCAAAAAAGATAGGACCTTTTTTCAACAAGATCCTATGTTTTTTTCACGTTAAGTGCCGAAAAAAAGCCGCTCTCAGGCGGCTTTTCCGGGGTGTTCTGCTTTCGTAGTGCAAATATAATACATGGGCGGGCGAAAACCAAATGTTAATTAACTTCCGTTTGCATTTTGCCCGGAACGTCCTTTTTGCTTATCGCCGCCAAACGTGAAGTGAGGCGGGGCCTTTTTCATGGGGGATGGGAGGAAAGGTTTTGTTTCTTCCGTTCGCTCCTCCTGTGTCTCTTCCCCGGAACTCTCGGTGTCGTCTGCCGATTTTCTCAGGATATGGCTTATCTCCTTGCCTTTCCTGTATATCGTTGCACGGGAGGCTCCGGTGACCTTTTGTATCTCTGTCGGTGAGAATCCTGCTTTGAAAAGGTAGAAGATTCTGATTGAAACCTTGTCGAGATGTTTGAGGTCTTTTTGGAGCAGTGGGAAGAAATCCGGATGTTCCCAGTCAACTGTTTGTTGTAGTTGCATCCAGTCGGCTTCCGTGGGTTTTAACACTCCCTTAGCCGCTTGTCGGAACAGCTCATAGAGTTGCGGGGTGTTTATGGCATAATACTCTTGGGTGCGGAGGCTGGCCAGCCGGTAGTTTTTCTTCGTGGTTTCCTTTATCTGCCTGCTCTGTTGCTCAATGACGGACTGGTTTTGCGCGATGATTTCGTTCCGTTCCTGTATCTCGTCATCTTTGGTCCGGATGGTCTCGTCCTTTTTCTTCAGTTCATTTTCCTGCGTCTCGATGATTTCTTTTTTTTCTTTCAGGGCCCTTTCGTGGTTCTCGATGATTATGTCTAATCGTTTCAGGTCCTTGTCTTGTCTGTCAACGGTCTTGTCCGTTTGTTCTATTGTCCTGTTTCGTTCTGCGATGGTCTTATCCTTTTTTTTCAACTCCCATTCTTGTTTCTCGATGGCCTTGTCCTTTTCTTGCAGTTCCAGTTCTTGTTTCTCAATGGCATTGTCTTTTTCCTTCATCTCCTGTTCCTGTTTCTCAATGGTTTTTTTGTTTTTTTCCCGGTGGCGCATAAAGAAGTATAGGCCGATGAACAGCGCCAGGCCGGAAACTGATGCGATGCCGACACCTTTGCGCCAGGTGTCCAATGCTTTTTTGTAGGCTTCTGTTTCCGCCTGTTTGTCCCGCTGGTATCGGTATTGATTATAGGCATCAGCCGTTTGTTGCAGTCTCAGGTTTTCCCAGACCGTGTCTTGGAGAGTTGCCTGGATCAGGCCGTATTCCAGCGCTTTTCTGTCATTGCCGGTATGGTGGTAGAGCTGTAGCAATTTGCGGGCTGCTTCACATTTGGTGTCTAATTCGGGATCCCTCTTGTACACTTCTTCATAATAGTGTATGGCGGAGTCAGGTATGTTCTTGCACCGATAGTAGTAGGCCTTTGAGGTATAATAATTGCGAGGCCGGTTCTCCGGGGTGGCAACACTGTCGAAAAGGGCATGATGTATGTCTGCGTGGTACATATCTCCGGCTTGGGCATAGTTGGAGAAAATTTCTGCCAAAAGGTCCATGTTGTTGTCAAAATCATGATTGTTCCGTATCCGCCGGACGGTTTCTTCATAATAGTGGAATGCTTCAGTGTGCTTTTTATCATGGTATAGCCATATGGCGACATCCATGATGCTGCGTACATCGCTTTTCCCGATAAGACGCAGTAAACTGTCCTCCTTTTGAGTGTATACGGAAGCCTGTCTGTAGTTCTTTTGTTTGGAGAAAATATATGACATCTGAGCGTAGACGTTTGTTACAAACAGCGTATCAACGTCCTCTTTCGTACCCTCGGCAATCTCTATTGCATGGGTATAATGGCTGACGGCTCCCGGCGAATCGTGCAGGTCGCGGCATACGCTGCCGTAATAGTAGTAAGCCTCGATTTTCTCGTTGGTGTTTCCGTGCCGGTCATAGTAGTCCGTAATCGTCTTGATCAGGGAATCGGAGGTATGAGGTATGAGGGCTTTGTCGCGTGCCTTGATGGTGAGGAGGCCATATTTGGTCCGCACGTTTTCTTCCCGGGTTTGTTCCATTTCCTGCGCGATGGAGTCCAGCAACCGCATGGCTTCTTCGGGACGGGTCTCGCACAAGGAATCAATTTTTAGCAATATCGGTGGCATGGAGGCTTGCGAAGTGCAGAAAAAATATCCTATGCTTGCTATTGCCGTGCATAGCAATAAGGCAAGTGTTATGCCGATAAGGGTCTTTCGTTTCATGGGTTTCTATTGATGTCGGGTCCAAATTTATAGAAATTTTTAAAGCCAGACAATAGAAATGTTTCAAAGTGTCTCAATTTTTAACAAATTGTTTTCGCGAAGCTGTTCGAAGATAATTCTTTTATTCATTTGATATTTTGCAGTTTATGCTTTCTGCTAAGGCCGGAGCAAAAATTTTTTAGTAGCTGAAACAACTTGAAACATTTTTTTTTTGCTAATACGGATTGGACTTCCTACTTTTGTAACAAATCTAAACAATCAAAATACTATGAACAGATATTCTTTAGTCAGATTTATTATTAGTCTTGCAATTCTTTTGTGTAGCTGCACTTTGTGCGGACATGGTCAGACTTATGATTTGGGGAAATACAGAATTTCCATGTCGGAGGATAAAAATGCACATGGCATACGCCGTTCCCCTTCTACCGAGAAGATAGTATTGCCTTCTGTATATTATGATCCTATAGCAGAGCTTCTGATATTTTCTTCCGAGACCGCGCTGGCAAGTTTGCCAGTTGAGGTGCTGGACGAGGCGGAAAACGTATGGATGCAGGAGACGCTGACCGTTGAGTCGGGCCGGACGTCTGCCGTCAGCGTCAGTTCGCTTCCTGCCGGAGCCTATACGGTGAGAATCTGGATGAAGGGCCTGGCCTATATTGGTGTTTTTGAAGTAGAATAAATAAAAAAGTCATGAAACCGGAACTTCCCATATCCGTCTGTGTGCCGATGTATAATGCGGCCCGCTATGTGCGCGAGTGCATCGAGAGCATTCTGAACCAGACGTTCGCGGATTTTGAACTGCTGGTAGTGGATGACGGCTCCACGGACGGCAGCGTAGAGGTGGTGCGTTCCTACGATGATCCCAGAATACGGCTGTTGGAAAACGAGCATGATTATATCGGCTCCTTGAACCTGCTGTTGGAGGAGGCGAAGGGCAAGTACATGGTGCGCATGGATGCGGACGATGTGATGGTGCCGGACCGTTTGCAGGTGCAGTTCGACTATATGGAGGAGCATGGGGAAATTGATGTCTTGAGCGGAGGGATGCTCTACATTGACGGAAAAGGAAACTATGTATTGCCGTCTGTTGTGGGCCGGCCCATAACGGTGCAGGACATGTTGAAAGGCAATCATATATGCAACCCTACGGCCATTATGCGTAGCGAGAGCATCAGAAGCCGGCAGCTAAGGTACGAGGCCGGATATGAATATGCCGAGGATTATCAGTTCTGGATGTCGGCGGTTCGGGCCGGATTGCATATAGAGAATCTCTCCCGTATTTTCATTGAGTACCGGTTGTCTCCTTATCAGGTGTCGAATGCCCAAAGGGAAATGCAGGAACAAGTGGCCGGACGGGTTGTCCGGGAGACGATGGACTGGCTGAATGCGGAAAAAGGCACGTGTTTTCAGTGTGAGGGCGGTCGTCGGGAGGAGGTGCCCGTTTCCGGAAACGAACTGACCGCCATCATCCCTTTCCTGAACGAGGGCACGGAGGTGGTCCGTACTGTAGAGAGCATCCGCGAATTTGCTGGCGATGCCGTTGACATCATCGTGATCAACGATGCCTCGGAAGACGGTTACGACTACCGCGGAGAACTGTCTCCCTACGGGGTCCGCTATTATTTCAACAGGGAAAGGAAAGGGGTGGCCGCCTCGCGGGATTACGGGGTGGAGCTGTGCACCACTCCCTATTTCATTCTGTTGGATGCCCACATGCGCTTCTACGGCCGCGGCTGGACGGAACGCATCGTCTCTTTTCTGAAACGGGACGACCGGGTCCTGCTGTGCGCCCAGACCCGAAGCCTGACGAAGGACGAGCAGGGAGAGGTTTTCGAGACCTCGGATGTCCCCACCTCGTTCGGGGCCTACCAGCCGTTGGTGAAGACGGAATATTGGCCGGACATAGACTGGAACAATGTGGAGCGGTGTCCCGGCAGTCCCGAAGAGGACATTCCTTTTGTGCTCGGGGCGGGTTATGCTGCCAGCAAAAGATACTGGACGTATCTGCGCGGGCTTGAAGGACTGGTCCACTATGGCAGCGATGAGGCCTATATCAGCCTGAAAGTATGGCGGGAAGGAGGTCGGTGCGTCCTGCTGAAGGATGTGGTTATCGGGCATGTCTACCGCATGAAGGCTCCCTACCGGATGTACAGCGAAAAGCAGGTGTTCAACTCTCTGCTGATTTCATCGTTGCTCTATCCGCAGTCCCTGCGCATCCTGTCGTTTACGGGTGCCCGCCTGAAATGTCCGGAGACCTATCGCAAGGCCCTCGGAATGCTGGCGGAGGAGGAGAAACATATCCTTGAGCTGAAAGCCTGCTATCGGACCGTCTTCATCCGTTCCTACCGGGACATCGCCCCGTGGCTGAAAATCATCCAGCCCGATGCCTTGAACTATGCCCGGACCTGCACCTGGACATTCCCGTTGGTGGAGAAGGACATAGAGTGCAGAACGGAGGGATATGGCATCTGCGAGGGGAAAATGGCTGCCGTGCTATGGCTGTTCGAGTATGCGGCCTTCTCCGGCAACTCCGAATGCGTCCGAAGGGCGCAGCGGTTGGTGACCGGGATAGAGGATGCGCTGGAGGCGGGCAGGATTCCGCTGAACTTCGGTCACGGCCTGTGCGGCATAGGGTGGGGCCTGCTGTATCTGTCTGAAAACAACTATCCGATAGGCAACGTGGAGAAGTTGCTGGAAAAGATCGACGGATGCCTATTGCCGTATGCTCCGGGACGCTGCGGGGAGGACAGCCTGGCGACAGGCCTGACTGGCCTCCTGTGCTATGCGACGGCACGGTTGCGCAACCGTGCCGATGCCTTCGATCCCGTTTTCAGGCAGGAACTTCTGGCGGCCGCGCAAAGGCTGCGGCAGTATCCCTGTGACAGGACGTCCTTGTATTATGCCAGTCTCTACGTGGACATGGCGGAGCAGGGAGCCGATTCCGAGGACATCCCGATTTCGTTGGGCAACTGGATGGACTTTCCCCATTTCATTCCGCGGAATCCCGAACACTGGCAGTATAGTCTGCCGCAGGGCATCATCGGGGCTTCCCTGATTGCACTGCTCATCCTGGACCATGCAACTAAAAAATAAATACGATGAAACAGAAATTGAGTCGATACACCCTTGTTTTTGAAGAGCGGAACGGAGTGCTTCTGTACAACACCGCCACCGACGGCATCATGCAGATGGACACCGACTTGCTGAAGGTGGTGCGGAAATACTGGGACCGTCCAGAGGCCCTCGAGACTGTTCATCCCGACCTGCATGCAGCACTCTGTAAGGACGGCTTCATTGTCGGGGCCGACAGCGACGAGGCGGAGGAACTGATCCGGGGCTGGGAGAAACAGCTGAACGGAACGAATGTGTTCCGCCTGACGGTGAACCCTACCTTGAACTGCAACCTGCGGTGCTGGTACTGCTACGAAAGTCACGGCGGCAACCTGCGGATGAAGGAAGGGGTGCTGGAGCGGCTGAAGAAACTGATCCGGAAACAGGCCGCGAAGGAGGGACTCGGACTTTTCACGCTCGACTTTTTCGGAGGGGAGCCGCTCCTGATGCTTGACGAGGTGGTGCTGCCGCTTCTGGAAGAGGCACGGCAGGCGTGTAGCGAGGTATCGGTGAAGCTGAATGTCTCGTTCACCACGAACGGAGTGCTCTTGACGGAGGAAGTCCTGAAAAGACTGAAGGAATATGAGACCGGTTCGGGAAGCCTGTCGTTCCAGATCACGTTGGACGGCAACAGGGAATACCACGACAACACGCGGCATCAGGGTAACGGAGCGGGGACGTTCGACACCATTGTGAAAAACATATCGGTGGCCACCGCCATGGGGGTCACGATATTTGCCCGCTGCAATTATACCAACCACAATATCGGATCGTTTGCCGATTTGACGGATCTTTTCGGGAAACTTACTCCGGAGCAGAAAAAATGTATTCAGTTCGATTTTCATCAGGTGTGGCAGGATCCCTATTCGACTGATACGGAGGCGAAACTTCAGGATATCCGTACCCTGTTTGAGCAGGAGGGCCTGTCGGTGGTTCCGGAAAACAGGTTGACCAATAGTTTTTGTTACGCGGATAAACGGGATTCGGTGGTGGTCAACTACAACGGGAAGGTGTATAATTGCACGGCGCGTGAGTTTTTCCCCGAACTGTCCGAAGGGGAACTGAACGAGGAGGGGGAGATCGTGTATAACAGCAGGCACGAGCGGCGCATGAAGTTGCGCTATGGCGGCGTTGCCTGTAAACAATGCAATGTCTATCCCATTTGCCACGGAGGATGTTCGCAGGAAAAAGTGGAGACGATGGCGTTTGATGCCTGCATCCGCCATTATTCCGATGAACAGAAAACAGAGATAGCGAAAGGAAGGCTTTTCCGACTCTTGCAGTTGCATGAAAAAAAGAAAGGAAACTCTCTTTAATAATATTCACTATTTAAATTATTTTCTACAATGAAAAATTTAGATCTAAATTCTCTGATGGGAGAATTTCCCGCATTGCAAGAGAGTGCAGAGGGTAAACTCAAAGGTGGATTTGCATCCATCAATGCAACAGGTGTAGGTACTACATCTCCAGGTGGAGATGTAGAATGTGCAGACAATATAGATTGTTATGACAATAGAAGATGTAGTGATAATACTGATTGTAAAAACAATAAGAAGTGTTATGATAATACGGGTTGTAAGAATCTTTCTAATGATTGTACACCAGGTTCTACTACCACGGCAGCTAATGTCGTACCTAAGCAGAATATAGGAGGAAACGCTATTTTTTCTTCTATGATGTTCTGATATGAATACGGCTTCACCGGATATACGAAATGTCCGGTGGAGCCGTTTAAATGATTAACTACCTATTATTTGATGAAATGCATTTCATATATCATACTTTGCCTGTTGTTTTTTCAGTCCAAGACTTATTCTCGCATTGTGGTAGATGACAGTCTTGAGGTTTCGGGCTGTGTGAATGACAATTTTACCCGTCAGCCTTTGCCGAAGGTGAAAATTGAAGTGTTGAGCCGGACAGGAGAGGTGCAGGAAGTCTTTTATACGATGGAGCGTCCTGGAAATTATGCGAATAGGCCTTGTAATTTTCCAATGATTGGAAATAGAATAATCAAGGTGAAACGAGGATGCCCGCCTATGATATTGCGTTTCAGCAAGGAAGGATATGAAGAGAAGACAGTGACGGTCCCCGTGAAGGCTGGTCGCCGGGAAGATGGCATTTGGGCGGGAACAATCCTGCTGAAGAAGGCTTATCAGCTGAAAGAGGCCGTGGTGAAGGCCTCGAAGGTGATGATGGTGGTGAAGAACGACACGCTGGTCTACAACGCCGATGCCTTCCAACTGTCGGAAGGATCGATGCTCGACGCTTTGGTGAAACAGTTGCCGGGCGTGGAGATAGAGGACGGCGGCCGCATCACCGTGAACGGGGAATTCGTGAGCAACCTGTTGGTCAACGGTGAGGACTTCTTCAAGGGCGACCCGAGAGTTGCGCTCGAAAACCTGCCGGCCTATATGGTGGACAAGGTGAAGGTGTACGAGAAGGAGGCCCCCGACGCTTACCTGCGGAGCCGTCCGAAGCAGAAGGGCGAGAATCCGTTGGTGATGGACGTGAACCTGAAACGTCAGTATGCCACGGGATGGATTGCCAACGCCGAGGGCGGCTACGGGACGCATGACAGATTCATGGGCAAGGTGTTCGGCCTGCGTTTTACGGACCAGTCTCGTCTGGCGCTCTTCGGGAACCTCAACAATGTGAACGACACGCAGGAGCCTGGCAATACGGGTAGCTGGAGCGCCCGCGACGGCGTGACTGCAGGCTCTACGGCTTTCCGGAAGGGCGGCGGGATGGACCTGCTGGTGAGTGACAAGAAAGGGAAATGGAAACTGCAAGGCAACCTGAAGGCGCGGCACGAGGACATCCACGGGCAGCAGGAGAACTCGGGAGTGCGTTTTTTTGAGGGCGGAGACGTCTGGACACGCTCCCGCTACAACGGCCGCATCTGCCGGACAGATCTCTCGACAGAACATAAGTTAGAGTTTACCTTCCCTAAATTTTTTCTGGGTTTTCGCCCGTCTGGAAGCTACCGCCACTATGACAACCGTTGGGGGCAGCAGTCTGCGGACTTCAACGCGGCTCCTGCGGAGAGTTACCGCGGCGCGGCATTGGACAGCGTCTTCCTGCGTCCGGGCTCCGGCCGGTTGGAACAATACCTGATCAACCGGTTGGAGAATCGTACCATGGGCAGCGGTTACCGCTGGGACGCCACCATGGCAGTCGATGCCACAATAAGAATCCCCCATACTCCGGATGTCCTCTTTCTGAACATGGAAGGCAGCGGAGGACGGGCGGAGGACAAGGAATTCGGCCTGTATGACCTGCGTTACAAGGACGGAAACAGCGATTTCCGCAACACGTATGACCTGCAACCGGAAAGGAACAGAAAATTTAAGACCTACGCCTCTTATCATTACAGACATCCGTGGTTCTGGCTTATCACAGACTATAGTTTCTCCAACGTCTACACTTCAGGCGGTCGCAGCCTGTACCGTTTAGACCGTTATGAGGAATGGGCCGACAGCGACAACCCGCTGATGGGGGTGTTGCCTTCTACGACCGACGAGATGCAGCAGGCCCTTGACCTGAAGAACAGCTACCACTCGGCACTGACCACCAATACGCATTTGCTCTCAATTGAATTCAGCAAGAGTATTTGGCAAAGCGGAATGTATGTCACTTTGAAGTTGCGCCGGCAGACGGATCATTTGGACTATCACCGCGGTATGTTTGATGTTGACCGGACGCGGCGGAAGTGGATGGCGGAACCTGAAGCTTATTTTTCTTTTTTTAAGCATTATGCCATTCGGTACAGTTTCCGTCAAGAGCTTCCTGCCATGACGGACCTGCTGGACCTGACGGATGACGCCAATCCTCTCTACCTGCGCCACGGCAACCCGGGCCTGAAGAACGCCCGCCTGCACAATGCTACTTTTGAGGCCGACTGGCGCGACCGCGAGCGGGGCCGCACGACGGACCTGAACCTGAACTACACGCTTTGCCTCGATGCCATCGGCAATGCCGTGGTCTACAACCGCCAGACGGGCGTGACGGAATCCACTCCGCGGAACATCGACGGCAACTGGAACCTCCGTGCCAACCTGAGCCACAACCGTCCGTTGGACAAGCAGAAGCGCCTGAACTTCTCCACGAACACGCGTCTGTCGTACAACAACAGCGTGGATTTCGCCTCGGTAGTGGGGGAGGCAGCATCGGACCGCAGCAGCGTCCGCAACCTGAACCTGAGCCAGACGCTCCGTGCCAGCTACCGCATGGGTAAGTTTTCCGTAGGAGGCAAGGTGAACGCGGACTGGAGTTATGCCCGCAGCCCACGCGAGGACTTCTCCACCATCAACAGCGTGGATCTGTACTACAGCCTGACGGGCCAGGTGAAGTTGCCCGGCAACGTTGATCTGTCTACAGACCTGACGCTCTACAGCCGCCGCGGCTACGACGACGCCTCGATGAACTCGGACGACTGGGTGTGGAACGCGCGCGTGTCGAAGAGCCTGCTTCATGGCAATCTGGTGCTGGCGTTGGACGGTTTCGACATCCTGCAACAGCTGTCTAACGTGCGCACGTACATCAACGCGCAGGGAAGGACGGAGGTACGCTACAATACCATCCCCAACTACTTCATGGCACACGTCATCTACCGCCTGAACATCAAGCCCAAGAGGGACCGGCAATAA
>Ga0209064_1001980_pt1 | contig 26369 bp, 31 predicted proteins | sample Inofromicrocosms_FD_187498 | JGI IMG/M metagenome (GOLD analysis project Ga0209064, IMG submission 187498) | Mouse cecum microbial communities from Vienna, Austria - Inoculum for glucosamine and mucus D2O microcosms (SPAdes) (version 2) | ecosystem: Host-associated > Mammals > Digestive system >... | reverse complement strand
TTGATGACTTTTACCCCTCTTTACCCCATTTACCCCACCCAATTCGACATTCGACAAACGGGATTCGACAAATTGCGCTCTTACCGACAAAATCCATATTTCTCAGTGCGGCGCAATCGCATTAGAGTAGCCTTAAAAGCTGTACCAACTCATGCGCCTCGTCCGTATCTGATGCGGTCTGCCTGGTATCGAACTGCGAAAAACGGTTGTCACGGTAAAATGATAACAGCTTTTCCTCATTTTCTGCTTCCAAAAATGTCACTATGCCACCAAGCATATATTGCGCATCCTCTATCACAGTCCATGCTAATTCGACAAGCTCTTTTCCCGTAATCTTTTCATTTGCACCATTCGTATAATTTTTTCCAAGCTGGGCAATCAGATAGGCTGACATGGTGTTTGTATCTGATTTCTCGTCCAGTTCACTGATACGCAGCAGTTTCCTTTTCGTGGTCTTGCTTACCGTTTCACCCCTGACTGACAACGGCTTTAATGCAAGGGTAAAATATCCAAGCAGTTCCTTGCTTTCCACGGAAAACACAAGGTATGTAACTGACTGACTCTTTTTGGTAAATTCCACCGCGTTCTTCTTTAAAAAATTCGCCACATCCTGATTCTTCGGACAGGAAAAACCGGAAAGCACTCTGGCAAGCATTGGCTCTCCGGCTTTATCATCATTTCCTAATGCCAGATAATCACGAATGTTGATATAAAAAAACTTATCATTGATCTGCATTCGCTTTCTCCCATTCTTTCATGAATTTTCTCAGTTCCTCTTCCCCTTTGATCTGCCTTGCAGCCACAGGAGTACGCACAGGACGGTTCTTGGCAGATTCTTCAATCGCGTTGATAAACATCTCCACCTGTTCCTTGCCGGAAATGACAAAATTCTTTGTGATACTTGAAGTTGCCATAATAAACACCTCCTTTGTTAGTATGGTTCTTCCGTTTCAATTCATACTTTTCTATCTCTATTTTATTATTTTATATCGGTTAATGCAACAAAACATTTTATGAATTTTTTATAACTTTTTCCGCTTGCTAATCCGCCAAAACAGAGTTAAGATACGACACCACGGAAGGAGGGATTGGATTGGAAAAAGATTCTGCATTATACCAATTGATGGACACACGCATGCACAGCGTTATGAACGGTATCGTGAGCAGTGACGGGGAATACCAGGCGATTCTCCGAAAGTCGGATATATATTCCGGCGAACTGGACAGGATGGACTTGTCAAAAGAAATCTGGCTGCTGATCGACCGCTACGTCAGCGAGCAGAACGCGCATAGCACTTGTGCTATTGATCCCGGTTTGGGATGCTCGCCTACCTGCTTGGTTTTTCCGACTGCAAAGCCATGTTTTTAGGGAAATGCCTGCCGACAGAAGCAAAAGAAATGAATACAGAACTGTAACTGCAAAAAGCCAGACAGGACGGAAAGGCTTCGCCACAGCCCTTCCGCCCTGTCTCTTTCGTCTAAATATAAATCCATGCCTCCAGCTCCGCATATTTGTTGGACTTTGACCACTGCGGGTGCATCTTGAACCATGCCCGCTCGTCATCCGGCGTGACCGTCAGCTTCGTAAAATAAACAGGGGAACCGGCATCATCCAGTTCCCCGCAGGCTTCGGGGCTTAAGTTTAAGAGCCACTCAAAGCGGTCTTCGTAAACCCTTACCCCGAAAACATATTTATCGATATCTTCCTCCGAAAACTCCCCGTCCTCCGGCATGGCGGACTGCCCCATGAGCCTTTGCAGGTTTTCCAGCTTGCCGCTCACGTCCGCCTCCGTGGCGGGCTCCACGTCCCCGTACTGCGCCATCCGCTGCTCCAGTTCCGCAATCCGCTCCCCAACCTCCTGCTGCTTGCGGCTGAATACCTCTTTCGGTATCTCGTTGTTCATCCTCATGTCGAGCAGCGTCTCATATCTGCCCCGCTCTTTTTTAAGCTGTTCCTCTATGACCTCCTTGTCCCGCAGGACTTCCGACTGCTCCACCCCGGCAATGCCGCACCCCAGCACCGCCGCCGCGTCCAGGAGCGTCCCCCCCGGGTCATCGAAAACGGCGTGGAGGACTTTCTGCGCCATCGTGTACATCTTCCAGTCCTGCACCAGCGGCGAGCGGCAGACTCCCTCAATGCTCAGGCCGTTTTTCAGCCTTGCCGCTATGGTCCCCGTCCGGGTCTGGTCGTAGCATTTATAGGTGTAGGTGATGAAGTCCGTCTTGGTATGCCGCTTGGTCTTTGCGAAGGCGTGGCCGCACTGGCACCTCATCTTCCTGCACCAGAGGTCGTCCGAATGGACGCCCTTGTTCTTCCGGCGCTGCCCCATCTGCGCGTCCTTTTCCGCCATCATCTTCTGCACCCGCTCGAATTCCTCCTTTGTGACGATGGGCTGGTGCTTCCCCTCCACGATGACGCGCTCCAACTCCCCCTTGTTCTTCGCCCTTTTCTGTTCCAGGTAGTCCGGCACGTATTCCTTCCGGTATTCCAGTTCGCCGCAGTAGAGGCGGTTTTTCAGGATATGGCCGACGGTGGCGTAATGCCACATCGTCTTCCCCATCGCCGTGCGGCGGCCTTCCTTTTCAAGCTGTTTCATTATTTTATGGTAGCCGTTGCCCGCAAGGTACAGGTCGAATATCCTCCTGACCGTTTCCGCCTGTTCCTCATTGATGACATATTCCGGCCCCACCTTGTCATATCCAAGCACGTTCCCGGTGCCGTAGACCACCCCGTTCTGGAAGGAGACCATCTGCCCCGCCTTCACCCGCATGGAGGTCTTTTTCGATTCGTTCTGCGCGAGGGTGGCCATGATGGTCAGCCGCAGCTCCCCGTCCTCATCGTTCATGGTCCATATGCCGTCCTCTGTGAAATACACCTCAATGCCCATCCGCTTCAAGAGCCTCGTCTGCTGGAGGGTGTCCACCGTGTTCCTTGCGAACCTCGATACCTCCCTCGTGACGATTAAGTCGAAATGTCCGTCCTTCGCGTCCTCCATCATCCGCACGAAGTTTTTCCGCTTGGATATGGAAGTGCCGGTGATCCCTTCATCGATATACCGGCGGTACAGCACCCAGTCCGGGTGTCTGTCTATCAGGTCATCGTAATACTGCACCTGGTTCTCCAATGCTGAAAGCTGTACCTCATGCTCTGTTGAAACCCTTGCATATATCGCAACCTTCCTTATCCGCATCTGCATCCGCTCCTTTCTTTTTTGGTAGTCTATTAATCACTCTGAAAGCCCGTAAAGTCAAGCAATACGGGCGCTTTCTTCCTATATAAATGCCGCCTTACATTCGGGTGGTGAACGCAAGGGAAATCCACCCGTCCCGCTTTTCCTGATAGGCTTTCAGCAGCCCCCAGCCGTCCTTTTCCTCAACCACGGTGAAAACGCCGACACCAGTAAATTTGCCCGTCTTTGGGTATGACGTTCCGGGGCCACGGCGGATATTCAAATCGGGAATGGATACGCGCACCATGTAGGGTGCGGAAAGGGTAAGGCTCTCCATGAACTGCACTTTTCCTTCGCTGACAATGGCTTTCAGGATGGAGAGGATTTTCTCCCCATATTTCTCCCCTGCCGCCCAGCCCTTCCCCTGCGGATTCTCCTTCTGGCCGAGCCATTCCACATATGGCGCACAGCCCCTTTTCACATAGCGGAAACGCGGGTCTATAAGTGCGTTCCGCAGCTTATCCGTGGAGGCATAGGCTTTGAGGTGCTGAATCTGCGCCCGGATGCCAAGCTGCGCCGTGTCAAAGGACAGCCCTGTTTTGCCCCTCTGTGTCACCCCAAGACCGCAGAAATTGTTCTGCGAAAGAATGACCGCCGAGCCGGAGAAAGTGAAGTTCCCCGTTTCCAGACAGGACTGTGCAAGAGCGATATCGCCCCTCACGCCCTCCGCCTCCCCTTCCGAAAGGTACAGCGGGAGCATATCCAGAACGGACTGCGGCACGGACGGATTCTTCTTTTTGAGGTATGCTTTCATCTGATCCGCCGTCACCGCAGGCTTTCCCATAATGGCGGTAAGGGAACCCTCCGCTGTGCTTCCCTCCATCGCCGCCTTGATGTCCTTTCGGAACTGCTGCATCGACAATCCAAACTTAGACCATAAATGCTCCACGTCCCCGTGGTTGCTGGCAATGCCCCTTTTACATCCCTCGGAATGGGAAATCACCACGCCATCCACAAGTGGGTCTAAACCAAACTGCTGACAGAGATATGCAAACAACTCCACCGCACATTTGTAGGCGGCAAGCACATGGGCTTTCGTATTTTCCCCATCCCCGGTCTCCGTCCAGTTTGAGCCGCCCGTATATCGGATGGTAGCAGGCTCCGCAGTGCCATCCACGGAAATCCCACGGGAGCAGTTGGTACACATCCCCGTCCGGCTCTACGATGGCATGGACGCAGGCGGATGCCTCTGCCCTGTTCCAGTTCTTCATGAACACCTCCGCCTTTGGCTGTGGGCATCCCACCGAATGGATCATAAGACCTTTCACGGTGATACGCTTCCCCGCTTTATAACAGCCGGACTCCGTAAGGTAATTCTGTTTTAAATTCATCCCATTTCCCTCTCTTTCACATCAAACGCCGCCCCGTTCCACGGGTCAGCTTATTGAACAAAAAAGTGTCTTCGACACCTCAACCCCCTAGGGGTTCCTTTTTTTATCGTTTTCCTGCATAATGTTCTCATGAGCGTACTACAGGATATTTTTAGAGACCATTATGAAGAAATGATTTATACATTACACCCACGTCAGTCTGTGATAGAGAACGTGGATAAAATGATCAACTGTGGCGACCCTTCTTTTGGCGGGGCCATGTATGGCTGCCCCCACTGTGGAAAGCTAAAATTTATTCCTTTCCGCTGCCACAGCCGCTTCTGCCCTACCTGTGGGAATCTCTACGCCGTGCAGCGCACTACGTCCATGTCCTTTAAGCTGGTCAATGTCACCCACCGTCATTGTGTTTTTACCATTGATGAACAGCTCCGGGGGTTTTTCCTGCATGGCCGTTCCCTCCTTGGCTGTCTCTTCCATGCCGTAAACAGCGTTGTCTCCCGTATGTTTTTTAAACAGAATAAGTCCATGAACTTTACTCCCGGTTTCATCATGGTACTCTACACCTTTGGCAGGGATTTGAAGTGGAACCCCCACATACACTGCCTTATTTCTGAAGGTGGTTACAGCGATAATGGTTTCTGGCGCAATATCAATTACTTCAACTATACCTACCTCCGCAATGCTTTCCGCACCGCACTGCTGGGTGAACTGGAACCCAAAATCGGACCCTCTTTCAAAAAGGTAAAGTCCCGTTGTTACCGGGGACACAAACACGGTTTCTATGTCTATGCCAAGCCAGCTAAATGCGACCCCGGAACCGCCATAAAATACATTGGGCGCTATCTGGGACGTCCTGTTATTGCCACCTCCCGGATTGACAAATATGATGGCGACTTTGTCACCTTCCATTACAACCGCCACGAAGATGATGCCTATGCCGAAGAAACGCTTCCTGTTATGGAGTTCATAGGACGTCTCATCCGGCATACCCCGGAAAAACATTTCAAAATGATCCGCTACGGCGGCATTTATGCAAGGCACCGGGAAATTGATAAAAAACTCCACAGGGCCATTTCCCGTGAAAAGCACCACATTTTCAGAAGCTTTAACCAGTGGCGCACTGCCATCCCCTCTGCTTTTAGCTATGACCCATTAAAATGCGAATGCGGCCGGGCCATGCTGTTTTTAGGACTTTATTTTAACCATGAGCGTGTTTCCCTGGAAGAACTGTACGAGAAAGCCATGTCCCGTTCTCGTGGAAGAAGGTCGTCCGCATGACTTCCTTAAATCCCATTCCTGTGCTATACTCCTTTCAAGGAGGCTTTGCTTATGAACCCAAACACAGAGAAACTACGCAAAAAATATATGGATAACCCACCCGAAGGCATGTCATCCGAGGACATTCGCTGCATGAGCGGGGATGACCTTCTGGATATGGATTATTTCTTAAATGAAGATGACTTATTTGATGATGAGACTGGAGTGGAAGGTTTTATATCTTCTAAACCGTGTCGTCTTATCGTTGTCCCCTGACAGGAGTTTATCTAACATATGTTCGGTAAACTCCTGTTCTTTTTTGTGTTTCCAAAACTCGGAATTTCCTATAAAGTAAAAAAATACAGCCTGCCAAAAACAGGACTGTATCTATATATTTTTAACTCTATTCTTCTTCCGGGAGCAGTTCAAAACAATATCCCACACTCCGCACACACCGGATGTTGAAAGATGAGCAGGGCGAGGCAGCGAACAGCTTTTCCTTTAAGTGGCTGATATGGTAGCCAATGGTGTTATTCTCAATATCCTGTACATAATCGCCCCATACATTCTCATAGATCTGTGCATAAGTCATCACCCTGCCCTGGTTGGCGGCAAGAAAACACAGGATATCAAATTCCTTGGCTGTCAGGCTGATCTCCCTCCGGTCACGAAATATTTTCCTGCGGTCAGGGTAAATTTCAAGGCCCGGAAGACATAATGCCGATTCCATCCTTACCTCATATCTCTTAAAGTCCGGGTGCTTTTTTACCACCTCCATCATTTCATTAAAAATATTTATTTCGCTGTCATTAAATTCCAGTATAAGTATGCGTCCTATATTATCACCTCTTTTGTTTCCAACCAGCCTCTATAACCTATCCCTAAATAGTACAAGACCCTTAAAAGTGTACAATTCAGGCAAAATACACCCCGAAAACTTCTTAAGCCTAAACAGCCCTTGACTCTCTGACTATCCTTCTTATCTTCAGCACCATGGATGGCGATACCGACAGTTCATCTATCCCCATCCGCAAAAATTCTTCTGTCAACTCCAGATCTGCCCCCAATTCCCCACATATACCAATCCACTTCCCACATTTATGGGCATTGTCAGCAGCTATTTGGCTCATCCTCAAAATAGCTTTATGGTGCGGCTTATAAAAATCATCCAGTTTTTCATTCTGCCTGTCTATGGCAAGCGTATACTGCGTCAGGTCATTTGTTCCAACACTGAAAAAGTCTACCATCTCCGCCAGTTCATCGCTGATCATCACTGCCGCAGGCGTTTCTATCATGATCCCCTGCTCTGGCATCCTGTAAGGAACCTGTGCCGCTTCCAGTTCTTCCTGTACTTCTTTTACGATACCATAAATCTCAGATACTTCTTCAGTTGAAGTGATCATCGGGTACATGATTGAGATATTGCCATGGACTGCGGCACGCAATAACGCACGAAGCTGAGTTTTGAATATATCCTGCTGTTTCAGGCAAATCCGGATCGCCCGATACCCCATTGCAGGATTATCTTCTTTGCCAAGGTTGAAATAATCCGCCTGCTTATCAGCACCTATATCCAAAGTACGGATGACCACTTTTTTCCCAGCCATCATCTGGGCAGCCTGCTTATATGCCTGGTACTGCTCCTCCTCTGTGGGAAAGTCCGTCCTTCCAAGATATAAGAATTCACTGCGGAACAGCCCGATACCCCCAGCGTCATTCTCCAGTACATAACCTATATCACTAACATTTCCAATATTAGCGTATATATCAATCCGCTTTCCATCCAGCGTTATGTTCTCTTTCCCTTTCAAAGCATGCAGCAGCCTCAATTTTTCTTCCTCTTCTTTTATCCTGATGATTGTCTTCTGGCAGATTTCTTCTGAAGGTTCAAAAATAACTTCCCCATTAAATCCATCCACTACCGCCTGCATCCCTGTATGTATCTCATTTAAATCCACCGGCACTCCGATCAGTGCCGGTATATTCATCATGCGCGCCAAAATCGCTGTATGGGAATTGACTGACCCATGCACTGTTACAAAGGCAAGAATTTTTTCCTTATCCATCTGAACAGTCTCGCTGGGGCTTAAATCGTCCGCCACAATGATGGAAGGCTCCATTGCCCCTAAGTCCGTTTCTTCTGCCCCAGCCAGATTCCGCCCCAGACGGTTAGAAATATCCTTGATATCTGCCGCCCTTGCTTTCATATAATCGTCATCCATTCCTGAAAACATCTCAGAAAAGTTATCCCCTGTCACTGCTACAGCATACTCAGCGTTAACCTTTTCCGTACTTATCATGTTGTGTATCGCATCCAGATAATCCTCATCTTCCAGCATCATCTGATGCACTTCAAAAATAGCGGCATTGGCTTCCCCAACTTCTTTCAGTGCCTTATCATAAAGCTTCTACAACTGCGCTTTTGCCAGCTCTATTGCATCCCCGACCCGCTTAATTTCCACCTCTGCATCCTCAATCCGCACCCGCTTAACCACCATATCCTTTTTAGCAAGTACAGCCACTGTTCCCAAAACAATCCCTTTATAAACCGATTTGCCCATAAGTCTTTGCATCTTACTTTTCCTCCGCATATTTTATAATTTCTGGTACAAATACAGCCAGACGCATAGGTCTGGCTGTATTTACTGTACAAGCTAAACCCTGTACAATATAGATATCCATGCCGCCTGCATCAACAGGCAACGCATATTTATCCTATAGATTTGTCTCAAAGAAGGCTTTCAGTCCTTCATATGCCGCTTCTTCGTTGCCACCCTCAATCATGACTTCGACAGTATTACCACACTTCACAGCCAGCCCCATAACAGCCATCAACTTGGTTGCCTCAACAGACTTTCCGTCCTTTGACAAAATTATTTTGCTATCATATTTTTTAGCCTCTTTTACCAATAACCCCGCCGGTCTTGCATGGATTCCCAATTCATCATTGATTACATAAGTAAAACTTTTCATGTTCTCTCCTTTTTACCATCTTATCCTTGCATTACTTATCCTCTTGCCTACAAATGCTTATCGTATTTTCCATATATATGGTTGACATCCTTAAAAACCATAAACGCTTCCAGATTCTTTTCCGAAATCTCATGTTCCAAGGATCTTGCTTCATGCTTAGACAATGCAGAATATATCACATTCACCCCTTCATGAGAATAGCTGCCTTCGCCTTTCATGACAGTAGCAGAACGGTTATATTTTCTGATTATCTCTTCGATTTCTTTTTTTGCCTTTGTTATAACCATTACTTCTACATTCACGTTCTGCAAATGAACCCGGTCAGTAACATAAGAAGAAACCGCTACATAAACAAGGGAATAAATGACTATTTTCAGATCGTACAGCAATGCACATCCCAAATATACAGCTACATTTATCATAAGGGCTAATTTCCCCACACTAAAGGAGTTCTTCTTTTTCATCATGTACAGCCCCAGCACATCCTGCCCTCCTCCAGAGCCGCCTTCTCTCAGGGTAAGACCAACTCCATATCCGCAGATTACGCCTCCTATCAATGCCGATGCCAAAGGCTCATCCCCAAGGATCTGGATTTCCGTTGGTATAAATGTTAAAAAAATGGTCTGCATAGTGACACAGATGATGGTAATAACAAAAAATTTTTTTCCTAGTTCCTTCCATGCGATAAAGAAGATAGGCACGTTAATCATATAAAAGACAATGCCCGCTATATCTATCCCTTTTATAGGAAGCCCCAGCAAATCAACCAGCAAAGTCCGCACTAACTGACCAATTCCCAGAAATCCTCCGCTATATAAATTAGCTGAAACAATAAATAAATTCATTCCTCCCGCAAAAAATAATGTTCCAAGCACTGCCAGAAACAATTTCCTGCATTCTTCCACTTTACCATTCACTTTTTCAACCATGCTCCTTTCACAGAACATTCCTGTCTCAACCAGGCATATCAATCCTCAATGGGCTTTTATCATAATTTGCACTCTTTGCCGCAACTTTTTCTTTCATTAAAAGCTGCAGTGGGTGTTTCTCCCAGCGATGAAGCCGCTGTGTCACCTCAAAAGATAGCATCTGAAAAAACGGAAGGAAACAAAGCGGCGTCAAATCTTCCCGAAGTTCAAAGGGAACACAAAAAACTCCTTCCCTCACATATTCCTTCCTATTCGTGACAAGTATCGCCCTATCCGTAACAATCCTCGTGTAGTAAAAAATTTCATTCACCCGATCCGATGCACAGCCGCCATCAATAAAGAAAACCGTATAATTAGGGGTCAACTGTAAGTTCGGCCCATGTATATATTCTTCCAGTTCATACCAAATTCCTGGCACCTGAACCGTTTCCCCAATTTTCAGCGCCCCCTCCATAGCAGTGCCAATATTGGCTCCACATGCACATACATAAGCGTTCTGCATAGCTGTCAAAACAGCAATATTCTTTTCAAAGAAAGCCGGGAAAGCTTCTCTCACTTGCTTATGGACAGCCGGAACCTTTTTCAACTCTTTTTGAATACTTTCATATTCCTGCTCCGTCAAAATATGCTTTTTCCATGCAGCCTCCAACGAAAAAATCATCAGGAACAATGCCAGTGCATTCACGCCTTTTGTTACATATCCTACGGTTTCCAATCCCACGCCAAAATCTATCAGTAAATCTGCATCCTCTCTGATATCACTTTCCAAATCACCTGTCAGTGCAATTGCTTTACGCCCCAGAGAACGCATAACCCGCAAAGCTTCCATCGTATTCTTACTGTACCCTGACTGTGATATGGCAATAACCATATCACAGTCAGGTACATCATGCTCGGCATGAACAAACTGAAAGGGGGTAATCAGCTTGACCTGACATCCCAAGCACTTCTGAATGAAAAGCCTAGCACATGCTGCCCCATTATGTGATGACCCGGAAGCAACAATCCAGATATTCTTATAGCCACCACTTAAATACTCACCGACTAACTTTGCTGTCAACTCTTTGCCGTTCTCTATGTTTTCATGCATCATTGTGGTAGCCTCTGACACATAGTCCAACATTGTTTTTTTATCCATATCAATCCAGCCCTTCTATGCCCCCAAAATTCCTGTCAAGCTTCCGATAATTCCAATTACAAGGATCAAAAGCAAAGCCACTGTAGTCTTCATCTTTTTCTTGGTTACAAGCCAATAGATAAAACCGGTAAACAACAGTGGAATGATTCCTGGAATGATCCCGTTCAGAATATCTCCGATGACAATCGCACTGTCTCCCTCCCCATAGCTTAATGGTATATTTACCGTAACCATGGTAGCAATCATAGCTCCTATAGACATCAACCCGACAATTGAGGCTCCATATGTAACTTTATCCATCAAACCGCCCTGTTGCATTTTTGACAGAAAGCCAGCGCCAAGCTTATAGCCTCCCATCATACAAATATAACGCAGGATAATATGTGGGATATTGAAAATCAACAGAAATAAAATCGGTCCAAGTATGTTCCCCTGCAATGCCAACGAAGTACCTATTCCAGTGGCGATGATCCTAAGCGTTCCCCACAACAGAGAATCCCCAATCCCTGCCAGCGGCCCCATTAATCCCACTTTTACATTATTAATGGATGATGTATCAAAATCTTCCTGCGTAGAATTCTGTTCTTCCATTGCGCTGCTGATGCCAAGGATCAGTGTTGACACATGGGGCGTTGTGTTAAAAAACTCCAGATGTCTCTGTAAAGCTTCTGCCTTTTCTTCCGGCTTATCTTTATAAAGCTTTTCAAGAATGGGAACCATTGCAAACCCGTATCCTAAGTTTGCCTGCCTTTCATAATTCCAAGTCCACTCCATTGTAAATGAACGCCAGAACACTTTCATCAAATCTCTTTTGTTTAAAACTTTTGTCTCAGAAGTCATCATCTTCATCACCTCCTGCTAATGCTGTTGACACCTGTGCCGGCTGAATCCCTACGATAATCAAAGCAGTCACTACCCCCAATAATGCAATTCCGGTAACTGGAATATTCAGATATACTGCCAGAAGGAATCCAAGGAACAAAAATACTACATTTTTCTTGTTGACGATCATGCTCGCCAGTATTGCAAAACCAAGAGCGGGCATTAACCCGGTTGCAATGGTAAGTCCATTCTGAACAAATGGCGGAATCGCATTCAGCACTGTTGACATAACCGTATTTCCAAGATAATATGCTGTTGCCACAAACACGCCAAGCGGAAGATTGAAATACAAAAATCCACCCAGCATGTGCATCCTTGATACACCCTTCCCATTTCCTTCTTTTGCATATTGGTCTGCCTTATGCACAAAATATGGCAGGATAAAAATTTTGCAGGCATTTTTTAATATCAATGCTAGTGATGCAACCGGTATACCGATTGTCAAAGCCACTTCCGGCGAATTTCCTGATGCCAGTGTCAGCGCAGCCCCCAAAACGCCTCCCGAAATCATTTCCGGCGGGATAGCTCCTCCTACAGAAAATGCCCCAATAAAAGCAAGTTCCATCATTGCGCCGATAATAATGCCTGACTTTACGTCTCCCATAACTAATCCTGTCAATGTACACATAACAATGGGGCGATCCAAAAGACCGGTACCTGCCAAAAAAGTTGCATTCCCGATCATCGCTACCAATCCCAGCAAAATAGCCTGTAACATAAGTTTCCCTCCTCCATTAAATCACATCTTTTGCCATAATCTTTGTATCACTTGGAACCTGCCTAATTTCTACTTCCAAACCAGATTCTATCAATTCTTTTAGCTTACTTTTTTCGTCCTCCGTAACAAAAACTGCCTTAGAGATCTGTGTTGTATTTTCTCTTGATTTAACCCCGCCCAACGTGATGCTTTTGATCATTCCTGTTTCCTTTGCCAAAAAATATACATCAGCCACAGATTCAACAACAATAAACAGATGATATTTGTCCGTAACTCCGGATTTAAGTGCCTTTACCGAATCTTCAAGATTCTTTATCACAAGTTTCGTATTTTGAGGTTTTGCAAGCTTAATGCCTGCTTTCCGCACCTCATCCCCGGGTACACTGTCATTAGCAATCAAAATGCAGTCACTTCCAAGAATCTGATTCCATGCCATTGCTACCTGCCCATGCAACAAACGATGATCTACTCTAACATTAACAATCATTACCTTCTCCTTTCTAAAACTCTTCGTCTTCTCCTTGTTGGTTTTCGAGTTCAATATCACTGCAAAAATGCACGATGTCTGGAATTATTTCTTTTATTTCACTTTCCACGTCCACAGCATTATCCGCAGATGCCATAGCCGATGCCGCTGTAATAACCAGCGGAAGGCTCATGCCGCTGATCAGCCTCAAATTAGGCCTATCCAGATATTTCATAAATTCATTGTTAATGCTTCCCCCAAATAAATCTGTACAGACAATCCAATTTTCCTCCGGTTTCATTTTATCCATGAAACTCTTAACTCTGGGTGCCACATCATCCTCACCGTCAACATAGGCGCAAAGGACTTCTACACATTCCTGCTTCCCCATGATCAGTTCCAGTGAGGAAAGCATTCCAGAAGCAAGATTTCCATGGGATGCCAGTAACATTTTAACCATTTTTTCTCCTTTCTTCCTTGATTATTTTTTTTTATGTTCCTATAATGTAACTATATTTTAGGAGGTACCTATGGAGCAGAATCATTCCGCCAAGTATATATACGACATTATCCGAAGCAGTATCGAAAACGGAATATACGTTTATGGGCAGCCAATTCCGCCGGAACGCACACTGGCTGACCTTTATCTTGTCAGCCGCATGACAATCCGAAAGGCGACAGACCTCCTTGTCAACGAAGGACTTCTATACCGTAAGCAGGGAAAAGGAACTTTCGTGTCACTCCCCCGGCTTCATGCATCCAATGCTATTACATCCACAAAAAAATATCTTGAAGATAATGGTTTAAAGCCTTCTGCCAACGTATTTTACACAGGCATACGCACGGCGGGCTACAAATATGGCTCCATATTCCAGATAGATGAACACGCCCAGATATATCAGCTTTTCCGCCAGCGCCTTGGGGATGGCATCCCTTATACAATTGAATACACTTACCTCCCCTTAAGCTATGTGCCCAATATTGAAGCTTATGATTTCGCCCAGACTTCCCTCTATCTTTGCCTGAAAGATAACGGAATCACTTTAAGCCACAGCCACCAGACCCTGGATCTGGTACTGGTAAACCAACCCCAGTCCACATTGCTGGCTGTTCCTGACGGAACAAGCGCATTTATGCGTAAATCCACAATTTATGATATAAATGATCGTGCTGTTGAGTATACCCTATCTTACTCCGTTGCTGAAAAATACGTATTTAAAATATCCTAAAGGAGCTTACATGAACCCTTACCTACACCTTGCTGCTGATCATGCTGCTGAAGAAATTGAAAATTATATCGTAAAAAATCAGTTACAGCCTCACGACCGTCTTCCCTCCGAGCGAAAATTTTCTGAAATGTTAGGTATTAACCGCATTACTTTTCGTGAAGCCATAAAAAGACTGGAAAGCGAACATATACTTTATAGTTTAAAGGGCAGCGGAACTTATGTAGCTCCTCCAAAACTACGAACCAACACCGGGGTTAACTTTTCCTTCCATTCCTATTGTGCTGCAAATGGTTACAAAAGTTCCAGCAAGGTTTTGAATATATACCGGACTACCGGAACTCCATTTATCTGCCAGAAATTAAACATCCCTGCGAGTTCTTCTATCTATGTTTTAAAAAGAATCCGTTATATAGATTCCAATCCGGCAATGCTCGAAACTACCCACATTGCCGAATCACTTTGCCCCGGTCTCAACGAATTTGACTTTGACAAAGGGCATCCCTCATTATTTGAGCTATTATCCAGTGAATATCATATCTATCCGCAGAAAACCAGCTACTCCTTGGGTATGACTTATGCTGATACTGATACATCACTGCACCTGAACCTAAAAAAAGGGAGCCCTTTGTTTTACTTTAATGTGACAACATCTACAGGAAGTGATCAAGTCATCGAATACTGCCAAACCTTAAAACGCATGGATTACTTTGGCATTAACAGCGACTTATTTCCTTAATGTTTTCCAGATAATCAATTACTCCAAGCAAATCCCTGCTGATGCGTTCACACAGCATTTCTATCTCTCTGGATGGTTCTGTAAGATCCGGGATCATGATCACCCGGCATCCTGCCTCATAACCAGCTTTTATGCCATTGACGGAATCCTCTAATACCAGACATTCGGCAGGCATAATGCCTAACATGGCTGCCGCTTTCTGGTAAATTTCCGGATGCGGTTTTCCCAATTTCACTTCATCACCACAAATAATACTATGGAAAATATCCCCTATCCCTGCGATATGTAAAAGTTTTTCCGTCATCTGCCGGTTCGTGCTAGTTGCCAGGCAGTATTTCATTTTTCTCTTTACAAGGTACTGATGGAGTTCTTTAAAACCAGGCTTTACTCCCAAACCTTCCTTTTGAAAAATCTCCCATATGATTTCCTTATATCTGCTACGGAATTCTTCAAGAGGAAAACCATCTCCAAATTCTTCATAAATTATCTGAGCAAAAAGCCTGGCATTCACCCCTCTTGTCCTCTTCAAGAAACATTCATCAAGCACATACCCAAGAGAACTTCCTGCTGCTGCCATTGCCCGATCATATACACGTTCTGAATCCAGGATTAATCCATCCATATCAAATAAAACTGCTTCCATATTTTAATATTCAAATTGCCTGTAATAGCGGCGAATATCAAGATCATGTCCAGTATTTGCTTCAAAGTGCTTTCCAAGCCTGCCAATCAAAAGTGCAGTACTTACAATTGGCGCTACCATAGGCATAAATTTCTCATCCAGCCCCGGAATCATATAATCCATAACATCAATTACTACCAGATCATCTGTATATGTTTCCAAAAACTTCTGCGCCCTGTCATCCAACTTCCTGCATGCACCTGTTCCTTTTACGAGGAATACACAGGTATCCTTTTCTACCAGTTCCAATGTTCCATGGAAAAACTCAGCACTTGTCACTGATTTTGTTTTCAACCACTGCATTTCTTCCAATACGCACATAGAGAATAAGTATACCTCTCCCCAAAGTTCTCCGCCGCCTACCCACATCATGTAATCTCTTGTATGATACTTCTTTGCAATTTCGGCCGCAATCGGATCAAATTTGGTATGTGCCTCCACAAGGGCATCCGGCAGTTTTTTAAGCTGCTCCATAAATTCGTCATATTCGTCGAAATCGCCATTGCATTTGAGCAACCCGTAGAACAGACCGAACATTGACAGATATTCATACTCAACACCCTTGAACACTACCAAAGGCAGATAGTAATCGCTTAATTTTCCTAACGGGGATTCCTTGTCAATTACCATAGATGCAATTCTGATCCCCTGCTCTTTACACCACTTTGCCGCTGCAACAGTCTCCTTTGTGTCGCCTGATTTAGAGCCCATGATAACCAGTGATTCTTTTGTCAACTGACTATGTCCTGTCAGGACGATTTCGCCTGCATGCTGCACATAAACCGGAATCTTTGTTTTCTGTTTTGCAATCTCTGCAAAATGAAGCATCATTGCCATTGTTCCGCCAACCGCAATAAAGAATATATTGCTATACCCATCCTTAGTAATCTCTTCGGCATAAGCGGCCCCTTTTTCAATCAACGCAATCTGATTTGTCAGATTTTTCCTGTAATCAGCTTCGTCAAATTTAATCATTTGGAAATCCTCCTTTAATTTCAATAAATTGGTTTAGTGGTTTATTGTTCGAACACTTTAAATATATATGCATTTTGTACATTTGTCAACATACTTTTTCCTATACAATTGGTATTTTATCCTTCATAAACCAAATCATAGTATACCAATTTTGCATATTATTTTATATATACTATACCAATTTCCTTTTTTCTTTTATTTTATGGAAATTACCACCTATACCATTTTCTTCTTAAATTTATACCACGCATATAAAAATATTTTTAAGTGCTTTTATAACAAAACACTTCTTCCCAGCAAGTTACAACCTTATACTCTGTTTCATTAGATATAAGTTGATATTTCAATGCGCTCCGCTTTTCCTACATCTACACTGTTTACTTCCTTGCATGTTGTTCTTCCTGTCCTATTACGGCATTAAATCCCTTCACAATCTCATCATACAATTCCTGCCGGAACTGCCTTGTCACAGGGTAAGCGATATCCTGATATACGTCCTTTCCGTTATCATCCAGCCGCCCGGTCTTGTAGTCCGGCATGGAAACAAATACATTGCCCTTCTGTGAAATACCGATACGGATTACGGTCACTTTAAATACGTCATTCAGGATGATGGATGCATTTGCCTTAAGGCAGCCCTCCTGTTCCTTCATGGGGGTTACGTTCACTTTGATGCTCATGCCGCCTGCATTGATTGTGTTAGCTGTATTATTATTTTCCTTCACATCTGCCTCTTTCTGCGCTGTTCCGTTTATGGATGTTTTGCGCTCATATTTTTATTTTTCAGCACTTTCCGCCTGAAGGTCTTTTTCATATGTTTTTCAGGTTTTCTAAATATTTCAGGCTTTCCCTGAAACATTTTTCCGGCTCCGCCGGAGTTTATCACCCTTTACGCTTTTGCAATTAGGGTTATTTTTCTTTTTCTTTTGCCATTTCTCTTTTGTAAAATCCCGCCAGATACCCGGCTACAACATCCGCCATATCCCCCTGCTTCCTACAAAGCCCTTCCGCAGTCGCAAAAAGCATATCCTCCATCAAAAGATAAAGATAGCTGTTCATATCCTGCCTTTTCAGTTCCCTTATGGCTTCCATTGCCCTGCCGCTTAAAGGTGTCTGCGTCCTGGTGAGGCTGATGCCGGATGGCTGGTATGCCATGACCGGCAGTTCCTTTTTCTGTACATTTGTCTGATCTTCCAATGCTCTGCTCCTTTTCTGTTCCTGCCTCTATTGCTACCCTCTGCTTTTCTTTTTTCATCTCAAATACCTGTTCTATCCCCTGAAGCACCTGCCCCGCCACAGACAGAGCGGTACTGCAAAGCCCGTATACCATAAGCCTTGGGGCAGTGGCAAGCACAGGGAGCAGGGAGGAGACTGGCGGCGGCTCTGCCCGGATGCGCATTGCCGCCATGTACTGTGCGCTCTGGATCACTGCTTTTGTGATATCGTAGATATGCTCCGGGTTCTGGGAATCGTGGCAGCGGCATAAGTCGCTGATGTTTTCAATATAATTCCGGTCTTTCCCATAGATTTCACTCTCCACCGCTTCCTTCACATAGCCCTGTATGTTGCCTGACTTTGCATGGAGCAGGGAAAGTATCTCCTTTTCATTATTTTTATCCAGCCGCCATATCTCCGGCCTTCCCCTCCCGTTGGTGTCGGAAATATCAAAAACATGGTCTACATACGGCCTGTAGTGGGAGGAATCTATGATGGCAATGCCTTTACTTCCCCTTCGTACATACCGCCCCTTTTCCCGCCATCCGCTGTAGGTCTCCACCATTTTCGCATCCGGTCTCTGGGCGTAGAGCAGGCTGGCGTTCTCAAAGCCCATCTGGTAATGTACTGCTGAAAAGTTTAAAAAGCTACTCCATGACGCTTCATCCTGAATGATCTTCGGCACGATCTCCCGGTAAATATCTTTTGTATAAATGATACCTTTCATCACTTCCCTCCTTCCCCTGCCCCATAATTCTGAATCTTTCTACAGCCATGACGGCCTGCCGCACATGACGATCTTTCCCGTAGAGTACACCGGACGGAACACCACACAGCCCTTTGAGGAAGAGGCATCCACAAGATAACCGTTCCCTGCATAGACCGCCACATGGGAGATATTTTTGTACCTCCCATTTCTGGTAAAGCTATAGAAGATCAAATCTCCCGGCTGGATATCCTCATAGTCTACTTCACATCCCCTGTCAGACAAGAGCTGCCCCTGTGATGCGGCAGTGTTGGAACCATGGTAGGAAAGGGTGATTCCTGCCTCTTTATAAGCATAATAAGTGAGTGAGCTGCAATCATAATAATCCCCGCTGTCACGCTTTGCCTGGCTGTAAGGCTTCCCAAGCCTTGCAAGGGCATTTTTGACTGCCTGCGATCCCACGTCACCGCCAAGATTTAATCGTTCCGCTTCCTCCGGTGTCAGGCTCCCTGCCCCGGGGCTTCCATAGCCGCCTGTCAGCCCTTCTATGTTTTCCAGTACCTCCGGCGACATTAAGTAACGTAAAATTTCCGTCTCTTCCTCTGTAAATATCCCTGTTCTGATGATATCCTCACTGGTAAGGAGCGTGATGCGTACCTCCTTTATTTTTATCTCCACTTCCTCTGTCCTTATGGTGACGTTCCCGTAAAAATCCTCTTCCTCATAAGACTGCTCCACAACCTCCCTGCGGTAAGAGGTACTCATGGAAGTCATTTCATCAAAAGCAGCTTTTAATGCCCTCCTGTTCTTTTCCGTCATTACTGTTGCGGTATCGCCGAACCCATGCTTCACCATATAGACCATAAGGATATCCGCCATATTGTCCGGCTCCCCGTCACCCTCATAGTCCTCATAAATAAGCTCTGTTTCATCCCCGCTGCCGGGATTGGCAAGTTCCTCCTGTACCTTTTCCCTGAAATCCTCCGTATATTCTACAAGCACCTCCACCGCTCCCGGCTCCTCTGACAGCTTCGGGAGCAGGATAGAGAAAGGGGAATTAAAGAGCAGGGTGATGATGACCGTCACAATAAAAACAGGGATAAGGGCAGGGAGCAGGGATGCCCCTATGGAAAGAAGTTTCCCCACAAATGCCGCTTTTGCTTTCCCGGCCAGTAAATCCTTTGCCACTTTTAAAAGGCTGTCCTTCTGTTCTTCCTGTGAAAATTTATCCGAAGCATAGGAGAGCAGCCTGAAAGCGGCTGCCCTGTCCTTCCTTTTCTTACTATTGCTGCGGCTCTTATCTTTTTTCGCATCCTTATCTTTTCCCTTGTCTTTTTTATTCTTTTTATCCTTCCTGCCCACTCCGTCCTTCCTGCCGGAGATGCCTCCCTCACGCTGATGGATGGAATCCCCGGCATTCCTTTTCTGGATATGGCTGGTGTTGGTGTTATTTACAGGTATGTTATTATTATCCTGCGCCTGCAATAAAGCTGGTTCTCCCGTACCCTGCATTTGGGACGGCTGTGCTTCCATCCGGTAAGCCTCTGGTATTTTCGGTGTTCCTGCGCTTTTTGCTGTATCTGTCTTTACACCCGTATTTTCCCTTCCAGCTTTTGTCCGGCTGTATTTCTCTTTTCCTGGCCTGAAAAGCTTCTTCCTCTTATATTTGGAAACCTGTCCATCCCTCCTGTCGGGAAAAGACTGTGCATACCCACTGGCAGAAAGGTTTCCTGCTTTATCGTCTGTAGAAAATTTCCCTGATGCTTTTTCCCTGCGTGCTTTGGATGTTACCGGTTTTGGTTTGGGTGCTTTTTCTTTTTTACCTTTACGCTCTTTCAGGATAAAACCATCTGCCCTCTTAATACTGGATGGTATATCTGATTTCCTGTGAAGGGCTGGTTCTTTTGTCTTTATGGTATTTTCATGGTAGGCGGAAGGTCTCTGTGCCTGATGTACCTGATTCCTCTGATACTGTTGCTGTTCTGGCTGACGGCTCCCTGCTGGCTGCTCCTGATTCAGGACAGATTCCTTCCGGTATTTCTGCAGTGGTCTTTTTACATGGAGATTTCCGAATACAGACATTTCTCCACATTTACTTCCATTCCTGCCTCCTGTACCGTTCCCATACTCCTGATGACAGGATTTTGCCGTATCATCTGCATCCCTGCCAGCATTGGATTGTCTCTGTATCTGCGTTTTCGACTGTATTCCTGTACCTGCCCCTGAAAGGTTCTTCTGCCGGAGTGCATCCTGCTTTTCTTTTGGGGAGAAGCCTACTGTATTCTCTCTATATTTCTTCCCCTGCCCTGCGTAATGGATTTTCCTGTCTGCTTTCTGCCTGACTGTGAAATTATTATCTGTCCTTTAAATCCTCATAGGCTCCCCTGCCCGTTCTCACGATACCACCTTGCCATAAATGCGCTGCGGTCAGGGAATGGCGGCAGGGGCGTTCCATAAGGGCAGGCATTCAGGATATCCCTGCCTGTCTGCACATAAGAGAGGACTTCCCTGTAATACGCTGTGTTGGCAGGGGTATATCTGTCCTGTGCTTCTGTCTTTGACCCTACCCCTGCTGTGTCCGGCGTTTTCTCTGGTGTCTGCCCCATAATCGGCAGTTCCCCTTCCGCAAGGGCTTCCAGACTGCATAATGCATTGTGGAATTTCAGGTAATCGCAAAGGCCCTGATACCCCGCTTTCCTGTCGCCGGTTTTGATGGCATTGTCAAGGAGCGTTAAAAAGGCGGCAGGTTCTTTTATTGCAGGAAGTACGCCGAACGATACTTTCGCTTCCCCTTCCCTGAAGAAATCTACCCGGTATAAGAGTTCTTTCCCGGCTGGTATCTTTTCTTCCGGCTGGATATCCGCCAAAGGCAAAGGCAGCGCCTTAAGCAGCACTGCCTTGTCCTCTTCCTTATATACAAATGTGATAAGCGGGATTCCCTTCTTCCTCTCTTCCCCGGTAGTCCTTACATCCATCAAAAATTCTTTCAATGCTTTCTCAATGTCCTTCTTCATGGGCAGCCTCCTTCCCGTCCTCAAAGGGGTTAGTGGAAAATAATTTATAGATGGGGCTGTCCTTATCGACAGTGATATCCATGGGCACGATCATGTTGCCATGCTTCAATATCCCTGTTCCGCTCTGCGCTCCCCGGACAAACTTAAGCTGCTCCGGGCTGATGTTGATGACCTCTGACAGTTTATCCAAATCCGTAGGAGCCTGCCGCAATAGTGCCACAAACTCCGAATTGGCAAGCATGGTGGTGGCTGTATAGTTCTGCAGCATATCGACCACATTTTGCGTAATTCCACTACAAAGTCCACCTAATTTCCGCACCTTCTTCCATAATGCAAACAGGTATTTTGCGGAGTATTCCTTATCAAGAAGCACATGGAATTCATCTATCACAAGCCATGTAGCCCTTCCCCGCTTTGCGTTCTCCATGATGCGGTTCCCGATATTCTCCATCATCACAAGCATGGAGATAGCAGATAATTCCTTCCCCATATCCCGGATTCCATAGACCAGAAAGCGGTTGTCGATATCCACATTTGTTTCATGGGCGAAGATGTTCAGGGAACCGCCGATAAACAGTTCCAGTGACAGGGCAAGTTCCTTTGCCTCCATCTCCGGCTGTGACACGAGGATCTCATAATAATCATGCAGGGTTTTCTGCTTCCATAAAGTTTTTGTTTTCTCCCCTTCCTGCTTTCCCCTGTTCCTCATGCATTCCTCTTTGACCTCCTGATAGAGCAGGCGTACACAGCGGTCTATAATAGATTTCTGCCGGGAATTAAGCGCCTCTCCCATACACTGCTCACAGATGCCAAGCATGAACTCTCCCTTTTCCGCAATGATGCCCTGAATGTCAGATACATCCTCCGGCAGTGCCATAGGGTTAATGTAGTTACCCGTATAAGTAGAAAGCACCACCACCTGGCCACCGAACCGCTCCGCAATGCCAAAATATTCATGCTGGGGATCGATCACAATAATGTCATCATCCGTATTTAAAAATACATTTCCCATCTCCATCTTTGCAAAGAAGGATTTCCCTGATCCGGGTACGCCGAAAATAAATCCGTTAGGCTTTTTGTCAAGAGGAACTTTTCAAGGGATGGGAAAAATCAGGCGGAAAAAGCCCCGTGGACAGTTAAAAGCCGTTTTCGGGGGCTGGTAGTATAAAGCCCTTACCCCGCACCGCACCGGGGTTTGGAGCGCCCCAAGAAGCCCGTATTCATGGGGGGTTGGGGGCTGTGCCGCAAGCCTAAATGTCCACGCCCGCCGGTTACGCATTTGCCCTTATCCTGTTCTTTGGGAGAGGCCGGGGGCGCGGGGGCAGAGCCACCGCAAAACCTACCGTCAGCCGCCGCACCAGTGCAGACGGTTTTGCCGTTAAAATGAAGCAGACGAAAGCGGGGGGCAGGGTTGTCAAATCCTGTTCCCCGTTTTCGGCGGCGAAATGGCAACGGCAAAAATCCAGACAGTCAAGGGGGAAGAGTGGAGATTTTTTTGCGGAGCAAAAAAATACTACTCGGCCTTTGACGGTCTGGATAGTCGGAACGGGGATTGTTTTCAGCGGGGAGATGTGCTATACTTATAGCCGACAAAAGTACGAACAGTGAAATAATTTTCGTAGCTTCCGGTTTTATAGGAGGTATAAACGTGTCTTCGCATTTTTGGATAGCTATGCCGATAGATGACTTTTTTTGTTGTGCCAATCAACTAATGAAAAAATATAATGTTTCGGCTTATGTGGAACTAATTGGTGATGAACTTGGAAATAGGAACGTATATGTTTTTCAGGAAAATACACCAGACACATTTATTAAATATTTTTTTGAACCAACTTATCACTCGTTCTACTTTTCTTGCTATCCGTTCGGGGATATAAAAAACCCCGTTAAATTCGGGACATTCTACTCGCCTGAGATAGCACCCTTTACGATAGAGGGTAATGGTGGATATGAGACAGACAAAACGCGCGAACAAATATATTTAAGGCAACTTTGGAAACAACCCGATAAGAACATCCAAAGGTTCTATCTGGCCTTGCAACGAAAACTGAAAACTCTACCGGGTATGCAAAATGGCTATGTCATGGGAAAGCATGAATATAAAAATCTCTATTATTTGCCATCATCAAAAAAAATTATTCCTAACAATCCACATAATAGAGATGTTAAAGGTACATGGGAAGAATATTATCTCAATTATCTGAGTGATACCTAAATAGAAAAATCGTTAACTTTTTCCGCCGCCCTGTCTGTTACCGCTCCACATCCTGCGCCCTGCGGGGCTGTTGCTCCCGCTGTTCCTGCCGCAAGATGTTGTAAACGCTCCTGCGGATTTGCTCGGCCTCGGTCAGACGCTTTTCCCCCTTGTACTTGAAATAAATCTCGGCCTGCTCGATGTGCTTTTTCAGAGTGCCTAACCGCCGGTCAATGGGTTTCAGTTTATGCTGAATGTCAAGCTGTTCCCCTATCATGGACTTGAATTTTTCATCAAGCCCCGCCATATCCATGATGTTGTTGGCTTGCAGGAAATTGAGCATTTTCGCCGCGTCCTTGAGGTTATAGATGGATTGGGAAACCTGCGATTTCCCCTCCCGCGCCCTACGGGACAGGATGCCCTGGATATAGTCGGCAAGGGTGGGCGGCTCGGTGTTCTCCTGTTCCTCTTTCAGCCACTTTTGCAGCTTGGCGATACGGGCTTTCAGTTGCCGGAGTTTCTGATTTGTCACTTTGATTTCCCGGTTCAGATTGCCGCGCTCGGTGCGGATGCCGCGCTTCTCCATAGCGGAAGCGGCTACGCCTAAATGGACGGTGGGTATCTGGTCGATGCCCTGCCGCTCATAACTGCGGTGGTCGATGCGCTGGTTGTGTCCGTACTGCTCCAACGCGTGATTGCAAAGCCGCGCCCACGCCGCCCGCCATTCCTCGGCATTGGTCTGCTCGTTCCAGTCGGTGGCGGGGATGGCCTTGCACTTGTACTGCCGCTTTTTCGGGTCATAGATTTTCTTTCCCTGCGGGTCAAGAATGTACTCCTTTTTCTGCTTCGCTCCCCATGCGCCGCCCTGCTGGATGGGGCGCATTGTCAGCATGATATGGGCGTGAGGATTGCCGCCGCCCGTGTCGTGAATGACAAAGTCGGCGCACATTCCCGCATTGACAAACTGCTCTTTCACATACTCGCGGACAAGAGAAATGCCCTGCTCCCTTGTCAATTCACGGGGCAGGGCAATTTCAATTTCTCTTGCAAGCTGGGCGTTTTTCGCTTTCTCGATTTTCTCCACTGCGTTCCACAAAACCGCCCTGTCAGAGAAAGCGGCGGGGGCGTTGTCGGGCAGTAAAATCTCGGTATGGACAACGCCGCCCTTGTGGGTGTAGTCGTGGGTTTCTCCGTCGAACTCGTTTGTGATTTTCTCCCCCGCCTGGTAAGCGGCTGCGGCAACAGCGGACTTGCCCTTGCCGCGGGATATGATTTTGATACTGCAATGGTAGATTGCCACGGGCTGTCCTCCTTTCTGCGGGTCGTTCCCCCGTCCTTTTGTGCCGAGAGGCACAAAACGCCGTCTGCAAGGGTAGGGGCGCAAGCCCGTTACCCTTGCGCCCCGCCCCCCGTTAGAATTTGGGAAAATAGAAAGTCGCCCGAAAATCAGAGCGTCATTTTGACGCTTCGATTTCGAGCGACTAATCGGATTTTGTTCGATTGTCAATCGGTGGAATATCTTGTGGACTGTATGATTTTGTGTTCTTCGCAATCATACCTTACTTGTCCAATTCGCCAATCCGGGTGGGCATCCCAAATTGAAACTATGTCCTCTTGCTGCTCAACCGCCGCTTGGTATCCATCTGGCTCCAATCCCATAAAAAGGACAGAATAGATATTGGGGAGTTCGTTTGCAAGAGCGTTAGAAAATGCCGCACACGCATCATCGTCCGGGAGAAAGTCACAGAACCATATTGTTAATCTGTTGATTTTGCCGCCCGCGTCCATCCACTCTTGTATCGTACTGTTATCATCTGTTCCGTCAGGCCACGGGGATATTCCCCAAACAGATTCAATGATACGAGGGTATAAGTACAGGGATAGGCCCGGTTTCGTTTGTTATGCGTTCAGCATCAGTAATTGTAAACTCCCCGCTGTACCGGCTGGAAAGATACTGTTGGGCGTTCCCCTCTATCCCCCCGATGCAACTGCACAGCGGCAGCACCAGCGCCCCGACCAGGGCGGCAGCAAGGGCATACTTTCTTTTCATAGCTGTGCCTCCGGTCTATGACAGATTTATCTTTTCCCTTTCAACTTGAAGCAGAGCGGCTAAATTTGTTTCGCTATGTTTCTCGCAAAGGGAAATTTCGCCGTCAATTACTTCAAGCATTTCGGATTTTTCAATAAAATCAGTGTATCGTTCCCCAGCTTGAAGTCCCTCAATAAAATGAATTTCGCGACAGTATCGACCATCTATTAGTTTATACCATATCCGTGTTTCCAGTGGGCCAAAGCATAAATGCTTGACGATGGCTTGTTTGCCATTGGCATCAAATCCTATATCTGGCGCATCATGCAGCCATGTCCCAACCCTAAAACTCATCACATCTGCCCCATCAAAATTTTTCTAAAAGCATTATAGCAAATTGGAGTTGGATTTTCCATAGATTTATTACCATGATAGCTACTTCTACGCCAGTTCATGCAGATAAAAAATACCAGGAACCTCCTCTTTGTGCCGCCTACATAACTTTGGGTGACTCCTATGCCCCTTCCCCTTATGATGGCATAAAAACATAAGGAGGTTTCAGATCAATGGAACAGGAATACAGACATGCCATCGCGCTGATGCGCTATTCGGCCATCGCCCCGCTCATCCCCGGCCTGCCGGAAGGGTACCGGAATCTGGCGGAC
>Ga0209064_1001975_pt1 | contig 26461 bp, 19 predicted proteins | sample Inofromicrocosms_FD_187498 | JGI IMG/M metagenome (GOLD analysis project Ga0209064, IMG submission 187498) | Mouse cecum microbial communities from Vienna, Austria - Inoculum for glucosamine and mucus D2O microcosms (SPAdes) (version 2) | ecosystem: Host-associated > Mammals > Digestive system >... | reverse complement strand
TTGTGAATAGTAAATTAAACATATTGTAGAATTAAAAAATGTCTGATATAAAATATGACTATTTTCTTAACCCTAAAATTATGTTGTTATGATTAAAGTTAATGCACATATCCTTAATTACTTATCAAGTTATGCAAACATAAATGTCATCGCCACATTAGAGTATTTCTTCAATCATGGCGTTATGTCATTTGTCAGTATATTAAATTTTATTTGCTGTCGGCTGCTGTGGTAATCAGTTATTGCATCAAATAATTCCCGGCCATAGCGGTCGGGCTGTCCGTGCACCAGTTCTGTGATTTCGTCGAGCTTTTTGTCCAACAGCTCGTGAGAGTCTTTGTTGAGCGACATTCTCTTGGATATGCAAAGTGCGTTTACAAGCCACGGGTTGCATAGCCTGTCGGCTTTGTGAGCTGAGAGGGTGGAGTCGCGTACATGCAGGTCGGCATTTCCGCCGGGATTGCCCACGGTCATAAAACCAAGCCCGTATATAACCATGGCTTCAGCGAAAGCCGGCGTGCTTTTTCCCGATATGTTCATTGCGAATGCCACGGAAGAGTCAAGCCATCCGCGCATGCCAAAGTCATATTGCCCTATAATCATGTTTGCAAAACCGATAAGCCGGGCCACTTTGGACAGATTGGCGTCATGCCATCCTCGGTTATGTAGTTTGTCAAATAGAAGCTGGAGTGCCGGCAAAATATCATTACGGATGTATTCGTTCAATTCATTGCCGGTAAGATTGAAATATGCACTGAAAAGACGCTGCTCGATATCAAGCAGCCTTATTTCATATCCGAGCCGACTATCTTCGCCTACTTCGGGTAAAATGTTTTTTAACGTGTCGAGCTCATCAAGCATATCCTCGATGAACAGCCGGCGGAACAGTTCACGGGATATAGCCACTCCTGCCGTGGCCTGCTGCTCCACGGTGTCGAAGACTATCGATGCTTTCACTCCTTTTGCCTTGTGAAATTCTCTACGGGCTATGTGACAGTCAATTATCTGCAGAGCGGTTTCGGCCGGTGTCATGTCGGCGGTGTAGGTTTTCAGCCTTTCATAGCAGTAGTTGTAGTCATCCATCCGGTCAAGAGTGCGGGCCGTCTCCGACAGTTTTGTGTAGTATTGCTCCATCTCGGCATCGGTGTGTGGTCGCGAGGTCTTGAAGCCGGTCCATGTAGTCGGGCCGTCGGACATCTTCGCGTCACGGCACGGGTAACGTCTCCAACCTGATGTCAGATCAGACCGGGACATGGTGTTGACAAAATCCACATCAAGATAAAACGATATGTGTCCCTGTTTTATCTCCTTAATATCGGACTCTTTTTCATTGGCTCCTATGTGATTGTCATAAAGATTGAGAAGCATTACGGTAAGTCGCGGTAATGATACGTCATTGTCTTTCAGCCACGTGAGTATGCGCATGATAATCATGTCGCGGAAATTGGTGTAGTACAGGTCGCGTAGTATTGTTCTTGTCTCATGCAGATTTTCAATGACATAGAGTTTACCTCGTCGTCGGCACAACTCCAAGATGCGTTCACGTATCATGGCCCATCGCAGTGGTTTCATGTTTGTTAGCGAGAGTATCTCATCCTCGCTCAATCCGGCTTCGCCTACAACGGCAAGTGCATTTAGCACCCACATCGGTTCCCAGCTTTGTGATCGGTCACTTAGCTCTTCTCTGACATCCGCTGCCAATTTCCAGAATAAGTTGCATTTACCCGAAGTTTCGACTTCGTTTTCCAGTTTGTCAAACGAGCCGAAACGAACCAGATGATCAAGAAGCAGTTTCAGCTTGTCGAGTTTTGAAGGGTCGTGAGGCAACAATTCTCTCAACGACGGGCTAAGTTTCTTGCCGTGCATGGCGAGATAGCGGTCAATCAATGCGTCTATAGAGTTATCAGACAGCTCGGGACATGTGATACATTCCGCCGATAACTTCATGATGGTCTCTCCGTATCTCGTAGAAATGAGAACTTTATTTGTAGCCGAAAGTAGGTTGATGTAATCGATAAAGGCCGTGTGTTCTACTTGGTTCCCGAAGTCGGCATTGTCGACGGTCACTAAAATCCGGTCGGGCGATTTGGTTGAGGATAATTGTCGGTCTACAAAGCGGCGACATTCGTTTATGACGTCATCGGCATTGCATGTGGCCATGTCAAAGTACACTGCGGGCCGCCCTCCCGCACGTAGTTTGGATACGTAGCTGCACAGCAGCATTGATTTGCCGCATACGTTGAAGGTCGTATTGCCGTTGGTTGTAGTGTTACGTGCATATATTGCCGCGACGGCCGGCCTGTTGTTGTCCCTAAGCCAATTATTAAGAGTCGTGTAGACTTCCGGGTCGAAGTCCACCATTTTTGCCAGATTGTCGGCAAGAATGTATTCGTTGCGTCGTAGCTCGTTGTGGTACGGGTCGCTGTATGTTTCTGGAAACAGGCTGTCGATGCGGGCTACAAGGTCATCATAGATCATGGCACCCAACTCTTCGACGTCGCGATACCTTTTTACCGGGAAGTGAGTCTGCGAGTCAAGTTTCTGTCGGAGAGCCGTCACTCGGTCATCGCATACACCATTGTCCTTGACGTAGAACCAAGCGTTTACTTTCTCGTCCCGGCGCTCAAGAGCTCCGTATAGAAACTCCATTTCGGTTATGCTTGTGCCTTTTTTGACCGCATCGTCTATCCACGACGCACGGTCGGCAATCTCATTGTAGTCATTGCCGAAATCCTCTACCGCGGGAGCCCAGCCGTAGCGGTTGCCTGTTATGCCTATGAAAAACGGACTGGAACGGTCTATTTCGTCGAAACAGGCCTTGACCACGCCGTGGGCCTCACTCTCCTCCTTTGTTATGCCCCAGCGCAGGTCTACGGCATGGAATGACAGAGTCCGCCGGCGGGCATATGCTTTCACGGCGGGAAATATCTGACGGGCGAGGTAGTCGCGCTCCTCGTTCATGTCGTTAAACGTGGACGATACAAACACTCTGATGTCACTGAGCGCTTTGACCTCGTCCAGTTTGCTGAATGCCGCCATCGGTGTATGTTATTTGTCGATAAGGTCGCTGTACAGCAGGCGTGCCGTAGTGGGAGCGGCGAGTGTGTCGCCGAGTATGTCGCGCATGAGGCGGTAGCCTTCGAGCTGATTGTCGTGGCCGGGACGCCCGTGCAGGATGTCGCCGAGTTCACGGGCCACGGCATCGGGTGTACACAGATGTACGAGCATTTCCGGTACTATGGCTTTGTCGGCTATGAGGTTGGGTAGCGATACAAACGGTACTTTCAGTATTTTCTCCATGATCTTGTAGGAGAGTTTGACGCCGTTGGCGCGGTAGCATACCACCTGCGGAGTGTCGAGGAGCGCACACTCCAGTGTGGCTGTGCCCGACGTGACGAGGGCGGCTTCGGCAAAGTGCATCAGCTCAAATGTGGCATCGCGCACTATGGGTGTTCCGGGGGTTATGTAGTATCCATAATACTTCAGGTCTATGCCCGGAGCAGCGGCGATGACCGGCTGATAGTCGGGGAAACGGGCGGCGGCTGTCTCCATAATCATCAGATTGTTCTTGATTTCGCTGCGGCGGCTGCCGGGCACGATGGCTATGATCGGTCTGTCGGGCAGATTATGGCGCTTCAGAAACTCTTCGCGCGATACAATCGATTTAAGCTTCAGCTCCACCTCTTCCTTGGATGGATTGCCTACGTAGTCAACAGCGTAGTCGTGGCGGTCGCGGTAAAACGCCACTTCAAACGGGAATATACAGAATACTTTTCTGACATAGCGCTTTATGGCTTTCACACGATGCTCTTTCCACGCCCATACTTTAGGTGATATGTAGTAGTATACGGGTATGCCGAGCGATACGGCGTATTGGGCCAGTTTGAGATTGAAACTCGGGTAGTCGACAAGTACGAGCGCATCGGGGCGCGATGCCTTCAATGCGGCTTTGGCTCGCTTGAGATTGGACAGTACTTCCGGCAGATGACGCAACACTTCGCTAAAACCCATGAAAGCCATGTCGCGGTAGTGAATGACGGGTTCACATCGTGCTTCACGTGCCATGAGGTCGCCTCCGAGAAAGGCGAATTCGGCTTTGTCATCAACTATGTCAATCTCTCGTATGAGCTGCGATGCGTGCAGGTCGCCCGATGGCTCTCCTGCCGATATAAAGTACTTCATTATTGTGCGGGGCGTGAAAGTATATCAAAATTATCGACGTATATCTCGGTGACGGTGCGTTTTATCGTATTGCGGTCCTCCCAAGTGCGTGTGCGCAACCGTCCTTCGATATATAGTTTGGTGCCTTTGCGGATGTATTTTTCGGCAGTTTCCGCCGCCCTGTCCCACATGACTATGCGGTGCCATTCGGTGCGCTCCGGAATTAGCGTGCCAGCCGCATTGGTATAGGCGCGTTCGGTTGTGGCAAGCGAGAACGAGGCTACCGGACGCGATCCCTCGTTGTATCTGATCTCCGGGTCCTGACCCACGTTTCCTATCAAAATCACTTTGTTTACCGACATATTCTTCAGTTTAACGGTTTGACTCGGTCGATTATCGGCATGAGGCTTTGAGCCCCTCGACCACAGATGTCGTAAAGCCGTGGGCCTCCATGGTGTTAAGACCCTTTATGGTGATGCCGCCGGGGGTGGTTACTTTGTCTATTTCCGTCTCCGGGTTGTTGCCGGTAGCTTCCAGCAATGCTACCGCACCCTTAAGTGTGGCAAGTATGTATTCGCGTGCTTTGTCAGGATATAGACCGAGTTCTACGGCTCCTTCTGTGGCCGCCCTTACATAGCGCATGGCATAGGCTATGCCGCACGAGCACAACGCGGTCGCTGCGCCCATAAGACGCTCTTCTATGACTGCAGTAGCGCCGAGCCGGTCAAATATGCCGACAACTTTGTCAACGCACTCTGCTCCGGCGTCGTTATGGCACACGAATGTCATGCTTTCACCTACCGACATGGCGGTGTTGGGTATGACGCGAAACAGAGAACGGTCGGTAGAGTAGCGACGCAACATATCGGACATGTCGTCAAGTGATATGCCTGCTGCCAATGATACTATACTTTGGCTGCGGAAGGCTATGTAAGGAGCTATCTCGTCAAGTACGGAGGGAAGCACCCACGGTTTTACCGCAAGTATTATGACCTCTGCATCTTTTATAGCCGCTTTGTTGTCTGTGAATGTAGATATGCCCGGACATTCTTCGGCCAAGGCATCGACAGTATTCTGACGAGGGCTCGACAGTGCTATGTCGGCAGGTGTGATGCCGGTCGAGGCGGCAAGTCCGCGCACTATCGCCCCGCCCATGTTGCCGCCTCCTATTATTGCTATCTTCATCTTACATCAGACCTTTTCGGTCAACAAACGGGTAAAACGGGTTATGAATTCCTCTGCTTCTGCTATCGTCAGACAGAGCGGTGGCAGCAGTCTTATGATATTGGTGCCTGCTGCGCCTGTAAACACATGCTCTTCTTCGATGAGGCGACGGCGCAGTTCTTTGGCAGGGTATTCCATTTCGATGCCTATCATGAGTCCGCGTCCGCGTACTTCCTTTATGCCGGGGAGTCCTTGAAGCTGTGACAGCAGGTAAGAGCCTACGAGAGCGGCATTGTCGACAAGACCTTCGTTTTCAAATACGTCAAGTACGGCTATCGCCGTTGCGCAGGCAAGGTGATTGCCGCCGAAAGTCGTACCGAGCTGTCCGTAGCTTGGGGTGAATTCGGGGCTTATGAGCACTCCGCCCATAGGGAAGCCGTTGGCTATGCCTTTGGCTACCGTGATGATGTCGGGGCGTATGCCGGAGTACTGATGTGCGAAGAAACGTCCGGTACGTCCGTATCCCGACTGTATTTCGTCAAGAATAAGCACTGCTCCGTAGCGGTCGCACTCCTCACGCAGCAGACGCAGGAAGTCATCCGATGGTATGCGTATGCCGCCGACGCCCTGAATGCCTTCTATTATTACCGCACATACGTCGCCTTTGGATAGTTCGTGGGCTACGGCCTCGATGTCGCCGAGCGAAAGGAACGTGACGTGGCCGTTATCGTTTATAGGCGACACTATCTTGGGGTTGTCGGTCACTTCGACAGCAGCCGATGTACGACCGTGAAACGACTTTCCGAAAGCTATGACGCGTGACTTGCCCGTATGGAACGATGCCAGTTTGAGCGCATTCTCATTGGCTTCGGCGCCCGAGTTTACGAGAAACAGCTGATAATCGTCATATCCCGATACTTTGCCGAGCTTTTCGGCAAGACGCTTCTGTAGCGGATTTATCACCGAGTTGGAGTAAAACATCAGCCGCGATGCCTGCTCGTCGATGGCTTTAACCACTACCGGATGTGAATGCCCGACAGAGATTACGGCATGACCTCCGTACAGGTCAAGATACTCGGTGGCGTTGTTGTCGTATACGTGGCAGCCCTTGCCCGATACAATCTCTATGTCAAAAAGCGGATATACGTCAAATAATTTCATGTCAAAACAATGTTTAAACGTTTAAAAAGCCGACGGCTTCAACTGTAAGCCTACGCGCTCGTGCAGCCCGAAAAGCAGGTTCATGTTGTGTACAGCCTGTCCCGACGCGCCTTTGACAAGATTGTCTATAACCGAGGTTATGAGCAGTTTGCCGTCCACCTTTTCAAGATGCAGTATGCACTTGTTGGTGTTGACAACATCTTTCAGGTCGGGAGCCTTGTCGGTGACAAATGTGAAGTTATGGTCAGAATAATAGTCTTCATACAGGGCTTTGATCTGGTCTATGTCAACCGGGCAGTCAAGGTATATTATGGCCATGATGCCGCGGGCAAAACATCCGCGCACGGGTATGAAGTTTATATCGGCCTTGAAGCTCGATTGCAGGCTTGACAGAGACTGTCGTATCTCGGCCAGATGCTGGTGCTTGAACGGTTTGTAAATCGACACGTTGTTGTTGCGCCATGAGAAGTGGCTTGTGGCCGACGGTTTTACTCCTGCGCCCGTAGAACCGGTTATGGCTGTGACATGTATGTCGCTGTTGAGCAGGAGGTTTTTGGCAAGAGGCAGCAGTGCGAGCTGTATGGCGGTGGCGAAGCATCCGGGATTGGCTACTCGGGTGGCGCCGCGCACTATGCGCTTGCGGTTGAGCTCGGGCAGTCCGTAGACAAAGTCGTGGGTGCCGTCCTCGATGCGGTAGTCGGTCGACAGGTCGATTATTTTGAGGTTTTCCGGTACGTCGTGGCTGTCCATGAACTTGCGGGTGTCGCCGTGTGGCGTGCAACAGAACAGCAGGTCTATATCGTCAAGAGCCGGAGTGTCGGTGAACGTCATGTCAATTTCGCCGATAAGCCCTTGGTGAACGCTGCTTACCGGATTGCCGGCATTGCTGGAGCTGTGTATCCACTTTATCTCTGCATCGGGGTGATTGACGAGCAGTCGCAACAGTTCGCCGGCGGTATATCCCGCTCCTCCTATAATACCGATTTTTATCATGCCTCTTCTGATTTGTTGTTACGCTCTTGCACGGAATAGTATATCTTCATCTGGTTGCCGAGTATCTTGGTGAAGCCTTTGACGTCATCGGCAGTCCATCCCTTGCTTATCTCGCCGTATTCGCCGAATGAGGTCTTCATCAGGTCGAAGTCGCTCTCCACGCCTACGGTGATGAAACGATAGGGTTTCAGATCTATCAGCACGCGTCCGGTGACGTTGCGCTGCGATGATTCGAGGAACTTCTCTATATCGCGCATTACGGGCTCAAGATACTGTGCTTCATGCAGGAACATGCCGTACCAAGTGCCGAGCTGGTCTTTCCAGTATTGCTGCCACTTTGTGAGAGTGTGCTTCTCAAGCATCTTGTGAGCGGCGAGTATGACCATAGGTGCGCCGGCCTCGAAGCCTACGCGACCTTTTATGCCGATAATAGTATCGCCGATGTGCATGTCGCGTCCTACGGCATAGGGAGCCACAAGTTCTTCGATCTTCTGTATGGCTTTCACCTTGTCGGAGAATGGCTCGCCGTTTATTGCTGCTATCTCGCCTTCTTTGAAGTCTATAGTAAGACGGCTGTCGGCTGTGGCAGTCATCTGGGTCGGATATGCTTCTTCGGGCAGGGTCTCGTTGCTGTGGAGGGTTTCTTTACCTCCGACCGAAGTACCCCAGAGGCCTTTGTTGATCGAGTATTCGAGTTTCTTGAAGTCGGCCACGTAGCCGTGCTTCTTAAGATACTCTATCTCATACTCGCGGGTTAGGTTCATATCGCGGGTGGGAGTGATGATTTCGATTTCAGGAGCGAGTATCTGGAATGTAAGGTCGAAGCGTACCTGATCGTTGCCTGCGCTTGTGCTGCCGTGGGCCACGTATTTGGCTCCTATGGACTTAGCGTAGTTTATGATGGCTATGGCCTGAAATATACGTTCCGAGCTTACCGAGATGGGGTAGGTGCCGTTGCGGAGCACGTTGCCGAAAATCATATATTTGATGCTCTTGTCATAATACTCCTGCGTTATATCGAGTGTGGCGTGCCCCTTGGCTCCGAGGTCGAGCGCGCGTTTTTCGATAGCTTTCAGCTCGGCTGGTGAGAACCCGCCTGTGTTGGCGATAGCCGTGTACACTTCATAGCCACAGTCTTCAGAGAGATATTTTACTGCAAATGATGTATCGAGACCTCCACTGAAGGCGAGGACTACCTTTTTCTTATCTTCCATATCAGTCAATTAATTTATGAGGTGAGAATAAGTTGAGTTATATGATTAGTTTTCGTGTTGATGATACTCTTCCGAGGGGTCATAGAGCAATCCTGTGCAAAGACACTTGTGACCGCCGTTGCGCTGCAGGATGTCAAAGTTAACGCAGCTCTCGCATCCGCGCCAGAAGGCGGGGTCGGTAGTGAGCTGGTCAAATGTCACAGGGCGGTATCCGAGGTCATGGTTCATCTTCATGACTGCGGCTCCGGTAGTAAGCGAGAATATCTTTGCTTGCGGAAACATTTCTCGCGACAGCCTGAATATGCGCTGTTTTATACGGGAGGCGAGGCCTATGCCGCGAAACTTGTCAGCAACGATAAGTCCCGAGTTTGCCACAAACTCTTTGTTACTCCAGCTTTCGATATAGCTGAACCCGGCAAATTCGCCATCACACAGAGCCACGACGGCTTTGTGTTCGAGCATTTTCTGTTTGACATACTCCGGAGAGCGTTTGGCAATGCCGGTGCCGCGTACCTTGGCGGCGCGGTTGATCGTGTCAAGTATTTCGTCAACATACTTGACATGCTCGTCGGAAGCGACGACAACTTCAATTTTTGAAGGATCTACCATTTCTTAAATTATGTATAATGCTTAATGATTTGTTTATCTTATCGTCGGTATTGTATCGCTGCAATACTCTCTGCGCGCGTTGTATAATACTCTTTCGGGAAGAAAGTCGTGAAAATAATCGAGTATCTCGGCTCGGCTTGCATGCTCGGGCACTACGAGTATGACAGTGTCGGCTCCGGCTATTGTGCCGAGTATATAAGGCGTGTCAAGTCGGTCGAGGTCATAGGCAAGTCCGCTGGCATAACCTTCAAGAGTTCTGAACACCATTAGTGTGCCTGAAAACGCCACCGACTGTACAGCCTCGTGAGTGCCTGACTGGGCCGTGGAGGGTATGGACTCGTACACTTCATCCTCGGGTATGTCGCCCGGATTGGGCACTATGTAGCGATAACCTCCGTAGTCGGCCGGTACTTTGGTGGTGCGCAGTCTCTTGAGGTCACGTGACAGGGTGGCCTGTGTCACCAGAAAACCGCGCGCGGCAAGCAGCCTCGAAAGTTCATCCTGACTTCCGATGCAGTTATTGGTGAGTATCTCCAGTATTGCCAGTAATCGAGTCTGACGTTTGCTCATATTCTGTGCTGAATTATTTTTGAGGTGGCAAATTTACTAACAAAAAATAATAAAACCGAGAGATTTGTGAATTTTTATGCATATTTCTTGCAAAATGCGGTCTGCCTGTCGGGTTAATCACACATCCAAGTAAAATTTGTGACGTTGCTCTTCTGTCAACTCAAATTCGCCTAACGCCCGCCGGGCATCGTCTATAAGCTCCCTGAGAGTTTTTTTGAGAGGGAAGTATATGCGCCCGACGGTATGTGATTTTGATGAGAAATAAATGTATTCATCCTTTGTAACCAAGGTATCGATATTCTGGTATTTGTTCATTGCCTGTTTATCAGCGGATGTATCTGACAATAAGTCATGAATCTCAAGCCCTTGTGTGGTCGCGACAATTAAATAACAATCGTTATGCATGAATGTGATTGCTTTAATTGGCCATTCTGAATCGATTCTTGTTATCACTTGGTCTAAAGTCGAATCGTATATGACTGTGGATTTAGAACTTAATGCTATGGCTATGCGACATCCGTTACGGGAATAAGCTACACATACCACTCTTTCCGGTTTAAAGTTGCGGGTGTATAATATTCGCTCGGATACGGCGTCAATGACATGAAATGTCCCTGAATTGCCTCCTACTGCAATATTGTTGTCTATCGGACTGAAATCAAAGCATTTGATGCCTCCTTTTATCCCGTTTATCGTCCTTAACCTTTTCCCGTTTACGGGATTAAACAATTCTATCTTTTTATCATCGGATATTGCCAATAGTCTGTCATCAAATGAATACCGGATAGTCAAATCGGGTATTGTCGCGGGCTTGGAGAGTCCGCCGATATTCATGTCCTCATCATAAAATGAATAACGTATATTATTGTCTTTGACAGTGTGGCAATTAAATGTTTTGGTTATTTCACCCGTGGCGGAGTCCCAAGTGGTGACATGGCGGTTTCCGTTGGTGTCGCGGTCAATCAATACTCCTGTCAATATGCCTGATATGTTGCTGAATGCAATAGCTGCTATACGGCTATTGCTTGTCGGGAGTACAAGCTTCTTATCGGTATCATAGTTATAAGTTGCCGGATGCCCGTGTTGTGTGATTGCGGCTATTATGCTTTCAAAAGGATGCATGGATATATCTGTGCCGTGTATGTCGAAAGTCTCCGATTGGAAATCCGCCATATTGCTCTTTATTTCCTGAATATGGACTGAATTATCGTGCGAAGCTGTAACTACGATGCTGTCGTCTTTCCCAAACTCGACATCGTTAATGGCGTCGGTATGGACTTCAAATATCTTTTCTGTCCTTCCTGTCGCGGCATTTACGATTCTCATGACTCCATAACTCTCGCCTAAGGCTATCAGTGTGCCGTCTTTACTGAATGAGCCGCAACGTATACATACTTCCGATATATCTTCGGCCCATATTATCTCATTTGTCTCAAGATTGAATAATCTTACCGTTCCACTGTTTGATGTAATGAGAATATGCTTGCCGTCAGGGCTAAAACGCGATGAAGTAAGCGCTTCATCCTTAAAATTCAGTAGATTGATTAACGACATTGAACTGCTGTCCCATATTTTTACATGCCCGTCACCGGAGGAAGATACGATGAAACGGTCATCGCAGCTGATGTCGACAGATTTTATGCTTCTGATTTTATGGGCGTCTACTTTCGACAGAAGCTCTGAAGTAGTAAAATCGTATTTGTATATAAGGCCGTTGGCCGAGGCTACGATTAAGATACTCATATCATGACTTAAGACGGCATCGTATATAGGACCGGGCTGGTTCTTGAAACGCTTTAATTCCACGCCGTTGGCGTCAAATACTATGACATGGCCTTTATAAGTTGATACAACAATCATTGACGCATCAGATGAAAGGCGTATTGAATTTATCCTGCTCATCTTTTCAACAGAGTGCAGCACTTTTCCGTCGGACAGCCCCCACCATTTGATACAGCGGTTGTCACCTCCTATAATAATACGGTCATTTGCTGAATCGATGGCGATAGCGCGCATAGGACCATTCTCTCAGAACGTGTTGCTCATTGTCGACATGGCTTTTCTCAAAGCATTGTCAGCCTCTTTAACCAGTGGGCGGTCAGGATTGTCAATGTCAGAGGGCAAGGCTTTCAATGCCAGCAGACGTGCGACTGAAAGATTTCCCGCTGATAATTCTGCCGTCGATTTTTCAGACAGAAACATGCTTTGGAGTCGAAGTAGTTTATTCCGCTCATCTATCAGGCGTTGTCGTTCTACTTCCTTGTCTCTTTCATATCGTTGCCACAACGTGTCAAATTTTAAGCTGAGCATAAAGGCTATGGCTTTTATTGATGCCACCTCACGGCCCATCTCTGACACATTTATACCCAAAATCTCATCCGATGTATTTCTCAACTCTCTCAACGCAGGGGCAAAACATTCTTCTTCAGGGTTTTGTGCATAAGGTGTGCCTGATATTATCAATGGTATGACACTGGTCCTTCCGTTCAGGCTAAGAAAACGTCTGATTTCTTTATCAACCCATTTGGATTTTGCTGACGATGGAGAACATAATACGATAAGGAAGTGGGATGACATGAGTGCCTTGTCGATTTCGTCACTTAGGATTCCACCTGACAGTTCGGTCTTGTCAAGAAATATTTTACGCCGGCAATCATTAAGCTCCGGCTGGGCTTCCAGTACATTTATGGGTATTCGGTAATGTTCAAGCTGATGTTGAAGCCATTCGGCGAAGTTTTCATCATCTCGTTGATAACTTATAAATGCAAGATATTCCTTGATATTTCCGGGTACCATATGCGATAATTTTTGGCTGATATGCAAATGTAATTATTTTCCGGTGAATCTGTAATATGCTTTTGCTATAATCGGCTTTAAAGGGGGCAATGTAAAAACGCGGTTGTTAAACGGCCAATGTTGGTAGGGACGCCAGTACCACGGCGTCCGGCTGCGGCCCGCATGGTCTTATACAATTGCTCTGCGGTAGACCGTCCGGATTCGCGGGCGCCGTACTACCGGCGCCCCTACCAATCCGTTATATTTTAGCACTTCAACCGGCTTTTGCTACTGACCCCTTTAAAACAAAAAAAGAGAGGCTGCGCCATATACGTTAATTATGGCGCAGCCTCTCCTGTCTGTAATGGATGTGGTTATCAGTTGTTTTCGGGACGGAGTTTGCGTACGGTGACGGCAGTCTGCCACATTTCGCTCTCGCGGAGGGCTTTGAGTTCCTCTTCGAGCTTTTCGCGATAATCGGGCTTGGAGTTGCTGTCAATCGATATCTGGGCTTCGTTGCCGGTCTTTACGCTCTCGTAAAGTTTTTCTACCACAGGCTTGACAGCATCGTGGAACGGGCCCATCCAGTCAAGGGCGCCGCGCTGTGCGGTGGTCGAGCAGTTGGCATACATCCAGTCCATGCCGTTTTTGGCAAAAAGCGGCATAAGCGACTGTGTAAGTTCCTCTACCGTTTCGTTGAAGGCTTCGGAAGGAGTGTGACCGTTTTCGCGGAGCACTTCATACTGGGCAAGGAGAAGACCCTGTATGGCGCCCATCAGCGAGCCGCGCTCTCCTGTAAGGTCGGATGTGGCTTCACGCTTGAATGTGGTTTCGAACAGATATCCCGAACCGATGCCGATGCCGAGTGCTATTGTGCGATCGAATGCACGGCCGGTGTAGTCCTGCTCTACGGCGTAGGATGAGTTTAGACCGCGGCCTTCGAGGAACATGGTGCGCAGTGAGGTACCCGAACCCTTGGGCGCAACAAGAATAAGGTCGATGTCTTTGGGGGGAACAACACCTGTGCGGTCGCTCCAAGTGATGGCGAAGCCGTGAGAAAAGTAGAGAGCCTTACCGGGTGTAAGATACTCCTTGATAGTGGGCCATACCGACATGACGGCTGCGTCAGAAAGAAGACACATGATGATTGTGCCGCGCTTGCACGCCTCTTCGATGCCGAAGAGAGTCTCGCCCGGTACCCATCCGTCGGCCACGGCCTTTTCATAGGTCTTGCCGGGACGCTGGCCCACGATGACATTGAAGCCGTTGTCGCGCAGGTTCATGCTCTGGCCCGGACCCTGAACACCGTAGCCGATCACTGCTATTGTCTCGTCTTTGAGTATCTCTCTCGCCTTTTCCAAAGGAAACTCTTCGCGGATGATGACATTCTCCTCAACTCCGCCAAAATTCAATTTTGCCATAAGAATTAAATGTTAGATGTTATAGTTGTTTATATTCATAATCGGTAAATGCCATGCGTGCGCGGCTCACCGCTTCGCCGTCGATCGTTATCTCGGCGCTGTAGTTGTCGTCGCCGTCATCGCGGATCAGCAGCATGGCCTCCTGCGCGCACTTCGCTTCGTGCATGAACGCTATGTCGAACCGGCTCACGCGGTGGCTGTCATAGAAGTCCATGTCCCAGCGGTTTTGGATCAGCTCGATATACCGAAGTGTGTTGACATGCCGGTTGAAATCGCAGTCGCAGTATCTGAACCGGTAGCGGCTTTCGTAGTCGGCTGTGTCGCCCACGGGCGAGAAACGCCTTGTCTTTTCCATGGGACACGGGCGGTCGCACACGGTGTCGCGCAGCGCGTCGAGCATGGACAGGTCGCCTCCCTGACGCTCTTTGATGTCGATAGCCATCCATATGGACCGGGCGTGGCCCAGCACTTCGTCGTCGAGGCCCGTAATCTCGAAGTTGCGCTCCGAGAAGTGGCGGTTGAAGCCTTCGATCCATGTGCGCAGTGTGTACTCTTCGCTAACCGAGGGCCATCGTCGCATTTCGATTGACAGGCGCGAGAGCACCCATGCTTTGCCGTCGGCGAGCAGCCGGGCGTAACCTATTCCGAGGTCGTTGGCGTGATAGGTCGCGGTCTCGATTACGCGTCCGGCAAGCAGTGTCAGCGGCATGATGGCCTGCGGGCTGCACTCCGGAGCGGTGAGAGTATAGTGTTTTATGTACTCCTTTATAGGGCCGGACATTGGTGCGATTTGCGACGCTCCTGCTCGTCAAGATACATGTTGAGATATTCGTGAGTGTCCTTGGTGACGGCTACGCGTCCCGACCGCACAAACTGTCGTATGTCGTATTTGCGCAACTCTTCGAAAAGGGCTTCTGTCTCGTCGGAGTGGCCGGTTTTTTCAAGTACTACATACTCACGGGTTATTTCGAGTATACGTGCATTATGACGTCTTATTATAAGCTCCACGTTCTTATCGTCGAGCAGTTGCGGTGTAGGCACTTTGTATAACGCCACTTCCTGATATACTATCTCGTCGTCGGTGTACAGAAATGACTTGAGCACGTCTATGCGCTTCTCGATCTGCTTGACCACTCGCTCCATCATTGGGCGGTTGCTGAAGCAGGTTATGGTGAACTTGTGTATGCCTTTGATCGATGAGGGACTCACCGACAGGCTCTCTATATTGAGACAGCGGCGGGTGAAAATGATGGATATCTGATTGAGCAGACCCACTTGGTTTTCGGAAAATACCGTCACTGTAAATAATTGCTCGTCCATATTCAGTTGTGTTGTCAGCTTGTTTTTGCGGTTAGTCGATAGGATAAGTCTCGGTGGCGTTTAGCATGATGTTGTTGACATCTGCACCTGCCGGAGTCATCGGGAATACCATATCGGTTTCGTCGATATTGACATTTATAAGATATGCTCCGTCATGATCCAGCATGCGCCGTATGGCTCCGTCAAGCTGCTCGCGGGTCTCGACATTCTCGGCTCCGATACCATAGGCTTCGGCTATCATGACGAAATCGGGGTTTATAAGCGGAGTCTGAGAGAAGCGGTCGTTAAAGAACAGCGACTGCCACTGACGCACGTTGCCGAGGAAGTTGTTGTTAAGCAGTATTATCTTTATGTCGGTGTTGTACTCAAGTATTGTGCCGAGCTCCTGTATTGTCATCTGCAGGCCTCCGTCGCCGGTAAAGAAACATACCGTGCGGTCGGGAGCTCCCATTTTGGCCCCTATCGAAGCGGGCAGTCCGAAACCCATTGTGCCGAGACCTCCGGAGGTTATGATGGACCGGGGTTCGGAGTATCGCGAGTAACGGGCGGCAAACATCTGGTTCTGACCGACATCGGTAACTACAACGGCTTTGTGGCCTGTGGCTTCCGACACTTTGTTTACCACTTCGCCCATGGTCATCGGCCCTGACTCTGGATATACTTCGCGTTTTATCACTTTCTCATATTCGACCTGTGCCGGTATGTCAAATTCGGCAAGCCACTCGGTGTGCTTGCGTGGTTCTATCATAGGCAGCAGCATGCGCAGCACCTCTCCTGCGTCGCCGTGTACGGTGGCGGCCGTGGCTATGTTTTTGTCAAATTCCGACTCGTCGATGTCGATGTGTATGATTTTGGCCTCCGGCGCGTAAGTCTTTACATTGCCGGTGACACGGTCGTCAAATCGCATGCCTATGGCAATCAACAAGTCGGCTTTGTTCGTGTTTACGTTCGGGCCTATGTTGCCGTGCATGCCGAGCATGCCTTTGTAGAGAGGATGTTCCGACGGCATGGTTGACAGGCCGAGCAATGTCGCTGCCACCGGTATGTCGCCCTTTTCGGCCATGGCGGCAAGATCGGCCTCGGCCTGCGATATCATCACTCCGTGTCCTGACAGTATCATTGGGCGTTCGGCAGCGTTAATCATATCGGCCACGCGCCGCAGGTCATCGTCGTTTATTTCAGGCCGAGGAGTATAGGAACGTATGAAGTCACATTTCTTATAATCGTCAAACTCCACCATGCCTGTCTGCGCGTCCTTGGTGAAGTCGAGCACCACCGGACCGGGACGTCCTGTGGATGCGATGTAGAACGCACGTGCCACGGCCCAAGCTATATCCTGCGGACGTCTTATCTGATAGCTCCATTTTGATAACGGCTGGGTTATGCCTACGACGTCGGTTTCCTGAAACGCGTCAAAGCCGAGAAACGGAGTGGCTACCTGTCCTGTTATGACTACCATCGGGGTACTGTCCATAAGAGCGTCGCCTATGCCAGTTATTACATTGGTGGCGGCGGGTCCGGAAGTTACTATCACCACTCCCGGGCGGCCGGTGACGCGCGCGTATCCTTGTGCGGCATGTGTGGCTCCCTGTTCGTGACGTACCAACACGTGTTTCAGGCTGTCCTGATAGTCGTACAGCTTGTCGTATACCGGTATTATGGATCCTCCCGGATAACCGAATACGAGGTCGACTCCCTCGCATATGAGGGAGCGGATCAAAGCGTCGGCACCTGATATCATTTCTTTCATATAATATAATGATGTCTCTGTTGTGATTCGTTATTACAATTCTCTTACTCCTCCCTTGTCGGCCGACGTTACCATAGCCGCGTAAGCCTTCAATGCTTTCGAGACTTCTCTGTCGCGTCCTGCCGGAGTGAAGGCGTCTTTGCCTCGTGCCTCCTCGGCAAGCCTTCGAGATGCAAGCTCTTCATCGGATAGAAGCACATTTATGGTGCGTGAGGGTATGTTTATGTCTATTATGTCGCCGTCGCGGACAAGTCCTATGGCTCCGCCCGCGGCCGCTTCAGGTGATATGTGTCCGATGGACAGCCCCGAAGTACCGCCGGAGAAGCGTCCGTCGGTTATGAGCGCACACTCTTTACCGAGATGTTTTGATTTTATGTAGCTTGTAGGGTAGAGCATCTCCTGCATGCCGGGACCTCCCTTGGGACCTTCATGTGTTATGACCACTACGTCGCCGCTTACTACTTTGTCGCGCAGTATGCCGTCAACGGCTTCTTCCTGTGAGCGGAATACCTTTGCCGGGCCGCGGAAGTGAAATATGCTTTCATCTACGCCGGCTGTTTTTACAACGCATCCGTCGACCGCGATATTGCCGCGCAACACCGCAAGTCCGCCGTCTTTGACATAGGCGTGTTCGAAGTCTCTTATACAGCCTCTGGTACGGTCGGTATCGAGCTCTTTGTATGTGGCCGATTGAGAACCGAGTTTAAGATTGCGGCCTCCTCCGGGAGCGCTGAGCCACAGCTGCGACGCCTCGTCAGTGAAGTTGCGGCCTTCGATGGCATAGGTCTCTATGGCTTCTCCGAGAGTCATTCCGTCGACTCGTTTTACCGATGTGTCCACGAGTCCTTTGTCGGCAAGCTGCTTCATTATTGACAATATGCCTCCTGCACGGTTTACATCCTGTATGTGGTATGACGAGTTGGGCGCTACCTTGCAGAGCACGGGGGTAACTCTTGACAGTGCGTCAATGTCGGCCATGGTGAAGTTTACGCCTGCCTCATTTGCCACAGCAAGCAGGTGCAGTACTGTGTTGGTCGATCCTCCCATGGCTATGTCGAGGGCCATGGCGTTCATCATGGCTTCTCTTGTAGCTATGCTTTTAGGCAATACGCTTTCGTCACCGTCATTATAGTAGGCGTAGGTGTTTTTCACTATGCGTTTTGCCGCGTCGCTAAATAGTTTTTCTCTGTTTGCATGAGTGGCGAGTATGGTGCCGTTGCCCGGCAGGGCGAGTCCTATGGCTTCGTTGAGCGAGTTCATTGAATTGGCCGTGAACATACCCGAACACGAGCCGCAGGTAGGGCATCCTTTGCGTTCAAGCAGTGTTACGGTGTCATCGCTTACCGATGTATCGGCCGCGTCAATCATTATGTCGATCAAATCCAATGCGCGTCCGTCAAGTTCGCCGGCTTCCATGGGACCTCCTGAAACGAATATTGCAGGTATGTTGAGCCTCATTGCAGCCAGAAGCATCCCCGGAGTGACTTTGTCGCAGTTTGATATGCATACCATTGCGTCGGCTTTGTGGGCGTTGACCATATACTCGACAGAGTCGGCTATGAGGTCACGTGACGGCAGGGAATAAAGCATGCCGTCATGGCCCATGGCTATGCCGTCGTCAATAGCTATTGTGTTGAACTCGGCTGCGAAGCATCCGAGACGTTCTATCTCTTCCTTTACTTTCTGTCCTATCTCGTGGAGGTGGGTATGCCCCGGTACAAATTGGGTGAATGAATTTACGATGGCTATGATAGGCTTGCCTATCTGCTCGTCTTTCATTCCGTTGGCTCGCCATAATGCGCGGGCACCTGCCATGCGGCGTCCTTGTGTCGATGCTGCGCTTCTAAGTTGTCTGCCCATAATTGTGATTAATAGTTATGTCACTTTTATTAATTAAAATGCCTCTCTGTCCGCTTGTGCGGTGGAGAGGCATCAATTTATGCTGTTATTTGCCGGTCACATACAACCGATTGCCCCTCCTGTGCATTTTAGGATGGTAATGACGACCGATAGTAAGACGACAATCGATAATATGCAACCTGTAGTTGTCATCGTGTTTTGTTAAATGCAAGTTAGCGATGCAAATTTATGACACTTTGCAATAAAAAACAAATAATAGCGAAAGAAATTAATCCAAAAATCTGTTGCAAGGTTACATTTGCTCATTTTGGGCGGAAATGAGCAAAAAACTATGCTTTGATTACAGGCCGAAAGTCAGTGAGGTAAAGTAACGTACCTGCCCTCCGAGCGAGTATTGCGGATTGTACTGCAGTGTTATGTAGCCGCGGTTGGGTGCAAACCAAGTGGCTGATAGCGATGCTCCGCTGTTTGAGTAGTTGACAGGAGAGCCATAAGTGCCTGTAAAGGAATTGTACAAGGAGTTGTAGCGCATCATGTCGGGATAGGAGGTCGAGTACAGAAACTCTGAGCGTGCCAGCCCGCCGTTGCCGTAATACAATGTGGCGTCGGGCCAATAGTAATTGAACTGGTTGATGTCGCGCAGGTATACTACGTTGTTGCCATAGCCGTCGACCGTATATCCGTGGTTGATAAGATAGTCGAGCGACAGGTTAAGAGCTGTTCCGAAAGTGATGCCGAGAATGGCGGCAAATGACGGAGCATGCGGACGAGGACGCCATGACGGAGGAGGTACCGGTCGGCTCCACCTGCTCGGACGCGGACGGTGAGGACGCATAGGCGGATGCATCATCGGCGGCCGGGCATGACCCGGAGGCAGGTGGCCTATGCCCGGTCTTGGCGGACGTGGTTGTTGGGGGCGTCCGTAGTGCCAGTTGTTGTTGGGTCTGTTTTGTGTAGGACGGTTGTGCGGACGGTCCTGAGGCCTGTTGTGGCTGCCGTTGTTGCCGGGACGTTGAGGGCGGTTCTGCGGTTTGTTCTCAGGTCTGTTGTGGCTGCCGTTGTTGCCGGGACGTTGAGGGCGGTTCTGCGGTTTGTTCTGCGGACGATTGCCGGGGCGATTCTCGGGCCGGTTGGTTTGTTGTGACGAATGATTGCCTCGATTGCCGGTCGTGCGGTTTTGAGCGTCAACCGGAGGAACAATCAGTGCAAGGCTTACAAATGCGATAGCCAAGAGGTGTAATATCCGTTTCATAAAAATCAACTTTTATAAGTTTAGATGCCGGCGCCGTAAGAAAGTTTAATATCGTACGGCGACATATCTGAATTGTATAACAACTTTATATCTGTAATTGTGCAATATATGTGAATAATGATATATAAGTGAGGATATCCGTAATATTATACGCTTTTTCCGGCAACTTAATCATGCAAAATCGAGAGTAGCAATGGTTTTTAGTCTTTGGATAGTTTTTTTCATTGTCTAACTTTGAATACGTAGGTGCCAGACGACAGAGTGGCCGTCAGTATGCTGTCGGTTACAGAAACTGAACTTATGCCGTCGACAGGGCTGTTTAATGGATTGCCGCTTTCGGTAACGTCATCAATCGACCGGGCAGGGATTGATAGGCTCGCCGATGTATTGGCCGGAACTATAAAGCGGTATGTCACTTCATTGTCATTTATTTCCCATCCGCTGTATATTGATCCGTACATCGAGTCATAGTGTCCGTGGGCGTATGTCATCATACCTGTAGGGTCGATATGGGGTTTCAGAAAGAAATGGCTGAACGCCGGAGCATTCTCATCGCGCATAATGCCAAGCGAACGGCTGCACATCCATTCGCCGACAGCCCCGAATGAATAGTGATTGAACGAGTTCATGCCGTTGTTGCCTCCGAACCCGTCGGTATGCGTATAAGAGTTCAGACGTTCCCATATTGTTGTCGCGCCTTGCTTTACCGAATAAAGCCATGACGGATAGTGGACGGAATGGAGCAGACGGTAGGCGGTATCGTTGAAGCCGTTGTCAGTCAGCACATCGGATATCCATGCTGTGCCGATGAATCCCGTAAGGAGCGAATAAGGACGCCATGCCGAGCCGAAGCGTGCCGTATCGGAGCGCTCTATGCTGGCTATGAGATTGCGTATTACGGGTTCTTTTTGCTCTGGATGTGGTATGTCAAAAGCAAGGGGCAGAAGATAGGATGTCTGTGTGTCAATTATCTTTCCTTCCATATCAGGAATGAATTTTGAGAATATGGTTTTGCCGGTTTTTCTGTCTAAATACGTGTTGTTGAAAAAACGCCGTCGCTCTTCTGCAAGGTCACGGTATTTCGCGGCATCGTCGTTCATTCCGGCTACAGCGGCCATCTTGGCCATAAGATCCAGATCGTGAATATAATATGCCTCCCAGAGGAGCGACTTGTCATTGGCGCTATCCTCCGGCCCGAGCCAGTCGGCGAGGTCGCCCCATTGTCGGTTTTGTACTATAAGGCCTGTTTTGTTGTCCATGGTGTTGTTGGCGATATATTCGATATAACTCTTCATCGCCGGATAATGGTTTGTCACTAATGCAGTGTCGGCATAATGGCAATACACTTCCCAAGGAACAGTGATGCCGGCGCTTCCCCATAGTATGCCGCCGAAGCCGCCTCCTACGGGAGCTATATGCGGGAACATGCCGTCGGACGTCTGTACGTCGCGCATGGCCGTCAGATAATTGTCAAGAAATTTGTCAGCTCCGGTCATATACACGGCTGTTGGGGAGAATACGGATATATCACCGGCCCAGCCCATGCGCTCGTTGCGTTGCGGGCAGTCGGTGGGTATTGACATAAAGTTGGCTCGTGATGACCATATGATATTGTGCCATAGACGGTTTATGTCTGGAGATGAGGTTTCGTAACGGGCTGATACTGTATGTATTGAGCTAAGTACTCTGCCTTTGACGCGGTCAAGTGGGAGAGCATGGTCAATACCGCTTATCTCTATATAACGGTAACCGTGATAGGTACCGCGCGGAGAGAAACTTTCCCTGCCTCCACGGGCTATGTATATGTCGCGGTTCATTGCCGCCCTTATATTTTCTACCATAAGATGACGTTGTCGTCCTTTGTGTTCCGGAAGATCCGGATATGTCATTTCGGCAAAACGCATTGTGACCGTCGTGCCCCGAGGCAATCCGTCAAAATCGATTTCAGGCACCCCTGCAAAATTCTGCCCCATATCATATATCCATACGCCCGGTGATACTTCTTCGGCCGTTATAGCCTGAAGTCGGTCGACTTCTATGATTTCGGTCCCGCCATGAGCCGATAGTTTCAATAGTGAAAAATCATCGACTCGAGGCATTTCATGACTTCCGCATTTTGCTACGGTATGTTTAGTGTCGATTTCTACGGCACCATGCCATGTGTGGTCGTCATATAGTGCTGTGCTCCATCCGTCAAAATTCTCCTCCCTGACCGCATCGTATATCTCGCCTTGGAAAAAGCTCGAATATCTGAGCGGCCCGTCATTAGATACGCGCCATGTTTCAGGCTTTGATACGACAGTCTGTTCCGTGCCGTCAGCGTATGTTATTTTTATTTTTCCCAAAAACGACTGCCTGTCGCCAAACACATTCCAATTCTCGCCCATGAATGTCGCGCCTCCGCTCCACCAGCCTTCGGCCAACTGTACCCCTATGGCATTTGGCCCTTTGTAAAGCAGTTCTGTTATGTCGTAGATTTGATATCGGTGAGTTTTGTTGTATTGTGTGGATCCGGGACTGAAATATGATGAGTTTATACGACTGCCGTTTATGTATAGGTCATATATGCCGCGTGCGGTAGCATAGACCCGCGCTTTGGCTATTGGCTTGTCGGCAATCTGAAATGTGTGTCGCAGCATAGGCATACCACGTTCGGGCAATTGCCGGAATGTCATGCTGCCGTCCTTGCCTCCTGAAACAGTGACCGGAGGAAGTGAAACAATCGAGTTGGACGGACTTCGAAAATGTGATAAAGTGAAGTCGTAGAACAGGGCCTTGCCATTGGCGGGTAGACAATATCCTATGTCACCGACTACAGGATAAGCTATAAAATCGCCGCCACCTCCGTGAGGATTGATCACAAAGGACTCCAAAGTGTCGGCATCGACCGATATAGTGGTTATGCCTAAGTTGGAAGCCACCTTGATTTCATGTGGCTGCATGCGGTTTTCTTGTGTCACGGCAGAAAGTGTAAGACTTTTTAGCGGCACACTCTCACGGTCATCAGGATGATAACCTACTCTGTATATGTTAAGGCGTGCGTGTCTGCCCGAGTCAATTGGGGTGGAGTCCAATTCAAGCCTTATGTAGGCCGAGTCGCGTCCGGCGCAAAGTCCATATTCGTTAAATTCAGGCTTCATAAGCCGAGTGTCATTTGCTCCATATATAAATGAAGCTTTCTTCGTGTTTTCCAAAAGTTGCACGGAATAGCTCAGTCGGAACACCGGCAGATAGTGGGCATGTAAAACCAGATTGTCATTATTGTCGCCTATCCATCGGGCATCGTCCCAGTTGTCATATGACAATTGGCTGTCAACAGCAAGTCCTGTTTCAAAAAAAGATGTAGCCGATGCTTTGTTGCCGCATTCGTCAACGGTCTCTACTCTCCATGAATAGCGTGTAGCCGACTTCAATCTCGCTCCTCTGTATACAATTCCGACCGATTTTGTTGAATTTATGTCGCCCGTATCCCATGTTGTCATGCCGTTTTCATCAGTCACAATTATGCGGTAAGACCGTTGCGTCTGTCCGCGTCGCAACGTATCATGCTTCATTTTCCATCCGAATCTCGGATGCGGTTCATCCACTCCCATAGGCTTGATTTGATATTCGACAGTAAGATCTGTTGGACAAGCCGATGAAAATATGGCTGAGAACAATGCTATGGTATAAAATAACGATATGATAATACGGTTCATTATGATTTCATGACTATAAATAAACAAAATGATAACAGTTGTAAAGTTACCAAGATTTACATTTCTTATCAAGTCTATAGTTGAATTTTATCATGCGCTGGAGCTGTTTGATATAAAATAATTTAGTGGCCCTTAATACTTTGCGGGAAGCTTTCTTTTGCGAAATTTATGTCATACATTCGTTCAGAGCAAATAAAATCGCTATATTTGTAAAACCACAATGTTTTTATGTGTGAATACTGCTGAACAGGTAGATTGATGGGTGATGCGGAGATACTTTTCATAAGGCCTTGTGAGCCGTTGCGGTCCTATGTGCGATACTATTATATATTGAATAGCGTCAGAGGATTCAATGTACTTACATTTCCTATCGGATGTACGCAACTAATATTTCATAAGGGCACTCCATTGTTTATTCCGGAGTTGAACAGCAGTCAAAGCATGTTCACTATCAGCGGTCAGGTAAACTTTTCCGCGCATGTAAGTTCATGTGGATATGCCGAGATGATAGTTGTCGTATTTCAACCTCATGCCATAGGCTGGTTTATCGATACGCCTCCGTCCTCATTTTTCAACCTTGAAATATCAGGATTTGATATAGGTAACGGTGCTCTAAGCGGTCTTGCCTTGCGTATATTTGATTGTGTAGATAATTTTCGGTGTGTGCATATGATAGAAAATTGGTTGCTTGCTAAATTGTACAATGTCAATCTGCCGGATTATTACCGTATCGGAGCGACGGTCGCGAGACTTATGGAATATCCTTCAGCCAAGGTGACGGAACTTGCCGATGTCGCTTGTCTATGCAAGAAGCAGTTTGAGCGTGTGTTCGGCCGTTGTGTGGGGATGAGACCTAAAGAATATGCCCGTGTGGTCCGCTTTCAGAAATCGATGTGGCTTATGCAGAACGGACAATGCAATGATGCGGACATAGCATACGCAAGCGGCTTTGCCGATCAGTCGCATTTCATACGCGAGTTCAAGGCTTTCAGCGGACGGACGCCGGGACAATTACGAAATGAAGCCCGTCCTTATTCCGATCTGTTTACTGATCCGTTAACACAATCTATGAAGTGATTTATGTCAAAAAACATAATAATGTCCTTTTTATTCTATTCTGATAGGACTTTAACACGTAACTTTGCCCTAAAAACACAATGGTTAAAGAAATAAATCCGAGTGAAACATCACGTGCTTATGCCTACAATATGTGGATGAAGGCACCAATGCCTATGGTGACGTTTTTCAAAACTCTCGATGTGTCACGCCTGTTGAGGTTTAGCCGCCGGCGAAAAATGAAGTTCAACATGCTGATGTGTTATTGTATCGGGAAAGCGGCAAGTCAGATAGAGGAATTTCGCACGCTTCCGGTCGGTGATAGGTTATTGCGTTATGATACTCTGGCAGTCAATACGATTGTTCTGAACCGGCAAGGAGAGGTGAGTTCATGCGACATACCTTTTTCTACGGATCTGTATGCTTTTAATGCCGACTATCTACAGCTCACCCGTCAGGTGGCAGATACATGTGAGAACCATGACTTGTCTGAAGACAGTATGGTCATTGGCACTTCTGCTCTGGCGCGGTTTGATATTGACGGAGCTGTGGGAATGTACAGCGGCATCTTCAATAATCCGTTTTTGATATGGGGCAAATACCGCAAAAAGCTATTCAGGGCCACCTTGACTTTGTCTTTCCAATTTCACCACACGCAGATGGATGGTGCACACGCGGCCCGTTTTCTCGACCTTTTGCAGAAAGAGATGCGTATTATAATGCGCTCGGAATAAGCTGCGTACTATAAAACAAAAGCACTTACATCATCTGTAAGTGCTTGATTTTTAGTTGGTGGTCCCACTAGGAATTAAAATAGTGAATCTCATTGAATTTGGTTGAACATCGGCATTCAAACGGTAATATTCTATACACCTTGAATATCAGTATATTATATATTGATTTACATATTTGCAAATTGCGTCTCTATATCAAACAGACGCAAGTAGGTGCAAAAGATGTGGACAATCCGTGGACAGAAATTTGCGTGCGTGGACAAATTTGATTAATTTTGTACCATAACTTTTAACCCCCTCTCCTTATGGCTACAATCACAAGGTCTCTTTCCTCGAAAGTAAATGGCAACGGTGAGTCTGAAATCATGCTCCGTCTTAGCGTATCACGCGAATTGCGTCTGCGTCTCAGAAGCGGTGTATTTATCGAACCCTCCCGATTCAGGGACGGTAAATTTATCATGCCGCGTGCCGACCGCAAGACGCTTGCAAAATTACAAATTATCAGTGACAATCTCTCATCATTGGAGAGCAGATTGATCTCTCTCAGCGTAAACACCCCTGCAAATCAACTCAGCAAGGAATTCTTTGAGGATGCTATAATGCGTCACAATCATCCGGAATTGTTTGAGACGGTACCTGTCAGCCGCAGTTTCTTCGATACCTTCAATGAATATCTTGACACCACACAGGATGGTACAAAACTGTCAAGCCACTATAAAGTGT
>Ga0209064_1001973_pt1 | contig 26468 bp, 27 predicted proteins | sample Inofromicrocosms_FD_187498 | JGI IMG/M metagenome (GOLD analysis project Ga0209064, IMG submission 187498) | Mouse cecum microbial communities from Vienna, Austria - Inoculum for glucosamine and mucus D2O microcosms (SPAdes) (version 2) | ecosystem: Host-associated > Mammals > Digestive system >... | reverse complement strand
CTTCCGTTTTCGTAATAGGATTCATAAAAATAAAGGCGGGTGACCCCTTTAATGGTAATTGATCTGAGAAACATAGGCCTCTCCTTTTCTGCGAAATATATGAATAGTATACCACATTTCGAAATATGCATCAATATACACTATGCAGAAAAATGCAAATATTGACAAAAAATTTCCAGCAACCATGAGGGTTACTGGAACTAAATTGAATGTTTAGGTGTCAAACTCAGGGAAATTTAGGAAAATGAAAATTAGTGGTTGACAAATCTATAAGTTTTATGTAGAATGTTTAATGGTGATACGCAAGAGCGTTGATACCGATGAAGGCAGATGCGCGAGTGGCTCAGTTGGTGGAGCGCGACCTTGCCAAGGTCGAGGCCGCGGGTTCGAGTCCCGTCTCGCGCTCTTGTTAAAAGTGCGGAAACGTTGATAAATACAGCGTTTCCGTTATTTTTTTGCCTTTCAGATATTGAAGACAGTTGAAGACAGTTTAAAAACGTCTATGTTTTGACTATAAAGCATCACGCATTAAGCGGTAGGTTTCGTTGTCTGTCAGCGGGTTAAATATATAGCCAAGTGTTGTGGACAAGGAATTATGTCCTAACTGCTCTCTGATGCAGTCAAGCGGTACGCCATTGGCGTTCAAAAGGCTTGCATAGGTCTTCCTCATTTTGTGGGTGGATTTTGTTCCCACGCCTTTTCGTTATGTAGGCAGGAATTTTCCAGATACTTCCGGTAACGCTGCTTATATCTGGTTATGGTGTTCTGGTTTTCTACCAAGGGCGTTTTATAGTCAATCCATTCTAAAAAAAGTTCGTGAAATGTTAATTTTTTACCCCCTTTTTGGAAAAGTGTTCCCACTGTCCATCTCCAAAAATTGATGAATATTCATACATTTCTTAACTCTTCATGGGATATATGCAATTGTGCCTGAAAAACCGCCTACTGAATATTGAGAAAATTAAGGTTGAGAATTGAAAAAGGCTGCCGTTTTGATTGGGTAGCCTTTTGGATTTTATTTGACTTATCGATTATTTATTTTCTCATTCAGATTCTTCTCTGTATTCAAAGACAAACCACTTTTCATTCATATAAATCTCTATTGTATCGTCTGCTCCATACTGATAACCAAATCCACTTCCAAAATTAGACTGATTATCTTCTGTTGGTATTTCAGTTCCATCGACAGTTGACGTTATTTCTCCATCCATATTTCCACAACGCCAGTCGATCGTGCTTTCCTTCCCTGTATCATAATATAATTTACCATCCACTCTTACCATAGGGATTCTGTCATACATTGCATCAGCTTCTTCCTGTTTGAGCATCAGCTCTTCATCCAAGTCCAGTCCCAGCATATTTCGTAAATTGCTTATGTATTCCGGGTCTTTCACCATATCATCCGTGACCATATAGCTGGAAATGGGATTCTGCCATGGAATCACAAAAATATCTCTGTCGTCTATGTCAAAGGCAGACAGAATCAATGCCATTTCCTCTGGTGAAGCACCTTTTAATGCCATTAGCTCTTCCAAAGTTTTCTGACGGTTGGTTCCCTGCATCAGCCCAAAACGATAGTCATCCTCTGCCATCTGCCAAACATAAACCTCCAGCCCCTTGAAGGTTCCAAGCTCAAAGTATTCTGGGTATTTTTCGCGCAATTTAGCTATTTCAGGAGAGTTCCACTCATATTCTGATTCAAGACCATCGGAAATATGCGTGACATTTACTTCTGGATTTGTGTTTTTTCCACATGCACACAATACAATTGAAACAAGACTGCATAAACAAACAATACGGTATAATTTCTTTTTCATGGCTTCTCCTCAAAAATATATTTTAGGACTTTAAAACGAGAAAGGGGCGTTGATGTTCAAAAAACAGTCCTATCTTGCGCTCTTCATAGTGCTCATTCAGCCAATAACTCTTCATAACTCACATTCAGTACTTTTGCGAAGGCCTTCAGTTCAATATCTGTAATAAACCTGGCCCCGCATTCGATGCGCTGTATGGCGTTTTTATCCAATTCAATTCCCTCTAATTGCATCTTGACGGACAGCAGCCTCTGGGATACTTTGGGATGTAATGCCTTTCGGATGCGGGCGATATTAGTGCCAGATATGTTATTTTTCCCCGATGCAGCCCTGTTTTTATACATTATTCCCCTCCGCCAGATTTTATTTTAGCAATTATGTTTTTTATAGACTTTTGCGGCAAACGTAACAGTTTAGCTATAGGCCAAACTATCACTAGTGTACTGACGTCCAAAATGACATTTAGTGCTTGTCATTATATATAATATATGGTATTCTTTTGTAAAAATGACATTTAGTAAATGTCATTTAAAAATAAATGCTGCATCTGAGGAAGATTGATATGAGAAAAGAAATAATTCAAAAGATAGCGCTGCTCTTTGCTTTTCCGATATTGACGGCGGCAGGTTTAAGCGATAATTTCGGGAAAGAGCATGTTGTTATCAATGAAATCTGCAGCAATAATTTTGCAGCGCAAAGCGATGGCAGCGAAGGCTACCCCGACTGTATAGAGTTATATAATCCGGGGGAGGAAGCGGTTTCCATGGATGGCTGCTTTCTGACGGATGATAGGAAAGTAGCGGATAAATTTTCTCTGGAAGGAATTTCGATCCCGGCGGGCGGGTATGCCGCTGTCTGGCTGCCAAAGGAATCGGAACTGCGCATATCCAAAGACGGGGATCAAATTTTTCTGGCAGATGCTGAAAGGGGTGTCTTCCTGGATCAGATTGTGGTGCCCAGCCTTTCTTATGACACGAGTTATGGAAGGGTGCAGGATGGAAAAGATAAGTGGTCGGTTATGGGCACCACGCTTGGTCGTTCCAACGAAGGGGCGGAAATTCTTCCGGCGAAGGCGCTGGAAGAGCCGATTTTTGAATATCCGGGCGGTTTTTACGAAGAGGGCTTGGCGCTTCGGTTATTTTCGCCAGGCGGGGAAAAGATTTATTATACCTTGGATGGGAGCGAGCCGACGGGGGATTCCCTTCTTTATGAAGGGGCAATTAGGATTGCAGACAACACGCAGGAGGAAAACCGGTATGCAGGCCGGACGGATTTAACGCCTACGAAAGATTATGTGCCGGATTTCCCTGTAGATAAAGCGGTTGTTGTGCGGGCGGTGTGCTATAATTCTGCCGCGAATCAAATCAGCGATATCGTTACGGAAACATTTTTTGTGGGTTATGGGGAAAAAGAGGAGTATGACCAAATGGCAGTGATGTCACTGGTCGCTGACCCGGAAGATTTGTTTGACGCCAAAAGCGGAATATACGGAAATGGCATTAAATATGAAGAATATCTTGCCAATGGCGGTTTGAAGGATGGGGAAGTGCTGAATAACTATACGGATGCCGATGGAAGGGAATGGCATCGGTATATGGCTTCCAATGCCTTTTATACAGGGAAGGAATGGGAAAAAAAGGCATCGGTGTCATATTTTGATGAAACCCATTCCCATTGTTTTACACAGGATGTGGGAATCCGGATTGCAGGAAATTCCACCAGGGGTTTTCCGCAGAAATCTTTTAATCTCTTTGTAAGGGATATTTATGGCGGGGACGAGAAGCTTCCGGAGGATTTTTTTGATGACGGCGTCCTTTATTCTTCTATTAAAATGAGGAACGGAGGGGGAAATGCGGAAGGGATAAAGTTTTTGGATGCATTTTTGGAGGAAGCTGCCAGTGAACGGCAGTCCGTTGCCATACAGAGGGGGAAGCCTTGTGTGCTTTTTCTGAACGGGGAATATTGGGGGATTTATAGTATTCGGGAAAGGTATAATGCCGAATATATCGGAAACCGCTTTCACCTGAACAACGATGAGGCCATGGTGGTCAAGGCCGGAAATCCAATCACGAAACCGGACGAGACTATGGAGGCCTATCAATATATGTTGGATGTGATTACGGAGTGCGACCTGACTTATGAAGATACATATGCCTTTGCAGAAGGGCTGGTGGATATCCAGAGTCTGATAGACTATTGCTGCATTAATCTGTATTTGGCTAACCAGGACGTTGGCTTTGGCTATAATACGGCTTTATGGCGAACCGTTCAGGAGGGAACTCCATATAGTGACGGGAAATGGCGGTTTATGCTTTATGATTTGGACGAATGTGCCCGTAAGGAGAGCAATACTTTGGAGGGCAGGGAAAACTGGGCGCAGGAAAATGCGTTATTGGGTGAGCCGATGGTTAAAAGCCTGTTGGAAAATGAAGGTTTTCGCCGGCGTTTTAGCATTTCTTTTATGGATATTGCAAATACCACCTTTTCCTATGAAAGGATACATCCCATGCTTGCCGAGTGGGGCGATGTTTATGGCGTGCAGATAGTAAAAGACCATCAGCGTTTTTTTGATGCTGCGTATGATTGGAACGATTTTGGCGCAGAAATGGAACAGCTGGACGATTTTTTCAAGAAGCGCTTTGATGCTGCCATGGAAAGTCTGGCGGATACTTTCGGGCTATCGGGGAATCTTGTCCGCATTAACATAAGTTCCAACATTCCGGAAGGGGGGACGATTCGCATTAATACTGCGGAATTAGGGAACTGCAGCGCATGGGAGGGGCGTTATTACAGCGATTTCCCCATTTCCGTATCCGCTAATGCGGCGGAAGGCTATCATTTTGCAGGCTGGAGAGGGGATATAGAAAGTGCGGAAGGGGAAGTGAGTGTCTCGCTGGAGAATGGAGATATTACGATGCAGGCATGGTTCGAACAGGACTAATGGGAAAGGAAATTCAATACAAATGAAACTGTACAGGGTGGAAGATAAATACTGCTGCACCGGCCAGGAATTCTATGAACTGCAGCGGCGGCTGGACGCAGTGCTCCGGGTGGATGGCAATGGCGATGGCGGGGAAGGGTATTGCGTGGATAGTTTATATTTCGATGATTTTGCCGATACTTGCCTGGCCGATGTGTCGGAGGGAAATGATAATCGGCGGAAATATAGAATACGCATTTATAACCATGTACCGGATATCATCAAACTGGAAGTGAAGGAAAAGCGGAATAGTAAAATCCTGAAAAGGGGCAGATGCATTACCGTAAAAGAGTTGGAGAAATTGGTGAATGGGGAGTGCATAGAGGATTTGGCCACCACGGATGACCCTGCCTTCCTTTTTAATATGGCAATCAGGACACAGGGGCTTCGGCCGAAAGTTATTGTTGCTTATGAGCGGAAAGCATATATTTATCCTCCGGGCAATGTGCGCATTACCTTTGACAGGAATATACGGGCAAGCCGGGAGACGGAAGCCTTTGGCATACAGGGGATATCCTATGACTTTTTGGAGGGGCAGGACTATATACTGGAAATAAAATACGATGAATTCCTGCCCCAGTTTATACCGCAGTTGATGGAAACCGGCTGCCTGAGGCAAGTTTCATATTCCAAATACCGCATATGCAGGGAGCGGTACGGCGGTTTTTAAAATATGTGTTTCAGAAGGAGGAAAGCATGTCGGCAAAAGATATTATTAAGAATAGTGTGTACAAAGCATTGGGGGGAGGAACGGGCCTTACGTCAAAAACGGTCATTTTTATTCTGTTAATGGCGTGCCTGGTCGGGATATATATTTTCTTTGTGTATAAAATGTCCGGGAAGCCGGCCTTTTATTCCAAGGACTTAAATATTACGCTATGCGGGATGCCCGTTATCGTAGCTGCAATTATGATTGCGATGCAGTCCAATTTGCTTGTTTCCCTTGGCATGGTGGGGGCCTTGTCCATTGTGAGGTTTCGGAATGCGGTGAAGAATCCAATGGATTTGCTATATTTATTTTGGTCCATTAGCGCGGGCATTATTGTGGGGGTGGGGCTATATATGCTTGCGGTAGTATTGTCCGTGGTGATGACGGTACTTCTGTTTGCCATGGGGCTGATTCCCAATACAAAAGCACCGGAACTCTTGGTGCTGCGAGGCGTATTTGAGGAAAGCAGTTATACGGTCTTGTATGATGCGGTCAGAAAACATTGCAAATATTATAAAGAAAAGGCCAGGACTACCAGGAATAAAGAGACGGAGATAGTCATCGAAATCCGCACAAAGGAAAAGGACGCATTGCTGCAGGATTTGGGCAAGATGGATTTCTTTGCGCAGATAAACTGTATCTGCCATGATGGGGAATGCAGGGTATAAGATAGAAATGTTCCGGTGCATTCCATGCCTTACCGGCGTTTCCACTTTCCGAATAATGTTTTCTTGTAATGAAGGAGTTCTTCCTTCGCTTCCTGATGATTCCCGGCCTTTTGCAGATAAGCGACGCCCTTGGGGATATCCTCTGCAACGCCCAGGCCGCGGGCATAAATCATTCCCCGCAAATAATCGGCTTCCCAATAATTCCAGTCCACCTCATCTAAAAATTGCAGGGCGCGGGAATAGTCCTGAGGTGTTCCCAGACCGTAGAAATAACATTTTCCTAAGTAAAAGACACCCCATTTGCTGCCTTTGTTATAAGCATAGGATAAAAGCTGGAAAGCCTTGGCGTAATCCTGTGCCACACCCCGGCCGAAGAAGTAGGCTTTGCCCAGATAGTTATAACTTGTCTCCTACCCGATCAGTACTAGCACATTTCTTCCAGTCCTTTCCGGTTGGAAGAAATTGCCCATAGGGATATCCTGTCAGCCTTTCTGGCTTGGAATCCAGCCTTTCCAATCGGGAAGCTGCTGGTTCAGCCATTTTTCCAAAACGCTTTCCGCCTTTCTGGCATCCATGGATTGAGCCATGGTTAAATTAGCATTTCTTTTGGAATCGGTAAAATCTATAGTCAACAATACCATGTTCCCTTTGGTCTGGCTGCCCTCCGCCTGTCCTCCGAAACAATTCATTGCCCGATAGATCCGCCCATCTTTTTCCATTGGATGGGAAAGGGTTAAAGTAAAGAAAAGGCCGCCATCCGTGGAACAATGTTTCAGCTGCTCTCTTACCAGGGAAAGGGTAACCCGGGAGGTCATGGAGCCATCCGTCTGGCGGAGAATGACCTCCTGGGAAATATTATCTGCGGATTCCTTCCAGGCCAGGTCTGCTTCCCGGAGGTTTCGTTTATGCCGGAATTCCCGTTCAAAGGCCTCCCGCTTCATTTCATCCATGGTCCAGAAAGTGCTGCATTGGCCGTTTTTCCCACGGGCGGCATCGGGCACGCGTAGGGAAAGAAAGTCCGCCGCCGCCTTTAAATCGCCGGGATCACGGAAATCCGTGACCGCTTTTTTCCACCGGTCGTCAATCAGGGCAAGCTGGAGCGTACGGCTGGTACGGGTTCCGGTTTGGGTATTGTGCTGATGGATTTCATCAATAGTAAAAATGCCCCGGATACGCTCAATGCGGTTGGCGGATTCGCCCAGAACCCACTCTTTCCCAATGCCTACAGGCCCGAACCAATGGCCGTTCTCCTTCAGATCATTATCCACCATGGCAAACAGCTCATCCACCGGCGGAGCCCCGTCGGGAAAAGGAAGCTGATTCCGGATGGACTGGGCCAGCCCGCTTTTGGCAGGAAAAAAAGTATCCCGGACAGCTACAAATGCCAAATAGATTCCGGCAATAAACAAAAGGACGGCTCCTCCGCCTGCTATGCCAAATTTTATGTAATCCATATACTCCCAATAACTCTTATCCTGCTGCATTTCCACATAAAAAAATACCCCCAGGCATACACCGATAAAAAAGGCGAGCAGGCTCCAAATCAGCCAGGAAAGCCGCTTTCGCGTACGGCTAAGGCAATACCCCTCCGCGATGCCGTGTGGATTATTTTTTTGTTGGACCCGCATCAGGATGAGGATAATCGGAATGGCAAATATGCGCAGTACAACTATGAGCAAAAGATAGATTACAATATTCCATGGCCAGCGTAAGAACCGGATGCCCCCTTTTTCGTTATTTTCTTCCTTCATAGTTGGGTAAGGCCTCCTCTCATACTATTTCCCTCAGGGGTCAAAATACCTTTTGACCCCAACATCATGACATTGCCTATCAACAATAACAGTTTAATCACTGCAAACGGATTTTGCAATATGAATTTATTGTAATAGCCGGCTATTTGTAGTATGATAAAATACAGAAAATCCTAGTAAGGAGATAGGGTTCTCCTTTGGGAAACTGTTACAAAATGGCAGGCTCACGTACAGAAAGGTATTGGGAGAATGGAGAAAGCTTATGAATTAGAATTCGGAGGGGAGAAGTCGGGAAGCCTGTATGTGAATTGCTGCGGTTGTTCGAAAACGGAGCCGAAACATAGTTTTGGGCCGGCATGGAAACCTCATTTTTTGATTCATTATATATTGAACGGCAAAGGGAAGTTCATGATGGACGGAAAGACCTATCCGCTGGAAGCGGGCTACGGGTTTGTGATTATGCCGGAAGAACTGGCCTTTTACCAGGCGGATGAAGATGACCCCTGGACGTATGTATGGGTGGGGTTTAGCGGAACGAAGGCGGAAGAGTATATGGCAGCGATGGGGCTTTCCGTGGAGTATCCTATTTTTGCCTCGGAACGTTCGGAGGAATTATATCAGGCGGTCAGGGATATGATGGAGCATAATACTTATGGGATTGCCAATGAACTGCGCAGGACAGGGCAGCTCTCACTATTTCTTTCCATCATTGCGGAAGGCGGGCCGATCAGGGAAAAAAACCATGGCGACTGGGCCAATACATATGTGAGCAAGGCGGTGGAATTTATTCAGGGGAATTACTGCAACCCTATTAAAGTGACGGATGTGGCTGATTACGTATGTATTAACCGCAGTTATCTGTATACCCTGTTCCAGAATTCCCTGGGGATGTCCCCGCAGCAGTTCCTTATGACCTTTCGGATTACCAAGGCGGCGGAACTGCTGCAGCATACATCATTATCGGTGGAAAGCATCGCGATTTCCTGCGGCTATCAGGACCCTTTGGTTTTTGCGAAGGCATTCCGGCAGATGAAAGAAATGTCCCCTTCGGCATACCGTAAAGAGATGAAGAAAGGGGAAACGCGGAAGAATAAAAAGCATTTGGAGCAGGTGGAGGAATTTATCAGTCAGATAAAGAAGTTAAACGCCTGAAAGGACAGCGGGGCAGTTAACATTTTGACAGATTGTTATAACAACGGGGTATGGCATTCCCGTGGGAGTTTACTATAATAGTTTTAAAATAAGTGTGTCCGGAAGAAGGCGGGCAGAAAGGGTGGGTTATGGCAGAAAAGACAGCAGCAGAAATGAAAGAGAAGATTCTCGTAAAATTTGCGGAGGTATTTGGGGAAGGAGAAGGAACGAAGGCTTATTTTGCACCCGGACGGGTGAATATGATCGGAGAGCACACGGATTATAACGGCGGCCATGTGTTTCCATGTGCGCTTACCATCGGAACCTATGGTGCGGCACGGAAAAGGGAGGATCGGAAACTCCGCTTTTATTCCATGAATTTCGGGCATCTGGGTATTATCGAATCTAGCCTGGATGAATTAGAGCCTGCGAAGAAATCAGGGTGGACGAATTATCCGAAGGGAGTGATGTGGGCGTTTGAAAAAAGAGGATTTGAGATTCCCTGCGGTATGGATTTGATGCTGAATGGAAATATCCCCAATGGTTCAGGGCTTTCCTCTTCGGCATCGGTAGAGGTGCTCACCGGGTTTATTCTCAGGGATTTCTTCGGTTTTGATGTGACAAACCAGGATTTGGCGCTGATTGGACAGTACTCGGAGAACAATTTCAATGGGGTAAACTGCGGTATTATGGATCAGTTTGCGATTGCGATGGGAAAGGAAGGCCAGGCGATTTTCCTGGATACGGCGGATTTATCTTTTGAATATGCGCCGATTAAGCTGGAAAATGCGAAAATTGTGATTTCCTGCAGCAATAAGAAAAGAGGATTGGGAGATTCCAAATATAACGAAAGAAGAAGCGAGTGTGAGACGGCCCTTGCGGAAATCCAGAAAGTAGTGGGGATTAACAGCTTAGGGGATTTGAACGAAGAACAATTCGAAATGTATAAATCGGCGATTAAAGACGAGGTTCGCGTAAAGAGGGCCAAACATGCGGTTTACGAGAACCAGAGAACGGTGAAGGCAGTGGAGGCTTTGAAGAACAATGATGTGGAACTGTTTGGAAAGCTTATGAATGAATCCCATATCTCCCTCCAGTATGATTATGAAGTGACGGGCATAGAACTGGATACCCTTGTAGAAGAAGCGTGGAAAGTGGACGGCGTGATAGGTTCCCGGATGACCGGGGCCGGCTTCGGGGGATGTACGGTCAGCATTGTAAAAACAGATGCCATTGATTCGTTTATCGATAAGGTTGGAAAGGCTTATAAAGATAAAATCGGTTATGCGGCTGATTTTTATGTAGTGGAAATCGGAGACGGGCCGACTGTCCTGTAAGGACATCCCGGATGGGGCGGAAAATAGGACTTAAAGGCAGGCGCAGTAACAGTTCCGCATACGAATGTGCAGATGTGACAAAGAATCCGAAAGGCTGAACTGTTGCCGGGCGCAAGGGGGGATTCCGGAAGGTCTCTGACAACGGGAGGAGGGCTCCGAAAACCTATTAAGATAAGGAAGGAGAAGTGAGGAAAATGATTCAGCAGGATATAAGGAAGCTGGTTGAATATGGGCTGAAAACAGGGCTTGTGGAAAAAGAAGATGAAATTTATACGGTGAACAGGCTGCTGGAGCTTTTTGAACTGGATGAAATAGAGGATAAAGGCGCTGAGATTTCCATGGAAGAGGAAGAACTGGAGGAAGTGCTGGGGCGTCTGATGGATTATGCCGTGGAAAAGGGAATCATGAAAGAGGATGGCATAGTCTACAGGGATTTGTTCGATACTAAAATCATGAGCGTGCTGATGCCCAGGCCCAGCGAAGTTATCAGGGAATTTTGGAAGCTGTATAAGGAATCGGCCGAGAAGGCTACGGAATGGTATTATAAGTTCAGCCAGGATACGGATTATATCAGGAGGTATCGGATTAAGAAGGACCAGAGATGGAAAGCGGATACCCAGTATGGGGATTTGGATATTACGATTAACTTATCAAAACCGGAAAAAGACCCCAAAGCTATTGCGGCCGCTAAGAATGCCAAACAAAGCGGATATCCGAAATGCCTGCTTTGCATAGAAAACGAAGGCTATGCTGGCAGGGTCAACCACCCGGCCAGGCAGAATCACAGGGTGATTCCCATAGAGATCAATAGTTCAAAGTGGGGATTCCAATATTCTCCGTATGTATACTATAATGAGCATTGCATTGTATTTAATTCCGAACATATTCCTATGAAGATAGACCATGCGGCTTTCTGCAAGCTGTTTGATTTTGTAAAGCAGTTCCCCCACTATTTCCTGGGCTCTAATGCGGATTTGCCAATTGTGGGCGGCTCTATCTTAAGCCATGACCATTTCCAGGGCGGCCATTATGAATTTGCCATGGCAAAAGCAGGGGTGGAGAAATCCTTTGTGGTAAAAGGGTTTGAGGATGTGGATGCCGGGATCGTTAAATGGCCCATGTCGGTCATCCGTCTGGCATGCAGCGACAGCACCAGGGTAATCGCATTGGCGGACGTGATATTGGAGAAGTGGAGGGGGTATACCGATGAGGCGGCGTTTGTTTATGCTTATACGGACGGGGAGCCTCATAATACGATAACACCTATTGCCAGGAAGAGGAACGGCAAATATGAACTGGATTTGGTACTGCGCAATAATATTACAACCGAAGAGCATCCTTTGGGCGTATACCATCCCCATGCAAAGCTGCATCATATTAAAAAGGAAAATATCGGCCTGATTGAAGTGATGGGATTAGCGGTGCTTCCGGCAAGGCTGAAAGATGAGATGGATAAGCTGGCGGATGCCATTCTGGCCGGGGAAGATATCCGCAAAGACGAGACGCTGGAGAAGCATGCGGACTGGGTGGATGAATTCCTGCCCAAATATGCGCCTGACACCAGGGGAACGAAAGAAGAACTGATGGAAATCCTGCATAAAGAAATTGGAGATGTTTTCATGCAGGTATTGGAGGACGCAGGAGTTTATAAGAGAACGGAAGAAGGTATGGAAGCGTTTGGGAGGTTTATAGAGACGCTGTAAAGAGGTATTTGCCCTTATGGATGGGGGTAATTACGCCGCAGCGTTGTAAGCCACTAGGAGTTGGCCGCTAGGCCAACTCTTTTTTGAACTTATAGGAAACTGCGTTGCAAGACGCATGAATTCACAGTGGCCGATGCATCAATAATAGCCCATCATACTTTCCAGAAAATGCAGCAGATGCGCCTGCTGACAAGGGTTCAGCCTTTCAAGCGGGGATAGTTGGGTGCGGGATTTCGGCGGCTGGTTAACCTTGGAGGAGTGGTCGGAAAGGAGACGGTGGTCGGATTTGCAGAGGATATAGTCAGTAGACACTTGGAAAGTATCGGATAGCTTGATGATGATGTCCGCATCAGGAACGGTGAGGCCGCATTCAATCCGGCTTAGCGTAGTTTGATTGGCGCCTATTTTGATGGCCAAAATTTCCTGGGTATAATTGTTTTCTTGCCGTAGTTCTTTAATTCTTGTTTTCATTTGTAAATTTCCCCTTTAATTAAAAATGGCTTAATAGTTGTCAATTAACTATTTCATAAATTGTTTTGAAATGCAAGTGAATTTTTACAATAAAACAATTATATGTGATATACTTATAAGCAAAGAGGAAAATTATTGATACAGATGGAGAAATAGGGCATATGAAATTTTTATTAGTGGGGATAAATGCAAAATATATACATTCCAATCCGGCAGTATATAGCCTGAAAGCATATGCGGGGGAAGGATATGAGAAAGAAATTGAAATAGCGGAGTATACCATTAATAATCGTTTGGAAGAGGTGCTTTCCGGTATTTATGAACGGTGTCCGGATGTGGCGGCCTTTTCTTGTTATATATGGAATTGGAATTTTGTGCGGGAATTGACGGAAGAACTGCATAAGATAAAACCTCAGCTGCCCATATGGCTGGGCGGGCCGGAGGTATCTTTTGATGCGGAGGAAATTTTGAGGGTATGCCCCTGGATTACGGGAATTATGATAGGGGAGGGGGAGGAGACGTTTCGGGAACTGTTGGATTATTATAAAGGCGGAGATTCAAAAGAAGGAAGTATCGGTTTAGAAGATATTCAGGGAATTGTCTGCCGGATAGGGAATAGGATACTCAGGACGGAAGAGAGGGCGCCGATGGATATGAACCGGCTGCCATTCCTGTATCGGGATAGGGAAAATTTTGAAAACCGGATTATATATTACGAATCCAGCAGGGGATGCCCCTTCCGGTGCAGCTATTGTTTATCGGCGATTGATAAAAGTGTCAGGTTTCGGGATATGGATACGGTGAAACGGGAACTGCAGTTTTTCCTGGACGAAGCTGTCGCACAGGTAAAATTTGTGGACAGGACATTTAACTGCAGCCATTCCCACGCCATGGAAATATGGGAATACATACATCGCCATGACAATGGAATCACCAATTTCCATTTCGAAATAGCGGCGGAGAAGTTGGATGAGGAAGAAATCAATTTGCTGGAAAAGATGCGCCCGGGGCTGGTACAGCTGGAAATCGGCGTACAGTCCGCCAACCCCGAAACTTTATCGGAAATCAACCGGCAGGCGGACATGGGCCGGCTGGAAAAAATCGTGAATAGCATCCGCAAGGGAGGGAACGTACACCTTCATCTGGATTTGATTGCCGGTCTGCCCTTTGAGGGATATGAAAGCTTCGGGAAATCTTTTGATGTGGTATATTCCATGAAGCCGGAGCAATTACAGCTGGGCTTCCTGAAAGTTCTCAAGGGTTCTCCGATGCACGAAAGGGCGCAGGGATACGGCATAAAATATACTTCCCGGCCGCCTTATGAGGTGTTATGTACCAGTTGGCTTTCCTTTGAGGAAATATGCCGTTTGAAACGGATAGAGGAAGTGGTGGAACTGTATTATAACAGCAACCAGTTCACCCATACACTGCCTGTATTGGAGAAGTCCTTTGACGGGGCTTTTGCGATGTTTGAGAAACTGGCGGAATATTATAAAGAGAAAGGATATTTTACCAATAACCCTTCCCGCGTTTACCGGTATGAGGTTTTGCTGGAATTTGCGTTAATTTATGGGAAAGGGGAAGAAGGGCTTTATAAAGAACTATTAACATACGATATATACCTTAGGGAAAATATGAAGAGCCGGCCGGGGTTTGCCCGGGATCTGGAGGGGTATAAAGGGCGTTTTCGTGAGTTCTACAACGATGCTTTCCGGCTAAGGAAGATACTTCCCGGTTATGGAGAATTCCAGCCGAGACAGATTGCAAGGATGACCCATTTGGAAATGTTTTCCTATCCTGTTTGGGAGAGCAGAGGGGGAGCAGAATGGAAAATGGAGAAACTTGCAGAGCAGCGGATGGTGCTGTTCGATTATAGGAAACGCAGCCCGCTGACTAATGAAGCGGAAGTGAGGGTGGTGGAGGATGCATAAAAGCTGCCCAGAAATGGGGCTGCCAAGCCTGTGTTTGCGCTGCATCCATAAAATTTGCAGGTGCAAAAAGCTGCACGGAGATGGGGAAAAATATGAAGAAGAATACAAAAGCAATTTTAGATTTATTGGACGAAAAATATGGTACGGATTTCAGGTGTTCCCTGGATCATGAAAATGCGTGGCAGCTGTTGATTGCTACGATTTTAAGTGCCCAGTGCACGGACGCCAGGGTGAATATTGTAACGGCGGATTTATTTCGGAAGTACCCATCGGTGGAGGCTTTCGCCCAGGCGGATCTAAAGGAATTGGAGAAAGATATACACTCTACAGGTTTTTATCATAATAAGGCCAAAAATATTATCGCCTGCTGTAAGGATTTGGTGGAAAAGTTTGGAGGGGAAGTGCCCAGAAGCCTGGAGGATTTGACATCTTTGGCAGGAGTGGGGAGGAAAACGGCGAATGTCATACGCGGGAATATTTACCATGATCCCAGCATCGTAGTGGATACCCATGTGAAGCGGATATCCAAAAAGCTGGGGCTGACAAAAGAAGAGGAACCTGGCAAAGTGGAGCAGGATTTGATGAAGGCTTTGCCAAAAGAGCATTGGATATTATGGAACATCCAGCTAATTACTCTTGGAAGAGAAATATGTAAGGCTCCTACCCCAAAATGCGGGGAGTGTTTCCTGACAGGATATTGCCAGGATTATAAGAAGAGAAAGGGAAAATCGGGATAATGATGGATTATATATCGCTGGATTTGGAGACTACGGGCCTAAACCCTAAAAGAGACAGGATTATAGAGGTTGGTGCAGTGAAGGTGCACAAGGGAGAGGTGGCAGGAGAATTTCAAAGTCTTGTAAATCCAGGAAGGGAATTGGGGGAAATGGTATGCGGACTTACGGGCATAAACGATGAGATGTTGTTGGATGCACCGGAAATAGGGGATATTATCGGCCCGCTTTTAAAGTTTATCGGAGACGATATTTTAGTAGGGCATAGGGTTCTGTTCGATTATTCGTTTGTAAAAAAGGCGGCGGTGAATCATTCCCTTTCTTTTGAAAAAATGGGGATTGATACGTTAAAGCTGTCGAGGAAACTGCTTCCGGAACTGGAAAGCAAAAGCCTGGAATCTGTATGCAAATATTATGGGATTGAACATAAAGCCCACCGGGCGATAGGGGATGCCCGGGCAGCCTCAGATTTATATCAGAAGCTGGCCGGACAGTTTTACCAAGATAACGAAGATGAATTCCGGCCGAAGCGGCTGGTTTATCTGGCAAAAAAAGAAGGGCCTGTCAGCAAACGGCAAAAAGAGCGGTTATATAAATTACTGGACAAGCATAAACTAACTATAGCATATAACGTGGATAAGCTGACCAGGAATGAAGCGGATCGGATTATGGATGAAATTCTTGCAAAGTACGGACGATAATATTCCGGCTGGCAGATTGGAGGTTTTCGGCCCTTTCCAACAAATGCCGAATCCCATCTTCGTTTCCTTCCCTGGAATATATGTCGGCGAGGATACGATAAGTGCCGCTCACATCCGTATTGGTGGATACGGAGAATTCCAGGATTTGCCTGGTCTGTGTGGTGTAGCCCGATTCATATAATTTTTCCGCCCATTTTTGCAGGGTATGGACAAGGGTGGTATAATTTTGGTCATAACGGGTCAGCAGGCCGATGTTTGGGGTGCCGTATTTCAGCTTCAAGTCGGTGTTGCTATAACCTGTGAAATTGACAATGGGGGATTCGGCAAGATAGTACAGTGCCTGATGGCATTCCGCAACTGTCTCATCCTCTTTCAAAATATCCATGGGGAGGGAATCGAAGGGGATATGGATGTAATCCAGGTCATCCAAAGGTTTTCGCCGTGTATTGTTGGCAGCGGCTTCCCGTTCCCAATAATTATCCCGCTCTCTGGCACTGCGCCGCCTTGCTTTGGACAGTTCGTAAGAGAGCCATATGATGAATACGATAAAACTTGCAAAAAAGGGCATTTTCATATATAATTCCTTTCATAGACGGAACTTGTGTTTTGGGTTAAAGGCACATCCTTATGGGCTTTGTACAAAGTCTCATTACAAGACAGGAAACAGAAAGGATATGAGGTTTATTATGTTTAACATGCATAATCGTAAGACGAAAAAAATTATTTCATCTGTCATTATTTTAATCATTGTTATAGCAATGTTAATTCCAACTTTATCATATTTTATTTTTTAGTACAATATGTACTTTGAGGAGAGGCTATGAAAATTAGAAAAAGGAAAATACCGGCAGTAATTTTAGCCATTTGGCTTATGCTGGGAATGGGGCAGATGGCAAATGCCCAGACCATCGGAACATTGGAGACAGAATCCAACAGTGTGGAAGTACAGGAACCGGAAAATGCTGAGACATCCCAGGATAAAAAGGAATCGGCGGCAGGCCCATTGACCGGCCTGGGGAACGGTAATACCATATCGGAAGGGATATATATCGGAAATGTGAATGTATCCGGCAAGACGGCAGGTGAAGCGCAGCAGGACATAGAGGCATATATTGAGGAACTGAAAGGAACTGCGGTCAATTTCCGTGTGATGGACGGGAATCAGGTGGAAGTTACGGCGGGCGAACTGGGCCTTACATGGGCAAACCCGGAAGTGGTGCAGGAAGCGGTGGCTCTTGGAAAGAAAGGCAATATTATTCAAAGATATAAAGCGCTGCAGGATTTGCGCCATGAGAATAAAGTGTTTGAACTGACATATGATTTTGATAAGGAGTCAATCCGCCGGATTCTTGTGGAACGCTGCGGGGAATATAATACGGAGGCAAAGGATGCGGTGCTGACAAGGGAAAATGGTGCATTTTCCATTATTCCCGGGCAGAGCGGATACGTAATCGACGAGGAGGCATCCATTAACCAAATATACGATTATCTGATAAATCAATGGGATTTTAACGATACAGTGGTGGATGTGGCGGCGAAAGTACAGGAACCCAGGGGAACGGAAGAGGAATTGTCTCAGGTGAAAGACGTGCTTGGAACGTTCACTACCAGCTATAGTTCATCCGGTTCTTCCAGAAGCGCAAATGTGGCCAACGGGTGCGATTTGATTGCGGGTACTACGCTTTATCCGGGGGATGAATTTTCTACTTATGAGGCGGTATCCCCGTTTTCGGTGGATAATGGTTATTTCATGGCCGGCTCTTATATGAACGGGCAGGTGGTGGACAGTCTGGGCGGAGGCATCTGTCAGGTTTCAACCACATTGTATAATGCGGTACTCTTGTCCGAATTGGAAGTGACGGAACGCCACAACCATTCCATGATTGTAACATATGTAGACCCTTCAGCGGATGCGGCCATTGCGGAATCTGCGGGGAAAGATTTTAAATTCGTCAATAATACGGATCATCCCATTTATATTGACGGACATTGTGAAAATAAAAATATTACCTTTACCATATATGGTGTGGAAACAAGATCGGCAGAACGAGAAGTCATTTATGAAAGCAAAGTGCTTTCGGTGATAAATCCGGACCATGAAATTATTAATACCAACGTGGCCATGCCTATCGGACAGGTGGTAGTCCAATCGGCGCATATCGGATATAAAGCGGAACTTTGGAAAGTGGTGAAGGAAAACGGCGCGGAAGTGAGCCGGGAACAGATTAACAGCAGCAGCTATAAAATGGTTCCGAGGACAGCAACGGTAGGGCTTTCCACCAATGATGTGAATGCTTATAACGAAATGCTGGCAGCGGTAGCAACCAATAGTATTGACCATTGTAAAAATGTGGCGGCAGCCCTGGCTCAATTTGCAATTACGCCGGAACAGGCGGCTCAGGCACAAGCAGAGCAGGCGGCACAAGCGGCCCAGGCTCAGGCGCAGCAGCCTCCCGCAGAACAGGCTCCGCCAGCCGAGCAGGCACCTCCGGAACAGCAGCCGCCGGCAGAACAGGTGCCCCCGGCGGAGTAGCCGGCGATGAACCGGGAAGCTTGGAACGGCAGCCGCCGGCAGAATAGGCATTTTCGTCAGAGGATTTGCCGACAGGATGAGTGTTTTTGGCAGAGCAGCCTTGGAGGAGGAAACATTTGCAGTGGATGGATGGCGAAAAGCAGAATGCAGCGGACGGCAAGACGGGAAGATGCGGATATGAGGAGAATGGATGAGAACAGGGAAATTGCCTGAGAATGTATGGAAGCGTTCCGTACAAAAGCAAATGAAGACAAAACGGAAAGAGATATTTGCCGGCGCAGGGATAGGGGAAGACTGCGCCGTTCTCTCGTTCGGCAATGAATGCCAGACCGTTATCGGTGTACATACCGGACATTGGCCGGGAAAAAATATGGCGAAGCTGGCAGTGCACCGCAGTGCCAATTCTTTGGCGGCGGAGGGTGCAGAGCCGGTTGCAATGGATATTTCGATACTTTTGCCGGAAGGCACGGAAGAGGAAACCGTAAAGTCTATAGCAGGACAAATAGAAGCGGAAGGTGCGCTTTTAGGGATTGGTACCGCAGGCTGCGGGGTAGAGATATCCGGGGCAGTGAACTGCCCCGTCATTACGGTAACAGGAATAGGGAGCAGGACAAAGGGGCGTATAATTTCCGTAAAGAATATTAAGCCAGGGATGGATGTGGCGGCCAGCAAATGGATTGGACTGGAAGGAACGGTGTTTTTGGCACAGAACCGGGAGGAAGAACTTTTGACCAGATATCCGGCCCGTTTTCTGGGAGAAGCCAAAAGGCTGGAACGGTTTTTGTCGGTGATTCCGGAGGCTGCAGTCGCGGGTAAGTCCGGCGTTTGCGCTATGCACAACGTTGGGGAGGGCGGTATTTTCGGCGCCCTTTGGGAACTGGCAGAAGGAGCAGGTGTCGGACTGGACATAGATTTAAAGAAAATTCCTGTCAAGCAGGAAACGATAGAAATATGTGAATTTTATGGCATAAACCCTTATGAACTAGCTTCCGGGGGCTGCCTGCTGATGGCGGCGGAGAACGGGTATGACCTGGTAAGGGAATTGGAAAATCAGGGAATAGCGGCATCGGTTATCGGTAAGATTACAGAGAGCAATGACAGAGTTGTCATAAATGGGGAAGAGCGGCGCTTTCTGGAGAACCCGAAAGCGGATGAAATTTATAAGGCATTGCATACGTCATACCATGCGGTGTAAGGCGGGGGAAAGCAGGGCTGAAAAAATTAGGATTTGTGCTGCAGCGATGTAAATAAATGCCGGAAGGCGGCAGAATGGAGGAAAGTATGAGAGAGAAAATATTATCCATTATAGAGAGGAACAGCCGTATAGACTTAAAGGAACTGGCGGTTATCCTGGGAGTGGAGGAAGCGGATGTAGTAAGCGAGATGGAAGCGATGGAGAGGGAAGGTGTCATCTGCGGCTATCATACGATGATTGACTGGGAAAAAACTTCCATAGAGAAAGTGACGGCCCTGATTGAGGTGCGGGTGACGCCTCAAAGAGGGCAGGGGTTCGATAATATTGCGGAGCGGATATATAAATATCCGGAGGTCAACAGCGTGTATTTGATTTCGGGGGGATATGATCTTCTGGTGACGCTGGAAGGAAAAAGCCTGAAGGAGGTATCTTCTTTCGTGTCGGATAAATTGTCCACGCTGGATACAGTGCTTAGTACGGCAACCCACTTTATTTTGAAAAAATATAAAGACCACGGAACCATACTTGCAAAAAAATACGAAGATGAAAGAGAGAAGATTACGCCATGAGAAATCCATTAGCTGATAAGGTGGTAGATATCAAGCCTTCGGGCATCCGCAAGTTTTTTGATATCGTGAGCGAGATGGAGGATGCGATTTCCCTTGGTGTCGGCGAGCCTGATTTTGATACGCCCTGGCATATCAGGGATGAGGGGATTTACTCCCTGGAGAAAGGACGTACCTTCTATACCTCCAATGCGGGGCTGAAGGAATTAAAGGTCGAGATTTGCAATTATTTAAAACGAAGACAAGGTATTGAGTATAATTACAACAACGAAGTCATAGTAACGGTGGGCGGTTCCGAGGCCATTGATATTGCCTTGCGCGCCATGATTAATGATGGGGAGGAAGTGCTGATTCCCCAGCCCAGCTATGTGTCCTATGAGCCTTGTGCTATTCTGGCTAATGCGGTGCCTGTGATTATCGAATTGAAGGCAGAAAATGAATTCCGGTTGACGGCACAGGAATTGAGGGATGCTATTACGGATAAGACCAAGGTTCTGATTCTGCCTTTCCCTAATAACCCTACGGGGGCGATTATGGAAAGGAAAGATTTGGAGGAAATCGCCGAGGTGCTTATTGAGAAAGATATTTTCGTGATTTCGGATGAAATCTATGCGGAACTGACTTATAAAGAGGAGCATGTATCCATCGCGTCTTTGCCGGGCATGCGGGAGCGGACTATTTTGATAAACGGATTCTCCAAAGCCTATGCCATGACCGGATGGCGTCTGGGCTATGCCTGCGGGCCGAAAGAAATCTTGGAGCAAATGATTAAGATTCACCAGTTTGCGATTATGTGTGCCCCTACCACCAGCCAGTATGCGGCGGTGGAAGCGTTAAAAAACGGCGATGATGACGTAAAGGAAATGAGGGAAGCCTATAATCAAAGGAGAAGGTATCTGATGTATGCCTTTAAAGAGATGGGGCTGGAATGCTTTGAGCCGTTCGGGGCATTTTATGTATTCCCGTGTATCAAGGAATTCGGCATGACCAGCGAGGAATTCGCCGACCGCTTTTTACGGGAAGAAAAAGTGGCGGTGGTGCCGGGAACGGCTTTCGGAGACTGTGGGGAAGGGTTTTTGCGGATTTCCTATGCCTATTCGCTGGAGAATTTGAAGGTGGCCATTGGGAAGCTTAGGGTTTTTGTGGAGAGGCTTAGGGCTGAGAAGGCGTAAAGGTGTTGAGGAATTGCCCAGATTATATCTTCAAAGGTATTTTTTTGATTTTTACTCTTTTTTAGCTAAATTGACGTGCTCGTACGGACCTTTGCAGCAAGTGCAAAATCCTTTATATGGAACATATTTGGAAATCCACTGCGGCAGACTTTGGCATGCATATTGGGAATGGCAATTTTCAAGTACATTTCGGGCATGTGGGTAAAGAGGATGCGTCTGGTTAGTTAGGGAGGAATGTATGAAGGCAATCGGCGAAGGCATAGAAATCAAAAGGCTTAACAGGATTCGGACGATAAAGTATATTCTTGATGCAAAAAAGGTATCGAGGCAGGATATTGCCGCAGCGCTGGGGTTCAGCATGCCGACTGTCCTACAGAATGTTGCGGATTTGATAGACTGCGGCCTGGTATGCGAGGCCGGTGAATATGGTTCTACAGGGGGGAGGAAGGCTAAGGCGCTTTCCATCTGCGAAGGCGCGCGTTGTGCAATCGGCGTGGAGGTTACCGCCCATCATTTGCATATGGCCCTGTTGGATTTGAGCCAGAAGGTATGGGATCTTGTTTCCCATAGATTCCCTTTCCGGAATACCCAGGAGTATTATGTGAAACTCGGGGAACTGGTACAAGAATTCGCCCAAAAGGACAGGCCGGGAATGAAAAATAACGATACGCTTACAGGGGTGGGATTTTCCATTCCGGGTATTTTGGATCAGAATCAGGGAATGCTGCTGCAGTCCTATGCGTTGGGTGTATCCAATATCAATTTGGGGCGGTTTTCCTATAATGTTCCATACAATACATGCTTTGACAATGATGCCAACAATGCGGCCTATGCGGAAATAACGGATAAACAGCGGAATACGATTTATCTTTCCTTAAACGATACTGTGGGCGGGGCGACCTATATCAACGGGCGCATTTATCAGGGGGATCATTATAAGAGCGCGGAGTTTGGCCATATGATAATTGTTCCTAACGGGAAAAAGTGTTACTGCGGGAAAAGAGGCTGTCTGGACTCCTACTGTTCCGCCCGGACGCTGAAAAGGAACGGGGAAGAAACGTTGGAACAGTTTTTTGATGACTTAAAGAAAGGCGTTCCCGAAAACAAACGGATATGGGATACTTACCTGGAATATCTGGCGCTGGCAGTGGCTAACCTGCGTATGGCCTATGACTGCGATATTATCCTGGGCGGAAATATTGGAGGAAATATGGAGGGGCATATGCATATGTTTCAAGAAAAACTGCGCAAATATAATAATTTTGATTATGATGCCTCCTACATACGTTTGGGCAGGCATAAGAGGGAATGTTCCGCTATCGGGGCCGCAAGGCTTATGCAGGACAGATATATTGAAAAGATAGAGACTTTTTCTGTGAGTTAAGATATTGCCTGGATATGGGAAACATTTTGAAAAGGTGCTCCAAGGCGGCAGCAATTGCCGTTTCGGGAAAGGGCGCGGTAAACGCCCTTTATGTTTTTCCATATAGGAATGCGAAGCATTCTTTGGAATTGGCCGCCGGGCCAATTCTTTTTTGCATCTATTGAATGATATATTCTACCGTAATGTTCACTTCCACCTGGACTTCGCCGGGCATGACATTGGAAAAATAGTCATCTGTGCCAGTCGACATTTCTGCTTTGGCGGACATGCTGCGTAATTTGGAGTTGAGGGCATTATCTGTATAGCGGGCTTCGCTGTAATTGCTGTTTTCCGTAATACCTGCTACAGCACCAAGGGAACAGCCGCCGGCTTCTGCCAGGACCATAGCTTTTTCCCTGGCTGATTCCATAGCCAGCTTCAGCGCATCGGAATAGGCCTGGTCATATTGGCTGGACTGGTAGGTGATGGACTGTATATTGTTGATTCCGGCGCTTACCGATTCCGTCAGAATTTTCCCCAGATTTTCCAGGGGCAGTTTGGATACGCTCAGCGAAGTGGAAGCTTCATATCCGGTAATCCGTTGTGTATTTCCGCTGTAATTATAAACGGGGTACATGTAATAGTCGGAGGTCTGGATGGAAGATTCCTCAATTCCCAAACCGGTCAACAATTCCACTACCTTAGCCACTTCTTGCGCGTTCTTCTGCTGACAGCTGGCGGCATCGCCCGCTTCCGTGCGCACGGCGTATACGATTTCGGCGATGTCGGGAATCACGGCAACTTTTTCGCTGCTGTTTACCGAGATGGTATTCCTGGCATCTATGTTGCCTGCCATGTTCGCTGCCGCGGCGTCTGTAGCCTCGTTTCCGGTTCCCGTTGAAGTTCCGTTTGAATTGGTGCTGCCCGCTGTATTGCCGGCATTGCCTCCGGCGGCATTATTGCCTGCAGCGCTGTTTCCGCAGGCGGCCAGCAGAAGGCTGGCGGCTAACAGGAGTGACAGAGGCAAGATGAATTTATGGCGGGATGTAAGTTTTTTTGGTATATTGTACATTTGGAATCCTCCTACTTCAGTTTTGCATGTATTTTTAGAATTATGTGTCATTTCTATTTTCGTATTTATTATACCATAGTCTCGTGCGCCTTTGCGCACATGGAATCAATAGTTGAAACATTTTCTTCTGTTTCAACATTATACCATGGAGAAGAGTAAAAAGAAGGAGTAATAATCTTAATTTTGTATAACCAATGGGAATTAAATTTTATTTGTAAACAATTAAATGTGTGGTATGATAAAGTCAAATGAAACAGAGCGCAAAAGCCGCGCGGAAATGGGGGCAAATATGCATATTGTACTGCATCAGCCGGAAATACCGGCGAACACTGGAAATATAGGAAGGACATGCGTTGCTACGGGAAGTGCTCTGCATTTGATAGAGCCCCTTGGCTTTCGGCTGAACGAAAAGGAAATTAAAAGGGCGGGGATGGATTACTGGGAGCATTTGGATGTGCGGCGGTATATCAACTTCGGTGAATTTTTGGAGAAGAATCCAGGGGCGAAAATATGGATGGCCACTACGAAGGCAAAACAAGTGTATACGGATGTGAAGTTCGGGGAAGATGATTATATTATGTTCGGCAAGGAAAGCGCAGGGATTCCGGAGGAGATATTGGTGGATTATGAGGAGACATGCATCCGCATTCCTATGTTAGATAAAATAAGGTCTTTGAATTTATCCAATTCCGTGGCCATTGTACTGTATGAAGCGCTGCGGCAGAACGGTTTTGGCAGCCTGCAGCGGGAAGGGGAGCTGCACAGGCTGCATTGGAAGTGAGTGGAGAAATAATTTTTTGGGGAAAGGACAATTTGCGTATAAACATTTTGTCCTTTTTGGCATATTTGTTTGTAACGAAAAGAACTTTTGCGGCACTTATATTATGAAAGGGGAAAAAATCCGGAATCTATTGAAGGATGAATAGTTCCATAGGGAGAGAGGTGAGATGGGAAACGGTGGATAAGCAGAAGGGAAAGCAATTGTATGAAGAGAACGTGAAGGCGGTTTATAAATACCTGTTCTGCTTAACCCATAATGCCGATTTGGCGGAGGAGTTAACCCAGGAGACCTTTTATCAGGCGATGAAAGGGATGGACAAATTCAGGGGCGAATGCAAAATTTCCGTCTGGCTCTGCCAGATAGGGAAAAGGCTCTGGTATAAGGAACTGGAGAAAAAACGCAGGGAAATACCAATGGCGGAAGCCATAGAAGAGGATACGGAAGACACAGGGGCTTTTAGCAGCATTGAGAATAATTATCTGCTCAATGTGGAAAAGGTAGAACTGTTCCGGAGGCTGCATCACCTGGATATCACAACCAGAGAAGTGATGTACCTTAGGCTGACCGGCGAACTTAGCTTTGCGGAAATCGGGAGCATTATGGGAAAAACGGAGAATTGGGCAAGAGTTACTTTTTACAGGGGTAAACAGAAGCTGATGAAAGGGAGAACAAGTTTGTGTCAGCACGGCATCCACAAACTTGGGCAATAAAGCCGTGCAGAAATGGATGGAAAAATGGAACAACGGTTAGTATGCGATACGGTAAGGGATTTGCTCCCCATGTATATCGACCAGATGACCAGCGATATCACTAACAGGTCTATGGAGGAACATATAGAAAGCTGTGGGGAATGCAGGGCGGTGATGGAGAAGATGAAGCTGCCTGTTCAGGCGGAGACAGCGCCGGAGGTAAAGGAGTTCAAAAAATTCCTAAGAGAATCCAAAAAGAGGATGAGGTTATTTTATTGGGTTATGGGGGCGGCGGCATTGATTGCAGTGCTGACATGCTTTATTGTAAACTTGGCTACAGAAAAAGGGCTTTCTTGGTTTTATATAGTGTGTATGGGGATTGCAACAGCATATTTGCCCGCATATGTATTTATTGTTTCCGGGAAATATAAATTCGAGAAGGCATTGGCGGCTTTAAGCGTCTGTATCATCGGACTGGTGGGAACGGTACAGATTGTGTTGTATGAATTCATGGGAATAGGGGAAGTATGGTTCTGGGAAATCGGTTTGCCGATAACCGCCTTTTGGCTGGTGGTGGTGTGGATGGGGGTATTTTTCCGGATTCTTTTCCATTGCAACTGGTTTGTCGTATGGGCTGTAATCGCATTTTTGGCCATCCCGGGCAATTATTTTACCAACCGGCTGGCGGGTGCTTATGAAGGGATTGAAGATTTTTTCAGTAATTTTCTTTCCAATGGCCTGGGGAATTTATTATCGGCGGTTTTTCTTTTGATATGTGCCTATTGGTGGGATCGTAAAAGGAAAAATGGCGGGAAAAACGAGAGTCTGTAAACGAAGAGGGGGGACAGAGATGGAGAACGGTTATTTTAATGAAGCATTGTCGAACTTTACGAAAGATTTTGCCTATGGAGGGGCTATCCGCCACCTGGTGGATAAGGGGTATACGGTGGATAGGATTGTGAAGGAATTCAATTATCCCCTTTCCAGGGAAAGCATTGAGAAGATGGTGGAGGGGTATCGGAAGAGTAAGGGGTGAATTGCTAGCGTAAGTTTACAAGTTACAAGGCAATATGTCCCGAAAGTACTGGAAACAAAGGCGTACAGCGTTATAATTGTATAACCTAACTTGTATGAATGTAAAATATTGCATATTTATTAATGTTATGG
>Ga0209064_1001961_pt1 | contig 26633 bp, 20 predicted proteins | sample Inofromicrocosms_FD_187498 | JGI IMG/M metagenome (GOLD analysis project Ga0209064, IMG submission 187498) | Mouse cecum microbial communities from Vienna, Austria - Inoculum for glucosamine and mucus D2O microcosms (SPAdes) (version 2) | ecosystem: Host-associated > Mammals > Digestive system >... | reverse complement strand
ATAATTATCACCTATGAAGTTAAAGAAGTCCATCTATGCATTGCTCAAAAGGGGTATAAAATCAATTAGTTAAATTAAAGATGAGACTATTTGTAAAAATAGCTCCTAGAATTTTGGGAATTCAGGAAAAATGTCACAAATATGCCTTCCTGTTGTTAAAATCAGCCTATCGCGACACTTCGTCGTTTAACACAGAGGTCTTTATGAAATTACTTACCGCCGCTGCTATGGCCTTGGCTCTTGTCACAGGAAGCGTCAACGCCGCCGAACAGCTCAACGCATACTCAATCATGCCAGAGAAATACGCATCCAAGGTTTTCTCTGAATTTACTAAAGATACCGGCATCAAAGTCAACTTCATGAGATTCTCTTCCGGCGAGGCGCTGGCGCGACTCAACGCTGAGAAGAAAAATCCTCAGGTTGACGTCATGTTAGGCGGCCCGGCCGACACCTATGCGGCCGGTGTTAAGGAAGACATCTTCGAGCAGTATCGTCCGAAAGATTCCGACGCGATCCCCGCAAGTCTTCGTGACCCGCAGAACCATTGGACCGGTATCGGCATCATTCCGCTTTGTTTCCTGACAAACACCAAGTTCCTTGAAAAGAACAACATGAAGGCCCCTGAAACATGGAACGACCTGCTTGATCCGCATTACAAAAACAATCTTCAGATGGCTGATGCCCGTACCTCCGGAACAGCGACTGAACGCATCTATTCCCTCGTTAAAGTTATGGGCGAGGACCCTGCCTTTGCATATCAGAAGAAGCTGAATGGCAACATCCAGATGTATACAAAGAGCGGCGCGGGCGGTGCGATGCCGATCGCTACCGGCCAGTGTGCATCCGGCATCTTCTACATTGTTGACGCGCTTGACATCAAACAGCAGGGCTATCCCGTTGTAATCACCTATCCGAAGGACGGTGTTTCCTATGGTATCGAGGCAACAGGTATTGTCAAGAACGCCAAGAACATGGACGCCGCCAAAAAATTTGTTGACTGGGCAGCCAGTAAGAAATTCGCCGACTTTATCGTCGCCAACAAGATCAACTACGTTCCCACCCGTGCAGATGTTAAAACAGATAACCCTCTGCTTGATCTCTCCAAGATCAACATGAAAGACGTTGACGTTGCATGGAAGGGTGAAAAACGCAAGGAATACACAAATCGCTGGATCAATGAAGTGATCAAGTAATTTCCTTATTTTGCATTTAAATCGCTATTTGAAAATGTCAGTGCCGACAGCAAAGCTGATCGGCATCTGGCATGTCTGTTAGGCAGGGAATTATGCCTGTATCAGTTCCCTGATTTTTGGGAGTAATTTATGACGAGCGGCATTAAGCGGCAAAGAGACCCGGTGACCCTTCTCACCATATGTGTTCTTTGGCTCGCTATGGGTGTCTTTGTTTTGTATCCGGTCGTCCGTCTTTTGGCGATGACGTTTATCGTAGACGGGCACTTATCGTTTCAAAACCTCATGCCCTTTCTCGCAAGCTGGTATGACCGCCGAGCTATCGTCAACAGCATCATTCTGGCTACCGCTGTCGGTGTTGCGGGAACTGCGATCGGATTCATCTTTGCATTTGCTGTTACACGGCTTTCTCTGCCGCGCTGGCTGACCTTCTTTATTAGTGCGGTGACGCTGCTCCCTCTAATTTCTCCACCTTTTACTTCCAGTATTGCTTTAACACTTTGTCTTGGTCCGAACGGCATTATTCTTTCCGCGCTCGGGCTGGAAAACTTCAACTTCTTCGGTTTTTGGGGAACGTTCATTTCAGAAACGCTGACCTACTTCCCCATCGCATTTATGACGCTGACGACCATTCTTCAGCGTATCGATCCAAATTTAGAGGATGCCGCCTACTCACTCGGTTCCTCCCCGTTTAACGTTTTCCGAAGCGTAACATTCCCGCTGTCAGTTCCGGGTTTAGCAAACGCTTTCCTGCTGGTTTTCTCCTGCTCTCTTGCGGACTTTGCGACTCCGCTGGTTTTAGGCGGACACTCCTTCCCGGTTCTTCCGACGCAGGCTTATTTGCAGATTACCGGCATGTATGATTTCAACGGCGGTGCCGCGCTTTCCTTCCTTCTGCTCGTACCTGCTCTGATTGTTTACGCTCTTCAGAACTTCTGGGTCGGCCGAAAGAGCTTTGTGACCGTGAGCGGAAAAGCAGGCGGCCGAAGCTCTATCAAGGGACCGGGGACTTTGATTTCCGGTATCGTGATCGGCACTATCGCTTTTATTACCGCTTTTGTGATTTATCTCTACGCCATTATTTTTGTCGGCTCTGTCGTCAAGGTCTGGGGTGTAGACAACAGTTTCACTCTTGAGAATTATCACTACGTATTCACGTTTGGCATGAAGGCGATTAAAGACACGCTGCTGATTGCCTGCGTCGGCACACCGATCGGCGGCCTCCTGGCTGTTCTTATCGGCTATGTATGCAAGTGGCTGAAAATTAGAGGTCATAAGACGCTTGAGACCGTTTCGCTTCTGAACTACACTCTGCCGGGTACAGTTATCGGTATCGCGTACATTATCGCGTTCAACGACAAGCCGCTCGTACTGACAGGTACGGTTTACATTCTGATTGCCGCATACGTGTTCCGTTATTCTTCTGCCGGTATTCGAAACGTTATTGCCGCGCTTTCGCAGATTGATCCTTCTATTGAAGAAGCGTCCACCAGTCTTGGCGCCTCATCCGCATATACATTCAGGAAGATCACTGTTCCTCTTGTTCTTCCTGCAGTTCTCACTGGCATGCGCTATTTGTTCATTCATTCCATGACCGCGATCAGCGCGACTATTTTCTTAGTTTCCGTCCAATGGAGTCTGATTACCTGCCGAATTCTTGAGTGCATGACCGAACTGCAGTTTGCACAGGCCTGTGCTTTTTCAATTGTTTTAATCCTTATCGTTTTTGCCGCCTCCAGCATTATGGCCCTTCTCGCCAAGGTCCTTTGCCCGGTCGGCGATGCTTCCGGAGGTCTTCGCTAAATGTCTGTTTCTCTTACTCTTAAAAACATTACCCGCCGTTATGTCAAAGACAATGAGGAATTTCTGGCGGTCTCCAACGTTAATCTTGAAGTAAAGGATGGGGAGTTTCTGACCTTCCTCGGGCCGTCCGGCTGCGGAAAGACAACCACGCTTCGCATGATTGCCGGTTTTGAAACGCCGAGCAGCGGTCAGATTCTTCTCGGGGATCAGGACGTTACAAAGATCCCTGCGAACGAGAGGAGGATGGGCTTTGTTTTCCAGAACTACGCCCTCTTCCCGCACATGAAGATCTTTGACAACGTTGCCTACGGTTTAAAGATTCGCAACGAAAGCAGCGACGCAATTAAATCCAAAGTTCGTGAAGCTCTTGCGATGGTTGGATTAGAAAAAGCCGAGCATCGCTATCCTAATCAGCTTTCCGGCGGCGAGCAGCAGCGTGTGGCCTTGGCACGAGTCTTAGTGCTTCGCCCTAAGGTAATTCTTATGGACGAGCCGCTTTCAAACTTGGATGCGAAGCTGAGACTGCACATGAGAACAGAAATCCGCCGTATTCAGCAGGAACTTCAGCTTACTTGTCTTTATGTGACCCATGACCAGAAAGAGGCTCTGACAATGTCAGACCGCATCATGGTTATGAACCACGGCAAAATCGAGCAGATCGGCACTCCGATGAAGCTTTATGATGACCCTGCCACCGCGTTTGTTGCGGACTTTATCGGACAGGCCAATCTGATTCCTGGGAAACTCCTGTCTATTGAAAACAACATTGGCACCATCGACGTCAACGGAAGAAAAATCACAGCACGCATGGGTGTTCTCAATCCGCCGAAAGTCGGCGGCAATGCCCTTCTTGTTGTTCGCCCGGAAAATCTGCTCCCGGCTGAAACGGAAAACGGTCTCGCTGTAGAAATTTCAAATGCGCTCTTTGAAGGTGACCGCATTGATTATCTGTTTAAGCTTCTCAACACAGATAGCAGCAAGACTTACTCCATGTCTATTCCTTTCCTGCCCGGAGCTCAGCTTATTTCCGCCGGAACGAAGCTGAATGCTTCCTTTGTACCGCAGGCCGGGGTGCTTCTTAACGCCGACTAAAATCGATAGAGACGATTAAAGAACGCATTGATCTCCGCTTCCAGCGACAATCGCTCGGAAGCGGAGATTTTTTCTTGTCGAAGGATTCGAGCGAAGTCTCCGATCCTATGTTCATTATTTTCACTGCAAGGGAGAATCGGGAGACGTTTAAGATAATTGCATGAGTTATTCGCGGTGGGATTGATTGTCCGAATCAACCTATCGGCTGCGTCAGAGTTCAGGAAAGCCAATAAATAATCCAGTCGATCCGACTGATGAGGAAAAATGCCGACTACGGATTGGTCAAAGACTTTATCTTTCATGTAAAAAGCCCTAACCTTTTTAGACTTCACCATCGGCATACCGATTCCTTCTCTAAAGTAAAAGGTCCTATTCTGGAACCTCGCTTTCTTATCCGTCTTATAGTGGTGAATCGCTTCTTCATCCCAGAGTATCCAAAATCTGTCTATCCCGTAACTGTACGCTTTGGACCCTGCTCCCTTGGCAAGCGGTACACGTCCCTCATCAGGCTCTGAGAAAATAAATCGTTTATTGTCTCCCGTACAAATTCCTGTCACGACAGAAGCCTCATCTCCAAGTACCGGAGCGTTTGCATAAAAACGGAGCACCTCTGGAAATAAGAGATCACTTTGAGGTATCTGACTTACGGATTCACTGCTGCAACCAAGATCTGTCACTTCCTTGAAACCGCTGTGTACTCGGCAAAGCATCTCGTTATTACGACCTTTTTTAAGATTAATAATGCAAAGTCCCGAGTAAACGAATTTCAAGCCCGGGAAAAATTTAGACGGAAACAAATACACATCCTCAATACAACACCGGGCAAACAGAAACTCCCGAAGGTGTCTATGACGATTAAGGTACAAGAATGTATCGGGAACAATAAAAACAAGCCGCCCGCCAGGTTTTAAAAGCGTGATACAGCGTTCGATAAACAACGAGTAACTCTCTTTTACGTACGAATCAGGAAATTTATTTCTCAGAATCTGACGTTTTTCTTGTGTCTGCCACGCTCCATAAGGCGGATTCCCGATAATCTTATCGATTTTCCCCTTTAGTTCGTCCACCTGCGAAGACAGCAAAGTGTCACCGCAGAAAACCGAGCACCGGCCCTGGAATTTACTGCTTAGCAATGCGGCGGACCGCGCATCGATTTCCGACAAAATAAATTCCGAAGGGAGAACTGCGGAAAGTACGGCGTCAGCGATAGCACCTTCTCCAGCAGAAGGCTCGAACACTCGATCTTCCGGCTTAACATCCAGAAGTCTGACCATGAGACCTAGAATCTCCTTCGACTCTGTGTAATAAGCGCATCGTCTGTCTAGCTTAGGCATTGAAAATCTAAAAGCACCAGATAGGCCCGCCTAAAAAAGCGGGAAGAAGTATTCTTAGATTTTAGCGGCTTCAGACGCCGCAGAGTTTCCCTTAGATATACAAAATGGCGCAGGCTGATCGCTGCCGGACTTTCTAGCCGTCCGTATCTCTGATCTGCATAAACTGATCCGCTTTTGTAAAGTAGAGACGTTCTGTCATTTTGATCGCCACATACGCAACAATTGCAGCTACCGCAGCAATACAGAAACAAATAAGAAGCTGATAGCGAACGGCTAAAAGAGGATTAACTCCGGCTAAAATTTGGCCGCTCATCATGCCCGGAAGTGCCACGATACCAAGGACCATCAGCATATTAATCGCAGGCAGCATGGCGGCCGCAGATGCCGCACGCACCGTACGGGCTGTCGCCTGCTCAACATTGGCGCCCATTGCAAGGAGTGTTTCGATTTCATCAGCTCTTAGTTCAAGTTCGCTTCGATAGCGCTCAATCACCAAAGATGCAGCATTCATGGCCTGGGCTACAAGCATGCCGCCTAATGAAACAATATAACGACCTTCCCACAGCGGCTGGGAGCGTACAACAACAAACTGAAGATAACCTAGCGTGCAGATGGAACCCAAGAAAATCGACACAAAGAGAATTCTTTGGTAGATACGTTTTGCTTTTTTTGTATTAAGTCCGGTAATTCTCTTCACTGCAGCTTGGGAAGCTGCGGCAACCATAAAAATCAGAAAGGCGCAGATGACCCAAGGATTATTTTCTTTAAAAATCCAAAGCAGAATATAGCTCACCGCAACGAGCTGAACCGTTCCGCGAGCGACCCCGATGATTAAAGACTTGGTAAGCCCCAAGCGGTGTTTAATGGACAAAAACAATGCGATGAGTACTGGAAGCAATCCGAGGCCCATTTGAAATATCGAGATTTCGTTCGATCCGCTTACTGCCATGATTAACCTTCTTTATACTGCGTGTCAGTCTAGATATTATTTAACTAACTAATGAGCGACAGTGTAATTAGATGGAAGCTCCGCAGATTACATAACCTCCCCAATATCGGCATACCTCAAGAGCTAAAGCTATTAGTATTCAGCCTCTCGCCTATTTCGGGCGTTAGGTAATAACCATTAGCTAATTTCTGGTTAGACTTGTTCCCGTTCCGGCTCACAAGAGAGCGGAACCCCAAGGCTTTCTCGTTTGAGCCGGATCAAGCGAGCCAAATTCTTTAGGCGGAAGATTATTCATCTTCCGCTTTGTTTTCTCAGATTGAGAAAATAATATTTCGTTCTGTAAATATTCCTATTATTTTGCGGTAAAAATTATCTTTATCCAAAGAAAATACCCTTACGAGGAATCAGATGCGAAAGATAGGAATTATCGGGCTTGGCCATGTCGGATCAACGGTAGCATACACACTGATCACAAAAGGGATCGCCGACGAGCTGGTTTTAATTGATCAGAATGATGCGTTATGCACTGCTGAGTATTATGACTACTCAGATTCGCTTGGGCGGCTTGATACGTACACAAAAATTATCAAGCAGGACTACAGAGCACTTTCTGATGCAGACGTTGTTGTCACGGCTTTCGGCGACATCAAACTGCTGGCGGACGGAGGCGACCGATTTCTAGAATATACATACAACTGCAGTCAGGCTGCGGCAGTCGGAAAAGCTTTAAAGGCGGTTGGCTTTCATGGAATCCTCATCAACATCTCCAACCCTTGTGACGTTATCACAGGACTGCTTCAGCGCTACACAGGTCTTTCTCGAGAAAGAGTCTTCGGCACCGGAACGTTTCTTGATACTGCCCGTATGCAGCGAGCGATCAGTCATCGAATTAATGAAAATCCTCATAATATTTCCGGCTATGTCCTTGGCGAACACGGTGAATCTCAGTTTGCTGCATGGTCCACCATCGCTGTGCGCGGCATCCCTATGTTCGAACTTGCCGAAGAACAAGATCTGGATCTTGACGCTTTGGATAAAGCGGCAAGAGAAGGGGGTTGGCTGGTTTTCAACGGTAAGAAGTACACGAGCTATGCAATTGCGACCTGTGCGGTTAAATTAGTACAGGCGGTTCTTTCGGATGCCAAACTCGCCTGCCCCGCTTCTGTCTATCTCGAACAATACGGGTGCCACGTCGGGTATCCAGCCGTTATCGGGAAAAACGGAGTCGAGAAAATTAATGAAATTCCTTTAACTCCTAAAGAGCAGGCTCTACTGAATGACTCTGCCAAGATGATTGCTCAGAAGACTCATGACGGATATTTAGGTTAAAGAAACGTTCTGACTATTAGTGTCCTTTTCAATATCTTAGTGTGAACAGGTTCACACTAAGATACTGCTTTGAAGTTATATGGACGTAAATGTCAGCGGAGGCGAGCACAACTAAAGAATTTCAAAAACATTCAAGGTGTTTTTAGAAAGAAGCCCCCTCCGCCGCATATACGATAAGGAATCCCACGATAGCTATTAAAGTTATTTCTAGTTCAGCGAAGAAAACACCGAAACACAAATGTGATCTCCAAAATCACTTTTTCACTATCGCGTGAACTTGTTCACACTGCTTTTTTAAGGAACTAAATCGCAATCGCACCATGCCGCGGAAGATTCGAATTTTTTTACTTTATTAGACCTTTAAATACATCGCGAACCGCTGATTCAATAACCGCACGATCGACTCTGTAAGTACCCTGGACTACTCCGTCTCTCCCACCTCCGCGACCGTTCAGTTTCTTGTTTAACTCTCTGGAAATCTCAGAAAACTTCTCGCTTTCGTAAGCCAACACATAATTAAAAACGTTCTCTCCGACTTCCGAAAGTACGGCGCACGGAATCCCGACAAGCCGCTCTTTCAGAATGGAGGCGAATTTCTTCAGTTCAAAAGGTGATAATCCGTTCTCAAAGATAATCACACAATCTTGAGGCTTCTCAATACGATCCGCAACGGATTTCAGCCACAGCTGAGTGCGCTCTGCAAGAAGCTGCTCCTGAGTCTTCCCGTCATTCAGAACTTTCTCAACTGCTGCGGAAATCTCATGCGGTTTAGCTGATAACAGTACAGAAACTTTTGAGATTTCATTCAGACGCCATGCATAGTCTCTAAGAGCCCTTTTGCCTGCGGCAAACCGAACTCGAGTCCCTCCGCGGTACTTACCAGACTCTAAAATTTTAAATATGCCAATTTCACCTGATCTTCTGACATGTGTTCCGCAGCACGCGCAGCAGTCAAATCCGGGAACAGAAACAATGCGTACCAAACCGCTAAGCTCTTTTTTACTGCGGTAATCCATTGAGGCAAGTTCTTGCTGCGAAGGAAACGTCACACAGAGTTCAATGTCCGCGGCAATAGCATCATTAACCTCTTGCTCGATTTTATCGAGCTCTTCTTTCGGAACCTCTCCGCTAAAGTCAACGGTGATGTCCTCCGGATTCATATGAAATCCGACATTCTCAAATCCGAATTTTTGATGAACCAGACCGGAAAAAATGTGCTCGCAGGTATGATTCTGCATATTGTCAAAACGCCGTTCCCAATCAATCCTGCCTGTCGCCAAATTCCCGACTGCCAACGGCTGGTCCGTGTAGTGAATAATGCTTTCGTTAATTCTCTTAACGAAATTAACTTTCACACCTCCTAATTCTCCAAGATCAGTCGGCTGACCGCCCCCTTCCGGATAAAATACGGTATCCGTAAGAATGACTTCAAAACCTTTCTTCCCCTCAGTACAGGAGACCACTTCCGCCGTAAATTCACGAGCGTAAGGGTCCCGGTAAAAGAGTTCCTGCATAGTGTCTGACACGTCTTCTCCCGATAGTTTTATTCCAAAAAATTATAGCCAGCCGGCACTCCTTCGCACCGAACTGGCTATACAGAATCAAAATGTCTAGAAAATGTATTTCAAGCCGGCTTTAAACTGAAAATCCGTCTTCATACGGCTTCCGTGTTCGCGGTTAACCTGCCCGAATACCTTAAACGACTTGTTAACTACAGCTTCTCCGCCAAGACCGTAATAAACACGGGTTCCAATGGAACGATCCTCAAAGGAGAACTCATTCATATCCATCTTGGTTTTGCCGAGGAACTCATGATCCACACCGGCTCTGACATAAACCTGACCGGCGCTCTTGCCTTCCTTTCCGCTGAACTTCTGCCCTGCCACAACACCTAAACGACCGTTAAGACTGTTGTTGCTGCGTAATTTCACGCTCATCCCGTTGCTCATGGCAAAACGCTTCCCATCCATGAAGTAATAAGAAAGCTGAGCTTGAGGCTCAACAAACCATTCGTGTGTCTCCGATGAGGTCGGGAAAATAAATCTGTGACCGACCTCCTGCGAAAGACCAATCCCGATATTGCTGTAATTCGCATGCGACGAAAGCTCGTCACGCATCTCCGCATGTATGCGAGTCGAATAATGGTTAAATGTCAGGACTGTATCAGCGTATGTTCCTGCAGTGTTATACCAGGTACTGTATAGCTTGATACCGGCAGAATTCGAATCGGTCTTGCTGCCGAATCCGTCCGAAAGCTTAATGTCCCCGTCCGTAAATACAACGGAGCCGCCAACAATCCAGTTCGGCGTCACTTTACTGTCAAGACCTAAAGAATAAGTACTGAACCTCACTCTGCTGCTGATGCTGGGATATGAATTCAGCCGGCTTCTGTCGTATCTGTACAGCACATAGGGACCGGCATCCGCTCCGTCGCGGACTTCGCCCATTCTCGCTCTCATGTCATCGAGCGAACCCAGATATTGAATCACCTGAGCTCCGGAATTTACTCCCGCTAGTACCATTTTAGCGCTCGCGGACAAGCCGATAGGTTTCACCTCTTCAGACGGAACAATAGGCGGATTGCTCGGATCAAACGGCAGCGGCTTTAAGTCCGGCTTTGGAATCAGCGCGGGATTATTAGACGTTGAACCGGATTCCCCCGGCACGCCTGGCGTCGGAAGATTCGGGCTGTCCGGCATTGCGGGCAAATCCGGCTCCGGACGCTCAGAAACCTGAGAAGTGATGACCCAGTCTCGTGTACTCTTGTCTCCATATTGTTTAAGGCCAAACTTATATTCATAAGGTCCGATATCAACAACCCCTTTATTGGCCAGGCTTAAGGTAGCATTGTCCTGCCCTGATGGCGACGAGTCGGCCGCCACAATGTGATACATGTAGCCAGTATCCTGAATCGATTTACCGCTGGAGGCAAGCAGTACCTGATGGTTCCCTTCACTGCTTTCTGTAATATGAATACTGCCTCTTGAGCCGCTCACCAGCCGGAAAATGCCTTGATCACCAGTTAGTCGCTTTGTTGTAATCGTCATCTGCTCGTTCATTGGACCAAGATCAACAAAACTTCCCGACTGAAGTGAAAGCTGGCTGATTGTGCTGCTCCGCGGAGAATACCAATAGGCGCCTTTCTCTAAATTGATAACGGTCGATCCTTTGTCATTCGTATTAAATGAGGCGGAAAGCCCGGCCCCCTCTCCTAAGTTGACATTCAGCTTGGAGTTTGAACCGACGCTTGCCGTTTCTTTCACAAACATTGAACCGTCGCCTATAACATTGAATGTTCCGGTTGCGCCGATATTGCCAAGAAACAAATTATTAATACCGATCTGCTTAGATATAATAACAGCGTCCCCACTCGTCAATAGCGACAGCTTCTTCGCAAAAATAACCGAGCTCGAGGCATTAACCCTTAGCTTGCTCTGAGTTTCAACGGTGACGTTTTTGCTGAAATATACGTCTTGGGTTTCTATCCCTTCTGAATTATCCATGCCAATGAACAGATTACTTGGATGGTTACTTCCAAAAAGGAGCATTCCTAAACTAACGGTTCTTTCCAAAAGAACCGTCGGAGCATCAATCTCCATATCTGCCAGCATGAGGTTCACCGTCTCATCTCCCAACACCTCGCCATTGGTGGGGGTGACTAAATATACGCCCTTAGTCGCTGACAAATCAACCAGACTGTAAGGGTTCTGGATCACCGAGCCATAGATATAAATCTCTGAGGCGTTCAAATTGACTTTGGCACTTTCCCCGGAAAAAATCGAGGTTCCGTCAAAATGAACATAATTGCCTTTGTCTGCCGCTGTCATCAAAATAATTCGATTGCCGGCGGTTACATTAACCTCCGTACCCGAATCCGCAGAAATCCCATAACCGAAGCCGCCCACAGAAGTCGCATTAGGCATCACAATCAAATCATTGCCGGCGTCAACCGTGACTCCCTGATTGCTTGCCGTTAGTCCGGGAAACAGAGGTTGATAGTCCGGACCTCTAAGATTGACAAAGTAGCCTGCATTAATAGAGTTCACAACAACATCATTAGAAGCTGTCACACTCCAGGCAACAGGAGTCTGAATTCCGGTCAAATAGTAGTTCCCCGTATCATGGGCCTGATTGGATGCATCAATAATCTTCTCATACAGCCCCGGAAATTTATCCTTCCAAACTTGCAGCAAGTCCGTAGAACTTAGCCGAGATTGGACTGCATACATCGAGTCAAATTGACCGCCAAAAGCAGAGGTAGCGGCTCCAATCGTCAACAAAAGGATGAGCGGAACCTTTCGAATTCTCATTTGAATCGTCCTAATATATAAGTTCACTTTGATTCTCATACCTTTTTCTTTTGCAGACAACGGGTTACAAAAGTCATCCCCTGACATAATTAAAATTTTTAACCCTCGGAATATTTTTTTAAAGACACTAAAAATATCATGCCATCTCTTTAATGCCCTAATTAAATACCAAATTACCCCAAGCACAAGTCAAGATTAAAATATAAGAACATAGAGGGGTTGTCGAAATTTGGATAGTCTCATTTAGAGGAATTAACAGCGCTGAATCCTTCTTTTAAGTGATCCGGACCTTCTTGTCAGTGCGTAATTCAGGTCGGCACAAAGAAGTCCTCTGCGTGTTTTTCATATAATTCAAGGAAAAATACTCGGTAGGATCATATGACTAAGGCGCAAAGACATTTCTGGGTTGGAAGTGCGGTAATCCTTCTTATCGCCGTACTCATCATCATGCTGTGTACGGTCTTTACTCCTAACTTTTTCCGACCGAAAACCACTGTCGAAACGTACTTCAAGGAATCCATTAACGGTCTTTCCGTCGGTTCGGCTGTCTCTTTTCAGGGTGTAAAGATCGGAGAGGTCGACGAGATCCTCCTCTCAAGTTCTGCTTACCCTCAGAACCACATCAACCTTTTTTCTGATAAAAATTCTGTCGCGGTGGTCCGAATGACCGTCTACCTGGATAAAAACAAGTTAGCAGAACAGCTCCCAAAAATGATCGAGGACGGCTTACGCATCCAGACACAGCTCTCCGGAATCACCGGGACTCTCTTTCTTTCTGCCGGATATCAGGACCCGAGACTTTATCCGCCCGAAGTAACAGAATTCCCATGGAAGCCTGCTCACTTATATATACCGTCAGCTATCAGTCTTACAAACGAAATTCTTGATAACCTCGAACAGTTTTTCTCAACCCTGCAGTCAGTCAAAAAGGACATGAATATTGGCACCAGCAGAAACGGCTTAGCTGATCTGCGCCTCTCCTTGGTACGGCTCAATGAAATTGTCGAAGGCGTAAGCCCGGAAAGCATCAAAACGCTGCTTAATTCAGCAGAAGACTGGATAAAAACAAGTTCCGAAACCCTTGACGAAGTCGACGTAAAAAAAATCAATTCGCTTCTTACTCATCTGTCCTCGGCGGCAAAAGAAATCAGTGAAGCAACCGGAAACCGGCAAAGTCAGTCTCTTGTCAAACAGCTCTCTGATACAACTGCTGACTTTAATCGTATGGTCGCGCAAAACAATTACGACATTCGAGCTCTGATTGTCTCCCTCGTTTCAATCACTCAGAATCTTTCTCAGGTAACTCAGCAATGGGCTTCAATACCAGTATCTTCTTCACAGGAGGAAAATCCTTTTACTGAAAGTCCATAAAAATACAACAACAGATCAGCGAACTCTAAACTTATAAACTTACTTCATGCCATAAATGTTTTTTATTTAGCATATTAAAATAATAAAGACACATTATTATATATTTTTACCCTATAGTATTCTCAAAATAGGCGATTACATCGTCGTTATCCATTAATATTTTTTATAATTCGGAAAATATTATTTAAATTTCGATTGAAATATTAATATTGCCGTTAATAAATATTTACCAAACCTAATAATCCGTTATTAAATAAGCTCATTTAGACTGATTTATTTTGTAAAAAAATCTAAGTATAAATTAATTATAACGAATATAGACGGATTAATACGTTCCTCCGATCTGCTTAGATTACATAATATTACCAATTGATTTATTATTCAAATTCAATTGATTACACTGTTATATCTACAATTAATTCAATCTTAATTGGTTTTACTTCAAACATTAATACTTACAAACGATTGTTTTTCTTTGCACAATAGCTTAGACTATCGATCGGATTAATTGAAGTCAATGTATGTATATGGCCCACCCCATTAGTTAAGCCATTAATCGTCGCTACAGGAAATCTTATGCAAACATCTCGACGAAATTTTATGAAGGCGGCTGTCGGCCTCGCCGGCTCCGCCTCCGCATTTAATGTCATGTCCGCCGACCGCTTCCTCCCAGGGGCTGTTGGCAAGTGGAAACTGCATGACACCCAAGAGTATTTAAATATTTGCTGCTACTGCTCTGGCGGTTGCGGCACAATCTGCTCAGTAAGAAACGGTCAGTTGATCAATATCGAAGGTGATCCTGACAACCCCTGCAATATCGGAGGCCTTTGCCCCAAAGGCGCAGCTCTGACCGGCTTAAGAGACATTGTCACTAAAGATAGACGTCTCATCTCACATCCGCATCGTTTGACTCAGCCGCTGGTTCGCCGCCCTGGTAAAACAGAATGGGAACCGATCTCTTGGTCCCAAGCAATCGATGAATTAGCTAGAAAGATCAAAAAAACGCGTGATGAAAGTTACACTTCTACGGAAGACGGAGTCATTGTTAACCGTTGTGAAGGTATCGCAAGCTATGGAGCCGCCCAGCTCAACACAGAAGAAGCTTGGCTTGTTCAAAAATTTGCCCGCTCACTCGGTATTGTTCAGATCGATAATCAAACACGTGTCTGCCACTCTTCGACTGTTTCCGGACTCGCTCCTTCATTTGGTCGTGGCTCTATGACTAGTCATTGGTGCGATTTCCAGAACGCAGACGTTGTTTTGACAATCGGCTCCAATAATGTAGAAAATCACCCGCTGTCTTCGCGCTGGGTACATCGTGCGGTTGACCGCGGTGCAAAATGGATTGTAGTTGACCCCCGCTTTACTCGTACTGCATCACAGGCCGATATCTACGCCCCGATCAGACCAGGTACAGATATCGCCTTCTTCGGCGGCTTTATTCGCTACATCCTTGCCAACAAGCTTTATCAGAAAGAATATGTTGAAAACTATACCAACGCTACATATCTGATCAGCCCGGAGTACGGCTTCAGCGTCGCTGACGGCCTCTTCACAGGCTGGGATGAAAAAGATCAGCAATACAAGAACAACTCTTGGATGTACCAGACTGAAGAAGTTGTTCCGTGGTCAACAGAACCGGGTCAGCCGGGCGCTTGGGTGAATGACCCTGGTGTACCACAATTCAATCCGCCTGCACTTAAAGTCCCGAAGAAAGACCCGAGTCTTAAAGATCCGCACTGCGTGCTGAATCTGCTCGCCAAACACTACAACCGCTACACATTAGACAAGGTCAGCGAAGTCACCGGTATTGATAAGAAACTGCTTGAGGTCGTTTACAAGACCTACGCCGCTTCCGGCGCTCCTGAAAAGAGTGGCACAATCCTTTATGCGCTCGGCCAGACACAGCATACCTACGGAAGCCAGAACTGCCGCGCAATGTGTATCATCCAGTTACTTCTTGGCAACGTCGGTGTTGCTGGCGGCGGTATCAATGCGCTCCGCGGTGAGCCGAATGTTCAAGGCTCCACAGACGTCGGCGCCACAATGGACTTCGCCCCTGGCTATCTGGCATGGCCGATCCAGCAAAATCATCCGACACTTGGCGCTTACCTCTCTAAGGAAACTTACAGCGCCGGCTACTACATGAACAAACCAAAGTTCATGGTATCCATGCTGAAAGAATGGTACGGTGACAATGCGACTGCGGAAAACAACTACTGCTACGATCTGCTCCCGAAGCGCTCTCTCAAACACAATGACTCCACGATCCCGACTTTCCACTACATGCAGGATAAGCAGATCAAGGGTTATCTGGTTTGGGGTATGAACCCGGCCCATTCTGAACCGAACACTAAGTATTGCCGCGAAGTGATGTCCAACCTCGATTGGATGCTCGTAGCTGATTGGTTCGAAACAGAAACCGCCAGCTTCTGGAAAGCCCCCGGTATGGATCCGACAAAGATCAATACCACCGTCTACATGCTGCCTGCAGCCTTGATCTACGAAAAAGAAGGCTCCATTGCCAACTCCGGCAGATGGATTCAGTGGAGACAGAAAGCGGTTGAGCCGCTCGGACAGGCTAAGAGCGACTTTGAAATCATGACTCGCCTCTTCAACCGTATCCAGCAGCTGTACCGCACTGAAGGTGGTGTCAATCCGGATCAGGTGACCAAGGTTAACTGGTACTACCGTAATCCTCAGGGCCAGCTTGATGTCAAGGCTGTTGCGCACGCAATGAACGGTTATGACGCTAAGACAGGCAAGCTTCTTAAGAGCTACGCAAACCTCAAGGCTGACGGCTCTACCGCTTGCGGTCTCTGGATCTACGGCGGCTACTACAACAATGAAGCCACCAAGTGGGATCCGATGACTCAGCCGACTGCTCGCCGCTCGCTCTACGATCCTTCCGGTCTTGGTCTGTACTCAGACTTCTCGTTTGCTTGGCCTGCCAACAGACGTATTCTGTACAACCGAGCTTCAGCAGACGTCCAGGGAAAACCCTGGAATCCGAAGAAGATGCTGGTTGAATGGAACGGCAGCCGCTGGATCAACAACGACGTCGGTGACTTCGTTGAAACCACGGTTAAAGACGGAAAGGTTGTTCCGGTTCCTCCGAATAATCAGGCCTTCTTCATGACCTGGGAACAGGAAGCTCGTCTCTTCAGCTATCCGATGAAGGACGGTCCTCTGCCTGAACACTATGAACCGTATGAGTCCCCCACTAAGAACATCATGAACGGCCGTCAGGACAGCCCGATGGTACAGTTCGCTCAGTGGAAGGAATCTGTTAAGAGAGGCAGCAGCAAGGAATATCCTATCGTTGCGACTTCTTACTCGGTCACAGAACACTGGCAGTCCGGTACTCAGACCCGTAACATTCCTTGGCTTGTTGAAATCATGCCGAGACCTTTCGTGGAAATCTCCGAAGAGCTTGCCAAAGAAAAAGGCATTAAGAACGGTGATGTGATCCGTGTTTGGAATAACCGCGGCTCTATTGAAGCCTTCGCCATGGTGACAGTGCGCTATCAGCCTCTGAACATCAACGGTCAGAAGACACACACAATCGGTCTGATCCACCACTGGAGCTGGGCTTCGGCTTATGCGACAGGCGATACGATGAACGACCTCTCGCCAAATGTCGGCGATCCGAACTCTTACATCCCTGAGTTCAAAGCGTTCCTGGTGAATGTTGAAAAGGCCAAGTAAGGAGGAATAGCAGATGTCAATCTATACCAATCAAGAAATGGCGATGCTCTACGACGCCTCCAAATGCACTGCATGTAAGGGCTGTCAGGTCGCCTGCAAACAATGGAATGTCCTGTATACCGATCTCGGTATGAACGCCTTCCCGTTCTCCGGAAGCTATCAGAATCCGGTGGACCTTAACGGCAGCAACCGACTCGTCATGACATTCTCGGAAAAGAAAACCGACACCCTTGAGCGTCCCATCGAATGGGCATTCGGCCGCAGATCCTGCTTCCATTGCTCCAACGCAGGCTGCGTCTCTGTCTGCCCGACCGGCGCGCTCAGCTATCAGGACAACGGTGTCGTTTCTGTTCAGGAAGAAAAATGTATCGGCTGCCACTATTGCGAAATGGCTTGCCCGTTCGATGTGCCTAAATACTACGGTCCGGATCAGAAGATCGATAAATGCACAATGTGCTGGGATCGACTCGAAAACGGCATGCTTCCCGCCTGTGTGAAGACCTGCCAGCCCGGCGCACTTCATTTCGGACCTCGCGAAGAAATGATTGCACTCGGCAAAAAACGCGTGGAATTTCTTAAGGCCAGAGGCTACGATAAAGCTGAGCTTTACGGTGAAAACGAATGCGGCGGCCTGCATATTCTGCAGGTCTGCAAATACGGCGCCGAAGCTCAGGGCCTCAAGAAGGGCGTCGAACCGTCCGCACTGGTATCTCTGAGCAAGCTTGCCCAGCCTGCTGCCGGCCTTGCTGCCGCTGCAACTGTCGCCGGCTTGGCTGTTTCCTTCGTCGCGGCTCTCGGCTATCGCCGTAAGAACCGGACAGTTGAAGAAGCTAAAGTCCATTGGACAGAAGCTCAGCGTAAAGAAGGCGCAAAATTGGTTAAGGATCGTTTGAAAGAAGATGCTGAGCAGGATAAAGCTGACAACGCCGGAAAATGAGGTTGAACTATGATCACTAAATATATTAAGCGCCACTCTATTCTGGCTCGTATCACTCACGGAACCGCGGCTATCTGCTGCATCTTGCTGGCAATTACCGGTTTATTCGTGTTCATTAACAGCTGGAACAACGCAGTTGGAAGCGAATTCTCCATCGCGATGCGCTGGGCTCACCGCATCATTGCGATCCCGTTCATCGTAATCCCGCTTCTGGCGGTTCTGATCTCTCCGAAAGGCTTTGTTCACCTCTTTAAGAATAATATCTTCGGAAAATGGGACAAGGATGACTGGACATTTGCGAAACTGTTCATGCCTTATCTCTTTGCGCCCGGCAAAATCCATATGCCGCCTCAGCGTGAAGTGAAGTCCATGCAGCGTGTTGCTGACGGTGTGCTGCTGTTCGCCGGTGTATTCGCCGCACTCTCCGGCATCGTCCTATGGCTAAACACAGGTCTTCTGCCTAACGGAGAGTGGACTGTTCGCTTTGCTCCTGCAACGCTGCTTGTCGCCAAACTGATCCATGATATTTCGTTCCTCATAATTATCGTGTTCGGTCTTGGTCACATCTATCTCGGCGGCGGTATCTTCGAACCGTACAGGGGTACAGCGAACCTCATGTTTGGTAACGGTCGCGTTAATGAAGCCGATGCTGTATATCATTGGGGATATTGGGCAGATGAAGAAATTGCCTCCGGTAAGAATGTTATCGAGGTCAAAGACGGTCAGAAACGCAAAGGAGACACTGCATCTGTCGGTTATGAATCCTAACTTCTTTATCAGGTTGCTAGCCTAATTAAAAAGCCCGCGCAGTGCGCGGGCTTTTTTCGTACCTACATAAGATTAGAACTCATGTGTCATACCGATTGTCGCATTCCATCCGCGAAGCTGGTCTGCTGCTTTAAGTGCTTTCCCAGCACTGCCGATACCTGCCTGAGTGTACATGAGGGTACGTTTGCTGAAGTGATAGAAGTACGCTGCACCCACACTCCATGTATTGAATTTCTTTTCCTGCCCGACGTCTAATTCACCCTTGTTTTTCCCAAAAGCGAACTGACTCTGCAGCATAATTTCACCGCCTAAAGCTTCTGTGGAAGCAGACACAGCAAAAGCGTGATAGTTGTTGCGTTTGCCTTGGTCATAATTTGCAAGGCCGTAGTCTTCAGAGCCAACTCCGTCCTGGAGCGGAGCATGCATTGCATATTCATATGCACCGTAGAGCTTAAAGGCTCCAAAATCGTAAGAAGCGCCTAAGTTAATCAGCTGAGTAGCTTTGCCTTTGTTTGCTTCCCCGTCATAATCCAGAACTTCATAGATTGCGTCAACACTCAGAGGTCCTTTGTTATAGGTCAGACCTAAACCATAGTAGTGCGCGTTGTGAGACCACTTATTGGTATCACCTTTTCTTCCATTGGAGTACATCAAATGCCCCTGCAGGCCGCTGAATTCCGGAGTCTGATAAACCACAGAATTGTCATAGCGGTCTGTCAGATAGAAGGCGCTGTACATGTTGCCGACGGTATAAAAAGAAGTCGTATAGGGTGTGCCTCCTAAGATACTGTAGGAGCCGCTGTCAGACGAAAGCCCACCAAAACGACCCATTGCAAATGTACCCCAAGAACCGTTCAAACCGAGAGCTGCTTCACGATTGAAGGCTTTGCCCTCAGAAGCTTCCTTGCCGGAGCTCAGCTCAAAACCCTGTTCGAGTTTGAAAAATACGTTATTACCGCCGCCGAGCTCTTCTTCACCCTTGATGCCCCAACGGTTGCCAAGCCAGTTGCCGTTGGACATATTCACCAAAGTAGAACCGCCGTGCTGTTTGCTGACTGTAACGCCGGCGTCAATAACACCGTACAGGGTAACGTTGGATGCAGCAAGAGCGCTTCCGCTGACTGCCGCAAGCAAGCCTGCGGCGATAAGAGATAGTTTCATTTTCTTTTCCTTCAGATAGATCAAGAACAAATAAATGACAAATATGTACTCAATCAAATCTTACCGAATAGAAGAAGAGAATTTGACAATTCGAACAAGAGAATTCTTCATCTGTCAATACCGGAAAAATCAATTGAAATGCCTACAGCCGCAAAGCATCCAAACGAATTTAGCGTTTCTCAAAAAAAACGAAAAAAATAAATTTCACGTTCTTAAGGTATTTGAGTTTCGAAATTTAGTTTTGGTAAATATTTAAATATTCTTCCTGACTACTAAGTGTAATTACTGACAAAAATCATCTCATACTTTCTGTTTTCGTTACTTTTTGTTTCCTATACTTTCCCCGTGGATTCATTTTTAGAAAAGGAGAAACCATGTCATCTCAAACCCTAACTGCAACCTCTGCATCTGAGCAGCAGGCTCAGATGGAGGAGAAAGTAGGCATCGGCGCATACATTTCGTTGTTTTTCGCTATTTGCTTCTTCTCCGGTGTTTTTTACAAAATGCCCGAAGCCTATAAATGGCTTGGCGCGTTCGACTTCACTACTTTGATTGGTAAGTTCGGCTCCGTCACAGGAGGCGGCACATTCGTCGGTAAAGCCGGCGTCAGCGCTCGCGCTGGCTTCCTCTTCGCTCTTTCTCTCGTCCCGGGCGTGATGCTTGCGCTTGGTCTTCTTGAAGTTCTCTCTCATTACGGCGCTCTGCGTGCTGCTCAGAAGCTGATGACTCCGCTTCTGAAGCCGATCCTTGGTGTCCCCGGTATCACCGGTCTGGCTTTGATCACCGACCTCCAGAGTACCGATGCGGGTGCTGCGCTTACAAAAGGTCTTGTCGATTCCGGCTCGATCACTAAGAAAAACCTGGTAGTCATCGCCGCTTGGCAGTATGCCGGCGCTGGCTTGGTCAATAACTACTTCTCCATCGCATCCGCTCTGTTTGCCTCTTTCCTGGTGCCGGTGTGGATCCCGCTGGCCGTCATGTTCTGCCTCAAATTTGTCGGCGGCGCTTTAATCCGCTTCGTTCTCAGCACCGTTTATAAGGAGGATTTCAAAAATGAGTAATACATCCAACACAACTGTTACAACAAAAAATCCGTTTGATATCTTCATTATCGGTCTTCGCAAGGGCTTTAATGTCGCCATCAACAACCTGATGCCGAACGTCCTTATGGCTTTCGTCCTGGCTTACATCCTTGAACTGTTTGGCGTAATGGCTTTTCTCGGTAAAGTCTGCGGCCCTGTAATGGCAATTTTTGACCTCCCGGGTCAAGCAATTACCGTTCTGTGTGCCACATGGCTTTCCTGCGGTGCTGGTGTAGGTGTTGCTGCCAGCCTTATCGCGAGCGGTACTCTGAATGGACATGATATTACGATCATGGCCCCCGCCCTCCTTCTTATGGCTTCACAGATTCAGTATATGGGCCGCCTGCTTGGTGTTGCCGATGTGCCCAAAAAATACTGGCCCGTTCTTATGGTCAACAGCGTCCTGATGGCTTGCCTTGGCATGCTGATCATGCGCTTCCTTGTCTAGTTTCAATTTAAATAGACTTTTCTAGCAAATTTTTGGCCGAAGCTTTTTGCTTCGGCCTTTTTTTCTTCACACAGCCCCTGGTACAGCGAATTGATCCGCCTTTGTTGTTTGAGAACAACAGCCAAATTATCAATGCATTTTGGTTTTCGCACTGTGAAACATTTTTTCTACAACGCAGTATTTCATTATTTAATTATCAGTATTATCCCTAGTTTATTGCAAATATTATTTGTTTTTTAAATTATTTTAGAAATTAATGTCATTATTAACGCGTAGTCAAGATAAAACAATCAACAGGAGATTCAAAATGTTTGTAATGATTACAGAAACCGGTGAAGTTCGTCAGCTTAGTTTTATCGACTGGCAGGACCGTTTGGAATATGCAGAATCACTGATCTCTCACAGTGCTGATGCAAGCAACTTTATTTTTGATGCTGAAACAGAAACCTTCTCAACTGACGCCGCAACCTTCAGACGCTGGCAAGGTTTCTGCGAACAATATAAAGATATTGACAGCGCATCCTCAGCCATCGGCTTACCCTCTTCTCTCCGCAGTAGTTACGATGCTTTGATGCACCTGTAATAGACATTGCTGCACCTAAGAACAGACAGATTCAAAAATCTGTCTGTTCTTTTTTCTTACATATAAAACCGGATCTAACGAATACTTTCTTCCGTTCATTAATTAGAATGGAATGTCATTTTGTTTAGAAAAACAATAAATATTCAGTTATTCAATGGGTTAGGTTTATGGGAATTAAAATTGATTACAGCCAGGATGAATTAATCAATGACGTCTCGTTTAAGCGTTTGAGAGAAAGCTACATGCGTGACGAGGAGAAAAGTCCTCAGGAGCGCTTCGCCTATGTTTCTGAAGCATTTGGCAGCAACCCTGCACACGCTCAGCGCTTATATGACTACGCCTCTAAGCATTGGCTTTCCTTCTCGACTCCTATCCTTTCTTTCGGACGCAGCAAGAAAGGACTTCCCATCAGCTGCTTCGAAGTGTATATGCAGGACACCGCCGAAGGACTTGTTAATACGCTTTCAGAAGTCAACTGGCTCTCCATGCTTGGCGGCGGAGTCGGTATTCATGTGGATATTCGTTCCGCTGATGACAAATCCGTCGGTGTCATGCCTCACCTGAAAATTTATGACGCCGCCTGTCTCGCGTATCGTCAGGGACGAACTCGCCGCGGCTCCTATGCTGCATTTTTAGACATTGATCATCCGGATATCGTTCAGTTTCTTGAAATGAGAAAACCGACCGGCGACCAGAATTTAAGAACCCTTAATCTGCACCATGGTGTTAATGTCAGCGATAAGTTCATGCGATTAATTGAGAAGAGCATGACAGACGCGAATGCTGATGATTCCTGGGAGCTTCGAGACCCCAACAGCAATCGTGTTGTGGAAGTTGTCTCCGCCCGAGACCTTTGGCAGCGGCTTCTTGAAATGCGTATGCAGACCGGTGAGCCCTACATCGTTTTTATTGATGCGGCAAATCGAGCTCTTCCTCATTGGTTAAGCGACAAGGGACTGCAAATTCACGGCTCCAATCTCTGCACAGAAATCTTTTTGCCGACGAACGAAAAACGTACAGCCGTCTGCTGCCTCTCGTCTCTGAATTTGGAGCATTTCGACGCCTGGAAAAACGACGAACAGTTCATTCCGGATGTTATGGAAATGCTCGACAATGTGCTTCAGTATTTCATTGATAATGCGCCTGATTCAGTAGAAAGAGCCAGATACTCGGCTATCCGCGAACGCTCCATTGGAATCGGAGCACTCGGTTTCCACGCTTATCTGCAGTCTAAGCTCATTCCGCTCGAATCTGTTATCGCCAAATCGGTTAACTACCGCATCTTCTCGCACATTAAAGAACAATGCGCGCGCGGAGATGAAATCCTTTGTGAAAAACGCGGCCCTTGTCCTGACGCAAAGGATGCGGGCGTCTTTAGAAGATTCTCTCATTGGAATGCTATTGCACCGAATGCTTCGTCAAGTTTAATCATGCGTGCAACTTCGCCTTCCATTGAACCGATACGAGCGAACCTTTATCGTCAGGACACGCTTTCCGGAGCCCATATTATTCGCAACAGACTGCTTGTCCCTGTTCTTCAGCAGTATGGCTTAGACACAGAAGAAGTATGGTCCAGCATCACAGCAAATGACGGCTCAGTCCAGCACTTAACTGCCCTTCCTCAGGAGATTCGCGACGTCTTTAAAACCGCTCAGGAAATTGATCAGAGATGGCTTATCGACTTAGCCGCCGATCGTCAGGAATTTATCGATCAGGGGCAGTCGCTCAATCTCTTTTTCCCGGCCGATGTCTCTATTGCCTATCTCCATGCCTGCCACTTCCTTGCATGGAAGTCCGGACTCAAAAGTCTCTATTACTGCCGTAGCGATAAATTAAGAAAAGCCGATAAGCTCGGAGAAAAAATTGAACGCAAGCGTATTGAAGATCAAATCAATATGCGTGAAGTCTTAGACAACTCAACTTGTCTTGCATGTGAAGGATAAAAGTAATGAAATCCAGTTTGGTAAAAAGCAGAAACTATTACAAACCGTTCTCATATCCCTGGGCCTATGACGCCTTTATGGAAAGCGAGCAGATGCATTGGCTCTGGACTGAAGTCCCCATGATTGAAGACATAAAGGATTGGAAGATGGTTCTTACCGACGGGGAACGTGACTTTCTCACGAAGGTATTTCGCTTCTTCACACAAGGCGACATCGACGTTAGCTCTGCCTATGTGAACACCTACCTTCCCTTTTTTCCGACTCCTGAAATTAGGATGATGCTTTCCAGCTTTGCTGCGCGCGAAGCTGTTCACATTGCCGCCTACTCTCATCTGATTGAAACAATCGGGATGCCGGAGACCGTTTATAACGAATTCCTTCAGTATGAAGCGATGGCTGAAAAACATGATTTCTTCCATGGCCTCGCGGACAACAAAGAAGAGAATATTGCTGTAAAAATGGCGGCTTTCTCTGCCTTTACCGAAGGTATGCAGCTTTTCTCCAGCTTTGTCATGCTGCTGAACTTTACGCGCAACGGGACAATGAAAGGAATGGGACAAATTATCGCCTGGTCCATCAATGACGAAACCCTGCATACCGAAAGCATGATTCGACTCTTCAGAGAATATATCGTCGAGAATCCCTCTCTTTGGACAGACAGTTTAAAAGGCAGGATTTACGACATTGCTGAGAAGATGGTCGAACTTGAGGACGCTTTCATTGATTTGGCATTCGGCGTAAATGACATGAGCAAACAGAATTTATCTGCGCAAGAGGTTAAAAATTACATACGCTGGATTTGTGATCGTCGGCTTACCGCGATGGGCATGAAAGCGATTTTCGATGTTTCAGACAATCCTCTTCCATGGGTTGACTCCATGTTGGGTGTTACTCATACGAACTTCTTCGAAAACCGTGTCGTCGATTATGCAAAGGGAGCCTTAACCGGATCCTGGGGAGACGTGTGGGGCGCCGCCGGAGCTTAAGGCTTTCGCACGACCGGCTTCCAACAGATCAAAACAATTGTGAACATGTTCACACAACTGCGGTATTTGATTCTCTGCTCTAGCTGTGAACATGTTCACATTTTCTTTTAATAGAGTTTTTACTCAGTTCTGAACTCCATTGTGAACATGTTCACGCTGTGTTCGTTTATCTAAACGATACAAACCGAACAGCTGAAAGCAAACCGATAACTAAGGCAGCAATCGCAGCGAAATAAACAAGGCGAAAGTCATCTCCGATTGTCAGCTGCTTCATAACCATAGGTCCAATAAACCCTGCGGCAGCAAAACCGCAAAACATGATACTGTAGTTGACGCTGTTATGAAGTGATCCGAAATTGCGCGCAGTATAGGCCGGATAAACAGCCATGAAGGAACCGTAAGCTAAAGCCGCAGTTGTCGCTCCAATAAAGAAAAACACATTATCTCCTTTGGAGCCGACAATAAATAACAGCATTCCTAAAATCGCAACTACGCAGGCCAATGTCAGAGTTTTAAGATAACCGAATTTGTCGGCAACATAACCAATAACAAGCCTACTGGAAGTATTGACTAAAGCAATATATGAAACTGCCGTCGCAGCTGCCGCAGCGGTAAATCCAAACTGTTTAGATGCAATTAAAGAAGCGTGTGAAATCAGTGTGATTCCGGAAAACACGCCTGAAAAGAGGAAAACAAACATTAGCCAGAAACGCGGCGTAACGACCATTTTCCTGTAGTTCATCTCTGAGATGCTATTGCGCTCCTCCTTCCGAATTTCTTGTTTACTGAACTTCCCTTTCAGTAAAAATAGACTGCACACGCCGCCGAAAACGATTAAACCTCCGGTAGCAAAACCTAAATATTTGAATGCCAGCTCCACTCCTGAAGACTCAATCATTCGGTATGCAATATGTGGAAGTATGACGGAACAAAAACCATAAGCTGCAGTAACTGCCCCGGCTGCAAACGCCCGTCTTTCAGGAAAAAGCTTAACGCTGGTATTAATTAATGAGCCGTAAACAACGCCCATACCGATGCCGAAAAAGACTCCATAAGACAAAACAAGGGAAGTTATGGATGCTGAAACTCCCGCAGCATACAAAGATGCTCCGACAACTAAGCCTCCTCCGATTAACAGCCAAGCCGGTCCGACTCTGTCGTTTACAAAACCGCTCAAGATCATAGGGATAGGCCCCATAAGATTGCAGACAGCAAATGTAATGGCTAAATCAACCGCTGTTAAATCTGCCCCCGTAAGTGCTGACAACTGAACAGCCTTCGGACCGGCAAATACGCTCCAGGTAAATAACGATCCGGAGAAAAGATTAATTAGGCAGGCAATTGCCAGAAAAAACCAACGGGAATTGTGTACAGCCATATAACTATGTAAAAAAGGCACCAATTTAAAGTCTCTACGAATATTACAGTGAATTATCCATCCCGTTAACAAAAAAGCCCAAAAGCGTTGACGTTTAACGAAAGGTTACCAACCTTCGATTGGACAATTTCGAAAAACTATGTAGAATGCGCGCCTCATTGAACAACGCCAAGCGCTGTTCGAGATGCAGAAACAAATTTTTACATTGAATTTTCCTGTTTCAGTTGACAAGAATTTTCAGTTCTGTAAAATAGCAATTCT
>Ga0209064_1001954_pt1 | contig 26710 bp, 18 predicted proteins | sample Inofromicrocosms_FD_187498 | JGI IMG/M metagenome (GOLD analysis project Ga0209064, IMG submission 187498) | Mouse cecum microbial communities from Vienna, Austria - Inoculum for glucosamine and mucus D2O microcosms (SPAdes) (version 2) | ecosystem: Host-associated > Mammals > Digestive system >... | reverse complement strand
AGTCCGACCCGCAGGAAATCATCGCGATATACCGACAGAGATGGGAAATTGAGCTGCTGTTCAAGCAGATGAAACAAAACTTTCCACTTAAATACTTCTATGGCGAGAGCGCCAATGCCATCAAGATCCAGATCTGGATCACACTAATCGCCAATCTACTGCTGATGGTGATGCAGAAGGGGCTGAAACGCCAGTGGAGCTTCTCCGGGCTGGCAACAATGGTCAGAATTACCCTGATGTACTACGTTGACTTCAACAGCCTGTTTAACAACCCGGAAAAAGAGTGGGAAATCATCCTTTCCGAGGCCTCCGGAGCGCCTCCCGAACCGTCTCTGTTTGACTGAGGGGGCTTGTAAGGTAAAAAAGAAGACTCGAACACCGTAAAATCAGCGTTCGAGCCATACTTTATTGCGCTATTTGAGTTTTATCGGACAGCAATAAAAAAAATTTAAGGCCGGGAACAAAATCTCGCCAGCTTGAAAACGTTTCTATATTATCATGGATGTCCTGACTCCCCAACAACGCCGCCGCTGCATGCAGGCCAACAAAAGTTTCGGAACCAAGCCTGAACTGGCCTTGGGCCGATTGCTGTGGAGTTGCGGCCTGCGTTACCGCAAACATCCTAAAAATGTCACCGGACGGCCCGATTTCTGTATCAGGAAATACCGGCTGGCCATATTTGTCGACGGCGAGTTCTGGCACGGGCGCGACTGGGAAGATAAAAAGAAAAACCTGAAGGGGAACCGCGACTTCTGGATTGCGAAAATCGAGCGCAACATCGAGCGCGACCGCCGTGTCAACACCACTCTTTCTGCAGATGGGTGGAAAGTGTTCCGGTTCTGGGAGACCGACATCAGAAAACACCCCGGCCGCTGTATCGGCGCCGTCCTCCGCTATCTCGCCGGCTTCACGAGCGAATCCGCGCCCCAGTACATACCCGCCGACTACACCCTCGACACCCCCTCGGCTCCCATCGCCGCCGACCCCGGGGTGGAATATGGAGACGGATAGGTCTCTTTATACATCAATCCCCTGTTCTTTTGCAATATTTTTAAGTTTATCCATTTTGGGTTTACTATTATTTTTCAATCCCCATTGATTAGAAATCACCACTCTTACTCCATCAATTGTCTTAATAATATCGCTTTCATCCATAAACCATCTTCGGGTATCCCGTACTTGGGTTATGTCCTCAATAAAATTTTTTCTGCCGAATAATCCATATAATTGTTTGAATCTTAAAGCGGAATTTTTCTCCAATATTTGCCTTATCAGGCCATAAGCATATCTTTGGACTGTTCCACTATTGCGTTTTATTTGTAAAATATCATTTGACCCATTCATATCAGTATTATTATTGGCTACTCGTTCTTCAAGTTTAGTCGATTCGCTGATTGGCATACTTATGCTAAAAACAACCTGACTTAACGCCGTTTCTATAACATCTTCATTCTCTCCTTGCTCCTTCAGATATTTTTTTAACGCACAACACAGGTCCTTTTGAAATTTCTCTGACGTAATTTCAGACATTAATCTATCAACATCCGACTTAAATTTCTTGTTATATTCCTGTTTCTTTATATATTCTAACACAGAATTGACAGAAAACTTATCTTCTGAAAAAAGCGATACAAAATCGCCCCCCTTGACTTCATTCGAATCAAATGAAATTTTCAATACGAGGACGGGGAGAGAACCATCTCCCATCTTTTTGTAATACACTTCTATTTCGTCACCTATGTATATGCCTACGGGTACCTCAAGCTGTTTCATATAAGAAACCAGCTGTTCAATATTCCTTTGAGTCCTTATATGGCTGGGCTTTTTTATCTCAATTACAAATTTATTACTATCATCTTTAGTTACAACAATATCCGGAATCAGCCTTTCTGTAGACCCCAGTTGCAAAGTTGGCTGTTCACTTATCTGTTCATCACACCAACCAAGACCATTCTCTAAAATTAAATCTTTAATAGAGTTTTGATATTCAATTTCAGTCTGCGTATTCGCATATCTCATTGACCGGCAAATACTACTCCAATTTCTCATAAAACAGATGTATAAATTAGATGTGGAAAATAATGCCCATTTTATTTAGGTGATTGCCAGAACCATGCCTCGTCGGTGGTGATGCGGCCGGCAGTGGTGTAGTTGGAATCCACGGGTGTCAAGGCGACAACGACTCCCTGCTGATGGGACGAGGGACCCTCAGGCTCGGCCTGCTGGATTGTGTTGCACGACATGATATACAAATTCTTGGCCATGTATTCATCGAGGTATTCCTCCTTGGTCTGCTTGATCTGATGGTTCCAGTTGGCATCCTCGTTAAGGACAAGCGGCAAGTCATGCTGCAAGCGGTAACGCACTTCCGAGGGGCCGAGCAGAAGGCCGTTTTCATCGGAGACAAAGGCGGCAACTGTCGGGTCGAGCCACACCCATTTGTCGAGCGACTCGCTCCACGCCACACATATCACATGGCAGTCGCTGTCAGTGTTCCAAGCCTTTGACTGACAGGTGACATAGCGCGCCGGAATACCCTCGGCAAGCAGTGCCTCGGTCAGCACAAAAGCAAGCATGCGGCAGTTGACACCGCGATTGTCACGACGACATATATCATACATGTTCCTAAGGTTCAGCGGTCCTTCGGGCCAAACCGAGCTACCATCGTGGGGAATCGAGTCGTGAACCCAGTAAAGCAGCCGTTTCATGCGCGAGATGTCATTGCCGTTTCCGGCAATGCTGTCGAGGTTGAACCGCTCCCTTGACAGCGCGAGCAGCGAGTCGGCAGCCGGAGCGTAGCTGAACGGGGAGCCGTCAGTCTCCGCCGCACAATAGGCCGGAGACTCTTTAAGCAACTGGAGTTTGGTCTTGAAAAAATCGAGACTTTTACCTGTTTCTTCCTGCTGTCTGAACGTGGCGGCTACATCACCCATGCCCGTCTTTTCGGCGACACTGATAAGGTGGGGCAATGCCGGGACAGTGATGTTGGGCATGAACGAAGACTCGTTATTGTTGTATTTTTCAACCGTTTTCACCATTTGGGCAAGATAGTCTTTCAATCCCGGCCAAGCGAGATAAGCAGCCGGATTAGCAGGATAAACCGAATCATTCTCGCTGTAATACACCGGGCCGTTGACAGTGACGTTCTTCAACCCGGGACACTCATCCCAGTCAAAGTCGGACCTGACGAGTATCGGGCCGTTGAAAACCACCTCGCTGAGTTGCGGACAGTTTCCGGCGACAGTATTGGCCGAGCTGGTGACCGGACCGTTGAACTCTATGCGTCTCAGCCGTGGACAGTTTAAGGCAAACGTCCCGTCAAAATGCATCAGAGGGCCGCTGACAGTGACACTTTCAAGATTGGGCAGTCCGTAGAAACATCCGCCGGGGAGATAGTCGGCCCCGCCGTAGACAATTGTTTTCAACCCGGTCAGATTTTCGTCACTCGGATTCAAGCCGTGACCACTGACAGCAGGAAGTTCAAGCCGCGTCAGAGCGGTGTCGCCATAAATCCAGTAGTCACCGAGCGTGACCCCCTCGGGCACCTTCATCTCCCTGACTTGGGAGCGGTTAAAGGCCATCGCCTCGATAGCGTCAAGACGCGAGGGGAGGACGACCTCCTCAACCGGCGAGTCGGCAAACATTATGACCGGGATTGCGGTCTGAGACGTGATGAAGAAAGAACGGCCGCCGGGAAACGCCACAAATGGCCGTCCCGACTTGTCAAACGTCACATCTTTTAAATCAACCCGTCTGATTTTGCGCCCGGTCTCCTGATGGAGCGAGTCACGGCCACAAAGCCAGCGCAGATGCCTCACGTCATCGTTGTTGAGCGTCCCTTTCAGCGTGAGGTCGTCGACATCGGCTGCTGCGTCGGCTGAAAGCAGTGTGGTGAATGTTCCGGGAGTCTTGACCTCCACGGTCACTGACCGTGAGGCTGCGAAAGCCGGGATACAGAGCAGAGTCCCCATAACGGCCCATCGGAAAATAATTGATAAAGACATGGTTTTAAAAAGGTATTATTACAACTGCTGCAAAGTTAATAATTTAAAGCAAATAGCAACTAACTATTTTTTTGATATTCGCAAAAAACTGCGTAAATTTGCGATACTTATTGATGTGATTTAAAAATACAGATTATAATCTATGGCACAGATAAAATGCGTGGGCATTCTCACCTCGGGAGGTGACGCCCCGGGCATGAACGCTGCAATCCGCTCGGTTACCCGCTCGGCTATCTTCGGCGGACTGAAAGTCAAGGGTATCTACCGTGGTTACCGCGGCTTGATTACCGACGAAATCATCGAGTTCAAGACTCAGAATGTTTCCAACATCATTCAGGCCGGAGGCACCATCCTGAAAACGGCCCGCTGCAAGGAGTTCACCACCCCCGAAGGCCGTCAGCTCGCCTATGACAACATGCGCCGCCATGAAATCGACGCCCTCGTGGTCATCGGCGGTGACGGCTCGCTGACCGGCGCCCGCATCTTTGCCAACGAGTTCAACTTCCCCATCATCGGCCTCCCCGGCACAATCGACAACGACCTCTACGGCACCGACACCACTATCGGCTATGACACCGCCCTCAACACAATCATGGAATGTGTCGACAAAATCCGTGACACCGCCACAAGCCACGAGCGTCTTTTCTTCATCGAGGTAATGGGGCGCGACGCTGGATTCCTCGCACTCAACGGCGCGATTGCGTCGGGTGCCGAGGCGGCCATCATCCCCGAGATTTCAACCGAGGTCGACCAGCTCGCCGAACTTATCGAGAACGGTTTCCGCAAGAGCAAGAACTCGTCAATCGTCCTCGTGGCTGAGAGTCCCGTCACCGGCGGCGCGATGGCGCTTGCCGAGCGTGTCAAAAACGAGTATCCCGGCTATGACGTGCGCGTCTCCATTCTCGGACACCTCCAGCGAGGCGGATCCCCGACGGCCCACGACCGCATCCTTGCATCGCGCATGGGCGCGGCCGCAATCGACGCGCTTCTCGAAGACCAGCGCAACGTAATGATCGGTATCCGCAACGATGAGATTGTCTATGTCCCCTTCTCCAAGGCCATCAAGAACGACAAACCCATCAACCGCGAGCTTCTCGACACCCTGCGCCGTCTGTCGATTTAAAAAAATCCACATAAGGTTGAAAAAGTCAACAGCCTGTTGGCTTTTTCAACCTTTCCAACTTCAATAATGCAATGATTCAGGTCACAGGCGTTTCCAAAAGCTACGAGCGGCTACAAGTGCTCCACGACATCAATCTGTCGATTGGTGACGGGGAATTTGTGTCTATCGTTGGGCCGAGCGGGGCGGGAAAAACAACCCTGTTGCAGATTATCGGCTCCCTTGAACGCCCTGACAGCGGAATCGTGGCGTATGACGGCGAAGACATCGTTGCGATGAAAGAGGAACGGCGCGCCCGTTTCCGCAACCGCAACATAGGGTTCGTGTTCCAGTTCCACCAGCTGTTGCCCGAGTTCACAATCAACGAAAATGTCGCGATGCCGGCCATGATAGGCGGCAAGAGCCGCCGCGAGTCAATGGCCCGCGCGGCCGAAATCCTAACCCGCATGGGACTCGCCGACCGACTCGACCATCGCCCCTCACAGCTGTCGGGCGGAGAGCGGCAACGCGCCGCCGTGGCCCGCGCCCTCATCAACGACCCGAGGGTAATACTTGCCGACGAGCCGTCGGGAAGCCTTGACAGTCAGAACCGCCGAGAACTTTACGACCTCTTTTTCAGGCTGCGGCATGACACCGGGATGACATTCGTCATCGTTACCCACGACGAGTCGCTGGCTGCTGACAGCGACCGCATTATCCACATGAAAGACGGACAGATTATAGCATGAAACACCGCATCTTAGCACCCGTTGCCATTCTTGCCGCACTCACCTCGTGCAGCATCAACGAAGACACCGTCGACGGACCCGTCGACAAGACTCTCTACGACATCGTGACATTTGACGGCAATGTCGACGGACATGCCCGGTTTTCATTTCAGCAGGTCAACGACTCACCCCTCGTCAACCTCGTCGCCCAAGGCGAGTTGCAATCCGACGACCTCAAGGAGGGAGCGCGTCTATACATTATATATATCCCCGAGAGCGGACTCCCCTACACCTCGGGCAATATCACCCTGCGCGGGGCCGCGTTTATCAACTCGGGTCCAATCGTCGAGCAAGAGATGAACGATGACATGAGCCTGTGGAACCGCGACAAAGTTTATGTTTACAGCCTGTGGCGCAGCGGCAACTACATCAACCTCCACTGCCGTCTGACCTACAGCTCCGAGCCACGCACATTCCGCCTCACCGTCGACCCCGCCACCATCGGCAACGAATATCCCGACCTCTATATCCACCACGAAATGTCCTCCCCCAACGACAACCACGACCGAGGCTACTACGCATCATGGGACATGACCACCGTCTGGACCCTCCCCTCCACACGAGGCGTAACAATCCACGTCGCCAACTCCAACCTCCCCCAGACCACATTCACTTTCAGCAAGTGAAATGCAGAATGAGCTCGAATCAGAACTATAATAAAATTGTAAATGTTAATAATGTAACTAATTCCCGGGGTTAATATCATTAAAATTTGCGGTATAGACATAATTGTATTATATTTGCAAAAATAAGTAATGGGCTGAAATTATTTAATATACAACTATGATACGTTCAATTCCCAATCCTCCTATGGGCCAAGAAGACATTACCCGTTTCCGCCGCCACTTGGAGAAACATCTCCGAGGAAATTTTAGCGCCAAAGAACGGGAGGTGATAGCTTCTCGGGAAGCTCGTGCAAAAATGAATGTTCAACGAATAATCGCCAATTGTGGCGGAAAGAACCCGCTGCTTGGATATTGATTTCCAAATACGGATTATGAATGATGCAGACTACGAGAGTATGTCTGCCTTTTCCTGCGGGGTTAAAAGTCTTGACGATTTCTTTAGATACGAGGTACGAGAATGCGTAAATAGACATTACCTTGCAGCTTTTTGTGCTGTCTTAAACAATGGAGAAATTGCAAGTGCCTTTACTCTAATGAACGATGCCCTCATGATTGGCGGGGAAACAGAGAAATCTGATTTTATTGAAGGTCTCAGATATGAAGTAGGAACGGACACTGTCGATTTTTTCAACCGACAAACATCCTATCCGGCCATTAATATAGGCCATCTTGGAGTTGCTACCGCCTACCAAAATCACGGTATCGGCATGGCAATCGTAGACCTTGTTGCTGATACTTTTTCCAAATACAGACAGGCTGGTTGTCAATTTATTACTATTGACTCGTTAAACAATCCTCGTACAACCAAATTTTACCTCGCCAACGGCTTTTCTTTTCAAACTGACAGAGATTTTTATTCACTTACAAGACGTATGTACCGTATATTATAATGCTCTAAATAATTAAACGCGCCCCCGGCATTATATCGCAATGCCGGGGGCGCGTTTAATTATAGACTTTTGTGAAACGGGTACTACCGGGCATCAGGATGGCCCTCGTAGTAATTGATATAGGCGCGGTTGACGAGACGGGTGCCTCCGGGGGTCGGGTAGTCGCCCGAAAAATACCAGTCGCCGGGACAGGTGGGGACGGCCTGATGGAGGCCGTCGAGCGACTGGTAGATGATGTCGACCTCAGCGTTGATGTCGCCGTCGCGGGTCAGCATCTCCACAATCTTTGCCGATACTTCCTCGGGGGTAAATGGCTCGTAGATAGCCTTGACACAGTTTTCAATCTCGCTGTCGGGCAATCCTTCCTGAGCTTTGCAACGGCGATAGGTATCGTCGAGAATATCGGCGCGCCCCGTGTCTTTCAGCAGCTCCACGGCGGCGCGGAAGGCGATAAATTCGCCCATGCGTGACATGTCGATGCCATAGTAGTCGGGGTAACGCACTTGCGGCGACGAGGATACAACGACAATCTTGCGCGGATGGAGGCGGTCGAGCATCTTGAGAATCGACTGCTTGAGCGTGGTGCCGCGCACAATCGAGTCGTCGATGACCACGATGTTGTCCTTGTAATTCTCGATAATGCCGTAAGTCACGTCATAGACATGGGCAGCGAGATCGTTGCGCGACTCTCCTTCGGCGATGAATGTGCGCAGTTTGATATCCTTTATGGCGACTTTTTCCACCCGCAGGTTCCGGCCCATGATTTCGTCGAGTCTCTGCGGTGAAAGAGTCCCGTCACTGCTCGCGGCAAGGATTTCCTTCTGCTTGATGTGGTTCATCTGCTTTTCAAGCTCGGTCACCATGCCGATAAAAGCCACCTCGGCCGTGTTGGGGATAAAGGAGAAAACACTGTGGGCAAGGTCGTTGCCGATGCTTTTCATCACGGCGGGGACAATGTTGCGTCCCAATTGCTTGCGCTCGCGGTAGATGTCGGCATCGCTGCCTCGGGAGAAATAGATGCGCTCAAACGAACATCGCTGATTTTCCTTTTCGCCCAAAATGTCGGTGACGGTGATTTCGCCCTGCTTGGTGACAATAATCGCGCTGCCGGGTGTCAGCTCCCTGACAGCCGCACGGGGGACATTCAGGGTGGTCTGAATCACAGGGCGTTCCGATGCCACGACGACAATCTCGTCGTCATAATAATAGAACGCCGGACGGATGCCCTTGCTGTCGCGCAGAGCCATCATGTCACCCGAGCCGGTAGCGGCACAGATTACAAATCCGCCGTCCCAAGTCGGAGCGGCCGCTTCAAGCACGTTTCTAAGGTCAATGTTTTCCTCGATGGCGAGACCCAGCTGCGGGTCGACAAGCGTGTCGCGATACTTGCGGTAGACACGGTGGTTCTCCTTGTCGAGCGCGTCGCCAAGCTGTTCCAGAAGCACAATCGTGTCGCTGTAAAGGCGCGGATGCTGACCGCGGGCGACAATCGACTTGAAAACCTCGTCGACATTGGTCATGTTGAAGTTGCCGCACATCAGCAGGTTGCGCGACCGCCAGTTGTTGCGGCGCAGAAAGGGATGGACATAGGAGATTCCGCTCTTTCCGGTGGTGGAATAGCGCAGGTGCCCCATGTAGATTTCACCGAGAAACGGCGCCTCGCGTTCAATCCATTCGGCATCATGGCTGTCAATATCGGCCTGCGAGATGCAGCGGCGCACATTGTCAAATATCTCCTGAATCGCGCCCGACCCAAGAGCCCTTTCGCGGAACACATATTCCTGTCCCGGCTCGGCATGCTTTTTCACAACCCCGATTCCGGCACCCTCTTGCCCGCGGTTGTGCTGCTTTTCCATCAGAAGGTAGAGCTTGTTGATGCCGTAAAGGTAAGTTCCGTATTTTTTCTTATAATATTCGAGCGGCCTGAGCAACCTGATCATCGCCACGCCGCACTCATGTTTCAGCGGTTCCATAATGGAATGGTTTAAGGTTTAGGAGGGAGGTTTGAGGTTTAGGTTTAAAGTGTTTAATTCGCTGTTACCTAAACCTCAGACCTCCCTCTAAACTTAGCGTATAAACAACAGTTCGCGATACTTGGGCAGGGGCCACATCTCGTTGTCGACCATCAGCTCGAGCTTGTCGATGTGGTAGCGCACACGGTCGAGACAGGGAGCGACAGTCTCAGAATAGGCAATCGCTTTCTCACGCTCGTTTTCGATGCGGTTGGCAGCCTTGCGGGCATCTACCATCTTGTCGACCTCCTCGCGGATGGTGGCGGTGTGGTGCATGATTTTCTCCACGGTAGCCGAGTCCTGAGCCGACAGCTCGATACCCTTGTTGCCGGGGAAAAGAGTGCGGATTTTGACCATGTTGTCAAGCAGAATCGACAGATAGCGGGTGGCGACAGGCACGATGTGGTTGATGGCAAGGTCGCCGAGCACACGCGCCTCAATCTGAATCTTTTTGGTGTACATCTCCCACTTAACCTCGTTGCGGGCGGCAAGCTCGACGGGGGTCATGACTCCGGTCTTGCCAAACATCTCGATGGTTTCGGGCCGAAGGTATGCGTCAAAGATGCGGGGAACATTGGTCTCGCAGTCAAGGCCGCGGCGGGCGGCTTCCTCTTTCCATTCGTCGCTGTAGCCGTTGCCGTCAAAGTGGATTGCGCTCGACTTCTGGAGCAAAGCCTTGATTTCGGCAAGGAGGGCATGGTGGAGGTCTTCACCTTTTTCGAGACGGGCGTCAACTTTCTCCTTAAACTCGGCAAGCTGTTCGGCCATCGCGGCGTTAAGCGCGATCATAGCCGACCCGCAGTTGGCGCTCGACCCTACGGCGCGGAATTCAAAACGGTTGCCGGTAAAGGCGAAGGGCGACGTGCGGTTGCGGTCAGTGTTGTCCATAAGGATTTCGGGAATCTGCGACACACCGAGGCGCAGTTCCTCTTTCCCGGCCATAGCGATAAGCTCGTCTTTGTCTGACTTCTCGATTTTTTCAAGAATCTCGGCAAGCTGACTGCCGGTGAAGATAGAGATAATGGCCGGAGGAGCCTCGTTGGCGCCGAGACGGTGACCGTTGGTTGCCGACATAATCGAAGCCTTCAGCAACGCGTTGTGGCGATGCACGGCAGCCATGACGTTGGCGACAAATGTAATGAACTGGAGGTTGTCCTTGGGGGTTTTGCCCGGTGCAAAAAGCAGCACGCCGGTATCGGTGCCGAGGCTCCAGTTGTTGTGTTTGCCCGAGCCGTTGATGCCGGCAAACGGTTTTTCGTGGAGCAGCACACGGAAGTTGTGGCGGCGGGCAACCTCGCCCATAACCGACATGAGAAGCATGTTGTGGTCGTTGGCAAGGTTGGTCTCCTCAAAGATGGGGGCGAGCTCAAACTGGTTGGGGGCGACCTCGTTGTGGCGTGTCTTGGCGGGAATGCCGAGCTTGTGACACTCGATTTCAAGGTCAAGCATGAAAGCCTCTACACGCGAGGGAATCGCGCCGAAATAGTGGTCTTCAAGCTGCTGGTTCTTGGCCGACTCGTGACCCATCAGTGTGCGGCCGGTCATGGCAAGATCAGGACGCGCATTGTAAAGTGCCTCGTCGACAAGGAAGTATTCCTGCTCCCATCCGAGGTTGGATATGACATGCTTGACTTTGGGGTCAAAGTAGCGTGCCACAGCAGCACCTGCCTTGTCGACAGCTGTCAGGGCGCGCAGCAGCGGGGTCTTGTAGTCAAGCGACTCGCCGGTATAGGAGATGAAGATTGTCGGGATACACAGGGTATTGTCCATGATGAACGCGGGCGACGAGATGTCCCACGCCGAGTAGCCGCGGGCCTCGAAGGTGTTGCGGATACCGCCGTTGGGGAAGCTCGACGCGTCAGGTTCCTGCTGCACCAGCAGTTTGCCTGAGAAAGTCTCGACAACCCCGCCTTTGCCATCATGCTCGATGAATGCGTCATGTTTCTCGGCGGTGGTCTCGGTCAGAGGCTGGAACCAGTGGGTATAATGACGGGCACCGTTGTCGATTGCCCAGCGTTTCATCCCTTCGGCGACACTGTCGGCAACCTCGCGGGAAAGCGGTTCCTTGTTGTCAATCGCGTTGATAAGGGCCTCGTAGGTGTCGCGCGGAAGATATTCAAACATCTTGTTGCGGTTGAACACATACTTGCCATAGTACTCCTCGGGTCTTTCTGAGGGAAGGGCAACCGACACCGCCTTGCGGTTGGATGCCTCCTCTACGACCTTGAATCTTAACATTGACATAATCTTATTAAAGTGATAATATTAGTGAATAGGTCTATTATTTTTTATTAGTGAACAGATGTGATGACAGCCGGAGCATTGCAGCTCGGGTGTTTTCGAGAGTATTGAAGGCGGTAAGGCGGAAATAACCCTCACCTGCTTTACCAAACCCGCTTCCCGGAGTCCCGGCTATATTGTACTTATCGAGCAACAGGTCAAAAAACTCCCACGAAGTCATCCTGTCAGGCGTTTTTATCCACAGATAGGGTGAGTTAACGCCGCCGACAGCCTGAAGCCCGGCACCGGCAAGTCCGGCACGCATTATCGCGGCATTTTCCATATAGTAACCCACGGTTTCTGCAACCTGCCTGCACCCTTCGGGTGTATAAAGCGCCTCGGCCGCCCGCTGGCTCAGATAGCTCGCCCCGTTGAACTTGGTAGACTGACGGCGGTTCCACAGCGGGTTGAGTGCGACCCGCTCGCCACGGCTGTCGACACCTTTCAGGCATCGCGGCACAACGGTATATCCGAGCCTTATCCCCGTGAATCCCGCCGTCTTGGAAAAACTGCGGAACTCGATGGCACATTCCCTCGCCCCGTCGATTTCATAAATCGAGCGCGGCACGTCATCCTCGGTGATATAAGCCTCATAGGCCGAGTCAAAGAGCAGCAACGCCCCGTGGGCGAGACAATAGTCGACCCACACCTTCAACTGGTCGCGGGTCAGCGCGGTCCCGGTGGGATTGTTGGGGTAACACAGATAAATGATGTCAGGATCAGTCTTGGGCAGCTCGGGTACAAAACCGTTTTCAGCCGTGCAGGGCAGAAACTCTATATTGCTCCAGCCGCCGTCGCTGGTGGGCAGTCCCGCGCGACCAGCCATGACATTGGTGTCGACATAGACAGGGTAGACGGGGTCGGTCACCGCCACGCGGCAGGCCACCGAGAGAATATCTCCGATGTTGCCTGTATCGCTCTTGGCCCCGTCGCTGATGAAAATTTCATCGGGAGCGACGTCGATGCCTCGGCCGCGGTAATCAATCTCAGCTATCTTCTCACGCAGGAAACCATATCCTTGTTCGGGTCCGTAGCCATGAAATGTCGAGGACGAGGCTTCATCGTCGACCGCACGGTGCAACGCCTCGATGGCCGCCGGGCAGAGGGGACGGGTGACGTCGCCGATACCCATGCGGATAAGCTCGGCCTCGGGATGTGATGCCTGAAATGCGGCAATCTTGCGGCCCACCTCGCTGAATAGGTAGTTGCCTGCAAGAAGTGTGAAATTGTCATTTATCCTGAACATATAGCTACATAATTACTGTTCCGTTAAACACTTCAGTGGCCGGGCCGGTCATATACACATGCCCGTCGTCACTCCAATTGATGCGAAGGTCTCCGCCGCGCAGACTGACAGTCACCTCGCGGTCGGCACGACCCGTAAGGGCGGCCGCAACGGCAGTCGCACACGCTCCCGTGCCGCAAGCCATCGTCTCGCCTGAACCGCGTTCCCACACCCTCATTTTCAGCCGCTCGCGCGAAACCACCTCGACAAACTCGATATTGGCGCGGTCGGGCCACATCGGGTGGCGTTCAAGCTCGGGGCCGAGAGTGTCAAAATCAATAGTGTCGAGCGAGTCGACAAATACCACACCGTGGGGATTGCCCATCGACACCGCCGTCAGCCTCACGTCGCCACGCGAAGTCTCTACGACAGTATCGGTCATTGACACGACGGGTTCCCCCATGTCGACAGTGACCTCGCCGACGAGGCCGTCGGCACCTGTGTGCAGCGAAAGAGTCTTTATCCCTGAAAGAGTTTCAAGCGTGATGACCTTGCGGTCAGTCAACCCGTGATCCGACACATATTTAGCAACACACCGACTGCCGTTGCCACACATGGTGGCTTCCGAGCCGTCGGCGTTAAATATTCTCATTTTGAAATCGGCGATTGTCGAGGGGAGTATCAGAATGATGCCGTCGCCCCCTATACCGGTATGTCGGTCACTGAGTTTTACAGAGAGTGATGCCGGGTCATCGACCGTCGACTCCATACAATTGATGTAAATGTAGTCGTTGCCAATGCCATGCATCTTGGTGAACCTAATCTCAGCCATTTACCATTATATTATCCGGCGCAAAAACGGCTTTCTGACCTAAAATCTCGACATCCCTCATCACGCCAGGTTTTAAAGGTGCAAAGTTATAAAAAACTTTGATTCACCCCCATTATTTCCACAAAAAAATCTGACATAATTTACCTGACATTCCCCTCGCCGGTGATTATATATTTATATGTGGTGATTTCGGGGAGGGCCATCGGGCCGCGGGCATGGAGTTTCTGGGTCGAGATTCCGATTTCGGCTCCGAAACCAAACTGTCCCCCGTCAGTAAACGCGGTCGAGACGTTGACATAGACACAGGCCGCATCGACACCCGTCGTGAAAAGCCGCTGCGCGGCGGCATCCTCGGCGACAATCGACTCGCTGTGGCGCGACCCGTAACGATCGATGAAATCCAGTGCCTCGCCGATACTGTCGACCGTGGCCACCGACATCTTGTAGTCGAGCCATTCGTGGCCGAAATCCTCGGGAGCGGCATGGCGCAATAGCGGATAATGCCCGTCAAGGGCGGCAAACGCCCGCTCGTCGGCGGCAATCTCGACATTGCTCCTCAGCAGCGGCGCAACAACCTCGGGAAGGTCGGAAAGCCGTGACGAGTCGACAATGAGGGTGTCAAGCGAATTGCACACACTCGGACGGCGTGTCTTGGCGTTGTTGACAATCGCGGCGGCATAGTCGGCACGGCCCGATGTGTGGAAATAGGTATGGCACACACCCGCGCCGGTCTCGATGACGGGAACACGCGCATTGTCGCGCACCCACTCGATGAGTCCCTTCCCGCCACGCGGGATAATCAGGTCGACCTTCCCCACACCGTGGAGCATCGCACCTGTCGCCTCATGGGAGTCGGGCATAAGCTGCACCGCATTCGGGTCAATTCCCGATTTTTCCAATGCGGCTGATATTATTGCAGTCAGAGCGACATTTGAGCCCGACGCGTCATGTCCCCCTTTGAGCAGCACGGCACTCCCCGCCTTGAGGCAGAGCGCGGCCACATCGACCGTCACATTGGGGCGTGCCTCATAGATTACACCGATTACCCCGAATGGCACTGTGACCTTGGCTATCTTCATCCCGTTGGGCCTGACCGTCTCGCTAAGCGTAATCCCCACCGGCGACGGCAGTGCGGCAACCGCCTCGACCCCGGCCGCCATATCCTCGATGCGGGCCGCATCGAGCCGCAAACGGTCAACTTTCGGGTCCGAAGGATCCATCCGCGCCACGTCGGCTGCATTTGCCTCGATTATTGCCGCGCTGTTCTCGCGCAACAATGACGCGATTGTGCCGAGAGCCGCATTTATCCTCTCCACTCCTGCAGTGGCAAGCGTTTTGGACGCGACGCGCGCTCGTTGAAACATTTCATCAATTTCCATATTATACGGTATTTTTTCCACAAAGATAACGCTATTTTGCCTTTTTTTGTCTGTCGAAAAATATTTTTACTTGACAATGCATATATCCCACACAAGATCATTAGCTTTGCAAAACCAAGACTCTCAACTAATTCATCTCGCCTTATGAAACCAATCATTTTCAATCTCTGCTCCCTCGTGATTGCAGGATCGCTTGCCGCCGACGCGGCACCCGTCCGATTCAACTCCAAGGGTCATACCGCCACACGGGTGACACTCACCGGCGCCGCACCGGCAGCCAAGCCTGTATCCCCCGAAAACGACATGAGACCGGCACAGCCCGCGTCACCGTTCAAGACAGCGGCATCGCGCAGCATCAAGTGGGGCGGGACACCGTTAAGAGTGATCGCCAACCGCGTTCCGGGTGTCGCTCCGGCCAATCTGAAGGGATGTGTGCTGCAGTCGACCTCGGCCGACCGGGTAATAGGCATATATTCCATACCGCAGAATGACAAAATGGAGTTTTCGCTCATCGCCCCCTACGTCGTGGCTCCTTACGGAGGTGTGAAAGCGGGTGACCGTTACTATGCCGCGCAGATGCAGGACCTGTATGGCAACACACTGTACATGGTGGAGACTTGGGACACGTCGACATGGACATCGCTCAGTCAGGAATACTACCCTTCGCCCGAGTTCATGGCCTCGGCGGCAGTCTATGACCCAACAACCGGAAAAATCTACGGTTCCTATTATACAGCCGACCGCTCGCGATTCATGCTAGCCACCGTCGACTACGAAAACAGCAGATGTACCAAAATTGCCGACCTCCCTTCAGGATGGAACGCCGTGGCGGTCGATACCGACGGCACCCTCTACGCCGTCGACCGTCAGGGCCGACTGATAAAGACCGACAAGGAGACAGGAGACAGGAGAAATTACCGAGATAGGCGACACCGGCCTGTCGCCACAGAATCTCTCGTCGGGAGCCATCGACCCGCGCACCCACCGGTTTTTCTACGCCGTCCACTCCTCATCAGAGGCAGCACTCTATGAAATCGACCTCGCGACGGGAGCCGCGACATGGCTCATGGATTTTGCCGGTTGGGAGGAAGTGACCGGAATGTGGGTCGACGAGCCGCTTGCCGACGACCTCGCCCCGGCTGCCGTCACCGGTCTGACTGCCACATTTGAACGCGGCTCCCTATCGGGCAAAGTCGCCTTTACCGCACCCGACCGCCTGTTTAACGACACCCCTGCCACAGGCTCGCTTGACTACCTCGTGACAGCCAACGGAATCGCGCTCGCCCAAGGCTCAGTCGCCCCCGGGACCGACGCTGTCGCCGACCTGACCGTCGAGACTGCCGGTAATTATGAAATCGCCGTGACGGTTTCCAACGAAAACGGCCCGGGGCCGTCCGTCTCCACTTCGCTATTCATAGGGCCGGGAACCCCCGTGCTTGAAGGTGTAAACCTGTCTCGCGAAGATAATAGTTTTGTGATTTCATGGAATCCCGTGACTGAATCGTCCGACGGTGGATTTATCGATTCCGAGGCCGTTACCTATACCGTCACGCGTTACCCCGGCGGAACTGTTGTCGCCACGACATCTGACACCAGCGTGACCGACCCCGTGGAAGAACCGGTCGACCTGACATCATTCCATTATACCGTGACAGCGTCGGTAAACGGAATCTCGTCAGAGACCGTGGCTACACGCAACATTGTCCTCGGGGCAATCATCCCGCCCTACCGCCCTGTCATCACCGACGATGCCGACTGGGATGCTTTCACAATTATTGACAGCAACAGCGACAACATAGTGTGGATGCCGAGTTCCGACACCGGCTCGACTCGCCTGTACAACAACATGAGCCTTGATGCCGACGACTGGCTGATAACCCCGGCTCTCAGAATGGAGACCGGCAAACGGTACAGGCTGTCGTTTAACACATTTGGCGAGAGAAAGAGTTATCCTGAAAAAATAGAGGTCATGATGGGCGCTTCCCCCGTGCCGATTGCTATGACCGATGTGCTGCTTGCCTCGACCGAGCTTCGCTGCACCGTCGAGAACCCGCAGCACTTCGACATCGACATCATCCCATCGTCGAGCGGGAAATTCTACATCGGGTTCCACGGCATCAGCAAGCGCGACATGTTTGCGCTGCATGTAGCCGACATTTCAGTCTCGGCCGGAATCGCCCCCGGGGCACCTGCCGCCGTGACCGGGTATTCCGTCACCCCCGACCCCAAGGGGGCCCTTACCGCCGACATTGTCATGACGGCCCCTGCCACCGACATGAGCGGCAACGCAATCACCTCGCTCGACCGCATCGTGGTGAAACGCGACGACACGGTAATAACGACCTTTGAGTCACCGTCGCCGGGCACCACCCTGTCGTTTACCGACGAGGTTGAAATCTCGGGCTCCTATACCTACCGCGCAGTGGCCTTCAACAGCAACGGCGCAGGCGAGGAATCGACAGTCAAGGTATTCGTCGGTGTGAACATTCCCGCCGCCGTCGACAATCTGACCGTCGCCGAGACTGCCGGAAAAGATGGCGAAATCACCCTTAAATGGGATGCCCCGGCACTCGACATCGACGGCAACCCGATGAATCCCCAACTGATTACCTATACCGTAGTCGAACTTTCCGAAAACGGTCAGACGACAGTGGCCGAAGACCTTGCCGAGTGCCGTTTCACCTATCAGGCAGTCCCGTCAGGCACGCGCCAGCAGCTGAAGGAGTGGGGAGTGTTTGCCAAAGCCGGCGGACGCTATTCCGAGGGAACATCGGCAATGGGATTTGCAGGAGCGCCTTTCGAGGCTCCTTACCGCGAATCGTTTGCCGACGGAAACCTGACCGAGGACATGATGATTTCGACACTTGCCGGGAACTCTGACTGGCGCATACTTGATGACGAATGGTTTGCCGACATCAAGTCGATTGACAAAGACAACGGTTTTATCAACATGTATGGTTACCGCGACGCTTCGTCGGCCATCGAGACAGGCAAAATCATCATCCCCGCCGAAAATCCCGGAATCATGTACTATGTCTACAATCTTGCCGACCCCGAGTATAATGCCGACGAGGTCGATGTAGAAATAAACGACGGGGGCGGATGGACTTCGGTCAACCACCTCGTCCTCAGCCAGCTCGGCGCGACCGCCGGATGGCACCGACGCTACATCCTGCTCGACGGATATGCGGGCAAGACTGTCAGAGTGCGTTTCCGCGCCACACTTCACGCCTACTCCAATGTCTATCTTGACAACCTGTTTATAGGGTCTCTCCCGGTCAAGGACATGGCCCTGACCGCTGTCAGCCTCCCCTCACGCGTCAACGCTGACAAGCCGTTCAGCATCAGCGTGACAGTCGACAATATGGGTACCGCAGTCGCCGAGGCATCAGATTACAGCGTGGTTCTTTACCGTGACGGGGTAGAGATCGAGTCGAGGAACGGCAAGCGTGTGCGCTCGTGTGCCACAGCCGAGATTTCGTTCAGCACCTCGATCGGAGTGACAGGAAAAGAACTCAGCGACTATAGCGCGGCCATCGTCATGAACGGCGACGAAAACGAGGACAACAACCGCTCGGAAACCTACCCGGTGAAAATGATTCTGCCGCTGCATCCCGTCGTCACCGGCCTCCAAGCCTCGGCAGCCGAGAATGGCGTGACCCTGACATGGGGAGAACCCGACCTCACCCTCGGCTCTCCTGCCGAACTGATTGAAAGTTTCGAGACAGGCAAATCATTTGCCGTTGATGAATTCGGCGACTGGACATTTGTGGATGCCGACGGCGCACTTACCCATCCCGTCGAAGACCTCCAGCTCCCGAGCCAAGGCGCACCGATGGCATTTGTCGTGGTAGACGCGTCGCTCGAAGACATGAACGAGACATGGGCAGCCGCCGACGGAATCAAATACCTCGCCGCGTTCTGTTCCAAGAACCGTGTCAATGACGACTGGGCCATCTCGCCGATCCTTTACGGCGGACGGCAGAGCGTCGTGTTCCAAGCCAAGACCTATTCACCCCGGTATGGGGCCGAAGAATTTGAATTCTACTATTCGACCTCGGGCAACACTATCGACGACTTTGTCAGAATCGGCGATAAAGTCAGCGTACCTAATGCATGGACGACCTACACCTACGACCTTCCCGAAGGCTCCCGTTACTTTGCCATACGCTGTGTCAGCGACGACCGTTTTATTTTCATGCTTGACAACGTGATTTTCTATCCGGCCGAAAATGTTTCCCAAGTGTCACTGGCCGGGTATAATGTCTACCGCGACGGCATCAGGATAAACGAGACCGTTCTGGAAGAACCCGAATATACCGACAGCACCTCTGACGGTTCGGGTCACACCTACAGTGTCACCGCCCTCTACGACCTCGGCGAATCGGCACCGGTCGAAATCGAGGTTGAAAGCAGCGCGATTGACCGGGTCAACGCCACCGGCATCAATATAACCGCCACGGCAGGAGCCGTTGTCGTGACAGGAGCCGAAGGCCACCGCATCAGCGTCTACGCCGTTGACGGCAAGACCCTCTACGACGCTCCGGCAAGCACCCGGACCACGACTGTCTCCCTCGCCCCGGGCATATACATCGTAAAGGCATCCGCAACAACCGCCAAAGTCATCGTGAAGTAATCCTGACGGGATTTCTCCAATAATCAGAGGCGGGTCAAAAAATCTTGTCGTTTTTTTGACCCGCCTCTGATATATTTCGTAATTTTGTGACGTAATTGAGGTTCAGGACAAAAGGCGACCGTGAAAACGGGTACAGACAAAAGCTTTTATATCAAACAGCCTCTTATGTTGAAACGAAAGTAAATCATGAGCAAAATAACTATACTGGGAATCGAATCGTCTTGTGACGACACATCGGCAGCGGTCATCAGCGACGGCATCCTGCTGAGCAACGTTATCGCATCGCAGGCGGTCCATGCCGAATATGGCGGCGTGGTACCGGAACTTGCCTCGCGCGCCCATCAGCAAAACATTGTCCCCGTCGTAGACACTGCACTGAAACGCGCCGGCATTGACAAGCGTGACCTGAGCGCCATCGCGTTCACCCGCGGGCCCGGACTTTTGGGGTCGCTGCTTGTGGGCACGTCGTTTGCCAAGGGGCTTTCGCTCGGATTGCGCTGCCCCATCGTGGATGTCAACCATCTCCACGGCCATGTGCTGTCCCACTTCATCCGCCACACCGCCGCCGACCGCATCCCCGAGTATCCCTTCCTGTGCCTGCTCATCTCGGGAGGCAACAGCCAGCTCATCCTCGTCAGAAATTACAACGACATGGAAATACTGGGGCAGACAATCGACGATGCCGCCGGTGAGGCATTTGACAAGTGTGCAAAGGTGATGGGGCTCCCCTATCCCGGCGGCCCCCACATCGACCGCCTCGCCGCCGAGGGAAACGCAACGGCGTTTAAATTTGCCAAGCCCCACATCCCCGGCCTCGATTACAGTTTCAGCGGCCTGAAGACATCGTTTCTCTACACGCTGCGCGACGCGCTGAAACTTGACCCTGATTTTATCGAAAAGAACAAGGCCGACCTTGCGGCATCGCTACAAAAGACCATCATTGACATCCTGCTCGACAAACTCGACAAGGCGGTCAAGCAGACCGGGGTCACGACCGTCGCCATCGGAGGCGGCGTGTCGGCCAATTCCGGAGTGCGCGACGCAGTGGCGCAATACTGCAACCGCCGCGGACTGACCGCATTCATCCCCGAGCGCATGTTTACAACCGACAACGCTGCGATGGTCGCTATCGCCGGGTATTACAAATTCCTCGACAAGGACTTCTGCCGCTACGACGATGTCCCCTACGCGAGGGTAAAAGTCTGATTGACACGAAATGAACGTTTCAGTAATCGTCATAGGTGACGAGCTGCTCATAGGGCAGGTTGTCGACACCAATTCGGGCGAGCTTGCCCGGCAGATGGCCCCTTGGGGGTGGCGCGTGGCCGATGTCCAGACTGTGGCCGACGATGCCGATGCAATAACCCGCGCCATAGACCGAGCGATGGAGCTTAGCGACATCGTCCTCACGACAGGCGGTCTCGGCCCGACAAAAGATGACATAACCAAGGGAGTACTCTGTGACTACTTCGGCGGGGAACTCCGTCTTGACGAGGCCACACTTGAAAATGTCAGGCGTGTCGTGTCGCGACGGGGAATCGCGCTCAACCGGCTGACCGCCGACCAAGCGATTGTGCCGACATCGGCAACAATCATCCAGAACGAGGTCGGGACAGCACCCATCACATTGTTTGAACGTGACGGCAAGGTACTCGTCTCCATGCCGGGCGTACCGTTTGAGACGCGCCAGATGTTTGCCGAGAAAGTGTTCCCGATGCTGCGCCGCCGTTTCGGCACCGATGTCGCCATCCGTCACTCCACGCTGATTGTCACCGGCTACACCGAGAGCGCGCTTGCCATGAAGATTGCCGACTGGGAAACCGCCATGCCGCCCCATCTCCATCTCGCCTATCTTCCCAAACCGGGAGTAATACGCCTGCGCCTCGACGGGACACACCGTGACGAAAAATTCATCACCGCCGAAGTCGACCGATATGCGGCACAGCTTGCCGGGATGCTCGGTGACGCCGTTCTGGCGACCGACGACCTCTCTCCCGCTGAAATCCTGCTGCGCGATGCCGGTCAGCAAGGAATGATGATTGCTACCGCCGAGAGCTGTACCGGCGGCAACATCGCCCACTCAATCACCATGATACCCGGCAGCTCGGCTGCAATGCAGGGTGGAATAGTGGCCTACAGCAACGAGGTCAAGCAGCGCATACTGAATGTCAGCACCGACGACCTCGACCGATACGGCGCAGTTTCAATCCCGGTTGTCGAGCAGATGGCCAAAGGAGCCTGCGAGGCAACCGGCGCGACAATCGCGATGGCCACAAGCGGCATCGCCGGACCCGGCGGGGGGACCGAAGAAAAGCCTGTCGGAACGGTATGCATCGCCGTCGCGATGAAGGCCGCCGACGGCTGGAAAACCTACTCGGAAACCGCCCGTTTCCCCGGCAACCGCCCCCGCGTGATAGATGCCGCCACCACCCGCGCCCTCATCCTCGCCATCAAGCTCGTCAGAGGGCAGTTATAGCCATAGCAGCTAAAACAGATCGAAATAGGGAATCGCAAAACTCGATAATTGTGACACAATAGCAATCTGACAAGATTGCTACTGCGCCACATTAAACCTCTGCATTCAGACACCGATTCCGACGCAATATCTACCTCAATATGTGGGCTTGTCGACTAAACTCGATGCAATTATCGAGGTTTCGCACCCCCCTATTCAAGGAATAATCCTTGCGGATTAAGTAAAGCTCTGTTTTGCAACAGCCGCCTCGACTTTTGGGCGCTATTGCCGTGTCGCCGTCAGCGGGTGGCGATTTTCATTGACTTGGACGCGGAGGGAGTTGTGACGCTGACGAGGTAGAGTCCGGCAGCGGGGAGGGAGAAGATTGTAGGCGCGCTGCCCGCGGCGGCAAGGCGGCCGTCGGGTGTATAGACTTTTACGGCGGCTACCGTGGCGGTGTCGACAGTCAGGTCAAGGCCGTCAAGACTGACGCGTATGTCCGAATCATCGGCAACCGTCTCGCTTATAGCCGAGTGGGTCACACCCTCGATGCGGGCCGTGACGAAACGGCTCGGGGCATAGGACTGGTCAAGTGACTGGACTCCAACTGTATAGTCGCCGCTACCCAAGGGGGTCATCTCGTAGCGTTTCACGCGCGACGAGAGGGATGTCTGCAAATCGGTACCCACTTTGAGCTGCCCGGTAGCAATGTCGGCGGGAATCATGGTGTAAAGCTCGCCGGTGGTCTCGTTCTTTACATATATATTATAGCGCAGGGCGGCTGTGTGGCTCTCGGCATCGCTGCCGTCGGTCCACTCGATGATGATTTTGCCGTCGGCAAAGTCGGCCTTGACCGATGCGGGAGCCTCGGGGCGGGTATTGCCGGTGTCGGCGGGACGGTTTTCATACACTCGCAACGGTGCCGAATAGCGGGGAATGTCACCGTCGTTGTTGCCGAGGTAGCCGCCGACAATGAGGTCCATGTTACCGTCACCGTTCCAGTCGCCCATGTTGATGCCGCCGTCTTGGTTGACCGCGATGACGGGATAGGTAGAGTCAAGGGTGAAATTGCCGTCGGGGGCACCGTAGTAGATGCGGGTGCGGTATCCGCCGGTATCGGCTTCGCCGTTAGCGACGATGTCCATGAAGCCGTCGCCGTTGAAGTCGGCCACGAGTGCATTGGCGGCGGATGCGGCGAGGATTCCGCAGTCGGCCCCTTCGACCTTCCGCCACGAGGGATATGTGTTATAGTAGATATTGGCAACGCGGCTGCCATTGTCGCCTGTGCCGAAACTGATGATGTCGAGCAGGCCGTCGCCGTCAAGGTCGGCCAGCGTCGACTGTCCCGCCGATGCGCCTGTCACACCGTCGGCCGAAATATCCTGAACAGTGCCGTCGCCAATATTGCGGTAAAGTTTCAACGCTGCGGGAGTGGTGTCGTCAGAGCCGGTATACTCGATGTCGAGCCATCCGTCGCCGTCAATGTCGCCGAGCATCACCGAGCCGTTGCTAACTCCGGCAAGGGCGAGAGGAGCCTTGGTGAAACGTCCCGTACCTCGGTCATTGAGATACAGCTCCACGTTGCGGGTTCCGTCATTAGTCATCATCAGCAGGTCGGTGTAGCCGTCATGGTTGAAGTCACCCGCCGAGACAGGGTTGAAATAACCCTCGTCACAAGCCTGCCGCAACCCCGTGTCGGGGACTCGCTCGAAACGGTAGTTCTCCGTCGGGCCGAGGTTGCGGTACAAGAGCACAAACTTCTGTGACGACGGGATGTTCCAGTCGCCCCCCTGCCCCATCACGAGTAGGTCGAGCTGACCGTCGTTGTTGAAGTCGAGGAAGATGGAGTTGGTATAGGTCGTGGGTTGGATGAAATTATATCTTTCAAGGTCAAAAGTGCCTTCGGCGTTAGGACGGGCAAGGGTAGCGAGCTCGTCCCACACATGACCCTGCGCCGAGGCCGCACACAGAAACACGACTGCTACTGAGAATATCTGCTTTTTCATTATAGACCCTCCTATTTATCGTGCGGCAGGGCCGTCATGGGTGTATTCAAAGAAATCAAACAGCGCGGTACCGGCCTTGGAATCGTCGGCAGCCGTAGTGTAGGCATAGATGCCGCTGCGCGCGCCCTTCCAGTCGCCGTCACCCATTTCAAACGAGTTTCCGACACGGATATATGTCTCGCCGTCAAGGCTGTAGTAATACTGATATTTATTGTCGGAGGCATTCATGTCGAGACGCAGATAGATATAGTCCTGACCGATGTTTTTCAACGCCTTCTTGCTTGACACGCTGCCGTTGTCCTCGATATAGAGGATGGGGTCGCCGCTGCTGTTGCAGTACACGCCGAGTGTCATGAACTTGTTGCCGAGGCATTCGAGTCCCGCACGGTCACCGGCAAGCATCGATGCGAAGTCGAGTTTCACGGTCGCCTGACTGCGATTACCCATCATCTTCTGTGTCAGCTGGTTGCGGGCATTGCGCGCCTTGTCGGCCTTGAGGGGGCGGATTGCGAGCCATCCGTCGCGGGTGTCGAGCGACAGGCGGCTGCGGTCGGGATTGTGGTTGAACTGCCACTGGATGCCGAGCCGGCCGTTGTCAAAGCTGTCAGAAGTCTGCGGTGCGGCGGGAGCAACCTCTTTGCCGGTCGCAGGCTTGCGGCAAATCTTCATGGGTTCGCCCACGCCGTTGAGATCATAGTCAGTGCCGATTTCGGAAAATCCGTCTTTCCACACCACCGGCTGGAGGTGCATCACGCGGCCGAGCGCCCCTGCCGACTGGAAGTGGTAGAACCACCATTCGCCGTCGGGCGTGTCGACGAGCGCGCCCTGATGGGGGCCGTTGACGCGTGTCGACCCCATTTCAAGCACGCGCTTGCCCTCGTAGGGGCCATAGATGTTCTTGGAACGCATGACGGTCTGCCACCCGGTGCCAACACCCCCCTCGGGGATGCTGATATAGTAATAACCATCCTTCTTGAACAGTTTGGTTCCCTCGGCTGTGGGGCCTTCATATACTTTGCGTCCCTCGTCGAGCAGGGTCTTGCCGTCGGCACTCATCTTGTGGATGATGATGGGACCGCCGCCGAGCTGGCTGCGGCCAAGGTAGGCATTGCCGTTGTCGTCCCACAGCGGGCACGGGTCTTCCCATCCCGAGACATTTTTCACGTTATGGAGCGGCGACCACGGTCCTTCGGGTTTCTCGGCACTCGACATGAACAATCCCTCGCCGGGGGTGCACACAAATATCCAGAACTTCCCGTCGTGATAACGCAACGCCGGGGCCCAGCTTCCCGAGCCATATTTCTCCATCGACGAGTAACCGGGGAGGTCGATAGAGTCAAACACCTGTCCGATGATTTTCCAGTTGACCATGTCGTCAGATTCCAGAATAGGCATCCCCATGAAATGGAATTCGGAACATGTCAGATAGTATTTGTCACCTACACGGATTACGTCAGGATCGGAATAGTCGGCATTCAGCACGGGATTGGCAAACGTTCCGTCGCCTTGGTCGCCCCAGCGGTCGTCGGCATACCACCCGGTCGAACCGCCGAGATCCTGCCCGCCCGAGAAAACGCCCATCTTACCCGCGTCGGCATAGTCGCCCATCACGGGACGGGCACGGTGTTCTCCCGGGAAAAATTCCTGAACCGATTCATCGCCGTCGCCTACTTTGATGAACGATGTGGGCTGCGCGGCATTTGCCGCAGTCGCCGCCAGTGACACGACGACACATATCTGCAAAAATATCTTCATGCTGTTTTAAGGTAAATTATGGTGCAAATTTACCCCATTTGCGACATGATTTATGCCATCTATGCGGCAAAAAATAGCAAAAACGCGTTACATCAGCGATTCATGCCACTTCGTCAAATAATCCGGCAGGTTAAAACAAGATGGAGCGCAAATTTTGCAGATGCCTCCCGGGCCTGCGTATCTTTGTGTCACAACAATGACATCAAAGGCTATACAATTGAAAAACGCACACATTTTTCAACCCTGCGCCGGGGATGCCGTCGACGGCATCCCCGGCGTTTTGCAAATTTTGCGCAACGCATCATTTTTTCAAAAATCAGAAAAAATCTTGTGATAATTGAAAAAAAGTAGTAACTTTGCAACCGCAAAACCCTCCAACGCACACCGTCACAATCGGGATGTGCATAAATTTCAAAGGAAAGATGCCGGAGTGGTCGATCGGGGCGGTCTCGAAAACCGTTGTGCCCTTGCGGGCACCCAGGGTTCGAATCCCTGTCTTTCCGCAAAAAGTTGCAAGTCGCAAGGCTTGCAACTTTTTTTGCTTTAAAAGCAGCGGATGAGAACCCTGAGGGTTTCGTTATGGTGCATGGTAAGGGTCAGTAGAAAATCAGTGGGGATAAGCATAAAGGTTTGCAATACGGAAAAGGAAGAATTTCTTATCCACAACACCTCTGAGATTTGCACGAAAGAGTTTTATTTTAGCATTGAAAGATTCGGCCAAGG